>JAEEGL017300923.1_pt1 | contig 20679 bp, 19 predicted proteins | sample 9134231 | NCBI WGS metagenome assembly JAEEGL01 (sample SAMN16246548, study PRJNA631951) | gut metagenome | biome: gut microbiome; feature: rumen; material: fiber-attached | host: Bos | place: Iran: Karaj | collected 2018-10
CAATCTCATAGATTCTTCCGAAATCCAAGGCTTCATCAATCTTTCGCAGCAGATGATCCTCCGGTACAAAACTGTCGATACAAAACATTTCCATTTGATTTCGTTCCGCTCTGTTTTCGCTCAGCATTCTACTCAGCTCCCGTCTCCTATATTATACCACATAAATGCGAAAAAGCCCAGCTTTCGCTGGACTTTTTCGACAGTCTGACAGCTCCCCGTTCGGGGAGCTGTTCGTTTCGGTATAACGTTTTCATTTCAGAAGCGCACGCTTCATCAGGCAGAGATCTACTGCATTCAGCCGGTTATCGCCGTCGAAATCCGCCGCCTTCCAGTCCTTCAGCTCTGTATCCGGTACAGTCAGCAGCCACTTTTGCAGCAGCACAACATCGGCAGAATCAAATTTTCCGTCTGCATTGACATCGCCTCTGAGCTGCTCCGATTGAATCCGCGACATGATCGCCACCGTCAGAAAGATCATCGCCGCATTGCCGTAGATTGTATTTTCATTGGTTGTCCATTCCGCATCGCTGTCCATGTAGCACTTGCCGTCATACTTGGAAAGCTGCCGGTTGTTGTTCGGATTCGTTCCCTCCGTCACATAGCCTGACGGACATCTGTACGGATCGAGCTTTGCATCCTTTGAATAGATCGCGCTGTAGATATTCCGCACGCAGTTTTCGCCGTAGCCGGACACATAGCAGAACGAGACCGGATTCACGCCGAGCAGATAGTTGAACGCACTCTCATTGGAGAGAATGACCTCATCGGGAATACTGTCCTCGCCCTCCGTCAGAATGCTGCCGAGCAGCACACTCAGCGTACATTGCGCAATGACCATATTCGAGCCCCACCAGTAGCCCCAGTCGGGATGATCCGTGCCCCAGTTGTCGTAACCGAGCGTGCGCTTGCGCCATGCCGGAAACTTCTGAAAGACCTCCTTGATCGTTGCATCGGCATCCGCATTGTGATAGAGATAGTGGAAAAAGCCGAGGAAGGAGCGCCCGTGCGAATGGTAGCCGAGCGATGCGCCCGTGAAGCACTTGACCACATTTGTCTCTCCGCAATGCTCCAGCAGATATGCTTCATACGGTGCGGTACTCTTTCCGGCTGCCTTTGCCGCACGGTAAATGGCGCCCGCCGCCCAGAACATGCTGCGGTCAAGCTCCTCCTGCGTGTAGGTGTAGGTGCGGTTTGCGGCACCGATAGACGGATGCTGCGGATTTGTCGGATCGTTCACCCAATCCCATGCGCGGAGTGCCGTTTTCAGACAGGTTTCCGCAAAATCCTGATACGCGGGCACATCCCTGTAGATCAGATACGCATGGGCAAGCATTGCCGCCGTATCGGATGTTGCAAGATGCGAGCGCAGATCGGTCTCATCTGCGCCGGATTGATAATCCGAGGTCTGGTACAGCGTATCCTCAAGATAAATGGTGCCGTCTTTGTAATTTGCGGCGGCATAGAACGAGCCGTCATGATCGGCGTGTTCGAGCTTTAAGAGCATGTCGATCTCCCATTTGATCTCGCTCAGATAGCCCGGTGCATCGACATAAGCAGAATTGGATTTGTCTGTTTCCGGAATATTCAATGCCATATCCTGAAAGACCTGCGGATAGAGGTCATATGCCAGCAGCAGGTTTTCGACCGAGGTCGCGGCAGGAGAGGTGTATTTGCCGTAATCACCGGCATCGTACCAGCCCTGCGTGATGTCAAAGGTCTCCGCATCGGGATTGTCACGGTCAGACCATTTCTTCACCTTTGCATCATTCGGGTGCAGATTATTCCGCGCAAAATCTCCGGCATATTTTGCATCCAGATCGAGCCCCTGCCGCTGTAGATAGTAGTATTTTGTCATGTCGGTCAGCAGATTATCATAGATGCGGTCGCCGATCTGAAACGAGAATGACGTCAGCGTATCGGTTTCCAATTCGTTCTCAACATCCCGCGGAGAGCGGGCGGATGCAGAGAGTCCGGCATCCGGAATGCGGATGAAATAGGTTCCCGGTGTTTGCAGCGCGTCGAACTGGATGACATGCACGGATTCGCCGGAGAGATGCTCGTTCCGCTCCGCATCGGGCAGCGTTCCTGTCATAACCGTTTTGCCGGTCGATTTGTCAACGATCTCGTATGTTTTGCCGTCCAGCGAGCCGAATTTTGCAAAATAGCTGATGCGGGCGGTTTTTGCGCCGTGTGTACTGTATCCGACCTGATTGACCTTGATAAACGGATACTGCCGCTCATCATCCGGCGAGGTGATTTTCACATTGCGGAAGGACACGGTTTCGCCCTTTTTGACAGCAGATACACAGATTTTCCAGAGATTCGCAAGATCAAATCCGCTGTCGGGGTTCGCATCGAGCAATTCCTTGATCGGCAGCGTGTAGCTTGTCCAGTCCGTGCCTGCGATCAGCTTGCCCTTATACTGCGCTAAGTCCGTCCAGTAAAGAGAGATCGTATCGGCGTGATAGTGGGAGCTGAGTCCGATCCAGAAATTAAGCGGCTCTGACGCATTGCTTTTCGCTTCAAAGGACAGCACGCCGTTGTAATAATAATCGGAGGCATCGGTCGTTGTCCAGCTCGTGTTCGGCAGGATATTCGCACCGCCCCAGCTTTCCGTTGTCCAGAGATTTTTGCCGTTGTTGTCGATCAGCATGGTCTGGAGCTGATAATCGGGCGTTTCCTCCACATTTCCGGCGCAGACAGGATATGCCGACAGCACGGAAGCTGCAAGCACTACGCTCAGGACGCACGCAATGTGTTTTTTCAGGCGCTTCATTTCATACTCCCCCTTTCAGAAGAGTGGTTTCGGTCGGGTGCTTATAGTTTCATTATAGCACAGATATGCCGCGTTTGCAATATGATTTACGAAATGAAGCCTTGCAGGATGTACCAATGCACAAAAGAAAAAACAGGTCTGTCAGTTCATGCTTTCAGACCTGTTTCCTATCGGATGTTTATGAATCTATTTCCCGTTCGCCGCAGCCTTTATACGACCGCTTCAAAAACGGTCTTGTTCCCGACCTGAACGGTCTTTGTTCCGATCTGCTTGCTCTGATTGAAATTGAAGCTCAGCAGACAGCCCTTGTCGATGTGATAATAGTCGAGATACTCTGCAAGCTGCTGCCCGCTAATAACATATTCTGCACGAATCATCAAGTGAATACGAAAAAACGAATTTGAAGGAACGAAGAAACCGGGACGGTTCAATCAGTGCAAAGCAATACCTATTCAGTCTCCGTGCGTATAGGTCCCGGCAAGACGGCCGAGCGCGAGGATATTGCCTGCGGAGCCGTCCGCAGCACGGTTCACCGATTCCAGCACCGGTGACGCATCGGCATTGGCAGCGTCAAATTTACCGGCAAGCTCCGCCGGAATCTCCCTGACCGCAAAGATGAAAACCTCATAGGAATGCGTGCCGCTCGGCGGATACGGTCCGACATATTCTTCAGCGGAAGCCCAGCCCTCGGGCAGTACGGTCTCGGTCACGCCGTTTGATTTCCAGTGCAGCCAGTTGCCGGCGGTCGTGTCTGCCATCATGATGACATAGCCTGCCGCGTCGCTGACCGGCTCCCATGCAAGCTGCGGCGAACGGTTCTCACCGTTTTTCGTTTTCGTGATGATTGTATCCCATATGCCGTCATGCAGATTCTCCGAGGTCACCGTAAATGCCGGCAGACTGTCCAGATCGGGAACCGCGCTGACCGGTTCTGTCTCCGCGGCTTCTGTTTCCGGCGCGGCAGAGGTTTCCGGTGCGGCGGTTGTCTGAACCGCGGAGGATTCCGACGCTGCGGGCGCCGTTCCGCCGCAGGCAGTCATGCAGAGCAGAGATGCGGATAACAGACAGATCATTCCAAAATGCTTCATAGTTTTCTTCTCCTTCGTTTTCGTGATAATTTCAGAGTTGTTTCCTGTGTGATTTATCTGAACCGGATTACTGCAAATGCAGCAGCCGGAACAATTCCTCAAGCAAAACTCCGGACAGAACTGCCACAGTGAGCAGCGTGAACAGAATATACGCGAGACTCCGGTTTTTGCCGTCCTCCCGCACCGGTGATACGATTGAATCGCCCAAAAGCAGCTGAAAGCGGATGCTGTCCCCGACGGCATATTCCCGCGTGTCTCCGGAATCCTTCGGAAGCTGGAGACTGATGGTTTCGCCGTCAATCTCATATTCCGTGCGGAGGATTGTCTGCTTTCCGATCTGTCTGACCTCGCGGATTGTTCCGCTGATCGGTTCGGCATGGAGGTTGCTCCGGAACAGCACGACGATCAGCACGATAAATGCGAGTGCATTGATCATCATACCGGCAAGCCGGATCGCTCCGATCAGGCGGCGCTCCGGCAGCGTAAACCAGCCGACATCCGTCCGCACAAAGCAGTCTGTCAGCATCAGCGTGAAAAAGAACGGCAAATAGACACAGATCACAGGAATCAGCTCTGCGCTTTGCATGGCGCACCGCACAGCTCCCTCAGCAGGATAGCCGGACTGATAGTGTACCTTTCTCTTGTCCCCGACCTTGACCGAACAATCCGGCGTTACATCGGAATCCGGCTTGAATTTTGTCTGATAGGTTTTCCCGTTGACTTCGTACTGCACATACGCGGTAAACTGATAGATTTCCTTGCTGACCGGCTTGCTCCGGACATCGGTCACGGTTCCCTCCGCGACGGAATCCGCATGAATCAGCCGTTTGCGGCGCCGGACAAACCGAACGATCATCCAAATCAGCAGCAGCAGGAACAGCAGCGGCAGAAGAAATACCAGAAATACGCGAATTCTCATTGTCATTCACTCCTTGTCAATCCATTGTGAACGCATACAGGGTGCATGCGTTCCTGTGCATCAGCATTTCCCGCTGCGCCGCCGGAATCTCCAGCGAAGCGGCAAAATCAAGATGTGCGCGCTGGGAGCAGCTTCCGAAATCCGAGCCAAACAGAATCCGCTCAGGCATCCGGCGGATCGCAGATTCCAGCGCTGTTCTGATCTGCGGGATATGCGCCGGATTGTCCGCCGTGGACGAGATATCAAAATACACATTCGCACAGTCTCCGAGCGCCTCAAAGCATTGCGCCGCGTCCGGATAATAGCAGTGGCAGTATACAAATGTATTCTGCGGACGGGACTGCGCAAGCTGCTTCATGATTGGCGGCGCTGCATACTGCGGATTGTCCCAGCCGGTATGAAACAGCACCGGCACCGCGTATTCCGCCGCGAGATCATAGACCGGCATCAGCACTTCATTTGTGCAGTAGAATTGCTCATGTCCCGTGTAGAGCTTCATGCCGGCGATCTCACCGTTTGCAAGGAGCGTTTTGCACAGCGCGAGCTGCTCCGCATAATTGAAATACGGGCTGATGCCTGCGACGACCTTGATGCTGCGGCTGCCGCGGAATAATGCCGTGCAGTCCCGTACCGAACCGATCGTACTTTCCGGCGTGGAATCGGCAATGACAATGCCCCTGTCTGTACCGTTCCGTTTCAGTTCTGCCAGAAGTGCCGCCCGCTTTGCAGGGAAGTCCGGCGCGTCTACAGGCAGATGCAAATGTGCGTCAATGATGCTGTCTTTGTAATGTGTCAAGTGCTGTTTCCTCCGTCATTGAATTCATCCGAACCTCAGAAGATTTCGGATATTGAAACCATTATAGCATATTCCTTTACATAAAGCAAGCAGAGAGCAGTATTTTTCAGATGCGGGTTTCCTGCCGGAGTGCTTTAGATCAATGGAGCCGCGCACTGCGCGGTTATAGCATATTCTTTTGCATAAAGCAAGCAGAGAACAATATTTTTCAGATATAGCATATTATAGCGCAAAAAGCAAGGTGGGTGAATCTTTTTATGCTTCGGGTTATCTGCCGGAGTGCTTTAGATCAACGGAGCCGCGCACTGCGCGGAAAAAAACGCAGATACAATGCTGCCGTGCATCGTATCTGCGTTTGCTTCCTCTCTGTGATGCAGAGGGAATGCTCAGATTTTCCAGTGAATATGTATCTCCCGCTCTCCGCTGTCATCGGTCATGCCAATCTCCACGCGGTCAATAAACTCGTCCGCGACCGTGCGGTCCAGCGTATCAAAATGCGTGTACTGCTCGATCAGCGCTTTCTGTCCCGCTGAATTTTCCATGCGTTCGCGGGTTTCTGTGATCTGCTGCCGTACCTCGGCGATGCGCTGCGTGAGTGCATGTTCCTCGTCGGCAAGGTTCTGCCGGAACAGGGCATAGTCTGCATCAGAAAGAATGCCGTCAAGTTTGTCTTTATACATCTGAACCAGCCGTTTCTGCGAAGATGCGTGCTTTTCATTGAGCTTTGCCAGCGTGCTTTCCAATGTGCGGAGTTGCTCCTCATAGTGATTCGTGAAGCTGATTTCATCCGCCTGACAGTATTGCGAAACAATGCTGTTCAGCTCATCGAGAATGGTCTGCTCCAGCACTTTTCCGCTGATTGTGCGGACATTCGGGCAGTTCATCGCGCCAGTTTTGTAGGTCGCGCATTGCAGCCCGTAATACTTGATCGTTCTGGATTTGTTGTAGTAGACATTGCGCTTCATCGGCTTGCCGCAGACGGCGCAGCGTACCTTGCCGGACAGCGGCAAAAGCTCCTGCATTCGGCTTCCGACTCTGGTGTTGCTGCTCAGACGCGCCTGCGTCCTTGCCCATGTGTCCGCGTCGATGATCGCTTCGTGCGCGTTCGGGATGCGCACCCAGTCTGCGGCATCGACCTTTTTGCGCTTCTTGTTCTTGTAGCTGATATGGTGTGATTTGCCCTGTACCAGCGTGCCGGTGTAGGTCTCGTTCGCAAGCATCCGTGCGACGGTTGACTGCGTCCACATCCCGCTTGCATTGCCGCTGTCAGCGTTGCAGTTGATGTAGTTTGAGCCATGCTGCCGCTTGTATGCGCTGGGGCTGACAATGCCGTCATTGTTCAGCTTCTGCACGATCTGCCGGTAGCCATCGCCGCTGACATAGAGATAGAAAATCATCCGCACGACCGGCGCGGTTTCCGTATCAACAATGAGGTGATGCTTGTCCGTGGGGTCAATCAGGTAGCCGTAGGGCGCAAAGGAGCCGATGAACTGCCCCTGTTCGCGCTTGTAGGCGAGTGTCCGCCGGATCTTTGCGCTGATATCTTTCACGTACATTTCGTTATATGCCGAGGTGAAAAGGCGCATCGTTCCGTAGCTTTCGTTGTCCGTGTCCGCGTTGTCCGCGACGCCGATGAACCGGATGCCCCATTCCAGAAATTTGTCGTTGAGGTATTGGTCGATAACGACCGTGTCGCGGGAAAAGCGGCTCTGGTCTTTGCATAACACGATGTCAATGCTGCGCTGCTCGCAGTCGCGGAGCAGTCGGTTGAATGCGGGACGGGTGCGGTCAATGCCGCTGTACCCGTCGTCCGCGTAAATGTCGTAGATTTCCCAGCCGCGCTCAATGCAGTAGTCGCGCAGCATCGCCTTTTGGTTCTGGATGCTCTGGCTCTCATCGGTGCCCTTGTCGTCGTCCTCAACGGACAGACGGCAGTAGATTCCGACCTTTGGCATTGGCCGTACCTCCTTTCTCATTATGTCCGGTTAGCTTGCGCGCTTTTTCTTGTCGGTGATGATCTTCTCGACCTTCTTTGTGACAGCCTTGCTCAGCTGCTCCCGGCTCTGTGCCTTGAAACTGCTGCGGATCTGCGGTTTGGTTACCTTCATTATGTCTCCCTCCTTCCGAGAAATCGTATGAAAATCCCGCACAATGTATGCGGATTTGCTTGACAAACATAGAGGAATCTGATATATTAAGAGTAGATATTGGGCGGGCGCCCGAAGGCGCCGCCTATCTGTCTGCGTATTATATATTTGCATTGGCAGCCGGCCAAATGCTATTATATATGTTTCGCAATTCTTCGCGAAATGCCGGACAATCTGGAATACCGATTTCAATCAGAGATTGCAATCGACATTGCAGGTGTATACGTTCGTCTGGTTTCACAAATAGATGTTTCTCCAGAATTTGCGCCAAAAGATCATTCAGATCCGACTGTAAATATGGGTCATCTGGGTCAAACCCGAACATGATACGTTCAAACTGCTGCTGTAGTTCCCTTTCAATGATTGCCTGCGGGTTCTCCTCAGGTTCATCAGATTCCGATTCTTGTGGTGCTAGCTGCTCTTCGTTCTCCGGGATACTTTCTGCAGGTTCATCTCCTGACTCTAGCGTGGGCGGTTCCACGTTCTCAGAGAATTCCGTTTCCGGCACATCATCAGTCGATTCCGGCGATTGCGCATATGGGATTTCTTGCGATTCCAAGAGAATCTCCGCGCGTTCCGTTTCATCCAAATCAGGTAAAGGCAACTGTACGGATGAAAGCTCCTCCGCCTCTGATATTGAATCTTTGTTCAGATTTGCCTCTCCTTCAAGCATTGGTTCTTCGGAAAGCTCTGAGGACGCATCTAATACATCCGGTGCCTCCTGGTCATCGGGATACAGAAACGCTTCCGCGGAATACGCCTTTCCGCGAATCGTTATTCGCTTGTTTTTGCCATGCCGATTGTTGAAAAAGTCGCCAACAGCAAAGTATTCGCCTTGCTCCAAATCTGCAAGTTGTTGCCGGTCAATGCCAAAATGCTTTGCGATTTCATCAATAGTGGCATCCTTCGGATGAAAGATGAGCTGCATTCCGCAGTTTCCAAGCAGTTTCCCGAGCCGGTCTTTCTCGGCCGAGTACTCCTGTGATGCCAAAATCATGGACAAGCGTTTTTTTCCACTTTTGCGTAGAATCGTATCAATCGGACCATCCCGTTCGAGACAAAGATCTTCGATTTCATCCAGCACGACAGTCATCCTCACCGCAGGGTTGTACTGCTTCCATGCATACAACGAGGCAAGCAGAGCGCCAATAAATTGAGAGCTCTTTCTGATGCCGTCCGATGCAGTTGAGATGACGATGATTTTGCCCTGTGCAGCAAGGAAATCACCCCGATTTTGCGGACTGTCCGGAAGCCCTTCAAGATCCTCAAAAGCCTCCTCCAGCCGCTCCATGATTTCAGCCTGATCGGGATCCTTCTTATCGAAGAACCGCAGGGTATCAACAAGGGTGCGAACTTGACCAGCTTCAATAGCGCGGGCAACCTTTGAAAGACGGCTGCGCAGAACTTTCAACTGTACCTCGCCGGTCAGCCGCGCAAGAACCGAAAGAACGTTCGTAAGACGCTGCTTCTTGTCCGAAAGCGAGTTGCAGCCTTCCAATGATAGCAGGTTTAGTGGGAGCCCACGCTCGCCGATTTCCCACTGGGAAAAGAAATCATCAATTATTTTCTCAGAGAGATGTTTTCGTAGTTCATCGTGTGCGAACGCACCCGTCTGGTCGAAAACAATTACGCGGTGGCCTGCGGCAGCGCGAATGACTGCCTGCTGAACCAGCAGATACGTCTTTCCCGAGCGCGTCATGCCGCTGACATAGATCGATTCTGCCTCATCTGTATTGTCATTGATCAATCTGCCGGCAGCGAAACCGTTTTCTCCCTTTACAATGGGTACGAAGCCTTCTTGGAAATCGCTCCTCGGAACGAGATAGTCTGCGAAACGCACTCCGTTCAGTTTCATCCTGCATGATGGAGTCAGCATTGTGCGAGGCACACTGTAGAACTTTAAATCTTTTACCACACCGGACGCGATTTCGACGTCAAGCTGGCGCTTATAATTGTTATTCGCATGCAGCTTGCCGCAAGCTGTCAGCGCTCGCAGCACAACATTTCGCCGTTGAGTCGATTTCAGCCGGCGTATAAGTTCGTTTAGCACATCAACCGAAAAGTTTACACAATCATGTTCACAATCGAGCATGATCATTTCGTCAGGTTCTGAATAGTATGGCGGGGAAAACTGATTTGCAGCCCTCAGTTCTCCGTTGTCAATCATCGAAGACAGAACGGAACGGAATTCATTAACGATTGCCAGGTCCTGATCACATACTGTGTCAGTACCGCGACGGAATAGTTCGTCGAGGTGCTGCATATGCGTGCGATCAAACAGCCCTAACTCTATAAGCAGCGTCGCAGTGCAGCGCATGATAGCTTCGGTTCCGATCTCGCCACCGTTTTCGATTGTTTTCTGCGGCAGCGAGGTATGCTTGATTGCAACAGTCACGAGGTTTTCATTCGCATCGGAATTTGCGAGTGTCCGAACCAGGGCAACGAGAAAAGTTCCGATTGCCTGTTGCAACTTGTTGAGATTCTCGACCTCGGGGCATCCTGTCATCTCAACGTACACTGCAGGCAGTTCGGATGAGTAGACGGATGCATTGTCGGTAATGGCAGCTATGATTTTCCGGTTCACTTCATTGATTCCCTGACCACGATGCAGATGCTGCAGAAGAACATCAAGCCCGGAATCACGTCGCTTTTTGTTTTCCATATACGATGAATCCCGGAAAATGACGTTGCCGTCCCAAACCGAATCAAGTTCTCCTTGAAGTACAGATTTGCTTTCGAGGAGTGAGCACGTGTATGTATCCGTAAAACTACGGTTTTGCAGCAGAACAGCAGCGAGCTTGGCATTCCGTTCGCTCTCGATAGGCACGACAAACATGCAATCCGGTTTCAGCTGCTGTGCTTCATACACACCCAGAAGGATCCCTGACACATTTGCGTTGAACAGAATACGACAAGCATTATTGTCAGGAAGAAGCACGGCAAGCTCATCAACTGCTTGCTGAAGCGTCCGGTCTGTCTGCGGCATCTGCCGCAGAGGAATGTCTGGCGCATAGTACTCTTTAAGCTGCGGGATCACGGATTCCGCCGACACAAATGCCAAGCGACCTTCAAGCAGATTCCAGCCTGAGTGTGGCGGCAGATTGAGAAACTTGAGCTCGTTGTTTGAGAACAACTCCTCAAAGAAAGCTGCGATAATATACCCTGGCGGGCAGTCCGGATTTCGGCGGAAATCAGGGATATAGGGCAGCGGGTTATGCTTCCGGATTGTTTCCATCGGGAACTGACAGGCACGCTTTTCGGGCATACCTTCCCCCTTGACTTCGCAGTAGATGCAGTCAAATGAGCCGTTATCGCGTGGGTTGACAACCAGCGGATTGCTGATGTCCATTTCGCCGATAACCACCTCGCGACTGTTTCGCTCCGTCATGTAGTATCGCCCGCCACGCTTCGACAGCTTTTTGCTTTCATAACTTGGCATTCGTTGCTCATAGACGTTATAAATGATCTGTCGAGGTTGAATATAGTGTCCGCCAAACGAATACTGGTCGAAGATGGTGTACGGCGGAGTCAGCCCGTAGCTGTTTCCGTAACCGTAGTAAGGAAAAAAGCTGTTTGAACAAAAGTTCAGCATGATGAAATTCCTCCATTTTTTGTTGGTTACGTTTTTCTGAAAAGCATTCCCTGAAAAACTTGAAAATCAGCTGCTTTTTCCTTAGTTTGAAAGGATGCCTGCCCGAAAAAACGTAATCGCCGGATTTTTTCTGCTTTTTTTATAGGGGAAGCATCCCCTGAGCCGACGGATCCTGTCCGGTTCAATCTTATTATAACATATTGGACAGTGACACGACGTGACAGCGAGTGTCACGTCTGAAGCCGAAATAATTCTATCTGAGAAATGTTTTCAACGAGACGCGACAAACCCTGTCGCGAATGATAGGAGGTATCAGCATGACTTTTTCCGAATTTGCTCAAGCACTTCATCCGTGTGTTGGTGGATCCATCGTTGAATTCACCCGTAATCTTCTCTCGGGGGGATTGAGAACGAATAAAGCAACCATCGAAGATCTCCATCCCAGCACACTTCGAAATTACTACCACGGTTCTCGACAGTTAACCCTTCTTTGGGCTGATCTTTACGATGCATGGGATAAGCAAGAATTCATGCGGTATGTTGAAAGTACATATAAAGCAGAAGCATTCGAGATAATAAGCGAGCGCTTTAGTGAACTTGGTTTTGAAATCAAACCGGATTGTGTGCCGGAAAGGCTTGCTGAAATCTTAGAGGGCATCCTGGATGAGGTTCTAAAAGGCACAGTACCGAAGCAGTCCAAATCGTTTCCGAAAAATAAACAAACTGCCTCTCGAATGCTGGACTTCGATAGAAAATCATTGGCAAAGATCATTGAGGAACTGGATGAATCGCTTCAATATTTGCAGGACCCGCTCCATGAATACATGATTGGCTGGGAATATTTGAGAGCGCATCAAAGGGCAGAGTATGAGGTGAACATTGCATCGCATATTGGCAAAATAACAGAATGTTGCAGAAAGATCGAGCGATGCGCCAAGCGATATCCGGATTTCTCGGAGTTGATGAAACTCTGCAAGATCGGATTGGTTATTTTTGACAAGTATTACTCAGTTCATGATAGAGAGGATTTTTCCGACTATGAATCGTATCTGACAGAGTTCCGTGAAGTAATAGATCTGGTTTCAGGAAAGCTAGTTGCTTTTTAACCATACGAAACACACACACTCTCTCCACTACTGGGGGAAACCGCAGTAATGATAGATACTATTGTGAAAGGCGCACTTTTCTGATACATACTGAAGAGTCATGATATGCAATTTTTGCTTTCATATACTATTTGTATTGTGAGCGCAAACGATAAAAACTTGACCGTGATATGCCCAGCATCTTCATTGCATCCGTAGGTCTCATCTCCCCGCGCTTGACCGCTGCCATGACCTCGCGCCAATTCTCCGGCAGCGTTTTCGGCGGTCGCCCAAATCGGACATTTCTCCGCTTCGCAGCCTCAATACCTTCACGCTGACGGGCACGAATTTTCATGCGCTCGTTCTCCGCAATGGCGCCGAGGACTTCGATTAGAATAGCAGTGACCATGTCCTGAATCCAGCGCTGCTCCGGCGGAAAGTCTGTGAGCGTGGTCGGGATGTCGAGAATCTTCACACGAACGCCCATATCCTTGAAGGCTTCGAGTTCACGCTTGATATCTGCTTTGCTGCGGCTAAGGCGATCTAGCTCCTTAATGACCAGCGTATCGCCGCTGCGGAGTATCTGCCGTTTGAGATACTGGTAGCCTTCCCGCTCCGTGTCCTTGCCGGACGCTTTATCAACAATAATCTGCTGCTCCGGTACACCGAACCGTATCAGCGCTTCGATCTGCCGGTCAGTATTTTGCTCACGGGTAGATACCCGTGCGTAACCGTAAACTCTGTTGTCCATAATGACTCCTTTCTGTGCCAAAAAGTGGTGGCGACTTTCGGAACATCCCAAAAGTCAAAACCGGACTTTTTGGCACGCATATTTTGCCGTTTTTCAGCTATCCCACAATGTATACTTTATGGAATAAGATCGCCCTGCCGATTTCAGTACCGGCAGGGCGATTTGCTTTACAATTCTGCAAGTGCAAGCTCTGCGCCGTAGCTCTCAGGGTACATGAGAAAGTCCTCGATCTCAGTATAGGAGTATCCGAGGTCACGCAAATATTGAACCGTCTCTGGGTCTGCACCGTAGTATCCGCAGAGCTCAAGCAGAAGCATATAGTCATCCTCATCACAGTAGTCCTTTGACGGCTGATCCCATCCGCAGAGATAGTTGCCGAACCAACGGTGACTATTTATATAGTAATCGGACTGCACGGTATAGCTGCTGCGGGTGATCTTGCCGTCCAGCGCTATGCGGAGAAGTTCACCTTCCTTCACATCTATGACCTCATATTTCGGAAACTGCGCCGGAATCTGCTTGAACGCCGCCGTCATGATTTCTTTTGTAGACGAGTAGACATATAGACCGAGAGATGGAAAGTGTATCAGGTAAAGCGGCGATTCACCTTTGACAAAGAACAGGTTGTTGCGTCTGTCCAGAATCGTGAATGTGAAGTACCCCCGAACCTGCTCCGCAGCAAAACGCAGGGAATCGAAGGAAAGCTCCTTCTGCGATTCAATCAGCTGCACCGCGATATAGGAATCCGTTTCGATATAGGTATCCGGCAGATGCAGCTTGGAGCGAAGCGTCAGATCATTATACAATACGCCGTTATGGGCAAGCGCAAACTCCGTTCCGGCCTCTCCGCGGAACGGGTGGTTATTATAGTTATGCTTCTGGTCGCCCTGCGTGGTGAGACGGGTGTGTCCCATGACGGCAGCGGTTCCGTCCGGAATCCGAAAATGCAGCTTGTGTGCCGGCTTCGGTCGCTTGAAGATCGTCAGGGTATCGTCCCGGTTGTAGGCTATTCCGGCGGCGTGATGCCCCCGCACCTCTGAGGCGTTTGCCAATGCCTGCACCAGTTTTTGCAGAATCCTCCACGGCACGCGCTTGCCGTAATCTAAAAATCCAAAAAGAGCGCACATCTTCAATCCCTCCAATTTTCTTCATCTGAACTGTGCTTGAGGATCGCGGCGATCGCACTAATCAGCAGAATCAATGCAGAAGCCGCTTTGATCCAGTCATGCGCTTGCTCTTCAAGCAGCCAGTCATTACGATGCGGATCTATAATTCCATTCTCTTTGTCGGTCATTGTTCTTCATCCTCCGTTTCCACTTCTTCATTCACATACAGCTGCCTCTCTTTCAAATACTGAATCAACTCCGGCTCGGTAACGGTCATCACAAAGTCCCGCCATGACTGCGCTGCAATTTCCTCTTCGGACATAAAAAGAGCCGCATCGCAGATCTTGTTGACAAGCTGCAATGTGGCGTAGAGGGTATTGAGTTTCAGGGTGCCGCGGAACAGCCTGAACTCGATTGTGCTGTAATTGCACAGATTGATTGCCGCATAGCGTCCCACATTGCCTTTCTTTGCTTTGTTCAGAATCTCTTTTCCGGTTTTTTCGATACCGTACCTCGCCGCCCAGCGGTTCATGCTGTGCGGGCTTCTGCGGGAGAAGGTGAACAGTTCGTTCCAGTGAAGTTCGGTGAAGAACAGAATCCGCTCGATCACCTTCTCCTGCTCGTCCGGTGTTTCCCCGAAGGCGTCGCGGTTGACATGGATATGCAGGCCGCAGGTATTCGTCATATGTGACCGGTATCCCATGCGAACCGCCTCCTGCAAAATGTCTTCCCAGTACATGCAAGTCATATGGTAATCGAGGGTAGCAGGGTGGGTGACAATCTCAAAACCGTCGTCAAGGCTGCCGTCCGATTTGCAATACACATGTTCGCAGCGGATGTTGGTCTGCTTCTTGATTTGTGCCGCGCTTTCATCGTATTTGCCTGCACCGTCGATCTCCAGTTCCACGCCGAAATACCGGCTGCCATTTCCGTAGAAGATCGGCTCCGGTTTATAGCCGTATTCCTCGATCTCTGTCTCGATGCGGTCATAGCAGGACGCGCAGTAAGGGTAATCGCCGCTCCACAGGATATCGTCATCATGCAGAATACGACCGCAGCCTTCACATCGACGGTAGTGATCGTCGTAACAGCAGGAGCAAAGTGTGGTGTGATCGTCTGTAACCGCATCATTCCGCCAGATCGTTTCACCGCAGTGGTCGCATTCAACTGTGTGGTTCTCGGCGCAATCATCGCAGAGCCACTCATCATCAATTTCAGTTTGCTCGTGTGCCTGCAGGACGCAGCCGCACATCGTACAAGTCCGTTCGTCTTCCATTTTTAATCCTCCGTAAAAAGAATTGCCCCGCCGACCGGCGGGGCATCAGTATTCGCTGGCAAGCAGCATGGTTGAATGTTCTTCACTGTCTATCACGTAGATTTTCGCGGTGATCGGCTCATCAACCGGGATCATGTACAGCATACTGTATTCCGGCTGCTCGGATGTGTGCCGGATCTGCTGCATTCCGTCGAAGGGATCGAGCCGGAACACCTGCAAATAGTCCCGCTCCTCCGGCAGACGGTCGATACACTGCCACAGAAACAGCTGCAAATACATCGGCACGCTTGCAGCAACGCCGGCGGTGAGATAGCGCGGATTGTTGAACATGAAAATCCTCCTTCCATTCAGATTTGAGGTGCGGAAACCGCGAAGTTCCTGCCTCATCACAATAATAATATATAGATAGAACTCTGAAAAAATCGGAAATATAAAAATGACGACAGAATGTGACACATATCTATAATCCTGATTCAGGAAATCTAAATCGGAAGGGGAGAGGAATATGGATCGCCTGCAACACAGCGAATCTGCCGGTCAGAGCAGCATGATTCATGCGCCCTGAGAAACGCAGAATGACCGGGGATGTGAAAAATATAACACAATGTGTTAAAAGCTCACGAAGTGAGCCCTGCAATATATATGTATATCTTGATATGCATAGGAAATTTTTATGGAGGTATCATTATGAGAAGTCAGAAAGAAAAGCGTACAGCAACGGCAAATGTCAGATTGTCAGAAGAACAATTATTACGTATTCAGGAGAAAGCTGCAAAACATGAAATGTCACTTAGTTCCTATATTTTGAAAGCTGCAATGAACGCAAATGAGGGGGTTGATCCGATGGTTGCAGTACATGCGCAGAACATTTTGAATATTGCAATGCGCCTTGCACGCAAATATGAACCGGAAACTGTGAAGGAACTGAAAAAAGAGGAGATGAAGATATGGTGCATGTGAAACTGATACGGGACACTTTCGGCGGATTGAAGTATCTGGAGAATGCGATTACCTATCCGATGCGGCAAAAGCCTGACGATTCCGATAAGCTGTGCGGGATCGGCGGCTATGGTGTGGATCCGCTGCATCTGGATCTGGCCTACAGGCAGATGCACCGGATCAAAGCCTGCTATGGAAAAACCAGCGGGAATCCGCTGATCCACTTTATGATCTCCTTGGATAAAAATACGAAAACAGCGAAGAATGCGTGCGACATTGCGGATAAAATCGCACGTTTCTATATGGGGCGGTTTCAAGTGCTTTGGTGCGTACATCAGAAAGCAAGATCGGATTCGGATTTTCATATCCATGTGTTCATCAACTCCGTCAGCTATGTTAACGGTCTGATGTTTCACAGCGGTTTCTCTGAATTGAATTATTTGAAAAAATACATCGAGAACCTTACAAAGCAGACTGTGTTTTTGCATTATAAGGAGAATGGGTGAGCGGCGTTGATACAAAGGAGTGCTCGTCGGTTGACGGGCACTCTGTTTCTTTTGGTTGAGGATTCGGTTCCCATGTGAGGGCTGATTTATGCGGTGTGTTTAGACTGTGATTATCAGCAACAATAATGCGCGCAAATGAAATTATCTGTCTGAATTATTGTGCTATTTGATATCAAACAGCTTGACATTCTCAGTATCATGTGATATAATATCTCTATATTAATTCATATGATTGGTGTTACTGATAGAAACAAACGATAGGAGGCGTTATCATGAAGCATTTAGATTTAAAAAAACTGGTAGAAACAGTTGTCAGCAGGCGAAAGACCTTAAAGCTCTCGCAAAGTGCGGTCTCGGAGCGTACCGGTATCAACCGTTCTTTGCTTTCCAGACTGGAAACCGGCGATTATACACCCTCAGTTGATCAGTTCCTTGCACTGTCTGAAGTGCTGGATTTTGACCACAGCGCGTTGTTTGTTGATGATGCAGTCGGTACGGTAACAGTCGAACGAAAAAAGATCGCGGTTGCAGGCACCGGCTATGTGGGACTGTCTCTGGCAGTGCTTCTGTCGCAGCATAATGATGTGACGGCTGTTGATATTGTACCGGAGAAGGTTGAGAATCTGAATAACTGGCAGTCTCCGATTCAGGATGAATATATTGAAAAGTATCTGGCGGAGCATGAAACACGCAATCTGTCGCTGAAAGCAACAACAGACGGCGAATCTGCTTATCAGGATGCGGATTTCATCATCGTAGCTGCTCCGACGAATTATGATCCGAAGACAAACTTCTTTGATTGTTCTGCGGTGGAATCTGTGCTTGCATTGATTCAGAAAGTGACAGGAAAAAAGAAGAACAAGCCGACGGTTGTCATCAAATCGACGATTCCGGTTGGGTATACGGTGCAGGTCCGCGAGAAAACGGGTATGGACAATATCATTTTCAGTCCGGAGTTCCTGCGCGAGTCCAAGGCGCTTTACGATAACCTCTATCCGAGTCGCATTATCGTTGGTTCGGATGAGAAGAACATGGGAGCAGCTGAGGAGTTTGCATCGCTTTTGCAGCAGGGTGCAATCAAGACCGATATTCCGGTGCTGTTTATGGCAACGACCGAGGCGGAGGCGACGAAACTGTTTGTCAACACCTACCTTGCACTCCGTGTCAGCTATTTCAACGAACTGGATACCTATGCGGAGGTCAAGGGTCTGGATACGGCGAATATCATCCGCGGCGTCTGCCTCGATCCCAGAGTCGGCGACTACTATAATAATCCGTCGTTCGGCTACGGCGGATACTGTCTGCCGAAGGATACCAAGCAGCTGTTGGCAAACTATCAGGATATGCCGCAGAATATGATGTCTGCGATTGTTGAATCCAACCGTACCAGAAAGGACTTTATCGCGGATCGCATTTTGATGAAAGCCGGTGCCTATAGTTATACTGAGGGCGGCTACGATCAGAGAAAAGAGAAAGAAGTTGTTGTCGGAGTATACCGATTGACAATGAAGTCTAACAGCGATAATTTCCGTCAAAGCTCTATTCAGGGCGTTATGAAGCGCATCAAGGCAAAGGGTGCTACTGTGATCATCTATGAGCCGACGCTTGAAAACGGTACAACATTCTTTGGTTCGGTTGTGCTCAATGATCTCAAGAAGTTCAAGAAGAAATGCGGCTGTATCATCGCAAACAGATATGACAGCGCACTCGATGATGTCGCAGAAAAGGTCTACACCAGAGACCTGTTCCGGAGGGATTGAACGAATCTAAAGTAAGCACATATCAGCGGCGGAATGACAGTAGTTACCAAGCTGCTTCCCTGAACGGGAAGCAGAAGCATCATTATATGGTAGAAAAATGGAACAAAAAATACTATATATCTTTGTCTGATGTTCTGTGCGCTGCTTGTATGTTGTACGAGGATGAATTGGATGAGCTGGAGTTTTATCAGTTTTCAACAACCGGATTCTGAATAATCAACATGGGAATACCAGTTTTCGTAAAAACAGTTCACAAAAATGAATTGACTGACCATCTTTTTTGTCATATAGAGGTGAAATACATGTTCTACTATACCTGTGATAATTGCCACTATACATTTGGAAGTGAGCGAAAGGAATACCTTTGTCCTGAATGTAGGGAGACATCGATCAATCATAAATTTGGGTCGGCAAAGATAAAGATATCTGCATTGCGTCAAGCTAATGATAAAGAAATTGATTTGTATGAAGCTCAAATGGGCGCAGACAATGAAAAAAATGTTGTTACAACCGATACACCTTTAATCCTCTTTCGGAATATGGAATCGAGTGGGATGCTTTTTGCAAAAATTGGAAAAAGTAAAGATTGCAATTATGTTAAGGGAGAAAAATATCCCTATGAGATTGGTTTGACACCATATCGACCTTCAAATTCATTTACTTTTGAACCGATAAATATTGTCTATAATTATATCCATTACGGAGACACTTTGGTGATTTTTAGCTTTGACCAAATGTGGGAAAAGCATCGCAGCGATGTGTTGGATATCTTAGCAATAAGTGTAAATAGTAATTACAAAGGGTGCTTTCAAGCAAATATGCTGTATGTTACGGAAATAACACCGCTTAATTCTGAAAGAGCAATTGATCTAATTGTTCCACATTTATCAGAGGATGATATAGACTCAATTCTCGTTAGGTTCTATAGCAAAGGCGAAGAATATTATGCAACTACCGTATATTTAGAAAAGCAGCTTAGAAAGCGGTTTCCAATGGTAACAAAGCAACATACATTATCCGGAGATGTTGAATGTGATAGAGGTCTTGTTTTTTGGAGGAAAAAATACAAAAAGCAAACGATAAATATTGACTATATACAATATAAAACTCTATCTCAAATATTTTACGGAAATACAATGCCTTTCTCACATGATCCTATTGAAATAGAAGGAGTTCAGTATACTAATGTTACGCTGGATCAAAACTAGGTGTTTACCGCCCCCTGTTCTGTCAACCACAAGTGAATGTCACTATTATTCGCTAAACCGTTACGGTTTTAATCGCTAAAGTATTGGTTCATAAACACTCCCCAGAGAGATTTTGCTTCCTTTCTGTGTATGCCGGCGCCAGAACCGCACTGACACGGACTTTCGACCGCACGCTGCCGGAGAAGAACCGCACTTTACTTTCATAGATACTCTTCGAGGCATTTGTCCAGTCCGTTCGCATTTATTCCACAGTCCACTTGACAGCAAGCCTCTATGAGCGTGGTAGTCCGGCAGCACAGGCAGGCAGCCACGAGGGCTGCTGCCTGGCCACCAGCCTACCACACCCATACTCACTGTCAAGCGGCTTTTGCGGCATAAAAGCTCACTTGTGCTGAGTGTGAAGAATGGTATAGTCACGGATCTGAAACTGGTGCGGTTTTCCTCCGGCGAAGTGCGGTTCTAGGTCCGGCAAGGTGCGGTTCCGAGTCCGTGTCGTTGCGGTTTTTATTCCGGCATATACAATCTGTTCCTGCATCTGCGCAAGTTCTTCTTTCAGGACAGCATTTTCACTTTGGAGGGCAGCATGGTCCGCAATCATTTTTTCAATATCCTGCTCTGACAAAACCGCTTTCCTCCGTTCGTTTTAAGCTCCCTCTATTATACCATAAAGCAAGCGAAAAAGCAAGGAAAATCGTCAAATCCCCCTTGCTTTTTCTTCAGTATAATGCAC
>JAEEGL011046796.1_pt1 | contig 20678 bp, 14 predicted proteins | sample 9134231 | NCBI WGS metagenome assembly JAEEGL01 (sample SAMN16246548, study PRJNA631951) | gut metagenome | biome: gut microbiome; feature: rumen; material: fiber-attached | host: Bos | place: Iran: Karaj | collected 2018-10
AGCTTGGTCCTGTTCTTGCGGATCTGGCGGTCGATGGTCTCCACGGCTCGGTCGAGCGCGTTGCGGAAAGTCTCGTCCTCGGTCTCGCAGCGGAAGATGGTGTTCACCGCGGCGATGGTGATCTCGACGTTCTCGCTGTTCCGCTTTCTGCTGAAGGTTACCGTAGCGTTCTCCTGGTTCGGGAAGTATCTGTCGAGCTTGGCAAGTTTCTTTTCGCACAGGTCCTTCAGATCTTCCGGAACGCTCATCTGTCTTCCGACGACGGTGATTTTCATGGCATGTCCTCCTTTATAAAAAACGGGCCGTCCCGTGTTCTTCCGAACAGAGCGGCGCGCCTTCGGGGCGAGCCCCCCGTCCGCTTCAATTATATCATATTTTGCCGCCGATGGAAAGAGCTTTTCCGTTTTTTTGCCATGTTGACATGCGCCCCGGAATGAAGTATAATTATATATTATTCAGACTTTGAGACGGAGGTGGCACGCATGGCAGGAGACAGGACCGGGGACGCGGCCGAACTGCGCGAACTGCGCAGGCTGGTCGCCTACCACGCGAAGAAGTATTACGTCGACGACGCGCCCGAGATCCCGGACTTCGAGTACGACCGGCTCTACCGCAGGCTGCTTGAGCTCGAGGAGGCACATCCCGAACTGTACGACCCCTCCTCCCCGACGTCCCGCGTCGGCGGGGCTCCGCTCTCGCGCTTCGCCAAGGTCACGCACGCCCATGTAATGAACTCCCTGTCCGACGTCTTCTCCTATGAGGAGCTTGACGCCTTCCTTGACCGCACCGATTCCCTGCTCCCGGGGGCCGCGTTCTCCGTCGAGCCCAAGATAGACGGCCTGTCCTGCGCCCTGGTCTACGAGAACGGCGTGCTCGTCAGCGCCGCCACCAGGGGCGACGGCTTCACCGGCGAGGACGTCACCCAGAACGTCAGGACCATCTTCTCCGTGCCCCTGGTCCTCCCGGAGCCCCTGACCCTCACCGTGAGGGGCGAGGTCTACATGTCCCGCGAGGTCTTCGAGTCGGTGAACGAAAAGCGCGCCGCCGAGGGAAAGAGCCCCCTCGCCAACCCGCGCAACGCCGCGGCCGGCTCGCTGAGGCAGCTTGACCCGCGCGTCACTGCCGGGCGGCGGCTCTCCATATTCATATTCAACCTCCAGTCGGGCTCCCCGTGGGCCGACGGCCGCGAGCCGGTCTCGCACACGGAGACCCTGGACCGCCTCGAAGAGCTGGGCTTCCCCGTCATCGCCGAGAGGCGCCTGATAGCCGACAGGGCCGGGATAGACGCCCGGGTGAAGGAGCTCGGCGGTATGCGAGACACACTGCCTTACGACATCGACGGCGCCGTGGTAAAGCTCGACTCGCTGGCGGCCAGAAGGAGGCTCGGCGAGGGCACAAACACCCCGCGCTGGGCGGTCGCGTTCAAATATCCGCCCGAGGTCCGCACGACGAAGCTGCTGGACGTTCAGATCCAGGTCGGGCGCACGGGCGTCCTCACCCCCGTGGCCGTCCTTGAGCCCGTCCGGCTGGCCGGGACCGCCGTATCCAGGGCGACCCTGCACAACCTCGACTTCATAACCGGCCGCGGGATAATGATCGGAGACACCGTCTCCGTTCGCAAGGCCGGCGAGATAATACCCGAGATCCTCGGCGCCGACGCCGGCAGGCGGGACGGCACCGAGAGGCCCTTCGTAATGCCGGAACGCTGCCCTGTCTGCGGCGAGCCGGTCGTCCGCGACGAGACCGGCGGCTCCGACGGAGCCGCGTACAGGTGCGTCAACTCCGAGTGCCCGGCCCAGACCGCAAGGGCCGTCGCCCACTTCGCGTCAAAGGACGCCATGAACATCGAGGGCCTCGGGCCCAAGCTCACCAACCTGCTGCTCGACGAGGCCCTGATAAAGGACCCCGCCGACCTGTACTCGCTCGACGCCGCAAGGCTGGCTGCCCTCGACCGTATGGGAGAGCTGTCTGCGTCCAACCTGACGGCCTCGATAGACAGGTCCCGCTCGGCGGGCCTCGAGCGCCTGATATACGCCCTGGGGATCCGCAACGTGGGCCAGTCCGCGGCAGCCGCCCTTGCCGGAGCCTTCGGGACCATGGATGCCGTGATGGCGGCCGGGACCGGCGACATCGTCGCCCTCGACGACTTCGGGGAGACCACAGCGGCGTGCGTGGTCGGCTATTTTGCCGACGACCGGCACAGGGATCTCGTCGCAAGACTTGCCGCGGCGGGGGTCCTGATGGAGGCCGTCGGGAAAAAGATCGACGACCGCTTCGCCGGGCTGACTTTCGTTCTGACCGGCACGCTGCCGACAATGACCCGAAGCCGCGCCGAGGAACTTATAAAAGAGCGCGGAGGAAAGTGCTCCGGCTCCGTGTCGAAGAAGACGTCTTACGTCGTCGCCGGGGCCGACGCCGGATCGAAGCTCGCAAGAGCGGCGGAACTCGGTATCAAGGTCATCGACGAGTCCGCCCTGCTCGGAATGTGCGGCCTGTCATGAGCGGCGCGGGAAAGACGCGGCCGGAGGCGGCGGAAACGTCCGCCGGACGCAACCGCACCGAGCCGGGGACGCTTTATATCGTCGCCACCCCCATAGGAAACCTGGCCGACGTCTCGGAGCGCGCCGTAAAGGTGCTTGCCGAGTGCACTTTCGTCGCCTGCGAGGACACCCGCAACTCCGGGCTGCTTCTGGCACGGCTGGGAATAAAAAAGCCGCTCGTGTCGTACCACGAGCACAACCGCGCTCAGCGCGGGCCGGAGATCGCCGCCCGGCTCAGGGCCGGAGAGACCTGCGCCCTCGTGACGGACGCCGGCACGCCGGCCATATCCGATCCGGGCGAGGACCTCGTCGCCATATGCGCCGCCGAAGGCATACCGGTGAGGCCGGTGCCCGGCTGCTGCGCCGCGGTGTCCGCGCTGTCGGTGTCCGCCCTTCCCTCCCGCAGATGGGTCTTCGAAGGCTTTCTGCCCCTGAAGGGGGCCGAGAGGCGCTGGCGTATAGCTGCCCTGGCCGACGAGGAGCGCACCGTCATATTATACGAGGCTCCGCACCGCCTTGCCGCCACGCTCTCCGAGCTTGCGGACGCGCTCGGGAGCGAGCGCCCGGCGACCCTGTGCAGGGAGCTGACTAAACTCAACGAGGAGATCCTGCGCGGCACGCTCGGCTCGCTTGCCGCCGCGTACGCGGAGGAGCAGCCCCGAGGCGAGTTCGTACTGGTCGTCGGAGGGGCGTCTCCCGCCGGAAACGGCCTGTGCTCCCTCACGCCGGAGGAGCACGTCGCCCGTTACGTCGAGGCCGGGATGACGGAAAAGGAAGCCATAAAGGCCGCGGCCAGAGACCGCGGCGTACCCAAGAACGAGATCTACTCGGCCGTAAAGGGCTGAGCCCGGTCATAAGGAACAGACCGCCCGCACGAAAGACCGCGCCCGGACGGATCCGCACATGGAGCGGGCCGCCGATCGGAGACGCGGTCCGGCCGGGCGCGAAAGGACATGAAAATGGAAAAGAAAAGATGCTGCGTAATCGGCGCCACCGGCATGGTGGGCCAGAGACTGCTCACGCTCCTGCACGATCATCCCTACTTTGAGGTCACCGTTCTGGCGGCCTCTGCACGTTCCGCCGGAAAGACCTACGCCGAGGCCGTCGGGGGCCGCTGGAAGCTCGCCGAGCCCATGCCGCCCGAGTTCCGCGATATGACCGTCGAGGACGCCTCGGATCCGCTGAAGATAGCTCCGCGCTGCGACTTCACCTTCTGCGCCGTCGACATGCCCAAGGCCGCGGTGAAGGAGCTCGAGGAGGCCTACGCACGCGCCGAGATCCCCGTCGTGTCCAACAACTCCGCCAACCGCTGGACTCCCGACGTCCCGATGATCATACCCGAGATCAACCCCGGCCACCTGGCCGTCATTGCCGCCCAGAAGCGGCGTCTCGGCACCCGCAGGGGTTTCATAGTGGTCAAGCCCAACTGCTCCATCCAGTCCTACGTTCCCATGCTCACGCCGCTGCTCCAGTTCGGCGTCAAGGCCGTAGCCGTCACCACCTACCAGGCCATATCGGGCGCCGGGAAGACCTTTGCAGACTGGCCGGAGATGACCGACAACGTCATCCCTTATATCGGCGGCGAGGAGGAAAAATCCGAGCGCGAGCCGCTGCGCGTATGGGGCGAGGTCCGCGACGGCGAGATCGTCGGCGTGCCGAAGCCTCTCATCACCTCCCAGTGCATCCGCGTGCCTGTCACCGACGGGCACACCGCCGCCGTGTTCGTGAGCTTCGAGCGCAGACCGGAGCGCGAGACGATCATCGACCTGTGGAACGGCTTCGAGGGCCTGCCCCAGGAGCTTGAGCTCCCCCACGCCCCTGCCAGGTTCATCACATACTTCGGCGAGGACGACCGCCCGCAGTGCCGCACGGACCGCGACCTCTACGGCGGCATGGGCGTCGCCGCCGGCCGCCTGCGCCCCGACACCCTCTTCGACTACAAGTTCGTCGGTCTCTCCCACAACACGCTGAGGGGAGCCGCCGGCGGTTCGGTGCTGACGGCGGAGCTGCTGTACCGCCTCGGCTATCTCGACTGACGCACTCGGCGCGGCCGAAACAGTCAGACCGTTTCCACCGTCAAAAAAACGCGCACCCGAACCTCGATCCTGCAATCGCCGTTCGGGTGCTCTTTCATTTCTTTTTCAGTTTGCCACGTACATCTGCCTGTACGGGTTTCTGCTGTCCGGCGTCACCACGGTGAAGGGCGCCGACAGCACGAAGGCCTCGTCGAGGCCGAACAGACGGCAATACTCTCCCAGCAGCCCGCGCAGTTCCTCCCTGTCCGCATCGTCCGCCGGCCGTGCGGTGACCTGGTCGGGGAAGACGGTCTCCCTGCATTCCGACCTCAGGAACATCTTTCCGCCGTGCATGCCGGTGCAGGGGAAATAACCGACGGTCTTCCCGGAGGGCTCACGCAGATTGAGCACGATGATCACGCCCCCGGCCTGATACTCCCCGAGAAAGCTGCCCGCCCTGCCGCCGATGATCATCACCGGAAACTTGTCCTGGTAGGCCTTCATATGGATGCCCGCGCGGTAGCCCGCGTTGCCCTGCACAAGGATCTGTCCGCCGCGCATGGCATACCCGGCCGCGTCGCCGATATTGCCGCGGACGACGATCCGCCCCGCGTTCATCGTGTCTCCCACCGCGTCCTGGGCATTGCCCGTCACGGTTATGGAGGCGCCGTTCAGATAGGCGCCGAGGGCGTTGCCCGGGGTGCCCCGGATAACGATCTCCCTGCCGGACATCCCGGCCCCTATGAAGCGCTGTCCGCAGCACCCTTCGATGACGCAGTCGCCCTGCACGGCTCTCAGTCTGTCGTTCAGAGCCTTATGATCCAGCCCCCGGGCTTGAATTGACGTCATGTCAAACCTCACCTCCAAACTTTTTTCTGCGCTGCTCGGGAGAAAAAGCCGCGGTGACAGCCCCCTTTTTCAGCAGCTCGAAGTTGACGGATGATAGCGGGGTCCGCTCCCGGATCAGGGAGGTGTAGATCCCCGCGCGCTCCTCGCAGCCGATCAGAAGAAAGCCTTTCAGCAGACCTCCCTCTGTGTACAGGCGCTTCAGCGAATGATCGGTCCTTTCCTCGTATATATCGCCCTCGTACGTGCCGGCCGTCATGGCGTGCAGCCCGAAGAAGCCGACGGAGTTCATGGGGATGCCCTTGTCGAACACCGCGGAGCCGCCGGCCATGTTGACCCCGGCCGTGTACCCCTGAAAGCTTGCGTTCGGCAGTATGGCAAGGACGCGCCTCTTACCTGAGGAGATATCCTCGCCCTCGGTGCAGTCTCCGGCGGCGTAGACGCCGGGAATGGAGGTCTGCATCCGGCTGTCCACCAGGATGCCGCGGTCGACCGCTCCTCCCGCCTCTTTCATAAGAGAGGTGTTGGCCCGCACGCCCACCGCAAGCACGAGGATGTCGAACGGGACCGTCGCCCCGCTCCGCATCGTCGCCTCGCACCCGGCGAACCTGACCGCGCTGTCGCCCAGCAGGAACCGGATGCCGTGCTCCTCCAAACGGCGCTGCATAAGGGCGGCGCATTCGCCGTCCAGTATGCTGGAGAGGATCCGGTCCGCAAGGTCGCAGACCGTGACTTCCGCCGTCCGGTCCCGCAGACCCTCCGCGCATTTCAGACCGATGAGGCCCGCGCCGACGATCAGGACCCGGGAATCCTTCCGGACAGCCCGGTCCAGCGCCATGGCGTCGTCCAGCGTCATGAAAGTGAATCTGTTCTTCACGGAATCGAGCCCTTCGAAGGCGGGCACAAAGGGGGACGAGCCGGTGGCTATACACAGAGCGTCGTAAGGCAGGACAGAGCCGTCGTCCAGCGCAAGCGTTCCGGCCGCGGCGTCGATCCCGACTCCTCTGCGTCCGTACAGCACTTCCGCGCCCATGCGCTCATAAAAGCCGGGGTCACGGTACCGCATCCGCTCCGGGTCGGTCTTTCCTTCCAGGTAGTATGAGATCAGCGGGCGGCAGTAGACGGCATGCTTCTCCGCGGAGACCACGGTGACGGCTCCTTCCGGGTCCGCGCTGCGGATCCCCTCGATGCAGCCGGCCGCCGCGACGCCGTTTCCAACGATGACGTAGCGCTTCATTCGGCCTCACCCCGTTCCTCATAAACGATAGCCCGGTTCGGGCAGCCGGCGACGCAGGCCGGCGCTCCGCATGCGTTCTGCAGGCAGAGCTCGCATTTCTGCATCGCGCCGTCCTCTCCCGGGGCCAGAGCGCCGTAGGGGCAGACCAGCACGCATGTGAGACAGCCGACGCATCTGGTCCTGTCGATGCGCACAACGCCTTCCGCCTTGGAGATCGCGCCGGCGATGCAGCTTTTGACACAGATGGGATCGGTGCAGTGACGGCAGGACACGGCATAGGTGATCCTGTCGCCCTCCTCCACACGGATCCTCGGCCGGATCGGTCTTCCCTTCAGCGCCAGCACCATGTCGGACAGGCCTGAGTTTGCAAAGGCGCAGTTGTATTCGCAGAGATGACAGCCCAGGCACCAGGCTTCGTTGACATAGACACGTTTCATCTCTTACTCCCCCGCGTGGGCGATCCCCAGGATCTCCAGCTCTTTTTCGTTCAGTCCGACGCCCCGCAGCATGAGCCGGTTGCCCCGCAGAGCCTCGATGGAGTTGATGCCCATTCCGCCCATAAGCTCCATGATCTCGCGCCGCCAGGCGGTCATCAGGTTGACCAGCCGTTCGCTGCCGATATCCGGATTGAGCCTTTTGACCAGGTCGGGCCGCTGGGTGGCGATGCCCCAGTTGCATTTTCCCGTCTGACAGGTGCGGCAGAGGTGACAGCCCAGGGCCAGCAGGGCGGCGGTGGCGATGTAGCATGCATCCGCGCCCAGAGCTATGGCCTTGACCACATCCGAGGCGCTGCGGATCGAGCCGCCCGCGACCAGGCTGACGTTGTTGCGGATCCCCTCGTCCCGCAGTCTCTGATCCACGGCGGCCAGGGCAAGTTCGATGGGGATGCCTACATTGTCCCGTATGCGCGTGGGGGCGGCTCCGGTGCCGCCTCGGAAACCGTCTATGGCTATGATATCCGCGCCGCTGCGGGCGATCCCGCTGGCAATGGCCGCTATGTTGTGCACGGCGGCGACTTTTACGATCACCGGCTTGCGGTACCCGGTGGCCTCTTTGAGCGAGTAGACCAGCTGCCGCAGATCCTCGATGGAATAGATGTCGTGATGGGGGGCGGGAGAGATGGCGTCCGAACCCTCGGGGATCATGCGGGTCCTTGAGACGTCGCCCACGATCTTAGCCCCGGGCAGATGGCCGCCGATGCCCGGCTTCGCGCCCTGGCCCATCTTGATCTCTATGGCGGCGCCGGCCTCGAGATAGTCCTCGTGAACGCCGAAGCGTCCGCTCGCGACCTGGACCACGGTGTTGGGACCGTACTTGTAAAAGTCCTCGTGCAGGCCGCCTTCGCCGGTGTTGTAGAGGATGCCCAGTTCCGTGGCCGCCCGGGCCAGGGACGCGTGGGCGTTGTAGCTGATCGAGCCGTAGCTCATGGCGGAGAACATCACCGGCATGGAGAGGTCGATCTGAGGGGGCAGGTCACAGCAGATCTTTCCCCGCTCGTCCCGCCTGATCTTATCCGGCTTTTTCCCGAGGGACACTCGGGTCTCCATCGGTTCACGCAGGGGATCGATGGACGGATTGGTCACCTGGGAGGCGTTTATGAGGATCTTGTCCCAGTAGACGGGCAGCGGCTTCGGATTGCCCATCGAGGACAGCAGCACGCCGCCGCTGGAGGCCTGCTTGTAGACCTCCCTGACCGTGTCGTTCTGCCAGTTGGCGTTCTCGCGAAGAGTACAGTCGCTCTTCACGATCTTCAGTGCCCGGGTGGGACAGAGGGACACACACCGCTGGCAGTTCACGCATCTGGTCTCGTCGCTCATCATAAGGCCGCGCTCCGGACTGAACCGGTGGACCTCGTTTGAGCACTGCCGTTCGCAGACCCGGCAGGCGATGCAGCGGGATTCGTTGCGGACGACCTCAAATTCGGGATAGATGAAATCCACTCCCATCAATAAGCACCTTCCTTCACACGAATGATCACAGGCTCGCCGCCCGCCGGGGCCCTGAGGTTCTCGGCGTCGGGCTCCATGGTGCGGATGGCGGCCTCCTCGCTGGCAACGAAAACGCGGTCGCCCTTCTCGCCCACTACCATGGAGCGGAGCTTGAGCCGGTCGTTGAGCGCCATGAGGCCTCCGGTGAAGCCGAGCACGATCGAGAACGGGCCCGTTACAAGGAGGCTCGGGAAGACAGTTCTGAGAAACGCGTGCCTCTCGGCCGCCTCGGGGTCACCGGCGCGCTCGCCTGCGATGGTGCTCCAGAAGGGCGCGGCAATGACGTTCGCGGCCTCGGCCAGGCTCAGCCCCTGCACCCTCACCAGATAGTCGAGGATGTATGTCATGACCTCGGTGTCGGTCTGAAGAGTGCATCTGTAGCCGTACATCTCGATGAAGCGGCGGTTCGCGTCGTACGACGAGATCTCGCCGTTGTGCACGACGGAATAGTCGAGCAGCGTGAAGGGATGGGCGCCTCCCCACCAGCCGGGGGTGTTGGTCGGATATCTTCCGTGGCCGGTCCAGCAGTAGCCGGAGTACTCGTCGAGTCTGTAGAACTCCGCGACGTCCTCCGGGAAGCCCACAGCCTTGAACGTCCCCATGTTCTTTCCGCTGGAGAACACAAAGGCGCCCCTGTTTTCGCTGTTTATCCTCATAACGGCCCTGGCCACGTACTCCTTCTCGTCCAGCTGGAGGCTGGCAAGCATGGACTTGAGCGGGTCGACGAAGTAGCGCCATATGATGGGCTCGCCGGTGATGGCCGGGATCCTGCGGGTAGGTATGCGCTCGGAGTGGACGATCTCGAAGTACTCCCTGAGGAAGGCCTCGCACTCCTTTCTCGTGTCCCGGGTGTCAAAAAACAGGTGGAGGGCGTAAAGATCCCGGTATTCCGGATAGATGCCGTAGCCGGCAAACCCGCCGCCAAGGCCGTTGCTCCGGTCGTGCATGGGCTCCATTGCCCGCGCTATCAGTCCGCCGTCCATGCGCTCCCCGGCCCTGGAAATGACCGCTGCTATGGCGCAGCCGGACGGGATGCGAACCTGACCTTCTCTTTTCATTGTGACCGGTCCTTTCTGTGTTCAAAAACGGAAAGGCGCCCACCTCCGCGCGGCATGCCGAACGGAAATGAACGCCTTTGCTCATATGAACAGTATTATATCCGTCCCGCGGGCTTTTGTCAATAGAAAAAAACCGATCTTTTTTGAAAAAATCGAAAAAAAGCGTTGACAAAGGCCCCGAAGAGTAGTATAATCACCGACATAAAGGCAAGGGCGTCTTTGAGTTTCACGACTCGAAGGCCCCTTTATCGTTATATGCGGTTTGTGTGAGAAGGCAAAGACGTCTTTCGTTCCGGAGGGCGTCTCTGCCTTCTCTTTTACAGAACGCGGTCCTGTCTTGACAGATACTAACAAAAAAACAAAAAAGATATACTAAAGGAGACAAAGAAATGAACACGGTTTCGGATTATTTCGGAAGTATGGTCTTCGACGACCGGGTGATGCGCTCGAGGCTCCCCGCCGAGGTCTACGCCTCGCTGCGGAGGACGATAGACGAGGGCACCGAACTTGACATAGGCGTGGCAAACGCCGTCGCCGAGGCCATGAAGGCCTGGGCGGTCGAGAAGGGGGCGACCCACTTCACCCACTGGTTCCAGCCGCTGACCGGCATCACCGCCGAGAAGCACGACAGTTTCATTTCGAAGGCTCCCGACGGAAGCGTCATAATGGAGTTCTCCGGCAAGGAGCTCATCAAAGGCGAGCCCGACGCCTCCTCCTTCCCATCCGGCGGTCTGCGGGCGACCTTCGAGGCCCGCGGATACACCGCCTGGGACCCCACCTCCTACGCGTTCATCAAGGGCAAGACCCTCTGCATCCCCACCGCCTTCTGTTCGTACGGCGGGCACGCGCTCGACAAGAAGACCCCTCTGCTGAGATCCATGGAGGCCCTCAGCCGCCAGGCGATCCGCATACTCAGGCTCTTCGGCAACACCTCCGCGAGGCGCGTCGTCTCGTCCGTCGGCCCAGAGCAGGAGTACTTCCTCATCTCCAAGGAGATGTATGACGCCAGGCCCGACCTCCGCTTCACCGGCCGCACCCTCTTCGGCGCGAAGCCGCCGAAGGGCCAGGAGCTCGACGACCACTACTTCGGGGTCATCAAGCCCGGAGTCGCCGCCTTCATGGAGGATCTGAACGAGGAGCTCTGGAAGCTCGGCATACTTGCCAAGACCGAGCACAACGAGGTCGCCCCGGCGCAGCACGAGCTCGCCCCGATCTACACGACGACGAACATAGCCACCGACCACAACCAGCTTACCATGGAGATAATGCAGAAGATCGCCGCGAAGCACGGCCTCGTCTGCCTGCTACACGAGAAGCCCTTTGCCGGGGTGAACGGCAGCGGCAAGCACAACAACTGGTCCATAGCCACCGACTCCGGCCAGAACCTGCTCTCCCCCGGCGATACGCCCTATGAGAACGCCCAGTTCCTGCTCTTCCTCTGCTCCGTCATCCGCGCGGTCGACGACTACCAGGATCTGCTGAGGATCTCCGTCGCCACAGCCAGCAACGACCACCGCCTCGGAGCCAACGAGGCTCCCCCCGCGGTCATCTCGATCTTCCTCGGCGACGAGCTCACCGCCGTGCTGAACGCCATCGAGACCGACACCCCTTACACGGGCGCCGAGAAGACGCAGCTCCGGCTCGGGGCCGACGTGCTCCCGAAGCTGCGGCGCGACACGACCGACCGCAACAGGACCTCGCCCTTCGCCTTCACCGGCAACAAGTTCGAGTTCCGCATGCTCGGCTCCTCCAACAGCATCGCCTGCGCCAACATAATGCTCAACAGCGCCGTCGCCGACAGCCTCCGCGCCTTTGCCGACGAGCTCGAGAAGGCCGACGACTTCGAGTCCGCGCTGCACGCCCTCATAAAGAAGACCGTGGCCGACCACAAGCGCATAATCTTCAACGGAAACGGCTACGACGACGCCTGGATCGCCGAGGCGACGGAAAAGCGGGGTCTCTCCAACTACCGCACCACCGCGGACTGCATGCCCCATCTGCTCGACGCGAAGAACGTCGGGATGCTGACCTCGCTCGGCGTGTTCAGCGAGGACGAGCTCCGCTCGAGGCGCGACATAATGCTCGAGAACTACTGCAAGACCGTGGTCATCGAGGCAAACACGATGATCAGCATGGTGCGCAAGCGCATAGCCCCGGCCATATCCCGCTTTGCCGCCGACCTTGCCGGCCAGGCCGCCGTGAAGAAGACCTTCGATCCCGACCTGCGCTGCGGCTACGAGGCCGACACCGTGAAGACCCTGTCCGGCCTCACCGACCTCATCGAAGACCGCACCCGCGCGCTGGAGAAGTCCCTGATCGGCCTGCACGCCGCCGAGGACATCGTCGAGGAGGCCGCCCTCATAAGGGATACGGTCCTTCCCGGAATGGGCGAACTGCGCATCCCCTGCGACGAGGCCGAACTGCTCACCGCGAAGAGCTACTGGCCGTTCCCGACTTACGGGGACCTGCTGTTCAGCGCAAAATAAGAAGCTAGCCGGCGCGGCGCGCGGACACGTTTCCGCGCGCCGGACCCGGATCCCCGGAGGTGACCTCATATGTGTTCCATCATCGGCTGGTGCGGCCCCTGTGCCGACCGGAAGGCGTTCGACGAGGGCTTTGCCCGCACCGTCTCCCGCGGCCCGGACGACACGCGCGTCGTCGACACCGGCAAAGGTCTGCTCGGCTTCCACCGACTCTCGATAATGGGGCTTACCCCGGAGGGGATGCAGCCCTTCGGCCTCGGCGGCTGCTGGGCCGTCTGCAACGGCGAGCTCTACGGCTTTGCCGCCCTGCGCGACGAGCTGCGGTCGCTCGGCTACACCTTCGCGTCCGACAGCGACTGCGAGCTCATCATCCCCCTATACCTCGAGCACGGCACGGACATGTTCGCCATGCTCGACGCCGAGTTCGCCTGCATCATATACGACGGGCGGACCGGCGAATACATCGCGGCGCGCGACCCGATAGGCATCCGCCCGCTGTACTACGGCTATTCGGCCGACGGGACCGTCCTGTTTGCCAGCGAGCCGCAGAACCTCGTCGGGGCGGCGGAAAAGATAATGCCCTTCCCTCCGGGACACTACTGGAAGGGCGGCAGATTCGTGCGATACCGCGACCCCGCGGCCGTGACGGAGGTCTGCCGGGACGGCATAGACGTCGCGTGCGCGAAGATCCGCGAAAAGCTGATCGCCGGGGTGGAGAAACGACTCGTCTCGGACGCCAGGGTGGGCTTCCTGCTCTCCGGCGGGCTCGACTCCTCGCTGGTCTGCGCCATAGCCGCCAGGGCCGGAGGAAAGCCGATCGACACCTTTGCCATCGGCATGAAGGACGACCCGATCGACCTCGGCTACGCCAGGGAGGCCGCCGCCTTCATAGGCAGCCGGCACACCGAGGTGTACATGACGCCGGACGATGTCGTCTCCTCGCTCGAGAACGTCATCCGGCTGCTCGGCACCTACGACATAACGACGGTCCGGGCCAGCATCGGCATGTACCTCGTCTGCCGGGCGATACACGAGACGACCGACATACGCGTCATACTCACGGGCGAGATCTCGGACGAGCTGTTCGGATACAAGTATACGGACTTTGCGCCGTCGGCCGGGGAGTTCCAGCGCGAGGCCGAAAAGAGGGTCCGCGAGCTGCACATGTACGACGTGCTGCGCGCCGACCGCTGCATCTCGGTCAACTCCCTGGAGGCCCGCGTCCCCTTCGGTGACCTGGATCTCGTGAGCTATGTTATGAGTCTGGATCCGGAGCTCAAGCTCAACAGGTACGGCAAGGGCAAATACCTGCTCCGCCGCGCCTTCGACGGCCTCGGCTACCTGCCCGACCGCATACTCTGGCGCGAGAAGGCCGCCTTCTCCGACGCCGTCGGCCACTCCATGGTCGACTACCTCAAAGCTCACGCGGAGAGGATGTACACTGACGCGGAGTTCGAGGAAAAAAGAAAACAGTACCGGCACGCGGCGCCTTTCACCAAGGAGTCGCTGCTGTACCGCGAGATCTTCGAGAAATACTATCCCGGTCAGGCGGAGATGATCTGCGGCTTCTGGATGCCAAACCGCTCCTGGAAGGGGTGCGACGTCGACGACCCGTCCGCAAGGGTGCTCTCCAACTACGGCGCCAGCGGGACCTGACCATAAGGGCCGGCCGGACCGGCCGCATCGGCACAGTATCAGCGTCATTTACGGAGGTTATCGCAAAATGAAAAAAGGCGAACTGCTGTACGAAGGCAAGGCCAAGAAGGTCTATGCCACCGACGATCCCGACCTGCTTATCGTGTCGTACAAGGACGACGCGACCGCCTTCAACGGACAGAAGCGCGGGACCATCGCCGGAAAGGGCGCGATCAACAACCGGATGAGCAACGCGCTCATGCGCATGCTCGAAGGATGCGGGATCCCGACCCACTTCGTCGAGGAACTGAACGACCGGGAGACGCTCGTAAAAAAAGTCAGGATCGTTCCCCTCGAGGTCATAGTAAGGAACATCTCCGCCGGCTCCTTCGCCGCGCGGTACGGGGTGGACGAGGGCATAGTCTTCGCCGAGCCTACGATAGAATTCTCATACAAGAACGACGCCCTGGGCGACCCGCTCATAAACGGCTGTCACGCGGTTGCCCTCGGGCTGGCGACCCGGGACGAGCTCGAGACGATAAAGGTCCTGTCATTCCGCGTGAACGGTGCGCTCCGCGGGTTCTGGAGCGACCGCGGCGTGACGCTCGTGGATTTCAAGCTCGAGTTCGGCAGGCTCCCCGGCGGCAGCATCGTGCTGGCCGACGAGATCAGCCCCGACACCTGCAGGCTGTGGGACAGCGCGACGGGCAAGAAGCTCGACAAAGACCGCTTCCGCCGCGATCTCGGCGGCGTCGAGGACGCGTACAGGGAGATCATGGGGCGGCTCGAGGGGACGGCCGCCGGCTCCGATACCGGGCGGGACTGATCGGGACACGGCATGTCTCTCAGGGAGGAATGCGGGGTGTTCGGCGTCACGGCCGGACGGCCGTTCGACGCCGCCGCAATGTGCTACTGCGGCCTTTACGCCCTCCAGCACCGCGGCCAGGAGAGCTGCGGCATAGTCGTCAACGACGACGGGGTGTTCGTTTCCCGCAAGGACACCGGCCTCGTCTCGGAGGTCTTTCACAGGGAGGCCCTTTCGGCCTTTCCAAACGGCACCATGGCCGTGGCCCACACCCGCTACGGCACGACCGGAGCGGCCAGCCGCAGCAACTGCCAGCCGATCGAGGTCAACCATCAGAAGGGGCACATGGCCCTTGCCCACAACGGCAACCTCTCGAACGCCGCGGAGCTGCGTTCGGAGCTGGAGCTCAACGGCGCCATCTTCCACACCTCCAGCGACACCGAGACCATCGCGTATATCGTGACGAGGGAGCGTCTATCCTCGCCCTCCATTGAGGAGGCGCTCAGCCGCGCCATGAACGTCATCGAGGGGGCGTATTCGCTCGTGCTCATGTCCCCTCAGAAGCTCATCTGCGCGAGGGATCCGTACGGCTTCCGCCCGCTATGCTTCGGCAGGACCGACGACGGTATCTACGCCGTGGCCTCCGAGAGCTGCGCGCTGACCGCGGTCGGGGCTAAGTTCATAAGGGACGTCGAGCCCGGCGAGATCCTCGTCTTCGGAAAGGACGGCATAGTCTCCCGCAGGGAGCACTGCGGGACACGCCCCGGAAAGATCTGCGTATTCGAATACATCTACTTTGCCCGCCCCGACTCGGTCGTCGACGGGCAGTCCGTACATCTGGCGCGCCTCAGGGCGGGCGAGATCCTGGCCAGGACCTCGCCGGCAGAGGCGGACATCGTCATAGGCGTGCCGGACTCGGGCCTTGACGCCGCCCTCGGCTACAGCCGTGCCTCGGGCATTCCTTACGGCATCGGGCTCATAAAGAACAAGTACATAGGCAGGACGTTCATCTCGCCGGAGGGCCGCGCCGACCAGGTCAGCATCAAGCTCTCAGCGGTCGAGGCGGTCGTAAGGGACCGGCGGGTCGTCCTGATCGACGACTCGATAGTCCGCGGCACGACCAGCGGCCGCATAGTGAAGCTTCTGCGGCAGGCCGGGGCAAAGGAGATCCATATGAGAGTCTCCGCCCCTCCCTTCCTGCACCCCTGCTTCTACGGTACCGACATAGACTCGAGAGACAGGCTCATAGCCTGCTCGCGCACGGTGCCCGAGATCGCCGCTTTCATCGGGGCGGACTCCCTCGGCTACCTGCCGGCGGAGAGCCTCGGCGAGATGTGCGGAAAGGCGGACTACTGCAGCTCATGCTTCGACGGCAGGTATCCGACGAGGATCCCCGCCGACACGCGAAAGAACCGCTTCGAACAGCGTCTGTCGGAGCGGGCCGACTGAGGAGAGCAAATGGCACTTGCACCGGACAGAAAACTTATACTGGAGGACGGGCAGGAGTATTACGGCCGCGGCTTCGGCGCGGCCGGCGACAGGATACTGGAGCTCGTCTTCAACACCTCGCCGGTCGGCTACCAGGAGATACTGTCCGACCCGTCTTACACCGATCAGGCGGTGGTCCTCACCTACCCCCTCATCGGCAATTACGGCATGGCGGAGGACGATTACGAGAGCCGCTCGCCGTCGACCGGAGCACTGATAGTCCGGGAATACAACCCCGAGCCGTCGAACTTCCGCTCCGTCGCGGCCCTCGGCGACGCCATGGCGGGCTTCGGCATACCCGGCATCGCCGGCGTCGACACGCGCAGGCTCACGCGCTCGATACGCGACCACGGCAGCCGCAAGGTGCTCATTACGTCCGCCTCGACGCCGCTCGAAGAAGGGCTCGCCATCCTCGGCGGGTACCGGCTTCCGGCCGACGCCGTATCCAGGGTCGGCTGCCGCGAGCCCCGCGAGTACGGTCCCGGCAACTCCGGTCCGCACGTCGTCGCCGTAGACTGCGGCATGAAGCTCGGGATCCCGCGCTCCCTGGCCGCCCGCGGCTGCAGGGTCACGGCCGTGCCGTGGGACTCCGATCCGGACTTCATCCTCTCCCTCGCGCCAGACGGCCTGCTCGTGTCAAACGGCCCCGGCGACCCCGCCGACGTGCCGCAGACCGTGAAGACCGTGCGCGCGCTGCTCGGCAGGCTTCCCCTCTTCGGGATCTGCCTCGGGCATCAGATCCTGGCCCTGGCCGCCGGAGCCTCGACTTACAAGCTGAAATTCGGTCACCGCGGCGGCAACCACCCCGTGAGGGAACTGGCCACGGGAAAGATCGAGATAACGTCGCAGAACCACTCTTACGCCGTCGACGCGGACAGCCTGCGGGACACGCCGCTCGAGGCGACCCACGTGAACCTGCTCGACGGGACCGTGGAGGGCCTGGGATGCGCGGAGCTGCGGGCCTTCAGCGTCCAGTACCACCCGGAGAGCTCGCCCGGGCCCGGCGACGGCGCCCACCTGTTCGACCGTTTCGTCCGCATCATGAAGGAGGCCGGCGGCGATGCCTAAGAGGACCGATATCAAAAAAGTGCTCGTGATAGGCTCCGGCCCCATCGTGATAGGGCAGGCGGCCGAGTTCGACTACGCCGGGACGCAGGCCTGCCTGGCCCTCAAGGAGGAGGGGTACGAGGTCGTGCTCTGCAACTCCAACCCGGCGACGATCATGACCGACACGTCCATAGCCGACAAGGTATATATGGAGCCGCTGACGCTCGAGTACATGGCCAGGATAATCCGCCACGAGCGGCCCGACGCCATCCTCCCCGGCATAGGCGGGCAGACGGGCCTCAACCTTGCCATGCAGCTGGAGAAAAAAGGCATACTTGCCGAATGCCACACCGAACTGCTCGGTACCCGGAGCCGCTCCATAGAGCGGGCCGAGGACCGCGAACTGTTCCGCGAGCTGTGCGACTCGCTGGGCGAGCCCACCCTGCCGTCGGCCTCGGTCGGCTCCGTCGGGGAGGGCCTCCGCGCAGCGGAGAGCATCGGCTATCCCGTCGTGCTCCGCCCCGCCTTCACGCTGGGCGGCAGCGGCGGCGGCTTTGCTTCCGACCCCGGCGAATTCGTCCCTCTCATGAGGAACGCCCTCGAGGTCTCCCCGGTCGGCCGTGTGCTCGTCGAGAAGAGCGTGAAGGGCTTCAAGGAGATCGAATACGAGGTCATCCGCGACGCAAACGACACCGCCGTAGCGGTCTGCAACATGGAGAACCTGGATCCGGTAGGCATCCACACCGGAGACTCCATAGTCGTCTGCCCGTCGCAGACTCTGACGAACAAAGAGTACCACATGCTGAGGGACAGCGCGCTGAAGATCATCAGGGCGCTGGAGATCGAGGGCGGTTGCAACGTTCAGTTCGCCCTGGACCCGAACTCGCTTGGCTACTATCTTATAGAGGTCAACCCGCGCGTCTCGCGCTCCTCCGCCCTCGCTTCCAAGGCGAGCGGCTATCCCATAGCCCGCGTGTCGGCAAAGATCGGCGTCGGGATGACTCTCGACGAGATCCGCCTGGCCAACACTCCGGCCTCCTTCGAGCCCGCGCTCGACTACGTCGTAACGAAGCTGCCGCGCTTCCCCTTCGACAAATTCACCGACGCCGACAACACCCTCTCGACCCAGATGAAGGCCACGGGCGAGGTCATGAGCGTCGGCCGGACCTTCGAGGAGAGCCTGCTCAAGGGGATCAGGTCCCTCGAGACCGGCGCCGTTCACCTGCGCCGCCCCAAGTTCGAGGGTCGGGACCCCGGCGAGCTGCTGGATTACGTCGCCTCCGGCACCGACGACCGCGTCTTCTGCATCGCCGAACTGCTGAGGCTCGGCACGGATGTCGGCAGCATTGCAGAGGCGAGCGGCATCGACCGCTTCTTCCTGCGCAAGATCCGCAACATAGTCGACGAGGAGAAGCGGCTGGCCGCCTCGCCCGGCGACACATCGGAGCTTCGCGAAGCCAAGCGCATGGGCTTTGCGGATCTTGAGATCGCCGCGCTTTGGAACTCGACCGAGGCTGAGGTCCGCGCGCTCCGCAGGGCCGCCGGGATCATCCCCTCTTACAAGATGATAGACACCTGCGCCTCGGAGTTCGACAGCTACGTCCCGTACTTTTATTCGACCTACGAGGACGAGAACGAGTCGCGCGTCTCGCCGAGGCGCAAGATAGTCGTGCTCGGGTCCGGCCCTATACGCATCGGACAGGGCGTCGAGTTCGACTATTCCACCGTCCGCGCCGTCCAGACCATACGCAGGGCCGGCTACGAGGCCATAATCATCAACAACAACCCCGAGACCGTCTCGACGGACTACACCTGTTCGGACAAGCTGTATTTCGAGCCTCTCTTCCCCGAGGACGTCATGAACGTCATCGAGCTGGAGCGGCCGGAGGGCGTCATCGCCACCCTGGGCGGCCAGACGGCCATCAACCTTGCCCAGCCGCTGCGCGACCGGGGAGTGACCATTATCGGGACCGACTCCGACGCGATCGACCGCGCCGAGAACCGCGACCTGTTCGAGAAGCTCCTGCTCTCCCTCAGTATCCCTCAGCCCGCCGGGCGGGCCGTCACCGGCATGGATGCGGGCATCGCCGCCGCGCGGGAGATAGGCTACCCCGTCCTTGTACGCCCGAGCTTCGTGCTCGGAGGCCGGGCCATGCAGATCGTCGCCAAAGAGGACACTATGTGGGAGTATCTGCACACCGCTGTGGAGATCGACGCCGACAAGCCGGTCCTCGTCGACAAGTACATCCGCGGCAAGGAGGTCGAGGTCGACGCCGTCTGCGACGGCACGCACGTCTTCGTGCCCGGCATCATGGAGCTCGTCGAGCGAACCGGCGTCCATTCGGGCGACTCCATCAGCGTCTATCCCTCGTACACGCTCTCGGAGGCCGTGAAGGAGACCATCCTCGACTACACGGAGAAGCTGGGGCCTGCCATAGGCATCGTCGGCCTCTACAACATCCAGTTCATAGTCGACCCCTCGGAGAAGGTATACGTCATAGAGGTCAATCCCCGCTCGTCCAGGACCGTTCCCTTCCTGTCCAAGGCCACCGGCTACAACCTGGCCGATATAGGCACCATGGCCATGTTGGGCGTGTCCCTGCCCGAGCAGGGCATCTTCTGCCGCTACCCTAAGGAAAAGAGCCGCTACTACGTCAAGGTCCCGGCCTTCTCCTTCGCCAAGCTGCGCGGCATGGACGCGTATCTCTCGCCGGAGATGAAGTCCACCGGCGAGGCCATAGGCTACGACGCCAAGCTCCACAGGGCCGCCTACAAGGCGATGATCGCCGCCGGCCTGACGCTGCGCAATTACGGCACGGTGCTGGTGAGCGTCGCCGACGAGGACAAGGAGGAGACCGTTCCGCTGGTCCGCCGCTTCTACGACATGGGCTTCAACATCGAGGCGACCACCCTCACGGGCGAGGTCCTCAGGGCCCACGGCATACGGACCAGGATCCGGCACAAGCCGAGCGAGAACAGCGACGAGGTCCTCGAGTCCATCCGTGCCGGCTACGTCAGCTACGTGATCAACACGAGGGCCATCCTCTCCGGCGTCCATTACGGCGACGGCGCGGCAATACGCCGGGCCGCCATCCGGAACAACATTACCATGCTGACGTCGCTCGACACCGTCCGGCTGCTCCTGGACGTGCTCGAGGAGGTGACCATGGGCGTGTCGACGATAGACGCGGAATAAAAAGGACTGCCGCTCGGGGCAGTCCGGACACCGCGGACGCGGCAATGATCCGCGGAAGGCACGTTCAGACGAAAGAACGCCGCCGGCGCAGCAGCTGCGCCGGCGGCAAACTTTACCTTTTGCCGTTTGCAATTTGCAATTAGCTATCGCGATTTGCAAAAAACGACATACAGTCCTCACTCCCTCAGCTCCGGCCCCTTCTCCCCCATCTTCCAGACGGTCTTGAAGTCCCAGCCCTTGAACGAGGACTGGCTGAGAGCAGCCGAAGCTGACAGGCCCGTGACGATCCTGGCCGGGACGGAGACGTAGGCGCCGGCATAGGCGGAGGAGGCCGAGAACT
>JAEEGL017187395.1_pt1 | contig 20678 bp, 13 predicted proteins | sample 9134231 | NCBI WGS metagenome assembly JAEEGL01 (sample SAMN16246548, study PRJNA631951) | gut metagenome | biome: gut microbiome; feature: rumen; material: fiber-attached | host: Bos | place: Iran: Karaj | collected 2018-10
ATTCAGCGTAATATTGAGTTGAGCCATTGGTTCTTCCTCCTCGGTATTATGTTGGATTTGGTCGTCTTAACATTATACCTAAAGGTTGAGCCCTTGGCTCATTCATTTTTCAATTTACACCATTATACGGCCGCGGCCATTTTTCAGCAATTGATGCGCACCAACATGCAAATCCGTTACTGCTAAGCTGTGAGAACAAAATATGCCATGGAGGAATAGCAATTTTATTATCTGAGCTGTATGTTATGTCTGTAAGAAAACAACTAATATCTTGCAAAACAGGAACAGTTGCAAAGCTTGCCACGTCATCAACCAGCACCGTTTCAGATATGCATTTTCTCAATTGAGGTGAAACAAGGGGGAAAAGATTACAATAGAAATCATAATCATATGGCCAATTGTTTGGGAACAATAGGCAAACATCATGGGGATCTATGCGATACTCTTTACATGAAGTTTTGAATTGCCCGATATTAATGAGGACATCATTTTGTAGAAGGTGAACCGATTGGGCATTATTTATTACCGCATAAAATATATCCCTTAAGTAGGCGACTTTTCTAGATCGGTTAAAAAATGAAAAAATGGATGTAATCGGTATAGAAAATTGTGAAACTGTTCCGTTAAACACCCCAAAAGGAATACCTTGTTCAACATGGTTACAAAATGGTTTTGAAGAAGAAAGCTTATGCCAAACCATATAGCGTTGTGATATCTGATCTGTTACTTGGCCATGATAAGGCTTTCCCTTATTAAATAACTCCACTATCGCAAACGATCGATTTGAATCAGTGTTAGCCTCACTGTGCTGTTCAAAATAACGAATCACTTTTGAGCAGATTTCATTAAAAATTCCTTCCGTCAATGTTTTACATGTTTCGATTGTTTCTTCCCCAAGTTGGCAAATGAACTCACGGCTTACAGTCAACTTTGGTTTACTGGCTCCTTTGAAATTATAGAGAAAATCTGGTAATTGTCTATAGCACTCATAACCACCATCATCGATATTGCGATCTATATCGACATGGAGTCCATCTACGCACAGAGCGTCACTATGATGTGCACGATCCATTTCTTCCAAAATGTCCATGTCGTCTACATCCACTTTCGGAGGAATGGGAAGTGCAAACCATGTGCGGACTTCTGATTGTGTTGATTCATCAATGAATGAAAGTGCTTCAAACACATATTGTCCCATGTTAATTACATGAGCAATTAACTCTGGATCGCCTTGTGTTCCATAGTATGGGTCATACTTCTGTAAAAAAGCCCAGCGCTGTTCATATGGGTACCGCTTTTGAGTATCTTGTAATCGGTAAGTAAAGTTATCGTTTTTGACTATTACAGGGAAAAAAGGTTCTGGTACACATATTGCCCGTTGTAGCTTGAACCACAGTTGTTTGTGTGCATCTATGAGTATCTTTTCTGCGTCACGTGTTAGTGTTTCCCACTTTATGCCTCTGCTAAGTTGAATTTGAAGTAAGGAAATTAAATCGAATGCTTCTTCTTTGCTTTCTGGAAGGTTATTATATAGAGCTTCTGCGTACTCTGGTTTTAAGAATACTCTAACTTCTGTACCGTGATCACCTAAACGATCCAGTATTCTCGGTGTTGGTTCTAAAAAATAGCCGTACCCTTCAGCGCCATCCATGCAAACATGCAATGGCACAGCAAGATCATAGTGGATTGTGATAATCTCAATTCTGTTTCCTATTAGAAAACATGATAGTATTCCTATGCCAAATTCAGAAATCGGATGTACAGCGATTTTCCACCCCAAATTATTACGCCGAAAATCTGAAGAACGATAATAAGAATTACCAACTCGAAGCAGATACTTCTTGATGATCTCTTTCGTCATTCCAATTCCACTATCACGGCAATAGAGGAACTTTTGACCTGTTTCAGCATCTGTCTCTAAACCAAAAACAATTTGCAAATCACATGATATCCCCTTGGTTGAGTTGATAGCGAACATACAACGGCTTGCATCAAGGGCATTCTGATATAGTTCGCGAATACAGGAATACTCATTGCTGTACAATTGGGCCCCCATAAGTAATTGAATAATCTGATTCTGGTCCAAAGTAAACCGGAGATCAGGGTCTGGGGTGAAGTTGTCAGCTATTATTCCACTTCTCTCAACATGCGCAGGCAAAGATATTTGATAGCGGCTTGTTTTCGTCTCTCCCTTATCGATGCCTTTTAGAAATATAGAATAATTACATAATTCTTCATCAGCCCAATCCAAATAGTCGTGGATGAAGTAGTAATGTTCTGGCTTCGAGAAACACCCCATAAAACTGATTTTCTTGTTTTTTGTGCTATCCGTCCTAATCTGTATCGCTAAGCCTGTAAGATTTTTCACCTGCCAATGCTTGTCACTCACATGGTTCATGGGCGAGCGTTCGGCATAAAGCGTCAATGAGGCCCGATCTTCACTGAAATCCAATACATCCCCCAGTCGAAGAAGCATAGAAATAAATCGGGGGCTATAGGACAAAGCTTCATCTTCAATGCCAGGCAAAACAGTTTCCAGAGCTGGAAGATCTTCAACGCAATCGAATTGTTGCGTATGTGACGCACATATTTTTCCTATGTCCGACGAGATCTTGTACTGAATAGCGTGGTATTTATTTAGGCATGGGAATTTTTTCCATAGGCCTTTTGAATACTGCTCCGCTCTCATCCCGTGGGTACTTCTAAAAAAGTCCTCCCGAGTCTCTTGATCCCAATTTGTGCGATTACCATGCCCATCCCAAGGCAACAAACCCTTACGATAATCTTCATAAGCCCATATTAAATCGGCGAGCCAATCAAGAAAATCAAGTTCTGTTTCTGGAATCAGAAACAAATCTCTAACTTCAGAAAACGTTTTGGCGGGCGCCCAATTATCAGTATTGTTGCGCAAAGCATTACGAATCTCTTCTCGCGATCTGTGCCATATAAATCCTTCAGGCTCGACCTTGCGCAGAAGGGAAAAGCACCAATCCGGAACAGCCATACCAACATCATGGAAATGGCAGCAGAATCGGAGCATCTCTGCCTCAAGAAACGGCATTTCCCGGATTCCATCAGCGTTCAGAAGGCGCTCGATGATAGCAAGTACGCGGTTGCTGTGACTGCTGTCGTGCTTGTCATAATCGGGCATTTGGGCGACAATCTTGTTCAAATGGTCATCAATTTCATTTGTGAGTAAATTGAAAGACTGATCAAGTGCATTGCATAGCTGATATAGCTTTTCGTTGCATCCTTGAATGCGAGTTAATTCGTGCTTGATATGTTCTGCAATGTTATTTGACTGTTCTCGGGATTGTGACACTTGATTTCTCTTTGTCACAGCAAGCCACCTCACTTCTTATTTCTCTGCGCGACAATTTTTCTGGATAAGTTTGAATTGAGATTTCGCTTAAGATTCTGCCCAGATTCGCAAGAAGCCCACGGATATCGCTACTTCATTGCTAATCGTCTCTGGCCATGAACCAGTGAGTACAATATTCCAACTGTTCCCGAATGCCCTTTTGCAGCAGTTTCTTTGTCCAGCGCTTGGTTATTGCTATCTTCAGATAGGCTTTCCTGGCCTTCTTTGCCGAAAACGGCAGCTTGTGCCCGGTATGAGGAACCTCAGGCCAGTGCAGATTGATTGCGCTTTCCAGATGCTCCCGGCACTGGTTCAAAAGATCAATGTCTGTGGGAAACTTGACGTCCGCAGGAGCCACAGTGGCATCCATAATCAGCTTCTGTGGTTCTTCTTCCTGCGCTTTTCCTTCTTCTTGGAGGTATTGGGATTCTTCCGACCCTTTAAGGATTTCTTCCCGCCGGAGGGTTTGTCGGAATCATCGTGATCATCTTCTTCCTCCGGTTCGGGGGCTTCAATCTCTTCCGGTGCGCCGTCGTTGCGGTCTACGTTCCTGCCGTCCTCCGGCCACTTGCCGGTGCAGACATATTCGTTGATCCGAGCAACGTCCTCCACGGGGAAACGCTTGCGGAAGTGGACCATCATGGAAGCGTCAAACAGCGGCTCCTGGGTAAATTCATGCAGGCCGAGAAAGTACTGCATATAGGGGTTCTCCTGGATTGCCGTCACGCAGCTCTCGTCAGTCAGTTTCTCCGCCTCTTTGATATAGATTGAGCCGAAGGCAATCCGAGAGGAATACGCCCGGCGGCCGGTCTCCACGCTCATGGTGCGGAGATAGATCTCCTCAATCTTCTCCCAGGGCATGATCCGGGAAAGCTTCACCCAACGGTTCTTCGGGTCCAGCGACCCACCGAACGGCAGAAAGAAATCCTCCAGTGGAAGCTGTTCATAATCCGCGCTGTAGTACATCCAAACACCCCAAATCCGGGACTTTTTGATGCAATCCCGTTCTTTTGCATGTATTTATTGTACCATATCACGGGGAAGAATGGTACTGTTTTCTCTCATTTTCTCTTGTTTTCGCCGCTTTTTCTGATGCGCATTGGCTTTTTCAGTAAGCCCTAATTATACTCAGACAGTATACTTTAATGCTCGGATTGTTGCTTTTCCGCATTCGATGGAAGTTTCTTCGTATCCTCTGAGAGCTTTCGGCAGATGCTCAAGCACGAAAGCAATACTATACTTTGGCCTTGTGACGGCTACATAATATTTTTCGGGTGATGATAAGGCGGTTCCTTTTGTTACAAACTGTACCAACGGCCTATTGGGAAAAATTAAAACTCGGGCAAATGTTTCCCCTTTACAAGCTCCAAAGTTGACAGCATTATAGCCATAGGTGTCAGTGTTTTTATCGTACCGCAGTACTTGTGGGAAGAATGATTCCATGTATGGTCTTACATTCCCTGCGTCTATAAGGAAAACTCCGTCATGAACTGTTTCCTCATCCATAATTGTTGTGATAGACTCTCCTGCAGGAAAAACGCGATTTGCAAAACTGCAAATTTGATGGTTAAACCTTCTGCTTGACAAGTTGCGTTCAATATTAACTAATCCCGCTTTCTCGAGTTCAATAAAGAACTCCCATATATTTTTACCTGTTTGTCTTTTTCTTTTTTTCGTATTATGGGTTGTAAACGTAGCTTGCTTATTATCTCCGCAAAACACAGTTCCAATTGAAGAGTTTATTAGCAACGTGATAATCGCCATATCATCTCCAGCCATATCTTGTATTTCATCGAAGTAAATTGTATCATAGATTTCTTCCAGTCTTCTGATAACCTTTCCTTCGCTTTTCTTATTCAGCAAGCAGGCTAAAGAGGAACCTTCGTTGGAACGGACTTTCTTATTCCCTGTGATATATCGTTTCTTGGTTCCGCTTTTTGCATAATTGACAAATCCATATGTTTGAGAAAAATCAAACGCCTTAATTGCGCCAACTTCACCAGTCAGATAATGCTGATAAGGTTTTATCAATTCTGACATCAAGAACGTAAACCACGTTTTTATAATAATGCGAGGATGAAGAATACCTTCATTTTGTTTCCTGATTTCTTTTTGAATTGCCGCAACTCCTCTGTTTGTGTATGTTGTAATTAACACTTTATGTCCTGCAGTTGCTCTTTCTAGTGCGCTTTTACAGATATCATATGTTTTTCCCGAGCCTGCAGCAGACATCTTAGCAGTATTACGATAAGTAGTCGATAGCATCTTGAATATACTTTGGATACTTAATGGACCTTTCCGCTCCAAATACTCTGAAAGCCCATTCAGTTTTATTTCCTTTCATATAATCTAAAATCCCTTGGTAGTCTCTGGACTCAAGTGAACCATTCTTGGATAAGATTGTTTTAAATGACAATAATGGTTGTCCGTTTTCGCAATTAACTGCGAGGACACTGGGCTCAATAGTGTTTAGCTGCTCATTTGTTTCAAAAAAGAAGTGTAGGTTTTCTCGCTTAAGATACTCGCTATATTTGTTATTAATATTCTTTTCTATATTTCCATCATTGTCTGTAACAATAATGACATCTTTACCTATTAGGATAGCAATATCTGCAAATCGTTTAAATGCAAGTGACTCAACAGAAATAATATCTATGCCATCATCCGCAGGAAGATGACCGTGCCTATCAAAGTATGCACGTTGAATTATCAAATCGTCTGTCGGACCTTCAACTAAAACCACTTTTGAAGCTAAAACAAATCTTAAAGTATCATATCCGGGAAGTTTTGCGAAATATTTCTTCGTGTCTTCCGGAAGTGAGTTGTATTGCTGCACTGTTCCACTTCTAACGAGAATTACGTTTCCTAGATCCAACTTATTGGCTATATAGCTGTTATGTGTAGAAATAAAAATTTGCTTACCGGTTGATTGAATAATTTGCTTGACCAAACGGGTCATGTTTGAAAAGGCAAGATTATTCTCGGGCTCTTCCATGAGAACAATATTTGCTTGATTTTCTGCGTTTCTAAAAGCTAATTCAGTCTTTATAATATTCTGAGAGCCAACACCAATATGCTCAAATGGAATATCATCAACCACAACTGTCATCTGCTTTTTCCATGCTGTAGTATTATCTTCACGCAGATCAAGCGATACTGTTCGTCCTTTGATAATCGAACTGGCTCTAACTGTTGTATTTAGTTTCTGAACTATCTCATTATCATGAAACCGTCTTCTGCTTGCTTGGTAGGCAACCGCAAGATCGGTTAGTTCTTCATTGGTTAAGCTGTCAGTAATGCTTTCTGAAACAAATTGATCAACGAGCCCTATATATTCTTTTCTTGATGTATCAATCACAATGCTTTTAAACGGCGAGAAGCGGAAAGAGACAGGAGCTCCACTAAAATAGTTATAGCTGACACCATATAGCTCAATTGGAACGTCCTTTACTTCTCCATTTGCAAGCATTTTCTTATATGTTTCAGCATTATTCTCTGAGATGTCTACAACTGCACGAAGTCCAGCCGTGTCTTCTGACAGTTCGTTCTCTGTGCCTTTGAAATCTGAATCCCCATCAAAATATGCTTCCATAATTATGCGCGGTGGTTCGGGCCTCCTGCCAGCGGCTACTGCGGTAATAAAGCTTTGCCGTGATTCCTTATTGAAAAGGTTGGCTCGAAGTTGACGGTCAAATGCAAAGCCATTAACTTTTCCCGTTGTAAGAATAGAAAGCACTTCAAGTATTGTGCTTTTCCCGGCATCATTATCACCAACAAAGATATTTGTCATAGGGTTAAAACATATTACAATATCTTTCAATAGTTTATAATTCTTCACAACAATCTTAGTTATTGTCATGTGGCTTCCCTGTCCTTCTCTGCATCAAAGTGATTATAATTGTCTATGGTTGCTTTGCAATGATCTATGCATCTATTTGATGTTTTTGAAAAATGAGAACTTATATCAATACAAACACGGCCTCTGTGTCCTATGAATTCTACCAATCGAGGGTTCTATAAAATGCACAGTCGAGTATAAAATTGTGTGCCACTATATTCGCGAGGGATTTCATTGCCATTGAGCTGCGGAAATGTAGTTATCAGAAAGACAACGAATATCGATTACTGGCCGTAATCATCAAATAACTGAGCAAGCCTTTCCGCTGAGATCCGCCAAGCGGCCGGAATGCAATCCGTTGTTCCTGCGCCAGCAGCTCGTGGCCCCCATGTGTGGCTTTCGTAAAGGATTGTATCGCCGCGACCGTTGGCTGTTGCATTCATCCGATCGGCGATTTCCTGCGGAGAGGCAAGGTACACCCGCGGCATTTCGTTTAGCGCGGTGTTCTGAAACTGCACCAGGCAGAACACGGTTTTCTTATGATGATCTCTCAGCCATTTCGCAATCGCTTCGTGATAATCACAACCTTTTTTATATGACTGTGTCAAGCCCCAGCTGCCATCCTGACTACCCTTAACAGAGATTTTCAGCATCTTATCCCCGGAAACAGCAATCAAATCATATTCCGGCTGGTTTGCGCCATATTGAACCGAGACATCGTATCCATATCGGGCAAACAGTGCTGCGGCAAACGCCTCTGCCGCTACACCGACATGCCATGAGCTAATCTGTTTCATTTTGATCTTTTAAATTAACTGATTTACATCAACGACAAGACCAACGGCACGCATATTTTGAGCCAGTTTGAGCTTCCAGCCGCCATCTGTGTTCATAGGCGTGTAAACAACACCGGAAATATCTCCTGGGGTTTCTACTTTCCCCTTTACGAGTGCACATACTCTCTCACGACCTAACTTGGCGATTAAATATCCGTGCTCAAAAACAACGTTTTGTCTTGCGCGGTACCTCTCTTGGCTTTCAGATTCTTCTTTAGCACGCCCGAGATCGCACTCCGTATATAGCACAACTGCAAAAGCAACATTTGTATATGTTTCTATTTTTTCGATGATAGTCTTTCCGCTGTCAGCTTGCTCATGAAGAATGACAGACTCGTACCCGATTTTTTCAAGCATCCGTGCCGTTTCTTGTTTTGCGGCATCGTCATGCCCATGAACAATAAACACTTTCTTGTTCATCTTGTCGTTTGGCTTTTCGCTCACACCATTGTTCGGTTTTTCTGAGGCAACTGTGGATTCACTTAGTAGTAATATTTCTTCAACTCGTTGTTCTTTTTCTGAAAAGTAGTTCTTTCCTTTTTGCGTTACTCTGACAATCACACTAAAAGAACCATCAAAAAAATCCGAGAATCCTTGCGAACCTAAAGTGACATACCCACAATTGGAAAGATTCTCTATTACCCTCCTTTGCACAACAGTTCCACTTACTATCGGCGCAGGATCTTCAGATTCAATCAGGATTGACAATTGTTTCTCAGAGTCTTCATCCAATAAGGAGAAATACAGATCTTGACGCAGTTTTCCTCGAATATAAATCTCCTTGTTTTTGAAATAAGAAAACCCTTTTTGCTCAATCCTTCCGTGATAAGGCACATTATCAGCCCACTGTAGTTTTGAAAGAAATCCACGATTAATAAGGACGCTAATATGGCTTCTAAGTTGTTCCTCCTCTGCAAATGACAATCCTTCAAATTTCTTTGCTAGAACCGCAGGAAAATCACTTGCTTGATCTATACAATCCTTTAATATCAATTCAACTTCTTTGTCAAGGAATTCCATTTGAACCTCCCTAAAACATCAATCGCAAATCAATGTTACATTTTCGTTTTTCCTTTATGGAATGCAACAACAACTATTTATTCCCTCCGATCAACTCTGAAACAAGCAGGCTTAGTCGGTCTCCTCGTACAGCAGGCTTTAGCTCACACTCCCAAACGATCAGCACACGCCAGCCCTGCTGCTCCAGCAAGGCATAATTCCTCTGATCCCGTTCTGTGTTTTTCCCGAGCTTATCTTTCCAGAATTCAGCGTTATTTTTCGGCCAGAAAAAGTCCTTGCATCCTTGGTGAACGTGCCAAAAGCAACCGTTTACAAAAATTGCCGTTTTATACTTTGGCAAAACAATGTCCGGCTTTCCTGGAAGACGACTGTCATTCTTGCGGTAGCGGAACCCTTTGGAAAACAGGAACTTGCGGACGATCTCCTCTGGTTTGGTGTCTTTTCCGTGGATGTGCGACATATTATAGCTTCTGACATCCGGGGAATGAACATCAGACATGATTAACACCCCTTTGATTTGGCCTCAATCGGAAAAGTAAGCGCTCAGCCTATGCCTGCATGCATTTCCCAAACCAAGCTTGCTTTTTCTGTCCAGCACTTCCCATATTTCCGGCGAGAAGGAAAATACACTGGTTTCCGGGTTGTAGTAGAAGTATGGTGTATCAGCAAGAGCTTTTATTGGATTTGCAATCAGATTGGAGATAATCTGCTGATCCGTATAGCTGTCACCTAGGTAAATACATTTCTTTTTCTCCGCAGGCAGCCCTTCCCGTTTCCTCGCCTCATAGTACTCCCGAAAAAATTTTGCTGCGCGTTCCACTGTAATTGACCCGTCTTTCTTTTTGGAATCAAGCAACGCAAGAATCAGGACGTGTTTGTAAGAATAGGACATCTTCATGGTTTTGCAATAGTCAATCAGATTCTGCACGATATCCGTCGGTGTAAGGGATGGCACATAGGAAGAGCCTGAAGTAGAATCTTCTTCCTGTCCCGTTTTTGCAACGTTAAGAGATCTCGCAATTGCTGATGCAATACTTTCAATTTCGAGAATTGCAGAATCGTTCCCTCCCAGAAAGAACTGGCGGATAGACTGCTTCAGATTTTCCTTCAGCGTTTCAACAGATTTTACAGCATCCGGAGTTTTTTGAATGCCGGCCCGGTTCAGGATGTAATCAAATGCCTGCTGTGATACTGGCCTGACAGAGCTTTGCCAGGGAGGATTGATACTGTTCCGGACCTCTTGGTAGTCCAATTGCTCAATGTAACCACCATCAGGCAAATAGATCGGAACCTTTTTTTCAAAATGCCGGCAGTCAATCAGCTTTGCATAGTAATTCTCGCCGTCCGCAGACAGGATCTCACCAATTGTGCCCACTCCGAAATAGTACCGTTGATCTTTACTGTAACGATTGCCTTGGTAATAAATGAAGACATCTCCCTTGTGCAATTGGTTTTTATATCTTGCAGGGTAATGATATGTGTTGAAAAGATCATCCGCATACGCTGATTCTGTATCAATCTTTTGTGACAGAATTACAAGCATATTCTTTGCCTCACAGATCACGGAGTTCGTTGAAGAATCCGATGGATGAATCCTCAAGGGTACCGACAACAACGCCACGGTCCAGTAATCTGTTGCCATGTTCACAGCAGGTTTCCGGCAAGAGCGCGCAGTTATGGCAGGCTGCCAGGTTCAGAGACTCCGGCCCTTGCCCGGCTGACTGAATGCAAACGGGATCGGATGTGCACCAAAGTGCATTCTTAATCGCGTCCTTAATCGTGTCTTCAATCCGTCCGGGTGCCCCTTGCCGCACCAGCCCACCAAGAGATCCTTCGGAATCACCGGAGGCCGTGTAGATCAGAACGCCAAACATATTCAGATCGTTGCTGGTCTTTTCACAATAGATACGCTCCCGAATGGAAGAACTGCCATATCCGCATTCAAAGCTCAGTTGATTTATAATCAGATGGGCAAAGGTATGAATCAATACAAATTCCGGTCGCAATTCGCCCATAGCGTTTTTCCCGAACACGGAGCCCTTATATGCGGTGTTCAGCTTCCCGATTCTGGCTTTGACTTGTGGCTGCCCTGCCCATTTCTGCAGCTCTGCCCCATCGAATTCGAAAAAGATCCCTTCTCCATAGACCTCAATCGCAGGCAGCCAGTTTTCATTGCCCGTGCGCAGCATTTTCTTTTTTTCTGATATGGGCAATTCTTTTGGCTCCAGTCTGGAGAATCCCACAAAAGCACGCGTCTCTCTCAATTTCGGCACCAGAGATATGCTTTTGAAATACTTTTGAATCAACGGATCATACACAGTTACCGGATAATTCACTGATCTGAAGTCCTGTGCATCGCTTCCACTGCTTTTGATCAGGACATTATACTCAGCAAGACGATACTGGTCTTCGGAAGTCTCCTCAGATATTTCCTCGAAGCCGGATGCACGTTCGTCCCGCTTCACGAATGCGTTGAAAAGCGTATCCGGATCTATTCCCTCGTTCACGGCAATCATGGTGATGAATTCCCGATTCCATTCCCCATTTACACGATGGTTTTTCAGCGTATCATAATACTTGTCCAGAATGGCAATGATTTTTCGCCCTGTAGTTTCATCTTCTGTCGGAATATGGATCGAACTTCTTGTGTCTGCAAACCAAACATTGGTCGCGCCGCGAAGAACCACCTTGACATCGGATGCCTTACAATTACACTCAGGACCATCACCAGGCCCAATGCCCAACCAAGGCATAGAGCCTCTGCAATGATAATTGATTCGTGCCAGGGAGCCCGGTGTCGTGGCTCCTGCGAGTTTTTCTTTTGCCCCGCATGTACATTCGTAATAGACGCCAGTGAGGGAAGAGGATGCGCCACCAGTACTGCGCCTGATTTTGCACGTGTCCGGATCATATGGATGCGGACCATTTCGGTGCAGCCATTCTGCTACCGGGAAATCCTCAACATGACCCTCCGGACATACCACAATAAAACGTTCCGGAATCAAACGGTGTTTGAATTTATGTGCCGGGTTGCATTTTCGGCCGTTTGGCCACGGATAACACTCACACTCCGGAGCCTTTTCATCGGAATAATACGTTACCTGTCGCATTGTTCCACAGAAGGGGCAATAAAGCCATGTCGGAAACCGAACCGCAGGTATTTTCAGATTGCAATTTGACGGATCTGCACTTCTTTCCCTGAAATCAGGAGGCCAACGCAGTTCCTTAACACCCAACCGTTTTGTCAGGCGCTCGTCTTTGATAATGAAAGGCTTCTCGTCGTTGTACCGCCACATATCAAGGCCTGCAATCATCAGCGACTCATCATTCGGGAACGGGACAATTGCACCCACACCCCACGGGCCAATCAATGCACTTCTGCGGATCGGTCTGGATGAATAGGACATTTTAGACCTCCTTTGCGACGTAGCGGTTTGCAAGAACACCAGCCTCGCATGATGCATCCACGCTTCTCATGGACGTTGGTGTCTCAATTCCTCGTTCACCCCATGCTTCATTTCGATGGCTTCCGGCAGAATACATCAACGGCACTGCGTTCCCAAACGAAAAGTCCCGATTGATTGCGGGCTCCCACTTCGTTGGGCTCCAGTCTTCCCAGCACTGAATAATATACTCCATGCGGTTCAGCGTATCGTCCAGTTCCTGAGCGTCAATGTCCTCAATCCGGTTTTCGATGATTTTTTGGATTCGATCCAATACGCTCTGTTCCGGAACCCTCGGAGGATCGGCGTTGAAGTGATCGTTTCCTTCCAGACGCATCATTCCTACCATAATTGCGTGGAGCGCACGTTCCCTGACAGGCGCCGAAAACGGTGTTACACTTGTGGGCTCCACGTTGCAGTAAATTCTGGAATGGTACTCCCTGAAATGCTCATAGTGTGACTTGTCCCGGGGCCGGCCGGGGCGGTAAAGGACGAAAACGATACCCGGGGCTTCGCTTGCGTTACGACCGACGCGGCTTGTTGCCTGGATATACTCAGACGTTGTCTTTGGCTGGCCGGACACGGTCATAAGACCCAAGCGCGGGACGTCCAAGCCAACGGAGATCATATTGGTTGCAAGGCAAATATCTATGGAGTGCTCTTTCACCTTGCCATCCGGCCCTGTTTCCTCCGGATAGGCAATGTTCAGATTTCCAAGGCTTGCTGTCACCTTGTCCCCACGAATACGGCTGGTCAATTCCTCATCCCGGTAAATATATCTTCGGTACTTTCGATACTCCTCCGGCTCCATAGTCTTATGGATATTTCTGCGCTTATACATAACATCGAGCTGCTGATCGATATCGGCGCGAATCCATGTCGCAGCCTGTCCAAGCTCCCGGATACTGTTAAAATACCCGACATTTGTCCAATATGGATCTCTCTGTGCTTCCGACTCCACCTTCATCGTTTTTGTACCATACAACAATGCCGCAAAGAGGCGGATAGCAGTTGTCGCATCAGAAGAAGACGCGGTAGCGAGTACACCCACATACTGTCTGCCGTTTCTTGTCTTATCCTCTTCTGCGAAGAAGGAATCGCCGGCATCAAGGCCGGAAGGTGGGAATTGGAAAACCTGCTCTTTGGAACAACCATACAGAGCGTGGCACTGCTCTTTCGCTCTGCTGATTGTTGCTGTAGATGCAATGATTTTTGGATGGATTTCTCCCGCAGGCGTTCTCGTGGTGCACAGCTCATGGATCAGTGTCTCATAATGTCCCACCATGGAACCGAGCGGGCCGGAGATCAAATGCAGCTCATCCTGGATAATCAGGTCCGGAGACGTTGCTTTTACCCCATTTTTGTAGCCGAAAAGGGCCTGAGCCTGTGGCCGGAAGGGCAGCATCGCAAATTTATCAACAGTTCCCAGCAGAAGTGTTGGCGTTGATTCATAGATCGATTCGTCTACAACAAATAATGGAAGATTATATGCCGTAGAGGAGAAGGAGCAACCGTTGGCAGTATTGCCGCACTGAAAAACAATCCGTTTTTGTTTTCTTGGACCAAGGATCTTTTTATATCCGGGCAGATCTCTTGTTCCGTTTTTTCTGGTTACAGCGCCCATCTGTGCACCACACCACGGGCATTTCAGCATGACAAACGGATTTGTATCGCTTCTGCCATTATACAGGTCGTCGTAGGCTGCAACCGCTTTTTGCATCGTATTGGGCGTGGTCGCGGAACCAACCCACAAACCAATTGTAATTCGTGAAGATCCAAACAGATCGGGGCGTTCATTTCTGATCAGATCACACGCACAAATCATTGCAGACGCACGTTCATACTGCTGTGCAGTCAACAAGCGAAGTGTGTATCTCATCAGAATGGCTGTGCCAGCGTCCTCTTTATTCATCAGGCGCCGGATAAAGATGGTATATGCGGAAAGTCCCAGGTAAGCTTCGGTCTTGCCGCCACCAGTTGGGAACCAGATTAAGTCAACAATACCACGCTCATTACAATCCCTGTCATACATAGAGCGGAGATTCATGAGAATAAAGGCCAGCTGAAAAGGTCTCCATTTTCCGTAAACTCTGTGCTCCATATCATACCATGTGCGTTTATCCCTTACATCGGGAAGCGGAACAGGGTTTTTCAGTTTCAGGTTGTTTGTTCCGTCATCCTCCCACTTTTGCAGCGGCAGATTGTAATGCAACTGCTGCATCAGCATGGCAAGGTTCATGTATTGGAACGCAGTGCGAACTTTTTCATCTTGCTCCAGCAAATCTATTCCGCTTGAAATACGAAGAAGGCATTCCTCGCAATTTCGGATATGGCGGTCTGCTGTTGCAGTAAACCTGTCCGGAAGGTTTCTCTTTTTTGTTTTCAGCTCTCCAATCCATGCCTGATAGCGCTCGCCCATCAGGCGTAGTTCCCGGATCGTTTCAGGAAAATTTCCATACGGGCTCATCTTGAACATTTCCAAAGACACGCCTGGAATTCTGCTCGGTACGATCGGTTTGATTTCATACGAGGGGAAAACAGCGGATGATATCCAAAAAACCTGATCAGATGTATCATCCCATTCAGCTGCACATCCATGACCAATTGCGTAGTTATGAACGTCGCGGTAAAGAAGCTGATTTGACCAATAGTCTTCATCATCGGTATTGATCCGCTCGCTGTCCGGCAGAGGCTGGAACCCGAGCTTTGATGAGATTGTAAATCTCACTTGGAAAAAGCAGTCTTCATCATGAACCGCTCCGCTATTGACTTTTGTGTTCTCCAAGGTGAATGTGAAAATTGAGTAGCTGCCTTTCCGATACCTGTATGTAATATCAAATTGCAGTCCGGTTTCACCGACACGAACCTTGCGGATTCCCTCATGTACGGATGGCAAGGGGACAGGCTGGGAATCATTATCCCAGGAAAGCGCTGTTCGGGGATACCGAACAGTCTCTTTTTCTGTCACAGGGTCAGTTGTTTTGAGCGTGATGTATGTACCGGCAGAAACCTGCACAGAAACAGAATCCCCGTCAGAAACTGCCGCAGTCAGACTGATTGCAGATTGTCGATATGCATTGGATCTGTTAATCAACTCTTCTGCGTTTTCCAGATACTCTGCCGGATCGCCCGGGCCCTGAGGAGTTGGCGTTTCACCGGTGTCCTCGCGGTCTTCTTCAAATACATCATCGCCGGTTTCGCCATCACGAGTCTCGGCATCCGTGTCTGAGGTCTCCTTGGGAAACAGTATCCCTGCGATGTAGCGCGTCCTCGGAGCATCTGTTGTCAGAATTTCTTCGCCGTTTTTCTGAAGCATTCCTTCGCAATCAATCGGGTCCGGGCCAATAAACTCCCGTTCCACAAATCCCAGCAATTGATTTCTGCGATCATCTTTCATGGAGAACCCTCCTCAACAGCAGAGAATTATAGGCGTTTTTGGCTTGCTCCGATTCCAAAATATACAAACCTGATCTGGCCCGGCTCAAACCAACATACATCAGCTTTTCATCGTCAAAGTTTTCAATGTCGGTCAGAATAATTACGGTGTTCTCAAGCCCTTTGAATGCCTGTATCGTGCAATAGGAAACCGCTGATTGATTTCTCACGTTGAAATCCTTGATTTCCGGACTCTGCATCATAGCCACAACAGAGTTTTCGCGTTTTACGGGAGACAGGATGGTTATCCCGGAGTTTTCAATTCCCATACTGTGAAGCTCATTCAGTAACGTGGAAAGCTTCGTGCATTCATCTTCCCTATCACCCCATGTATGGAAAAACACCGGGGGTCCTTCGGTTTTTGTCCATAGCGAAGAAGGAGGAACAAATCCTGTGATTGTCTGTATCTCCTCACAGATCTGTTTGGTGTTTCTGCAGTTTATCGTAAGCTTAAAGCGGATGAATGATGTTCTGTCTTCCAACATACCAATCATTTCCTGCGCCTTCAGCCCTTTTGAGTAGATGGCCTGCATGGAAAAGTCTCCAAACATCATCCAGTTGCCCCGTGAGACTCCCCTGCGGAGGCATGCGTCTATGATGTCGAGGTAGAGATCGTTTATTATGTCCTGCGCTTCATCAACAATAATACAATCGAATTGCTCCGCTTCAGGAGATTGCAATACCTTCAGTGCTGCCTTTGGCAAGGATTCTTCATAATACTGCTGCAGTTCTGAAGTGTGTTTCGGGAAGGGCAGTGAAATGTGGCCTTTCACTAACCGGGATATAAAGCTGTGGAATGACCCTGCAAAGGATGGACGGACTTCTTCCGGCATTCGGGCAAAATACCAATCCATCCAATCTGCGAGATTCGAATTATAGCATAGCAGGGCAGTTTTTCTGCCACAGGCAGTTGCTTTTTTTGCCGCTTCCACGGCAAGAAGCGTTTTCCCGGTTCCGGCGGCACCCTGGATCAGACATCTCGGATTGTCGTCCAGTTGGTCCAGGCACCGATATTGTTCTTTTGTAAGGGAAATCAGTGCGTCTTCTGCATTTCGAATTTGTGCGCTGACAGAGATGGCAAGATCAAAATCACCCCGAAGAATTGTCGCCAGGTAACGGGTATCAGCAACAGAAGGGAAAACAAGAGAATCACTGTTCCCATACATAGCCTCCCATTTTTTTCGGGCAGAAGATGCGATTCTATGGATATATTCGGATACGCTGCGGCCATCTCTGGCGTCAAAGACCTGCCATTGTTCTTCATCTATACCGGAAGCTGAATATTCAATATCCGGAAACATCACACCAAATCCGTAAAAGATCTTTTGCAGGTAATCATGCTCCGGATCAAGCCGTTGCTTCACTGCACTGATAATGCTGAAAATCCCGTCACGAGCCTGGTCGAATGGGCCGCGGGCTTTTGAATTTGTTTTTCCATATTTGTCCGTGAAGTACCAGATGCCGTTCTCACGACGCACGCGGCCACCTTTTACTTCAAGCGCAAATACTCCTGCCCCTGGGATAATGGCAAAGAAATCCGTTTCCCCATATAGCACCTTGTTGTGGGTAGCAATTCCCAGAGAATGGAGGATAACCCAATCTTCCGTCCCGGGCGCATCGCGGAACCAGTCAAAAATCCTTCTCTCTGCAGAGCTGTTGACTGCAGGAGCCAGGACGGAGGGCAGCATAATTGACATTTCTGAATCTCCTATTCTGCTATGAGCCGGTTCGTATCAGAAGAATCGACAACAATTGTGGAGCCTATGTCGATTATCTTCAGGATTCGGACTGTGCCTATACCATCTACGTTCATCTCAATCGGTTCCCAAATATTAAACGGGTCGATATCGCCATACTCATCAAGTGCCTGCACAACACGCTTCCGCAAATTCTCAGTCAGAATACGTCCGGCCTGTTGGTGAGCACCTTTGACTGCTTCAGCAGCATCCACAACTTGATCCAGCAATTCCTCCAGAACGCTGCTGCCGGTTATTTCTGCGATGTACTTCAGGTCCTGTTTGTCTCGTGGCGCAATCAGATCATCATCAGAGAGCCACCTGTTGATCGTTTCTATTCCGCGGACACATCCGGCGTCAGTAAGCCGTTGACATATCTCTTCGGGTGTAGAGAACAGCTTTTCAATTTCAAGCGCTTCGCGCCACTTTCCCGCCATTTCTCGAAGATGCAATTTCCCGTCTTTTTGCAAGAGGTTGTCTGCCATTTCCCGAATCAGGTCATGGTCGGATTCACGAACGACAACAAAATCTCCAATGCTCAACTCCGATGGGTAAAGCATTTTTACTTTGTCAGCGTCCTCTGTAATTATTTTCGTGGCACAAATAATCTTGTGCCCGGTCTTGTAAAACGAGATGAAGCCACCAACATAGTTTACAGGTATAGCTTCAACAGTATCCTGGGCGGGTCTGGAACCGCCTCGGGCGACATACTGTCTGAATTTGTTTTCGCGCAAAACATGCTCGATTTCGTTCAGCTCGTCCGCAGTGACGGCTTCCGGCTCAACAGTTTCTGCCTCTTCTGAAAAGCGTGTGACTGAAATATCAAGTTTATCAGAACAGAAAGATTTTTTGACAATTTCCTGATTTCCTGCCTTATTCAAATCCCGCTGCCACTTTCGGACGTCATAGTTTTTCCAACGTTTTTCATAATCATAGAGCAGAACGCAGTAATTGTCAGAATTGAAACTGAACAGAATTTTTCGCATGATCGCCCGTTTCAGCCACCCAACGACGATCACGGAAGAAAATGCTGCGTTGGACAGCGGATAGTACTCGCCCGGGGAAAGAACTGTAATACTGATGGCTCGCCCGGCTTCAGCGCACCATTTCTCCCAGTATTGTTTCACATGCGTTTTCTCAAACTGTTCCGGCACAATCAGGCAGACCGAAGCCAACGGGCCTTTCAAATTTCGGAGACAGTCTGCAAGTGCTTTCTGCTTTACGGGAATATACTGGTCCGTGAAAACAGTACGCAAAGTTTGGATGATAAAACGATAGTTGTTATACATTTCTTCCGAAATGTATGTCTTCTCCTTCTCAATTGTAGCCGCAGCTGAACTGAGCACCTGATCCGCACGCACCAAATCACCCGGTGTAAAAGGTGTTGTCTCACGAAGTGCGAGAAACGCAAGGGAATATAACTCCTCGTACATTTTCATGATCTGCGCGGATTGGGTTTGTGAATCCTCCCTCCGGGCAGCCAGCGCTTTCATGGCTTCACTTGATGCAAGCCCATCAATGTGAATGTACTGAACCTTTCGCTGGGCACAGTTTCTGTTTTTCTTGTCGGAAGTCAGGCGTGGAGTCTCGTAGAGCTCCGGTGTGATGCTTGATTCATCCCACCGCCAGATATTGAACCCACGCATGCGAAGGGTTTCCAGTTCAAAAGAATTGACGGTATCCGTTACACACGTAATAGGGATGCCCTTCCGAATCAATTCGTCGATCTGATCTGCCTGGCTGTCGATATTTCCAGAATTTGATACATCAATGATGACAGACTGGGCCGGGCACCCCGATTCTATTGCAGCATTGATCGTGTACAGATCAGATGCCAAAACGATAGCGGGCTTACCAGCGAGTTGGCCTGTACCAAGATTGCGAATTGCTCCGGTAAAATCTGCCTGGCCGAGCAAAATAACATCGGAGATTCTTCGGCCACACAAGGAAGTGTTGCCAAGCAATTCCTTAGTGTTGATAACAGATGTCATATAGAATATTGAACTATCCATATGCGTTTTATAATCTGTTAGCAACGCAAGCATCTGTTCGCTTGATGGGATGCCGGTCTTCATAGATTCGATTTCTTTCTTTTCTTTAACATAAATCGAATACTTACTTAACTTTCGGTTTGTGTTTGTTCGCTGGAACAAAGGCAGTGAACTCAGCTTAACGCTGTCTGTAAGTGAATCAGCAGTTCTGAACTTAAGAAAAACGTCATTGCTTCGTTCTTCAATTTCAACAAATTCAACAACAGCTTTGCCGAGTCTGAGCTTTTCTCCGCGCTGGAATTTGCGCGGATCATAATCACGTTTGATTTTTCCAATGAAAATATTGTGCAACAGCTTTGCAAGTGTAAAGATAAAGATGGTTTGCACTTTCTCAGGGAACACAAGGACATTATAAATGCCCTGTTTTTCCTGCATCATGTCAAGAAGGGACACGCTGGCTTTAATCATTGGGGGAATGCCTGTGGGAACATGCTCCGCTCCGAACAAGAGCTGGAGTCCATCAAGATCTGATTCGTTATTCAGAACCCTTTTTACGTATTCTCTCCAATCAACCACTACAATCCCTCCTCCGATGTTCAGACAGAGAAGCCTTTACGCTCTGCTTCCGCCAAAGCAAGCAACGCCTGATTGCTCTGCTTGTAACTGGGCTTCTGACCGCGCCCAACCAATGTACCGACTTTGAACAGAAGGCTCCTCTGCCAAGGTTGGAAATTACCGGTTTCTTTTGCCCATCTGGATAAACCAAACCATGTTGCTGCGCTGATCTTGCAGGCTTCTTCTATGACTTTTTTCTCTTCGTCTGTGACAGATTCAATGCTGCTTGCCGGTACGGCTGCTTTCCCTGCCGGCCTTGCAACAGAGAGCAGCTCAGCTTCAAATTCGGCACTTAAGCTGTACTCCAGCTGCTTGATTGCTTCCCAGCATTTTTCTTTTTTGCACCATTCACCAACATTTGCTCCACCCGGCGGATTCACAATAATTTGCTGCACCAGTCTGG
>JAEEGL012479880.1_pt1 | contig 20677 bp, 12 predicted proteins | sample 9134231 | NCBI WGS metagenome assembly JAEEGL01 (sample SAMN16246548, study PRJNA631951) | gut metagenome | biome: gut microbiome; feature: rumen; material: fiber-attached | host: Bos | place: Iran: Karaj | collected 2018-10
CGAAGAGCATCGACATGCCGTTCAGGAAGTCGTTCTCGGTAGCCAGGGTAAAGGCCTCGCGGGGACCGTTCCAGTCGAAGCTGGTGCACATCATCGACTCAGGGAAGTCGAAGTTAGGCTTGTAGTCCGTCCACTGGCGCTGGCCCTGAACGCCTGCGGCAATGGCATTATGGCCGATGGCCTCCTCCTTGTAGCCCATCTCGAGCAGACGCTCGGAGCCCTGCATGAGGTCGCGGATAATCATCATGTTCTTCACCGTAAACTCCCAGTCCTCGTCCTTCTCCTGACGGTTCTTGCCCTTGCCCTTGCCATTGAAGGTCGTCATGGGCACGCCGGGGAACAGGGGACGGTCCTCGTTATAGTCATGGCCCTCCTGGGGCTTGCAGTACTTCTCTACCCATGCCATGGCACGTGCGAACTCCTCCTTGTCATAGATGCCGAAGTCCACGCGGCGCAGGATTTCAACCAGCGACACGTACTCGGTGCGCATGCCCAGATATTGCTGCAGAAAATCGGCATTCACAATACTGCCGGCAATGCCCATACAGGTGTTGCCCAGCGAGAGGTATGACTTGCCCCTCATCGTCGCCACTGCCTGGGCGGCACGGGCAAAGCGCAGAATCTTTTCGGCGACGTCCGCGGGAATGCTGTTGTCAGCCAGGTCCTGCACGTCGTGACCGTATATGCCGTAGGCGGGCAGACCCTTCTGGGCGTGGGCGGCCAGCACGGCGGCCAGGTACACGGCTCCTGGGCGCTCGGTACCGTTGAAGCCCCACACGGCCTTCGGGTACGTCGGGTTCATGTCCATCGTCTCTGACCCATAGCACCAGCAGCTGGTGACAGTGATCGTCGAGCCTACACCGGCGCGCTCGAACTGCTCGGCACAGCGTGCCGACTCGCCGACGCGCCCGATGGTCGTATCTGAGATGACGCACTCCACGGCACTGCCGTCACCGTTTCTGAGCGTCGACTCAATGAGTTGCTTAACTGCCTTGGCCAGGTTCATTGTCTTCTCTTCCAGGCCTTCGCGGATGCCGCCCTGACGGCCGTCAATAGTAGGGCGGATGCCAATCTTGGGATAACTTGTCTTCATTGTACAGTATGTTTTAGTTTGATCAGTATCACTTAGCAGGTCTGTCAGGCTCATGGCATGAGCACTGTCGTCTCTAACAATAAAGACGCACGGGCCGCCCCTTTGTCATCACTCAGGGGCAAGCCACTCTCTTCCAAGTTTATTTAACTTTTATTAAGACTTGCGCCTCATCACCCCCCGTTCAAAACCCGCTTAGCTCCACTCTACCTCCAGCCTAGCTCCAGCCTTGCTCCACTCCTAGGGCTGGAGCAAGAGTGGAGCAACGGTGGTTCAAGGGTGGAGCAAGGCGGGCGAGGGGCGCGAAAACGGGCCGTTTTTTTAACTTCTGTTAAGTGTAATACCCGCCTAAATCCCGAGCTGCTCCCATTTACCTCCCATTCTGCTCCCAATTCAAGAATGGGAGGTCAATGGGAGGTAAATGGGAGCAGCTTGGGAGCTAAGCGCTTGTTGCAGCCTCCTTAGAGGGGGCAGCAGGGCGTTTAGAGGCTGAACTTGTAGCCTACGGTCAGCCAAGCGCAGTGGCTGTAGTACTTGTCTTCAGCGTTACTGTTCTTGTTGGCCTTGGTTACTGCGATCATGGTGCGCCAGTCGAGGGTGATACCGTTGGAGAACTCATAGCTCAGTCCGAAGGGTATCGAGAAGTTGAAGCTCTCGTAGCTGTTCTTGACATCACGGCTGTCGTACTTGGCGTTGAGCAGGATTCCGGGCTGGACACCAATCTTCAGGGCAAAGCCCTTGAGCACGTAGAAGTTGGCCATGACGGGGATGTTGAGGTAGTCGAGGTTCATGTTGAACTTATCGCCGCTGACCTTCTCCTTCAGGCGCCATCCCTGCTGGGTGTAGTTGATGCCGGCTGTTGCTGAGAACCAGTCGTTGATGTAGTATTCTGCCTCGGCACCTACGGTAAAACCTAGGCGCATCTCGTCCTCGAAGTTGATGCTATTCTGGTTGGGGTTTATAAAGTAGGTGACCGTGCCTCCCATTGAACCTACAGATAGACCAGCCATGGGCTGGATGGTGAATGTACCGTTGTCGTGACGGCTGTTCTGAGCGTTTGTGGTCAGGCAGCATGCTGCCAGGACCATCATCATCATTAATTTCTTCATACGATTTGTCTTTTTTTAAGTGAATATTATTTCTGTTTAAAACGAAGATGCTTTTTTTTTCTCGGCTACAAAGGTACGTCCGGCTTTGAACCGCCACGCTGTCAGGCCTTGACGCCCTTGAGAAGGAACGTGGCCAGGAAGCCTACGAGGAAGATGACTGAGGTTCCGAGGACGATGGCCAGGTAGGGATGCAGGTGCGGACCGGGCAGGTTCCACATGGCCGCCAGACTGATCCAGCCAATGACCACGATGCCGCAGAGACAGCCCAGGAGTGCCGCCCAGCGGTTGATGCGCTGCGGGATGCACCCGAGCAGGAACAGTCCCAGCATGCCGCCGGAGAAGATGGAGCTCAGCGTCCACCAGGCGTCGATGATGCTCTCGACGCTCAGCATGGCGATGGCCACGCAGGCCCCGAGTAGTCCTACGCCGAAACTCGACAGGCGTACCACGGCCAGCTCGAGCTTCTGGTGACGGTGCGGGACTGACGCCGCGGGCTCCGAAGGGGTACCCGCCTTGTGGTGCAGGTGGCTCTTGACCTTGTTCACCTCCTGGCGTGCCTTCAGGAAGAAGGGGCGCACGTAGTCGGTCAGGATGATGGTGGCTGCCGAGGTCACCGAGGTTGACACGGTGCTCATGCCTGCCGCGAAGATGGATGCTATGAGGAGTCCGCGGAGTCCCACGGGCAGACCGTTGACGATGAAGTACGGAAAGACGTAGTCGGGCTTCTGGGCAATCTCGTCCGGCAGCGGTGCCACGCCGGCCTGGTAGTAGCTGTAGAGTGCCGACCCTATAAGGAAGAACAGTGCCGAGACGGGTATGAACAGGTAGCCGCCGAAGAGTGCCGAGAACTTGGCAGCCTTGTCGGTCTTGGCCGCGTGGTAGCGCTGAACGTAGTTCTGGTCGATGCCGTAGTTCTGCAGGTTGATGAAGATGCCGTACACGAGGCATACCCAGAAGGTGCTGGTCGTCAGGTCGTCGGTGAAGGCGCCTAACGAGAACTTGTTGCCCTCGGGGGCGTTGATGGCGATGTCGAAGGTCTGCATGGGACCCTCGGGCATGGAGAACATCAGGATGGCCAGACACAGCACGGCACCGCCGATGAGGATGATGCCCTGTATGGCGTCGGCCCAGATGACCGCCTTGAGACCGCCCATCATGGAGTAGATGATGATGCCTATCGACGTCAGGATGATGACGGCGTGCAGGTCCCAGCCCATGAGTATGTACATCGGGACTGCCAGCAGATATAGGATGGAACCCATACGGGCTATCTGCGTCAGCAGGTAACAGGCAGAGGCGTACAGACGGGCCCATGCGCCGAACTTCTCCTCGAGGAAGGTGTATGCCGACACCGAGCCGCTATGGCGGTAGAAGGGCACGAAATACTTGGCGGCAAAATACGAGGCGATGGGTATGGAGAGAGAGAACACGAAGGCGTTCCAGTCTGCGGCGAAGGCTTTCCCCGGGTACCCGATATATGAGATGCTGCTGACGTAGGTGGCGAAGATACTCATGCCGACGACCCACCCTGGTATGCTGTGCCCTGCCGAGGTGAACTCGTCGGCCGAGCTGCCTTTCTTGAAGAAGGAACAGCCGAAGACGACCACACCCAGGGTGAATGCGAGGAAGATGACGAAGTCAATCAGATGCATAGCTTGCCGTTTTTGATGGGCAGTGCGGCGAGGGCTTCCTGTATCTTAGCCCGTTCCGGGGCCTCAAACTTGTAGAAGGGAGAGGCTACGAAGTCGTCATTGATGACGCCGAGGAGCGAGAGGGCGCACTTCAGTCCCTTGAGGTAGCTGCTGCCATGGCGGCCGACGGTGTATATGGTGGTCGAGATCTGCATGATAAGCTGCTGCAGGTCGAGCACGCGGCTGATGTCCCTTGCCGAGGCGGCGTCGTACATCGAGACGTACAGCTCGGGGAACATGTTCGCGCCGCCGTTGATGCCGCCGTCTGCACCGAGCAGGACGCACTCGCCGGTAATCTCCTCGGGACCCACGAGCATGGCGAAGTCGGGACGGTGCTGCATCTTGTACATGACGCTCTGGAAATAGACGGCGTTCGCCGAGGAGTCCTTGAAGCCCACGACTTGGGGGTTGTCGGCGATGCGCTTTACCGTGTCGGGGGCGAAGCTGACCTTTACGTGCGAGGGCATGTTATACAGGAACACGGGGAGGGGCAGCTGGGGCACCAGCTCCTCGTAGAACTGTGCCAGCTCGGGCTGACCCGTGGCGAAGTAGTACGGCGGGGCTGACACGACGCCGTCAGCGCCGTAGTCGGCAGCCTTGCGGGCCAGGCGGATGCTCTCCTCGATGCTGGTGTCGGTGATGCACGCCAGCAGGGGCAGACGGCCGCGGTTGATGCGGCACGACTCCTTGATCATCTGTTTGCGCACGTCGTAGCTGAGGCTCTGCTCCTCGCCGGTGGTGCCCAGCACGAAGAGTCCGTGTACGCCGCCGGCAATCAGGTGTTCGATGAGGCGCTCCAGACTCTCTACGTCCAGCGTCTCGTTGTCTTTCAGAGGTGTTACCAGCGGTGGAATAATGCCGCTCAGAGGGGTTTTGAAGTTGGGTGTCATAGCTATGTTGTTTTTATTTTCAGACGGTTTTACCGGTTTGTTGTCATCACTTGCTCGGTGAAGGTGTTCCTGCCCGGACGGGCGTGCTCCTCGCGACCGGAGTAGGGCATGGTGACGTAGGCCCACTGGTCGGCGGGCATCTCGACGTCGAGGACGAAGGTGTCGCCCTTCACGTGCCACTGGCAAGACACGCGTCCCTTCGGGGTGTCCATGGAACCACGGCACCACGAGAGGTCGCCTAAGGGTGTGGGAGCTATGCACGTGATCTCATGGCTGTAGGAGATGCCCAGCAGCGTGGAGATGAGCAGGTTGTTGAGGTGCCCCATCATGAAGTGATTCATCGAGGCGCCGTGCTCGGGGTTCCACTGCTCGGTCAGCGTGGTGTGGCCTAGCTTGATTTGATAGCCATAGCCGGGGACCTCGTAGTGGTTGAGCATGGTGTAGAGGAGCTCGCGGTGCTGGCGGCTGTCGCTGTGCGCCAGGACGTTGAAGAGGTAGTGCGTGCCGACGTCGCCGGTGGTCAGGCGGTCGCCGTGGGCATGGATGTCGGCCACCAGACTGGCATAGACGGCGTCGCGGTCGGACGGGGGCACCAGCTGCATCTCGAGGGCAATGGCGTTGGCACACTGGCTGCCCTTGTCGTACTGGTGCCGGCGGGCGTCGTAGAATCGCTCGTTGATGGCCGCCCTGATGCTGTCGGCACGAAGGCGGTAGGCTGCTTCGTCGGCGTCGTGGCCAATAAGGCCGGCCATGAGGTAGAGGTGCTTGGTCCACTGGTACAGGTGGGCCGAGGCGACAAAGGGCACGGTGGTGTTCTGGGCAAAGCCGGCACGTCCGGGCCCGTAGTCGTACCAGTCGCCGAGACCCTGGTCGAGGATGTAGCCGCTGGCGCACGACGTCAGGTAGTCGACGTAGCGTTTCATGCCGTCATAGTGGCGCCTGATGAGCTGGTCGTCGCCGTAGAAGGCGTAGTAGTTCATGGGGAGTGCGAGGAAGGCGCCGCCCCATTCGGGCGATTCGAGGAAGGGTGGGGCCCATGAGCCCTCGAAGACGCAGAGGTTGGGGGCTATCTCGGGCAGCGCGCCATTGGGCTGCTGTGCGTCGGCGATGTTCTGCATGGTCTGCTCAATCATGCTGCGGCAGTCGTAGTTGTCCATGAGACCGCGACCGTTGAGCCAGTCTTGTTCGAGCCAGCCAAGCTTCTCGCGGTGGGGACAGTCGGTCCATACTGCCTGCCAGTTGGAGCGTATGGCACGGTCGATGAGGCGGTAGGCGTCGTTGAACAGCGGGTTGCTGCACTCGAAGGTGGCCGTCTTCTGCGCCGCATTGTAAACGAAGCAAGACTCTACTTTCCTGAGAACCTCAATGTCGCCCTCCACTTGCAGGTACCTGTAGCCATAATAGGAGAACCGGGGGTGCCAGGGCTTGTCCTTCCCGTTGAGGGTATAGGTGTAGTAGTGTGGACGGCCGGTCTGCTTTTGGTTGACGAGACCTTCCCCCGTCAGCGTCTCACCCGGGATGAGCTTCAGGCGCTGGCTGGCCTTGCCCTCGACGGTGATTTCAGGGTAGCCGGCAAGGTTCTGGCCCATGTCGAGAACGAGTATGCCACCGCCTTGCTCTCTTTTTGAGGAGGGAATGTAGAGCATGGTGTCCTTGACGGGGTAGCGCTCCATGATTTTGACGGGCTGGGCTATCTGCTTGCGTAGCACGCCTTTGGGCGCTTTCTGGACGACGACAGGATGCCAAACATCCCCTCCTTGGGAGGGACTTGGGGAGGCCTCCTTCCGGGCGTCGTAGTCCTCGCCGCCGTAGATGCTGTTGAAGGTGATGGGCGACAGTGCCCACTGCCACGTGAGGTCGCTGACGACGTCCTCGGCACTGCCGTCCTGGTAGTCGATATGCAGGCGGAAGAGCAGCGTCGGCGGACCGAAGGCTATCTTCATCTTGGCGTAGCGCTTGCCTTGCTCGTTATAGAAGCCGTTGCCCAGCAGGACGCGTAGTGAGAGGTGAGGGGTGAGGGGTGAGAGGTAAGGGGTGACGTCGTAGGTGTTGTAGAAGACGGTCTTGTCGTAGTCGCTCCACAGGGGGGCGAATTCAGCGTCGCCGACCTTGAGCCCGTTCAGGGTGAGTTCATAGAATCCGAGGCCGACGATATGGACGGTGGCCTGGCGTACGGAACCCCTCAGACGGAGGTCCTTGCGGAGGATGATGCTGCGGTCGGAGAGGGTGTCCACAGCCTGCCATGCGGCTTTGACGGCGGGCTCCTTGAGCTTGGCACCCGTGAAGTTGCGCCCCTCAGGCAGCCGGGCCTGCTGGTGCGTCATGTGCCCTATCCACTGGGCACGCCCGAAGTCGCCGGTCTGTGCCGGCAGGGGCAGGATGATGGCTATTAGTAGCGTTAGCAAGACAGTTCTCATACAGAAGGAAAGACGTTTGGAGTGTCTGTTTTGTCCTCAAGTTCTGCTGCGGGAAACGAAAAGAAATCATGTTGGTGTTACATCTGCTATAGTTTCTGTTACAACGTGAAACGGCCGTCTAAGGAGAATGTTGTACCTTTGTAGCCAGAATATATTATCTGCTAAAAGCTTTGACGTATGAAGAAAATTGTTTTCCTGCTGGCCCTTGTTGCCACGGCAGCACAAGCGCAAAAGCGCGTTTCTAACCATCTTTACAATCCTGACCCGGCACCGGTCGTGTCGGGCGACAGACTCTATGTGTTCACTGGTCACGACCTGGACACGGCTACTTACTTCCGGATGCCCGACTGGCAGCTGTTCTCGACAACCGACATGGAGCATTGGACTGACCACGGCATCGTGCTTACCACCGCCGACTTCAAGTGGGCGAAGCAGGGCGATAACGCCTGGGCGTCACAGGCCATAGAGCGTAACGGCAAGTGGTACTGGTATGTGGCAGCAGAGGACACCACCAAACATCTGCATGGCATAGGCGTTGCTGTGGCTGACCGTCCTGAGGGACCATGGCGTGACCCGATTGGAAAGCCGCTCATCCCTGGCGATTGGGGCTTTATCGACCCCACGGTGTTCATCGATGACGACGGGCAGGCGTGGCTCTTCTGGGGCAATAACGGCTGCTGGTATGCCAAGTTGAACGAGGATATGATCTCGATTGACAGGAGCTTTGCCGACAATGGCATCTGCGACATGCGACCTATGTTAGACGATGAGGCACAGTTCGGTCCGAGGTGTCTGAAGATGGACTACCAACTACATAAGAAGGTGATGAAGACGGGCTTCGAGGAGGCTCCGTGGATATACAAGATAGGTGACACCTACTTCCTGGAGTATGCCGCCGGTGGCGTGCCTGAACACTGGGCTTACTCAACGGCGAAGAGTATACACGGTCCCTGGCATTACGAAGGGCGCATCACTGACGAGTCGCCGGGGTCATTCACTATCCACGGTGGTACCATCGACTTCAAGGGCAAGTCGTACCTGTTCTATCATGACGGCATCCCCTCTGGCGGCAACGGCTTCCGCCGCACAACGGCCTTCCGCGAGTTCAAGCGCATGAAGGATGGACGCATTCCGAAGATTGACATCCAGAGTAAGGAGTAATGGGCTTATTATAGTGCGTTCTCGACGAGAAGTCTTCCGATAGTGTCGCGATGGCCCTTCAGCTGGCCGTCGACAAAGACGCGGAGGCCTTTGCCGGCATGATAGCGCGAGCCGTCCTTGTCCCAAACGATGGTGATGTTATGCCCATGATACAATAGGTTGTCAAGGCAGAAGTAGTCCCACTTTCCTTGGGGCAGCAGCGGGTTGACTTCGATGGTGCTGTCCTGACGGGGCCGGAGGCCGCAGAGGCCGGTAATCATCAGGTCGTTCCAGGTCGAGTGGTTATAGTAGCGTGAGCGCTCTTGGTCGCCTTTGAGCCAATAACCCGTGGTTTCATCGAGATATTCACCGATGTAGGGCTTGCCGCGCATGTGCTGGCTCTGCATGTACTTCTCCATCTCGGCAAAGTAGAGGGAGTCGAGGGGGAGGGGCCCAGCGGGAGAACCGCTAGGCACAGGAGGGGCGGTGTAGTCGTTGGCGAAGTTGGCCATAGCCGTGAGTGTCTGGCTGGTGGCAAAGGGCCAGACGGCTCCGTCCCACTCACACTTGCCTACGCCATGCGTGCGGAACTCAGGATGGCGGCGCTCGGCAGTGGTAAGCCCGTAGGGCGCCGAGAAGCCTTCAGGGTCTGCCGCCTGAAGCCATGCTACGGCATACTTCGCTTCGTCCTTCGCCATGTGGGTGTACCAAGGCAGGAAGCCAATCGCTTCGCGGACGTTGGCCGAGGAGTCGATGCGATGGGTCTCGAAGAACTGGTGGCTTTCGTTCCACAGCTTCTGGTGGACGCGCTCACGGAGGTCGGCAGCCTTGTCGTAATACGTCTTGGCTTTATCGTTGTCGCCAGCGAGCTTGGCGATGTGTCCTATGGCCATGGCGTTGCCGTACATATAGCTGTTGATAGAGGGACGCAGGTATTTCTTCTTGCGTCCGCCGCTGATGGTTTCCTCCATGGCGTCCTGCACGTCTGCCTGCCAGTAGAGGCCGCCTTCGCGGGTGTGCGTGGTTTCCCAATGGTTATACTCCCACTCCAAAGAGGGGAGCAGGTTGATATACCATTGCTTGCGACCGTCTACCAGATGGCGCTGCCACAGGGAGTGGGCTATCCATGAGGAGTAGTTGGTGAGCTTCTTCATGGGCTGTCCCTCGTTGCCATGATACCAGGTGTTCATAATCTGGTCGAGGTAGGTGCTGTCGCGCAGCCAGCGGCTCTCGTGGATATGGTGACCTACACCCGAGGAGATGAGCTTCCACTTGTCTGCGTAGTTGCGATTGACGAGGAACTCGGTCATGGCATAGCCCACAGGGGTCTGCTCGATATGCTTGCGCAGGGTCCACCAGCGGTAGTACCACATCTCCTCGAAGTCCTTGTCGGGACAGTCGAAGAGGGGCACGTTCTGCGTCATCCACTCCCACGCCTTGCTGTTGGGAATGGCTTGCACGATGTTCTCTGACCGATGGTCAGAGTGTGGCGTTGCGAATTCTGACTCCATGCTGTTGAAGTAGTCGACGTAGTGCTTGTAGTCGTCGTAGCGGAGGAAGGCGCCATCCGCGTTGGCGGAACCAACGGGCACAGTGCAGACGTTGGTAATGGCAAAGGTGGCCGTGGGGACTGTATCGCCAGCGTTGTCGAGGATGCCGTCCCAGTCGGCGGGGGTGTCGATGTCAGGGAACCTGCGCTCAGCACCGGTACGGAACATGATGCGCTCGATGCTCTCGACGGGTGCAAAGAACATGCGCTGGCCGGCCTTCTTGCCATTGATGTAGACCTCTATCATGCGCTTCGAGACGCTGAGCACGCATCTCATGCGGAGTGCTTCGTTGGCATGATACTTCCCAAGGTTTCCATAGCGGGCTCCGCCCTTACAACGGACGATACCTTCATCGGTAAGCTCAATACGAGAACAGGCAGTACCGTGTTGGTCAAGGAACTCTATCTGGAGCAGGCCGCGATCATTCTGCTTAGGCAGAACCCTGAATTCGACGCTCAGTTCCTTGGTGGCGGGTATCTTGCGCTCTACACGGGCATAGTCGAAGGGGTCGCTGTCGCTCATGGTAAGCCAACCATCTTGCAGGCTCACGGGGGCATAGACGGGGGAATAGATATTCCAAGTGGCAAGGTCAGATACCTTGCTTACAGTGAACTCTGCGCTGTCGGCGTGGCTGTGGGCTTCGGTCTGGACGGGCACGGGGATATGGCTGACCCACATATCCTCCTTATTCATTGAATAGGTCACCCAGAGGTCTGAGTCTTTGGGAACGCCGTTGCCCTCCTGGATGCCTCGCACATATTGAGGACCATAGCTCTTGTAGTTGCCGCCATAGCGCATGGGGGGTACTTCGCCTTGCACGAGATGGAGCGTGGTGTATTCGTATCCATCCTTGGAGAGGCTGATAGCCAGCGGCCAACGGTATTCCGAGGGGTTGTAGACGGTGGCATAGCTGCCATCCGTGAGGCGCTGTCCCCATATCTTTGCATTGCTGTTAACAAAGCCCTTGGCACGCTCCACGGGCTGAGCCCATGTCAGGCCTCCGTCTGCAGAGGTTGAAGTGAGGGCGTGCTTCCACAAAGCAGCAATCTGTCCGTCGGGCAGGGTATAGTCGCAATAGGCCTTGTACTCCTTGTGCAGGGGGATGAGCGGGTCGTTACGGTCAGCTTCCTCTACCCACTGCATACGATAACGGGGATTGGCGAGGATTTCCTCACAGGCTGTCTTGGTAGCCTTGTCGGCCTTGGTGTAGAAGGGGAAAGCGCTAGAAGATCTAGTCTTACTAGTATGACTAGTATAACTAGTGTTTTGGTAGATAAAGTATATCGGCCCCAGCGTGCCGTCCTTCTTCACCTCGCGAATGACGCGGCCGATGCCATTGCCGTCGTTGGGGTCGTCTTTCTTGTCAAAGGCCACGCCGTAGTTGCCAATGGCGAAGAGTTGTCCGCTCTTGCTGGTGTACCACCCCACACGCTGGTGCATGATGGCAATAAGGTTGTGGGCAATCTCCTTGCGGTTGGGCTTGGTGAAGCCCTCAGGCACCTGTAACTCTGGAAACAGCATCTGCGGCTGGCTCCATGTATAGCCATCCTTGGAGGTCTGATACATGGTGTGCGAGGGTGGCACATGCTCGTCCTTGGGGTCGCAGAGGTAGTGAACATAGAACTGTCCGTTCCAATAGGCCATCATGGGCTGGTGGTTGTAGGTCCAGCCGTTGCCATTGGCCTCTGACGGATGCTCGCGATTAGCGCGTAGTATCTGGATGTTATGCACTCCCACGACAGGGCTGAGGCCTCCGTCATGACGATTGGGATTGCTCAGCGTCTTGCCCGTATAGTGAATCTTCTTGGCGTTCAGCAGGCCTTGAAGAACTGCTTCGTCTGCCTCGAAGATGGTGCCATGCTTATGCAGGTTGGGGACAATAGTCTTGTTGCTGACATCTTCAAAGGTCACAAAGTCTTTCGTATAGTGGGCACCGAAGTCTTTGAGCCGATAACGGTCATAGTAGATAAGCCAGCCCTGTTCTTCCTTCTTGTCCACCTTGCGTATAACCTTCACCGTCGTTGGTCCTTCCATCATTTTACCTGTAAAGGGCTCTGAGGCCTTACTCCAAGGTCCGTATGGTGTCTTGGCATAGGCGACCTTGATGTCTCGCTCAGGACGGGTGTTGTCCTTGAGTACCATCACGTAGTCGTTATTACCGCGCTTGACCAGCGTGGCATCAATGCAGGAGAATCCTGGGTCTATCATCAGCTTCGTAGGTGCAAAGGTCTTAAAGTCCTTTGTGGTTGTATAGTAGAGGCGATGGTTGTTCTTGTGGTCTTCCTGCCCGTCAGGGAATTTCCCTGGAATGCACGATGCCCAGATGATAATGGCTTGTTTCTTCACGTCGTCCCAAAACAATTCTGGTGCCCATACGTTCACTGTGGTGGTGTCTTGCATGACCTCGATGAAGCGTTGCTCACTCCAGTGTACCAAGTCCTTTGAACAGGCATAGCCAAAGCCTCGGTCTCCACGCCAGCTGCTGGTCCATACCAAATGGAACACGCCATCAGGAGTGCGAATGATGGAGGGATCGCGCATGACACGCTGTTTCCCAACCTCAGGCCTGAGCCATGTGCCGGGTATGCTGTCCCAGTGCCAGCCGTCATGGCTGTAGATGAAGCGCAAGCCGTCGGTAGCAGGCTCGTGGAACGAGGTAGAGATGTATACTTCGCGTTGGGCTGACAGGGTCAGGAATGACGTCAGCAAGAGGGAAAAGATACAGAAACGTTTGCTCATGTCAGTGGTCTTGTTTATTTTAAGACGAAAAGTTTGGCGGTTTGTAACTAAATAGCTACCTTTGCAGGGAGAATAGAAACTATATTAGATATGAAACGACTAACAACCCTTATGTGTGCCCTGTGCCTGTTGTTGACGGCTCAGGCACAAACAGTATCAAACGGCTACCCTATCAGCCAAGTACCTTTTACCGCTGTAAAGATAACGCCCAACACCTTTTGGGGCGACCGCATCCGTGCGGCTCGGGAGGTAACCATACCATTGGCGTTCTCGAAATGTGAGGAGACACATCGTTACGAGAATTTCAAGATGGCAGCCTACACACTGCAGCATCCAGGACACGAGAAGCTGCAGACGCCAGAATGGGATGTGTCGAAGTTCATGGGCTTCTCGTTCGACGATACTGATGTGTATAAGACCATCGAGGGTGCCAGCTATGTGCTACAGACTTATCCGGACAAGCAGCTGCAGGCATATATAGACTCTGTGCTCGACATTGTCGGGGCAGCGCAGGAGCCTGACGGCTATCTGTATACGGCACGTACCATCAACCCCGAGCATCCGCACCATTGGTCAGGCAAACAGCGCTGGGAGGTAGAGGAGATTCTGAGCCATGAGCTCTATAACCTTGGCCACATGGTGGATGCCGCCTGTGCACACTATCAGGCAACTGGGAACGACAAGTTCCGGAATATTGCCCGTCGCTATGCCGACTGTGTCATCCGCGAGGTGGGGCCGAATCCTGGACAGGCTTGTGTGGCGCCTGGTCACCAGATTGCGGAGATGGCACTGGCCCGCCTTTATGTGCTCCTGCTGGCCAATGGTGAGAAGCAGGCTGACGTACAGAAATATCTGGACGAGGCAAAGTTCCTGCTTGACTACCGTGGCAAGACAAAGACCAAGAACATCTACTCGCAGAGCGACAAGCCTGCTGTGGAACTGACGGAAGCATGGGGGCATGCTGTGCGTGCTGGCTATATGTATGCCGGAATGGCTGACGTTGCAGCACTGATAGGCGATTCAGCCTACCTGAAAGCCATAGATACGCTTTACGAGAACATCGTCTCAAGGAAGTACTACATCACGGGTGGTGTGGGTGCCCGTCATCAGGGTGAAGCCTTTGGCGCCGACTATGAGTTGCCAAACCTGACATCGTATAATGAGACGTGTGCGGCTATCTCGATGGTATACCTCTTCCACCGCATGTTCCTGTTGCATGGCGATGCCAAGTATATCGACTGCTTGGAGCGTTCGCTGTACAATGGCGTCATTAGCGGTATGAGCGTCGATGGCGGCCGGTTCTTCTATCCCAACCCTCTGTCGAGCGATGGCAAGTATGCGTTCAATGCCGACAATACTGTTGAGCGTCAGCCCTGGTTTGGCTGTGCCTGCTGTCCGTCTAACCTTTGCCGTTTCATTCCTTCCTTCCCAGGGTATATGTATGCCGTCAATGAACGTGACGTGTATGTCAACCTGTTTGCTGGCAATACAGCGACTATTCATGTAGAGAACAAGGAGGTGGTTCTGGAACAGGTGACAGACTATCCTTGGGATGGAGACATTACACTAACCGTTAGGAAAAATCAGGCCAAGGCTTTTAATATGATGGTGCGTATTCCTGGCTGGGTAGACCGCAACCCAGTACCCAGTGACCTCTATCGCTTTAATGACGATGTGCTGGGCAGCTATAGTGTGAAGGTAAACGGCCAGGAGGTAAAGACTGAGAAGAGAAAGGGCTACCTGTGCATCAACCGTCAGTGGAAGAAGGGCGACGTAGTAAGCATACACTTCGACATGCCTGTACGTACTGTAGTGGCAAACCACCGTGTGTCAGATGACCGTGGACGTGTGGCCGTGGAGCGCGGTCCGCTGGTGTACTGTGCTGAAGGGGCAGACAACAAAGACTTCAGTATCTTCAACTTCCTGATGCCTCGCCTGCCGCGCTTCAGTGTTGCTGACCGCCAGATAGCAGGACTCCGTGATGTGAACTTCAGCGTAAAGGCTGTTGAGGTCAATGGCCAGGCTGTCGAGATGAATGACAACGGCGAAGTCGTTGCCAGACCGGCTACGTTGACAATGATTCCCTACTATGCCTGGAACCACCGCGGTCCTGGACTCATGGAAGTGTGGATGCCCAGAAGCATCAGTGCCTTGGGTAATTACTAATACCCCAGCGGATTATAGTAATAGAATAGCAAGTTTAACAAGAATGAAGCGTATAGTATTATCAGTGCTGCTGACGGCAAGTTTCGTCACGGCCCCGGCTCAAGACGTGATGCGTAAGGAGAAAGACGGCACGTATGTCGTTAACACCACTACACTGGCTCAGGATGTGGAGGGATATAACGGCCCTACACCTGTTGAGGTGTACATCAAGAAGAACAAGATTGTCAAGGTGGAGCCTCTGAAGACCATGGACGGTCCGAAGTACGTTGCGAAGGTTAAGAAAGACATGCTTCCTCGTTACGAGGGGATGAATGTCAAGAAGGGAACCGTTGAGGATGTCGACGCCGTGACAGGAGCAACATTCACGTCGCAGGCCATGCAGGAGAATGTGCGAAGAGCCGTAGAATACTACAAGAAGCACCGTTAATGTTGAGAAATCTTGATATAAATTAAGATTCTTTGGCACAAAACCGAAAATAATGAGCTAATTATTTGGAAGTTTGGGATAATTTACGTAAATTTGCACCAACAAATCTTTTTATTCACTAATTTAACAAGGAAAGATTATGAAGAAAATTATGATGATTGCGTGCATGATGCTCATGAGCATCGGCGCATTTGCACAGGACGCTCCGTTTGCTGTAGGTGCTAACGTTAACTATGGTTTCGCTTCGAACTACAAGCAGGTTGGTTTTGGCGCCAAGTTCCAGTATGAGTTCATTGAGAACGTCCGTGCTGAGCTGGGCGGTAAGTACTTCCTGAAGAAGGATGGACTCAGCGTATGGAGTGGTAACCTGAACTTCCACTACCTGATTCCTGTTGGCGAGAGCTTCAAGGTGTATCCTATCCTCGGTGCCGCTCTTGTCGGTATGTCTCCTGAAGGAGGAAGTGGTGAGACTATGTTTGGCTTCAATGCCGGTGCTGGTGTTGAGTATGCCCTGAACGAGCAGCTGAAGCTTGAGTTCGAGGCTATCTACCAGTATGCAAAGAAGACTAAGGATCATTTTGAGTATAAGGTCGACTGGCCCATTATCTCTCTCGGTATTGCCTACGTATTCTAATTAAAGAAATTTTTATGAACTAGTGCGCTCCCTAAGGAAAGGAGTTTGCAAATAGTTTTAATTTGTAAAATTATAGAAAAAAGATTATGAAGAAATTAATGATGATTGTTGCTCTGATGGTAGCAACTCTGAGTGCAAGTGCACAGAATGAGGTTGGTCAGATCACACTGCAGCCCAAGGCAGGTATTAACATCTCTAAGCTTACTGGTGACGGCATGAAGTATTCTGTAGGTCTGGTTGCTGGTGTTGAGGCAGAGTACGGCGTAGCTGAGAACTTCGGTGTTACTGCTGGTCTTCTCTACTCTATGCAGGGCTTTAAGGGTGATGGTGCAGACAAGAAGGACTGCATGGACTACATCAACGTTCCCATCCTGGCTCAGTACTATGTAATTCCTGGCTTGGCTGTCAAGGCAGGTGTACAGCCTGGTTTCCTGGTACGTGCTTCTTATGACGGTAACAGCTTCTCTGATGCTTGCAAGAAGTTCGACTTCTCTATTCCCGTAGGTTTGTCTTATGAGTATCAGAACTTCGTGCTGGATGCACGTTACATCTTCGGTCTGACAAAGACTTTCAAGAATGTTGACAAGCATAAGAACAGCGTAATCCAGATTACTCTTGGTTACAAGTTCGCTCTCTAAGAGATTCTTAGTATAAAAAGAAAGATGCGCTCCCTCTCTGCAGGGGGCGCATTTCTCTTTCTCCCTGCCAAATCGATGACAGCGATGACGATGACAGTGATGACAGTGAGGGTATTTATTTTTTTGTAGCAGTGGTAATTTACAGAGATAAATATATATAAATATATATTTATACAATAATTTTCTACATCATACGACGAAACGATGACAGAAATAGGTCGGTGTCATCGGTGTCATCGGTGTCATCGTCAGCAGAGAAGTAAAAATTACACGGAACCGCCCCTGGTGTGTAAAACCCGTCAGTCGGTAAGAGAAGGGCCGTCAGTCGGTAAGAGAAGGTGTGTCAGTCGGTAGGGGCCTGTGAAATCAGTGGCTGGAAAATTTTGCGGTTTGCATTTTTCTTTGTACTTTTGTGGCTGATAAACGTAAAACGTAACGCAACGATGAACTCGAAGATATTGAAGCTGGATGCGCCTTACAACGTGATTTACGCTGGGGGCAAGGTAGGGCGGCACATCGCCACGCTGATGGTATGGGACGACGATGAGGAGGCTGCGGGCGGCATCGTGGACGCTGCTTCGTACCCTGTCATCGATGAGGGTGAGGAATTTCCTGCTGGCACGCTCGTTGACGGTGCCGAGCTACACGACTGCCGTACGCTTTGTCCTTATTCTGCCAAGGAGCAGTGCCCAGCCACCAACCTCTTTTGGGTGGCGAAGATGATTGAGTACGACTTCCAGCAGCTGGAGCCCGCTGGTGCCGAGTACATCCTGGAGCGCATGAAGCTGCTGGGGTGCACCATCAAGATGCCTACTGAGAAGGACAAGGAGACGGGCAAGGAAGAGTTTAGAATCGATTTCGAAGTGTCGCTGTACATTATGAAGCTCAGCGGTCGGGTGGGCGATGACGAGCACGGCATCTTCCGCGTTACGAGCAATGTGCACTGCGGCTTCTACTTTGAGTCAGAGGGTACGCCCGAGGAGATTTTCCGTGACCTGCAGTACCAGCGGTCGGTCTATCTGGGCCATTTCTTTGACGACATCAGCCGTATCAGCTTCATGACGCACGACGGCTATCTGGCGAGTGTTATCAAACGACTGAACGAAGAACGCTCTTGAAGCCCATGGAGACCACACTGACAGGCCTTGCGGCCATTCCCATAGAGTATGTCGTCGGCATAGCCCAGTCGAAAGCCACGCCCGCCCAGCGGCGCCCCTACATTGAGTTGCTTGAACGGTGGGGCGAGGAGCAGGGCTGCATGGACGAGGTGCGCCAAGTGCTGAAGCGGCTGCGCGAGGGCAAGGAGATTGACGTGGGCAAGATGCCTCGCGAAGTGATGCCTCGCTACCGTCAGCCCGAGCTGGCCAAACGGCTGGTGCAGATTGTGCGCGACATCAACGATACCATTGCAGCCAAGACCGAGTTGTGGACGTGGGCACACGTCATGCGCGTCATGACCGACGAGGGCATCATTGCACGCATGTCACCCAACAAGTTCGACGAGATCATCTGCTCGATGATTCCTGACAAGGGTCGCGATACCGTGCGCAAGCATGGCGACTACGACATCATGCATGAAAAAGACACGTGGCAGATGTGGCCGCGCGAGTCGTACCTGGAGCCTGAGAAAGCCCATCGGCGAGTCGTCTGCAACCAGATAGCCCTCATGTTCGCACCCATCCTGCAGCGCACCATCCGCGTTGACTTCTGAAAGTATAATTTCCCCAGGAATGTGCCGAAAGGGTTCCAGGGATTTCCATTGTTTTTCCGACATTTTCCGAAATGCCGCCCAACTCTTTCCGACGGGGAGATTGGAGCGGAAAACCGTTCTATACCTTATTATTATATGTACCTTTGCAGTGATAATTTAATTGTTTAACTTCAAAAACTTAAAGTGTATGACACAAGAAAACTTTTTGAAAAGCAGCATGATTGCCATGAACTGCAAGGTTCGCGGCCAGAAAGGCCAAGTGTTCGAGCACACGCTCGAGGAGTTTGTTAACGTCACCCGCAGCGCCGAGGTGGCAAGTCTGATAACCCAAATCCGCCAGACGTCGGATAAAGACGAGCGCCGTCGGTTGAAGTCGCAGCTGCCGTTCCGCTGTCCGCACTACTTCCGTTTCGCTGGCGACCATCGTGCGCAGGACTCGATTCTGCCCGAGGAGTTCACATTCCAGACCTGCGTCGACATCGACGACGCAGCCATGGTTGATGTTGCTCGCACACGCGCGTTCATTCTTAATAATAAGGAGGGTGAATGGCAGGGCATGCTGCTGCACATGGAGTACTCGGCATCGAAGAAGCTCCACATCGACATCCGCATCCCCGTGGGCATGACCATCGAGGAGGCACAGCGGGCGTACACCAAGGCGCTGGGCGTCGACTTCGACGCGGACTGCTGCTCGCCCGAGCGCATGATCTACATCGTCGACAGCGGCTCGCAGCTCTTCACCAGCCCTGAATGGCAGACGCGCCTGACGGACGAGGAAATCGACCTGCGCCGCAAGGCCTACGCCGACCGTGGATTGGACATCGATGGACGTGAGCCGAAAATTCGACCGACATCGGAATGTGAATGCAAAATTGCATTGACATCGGAAGCCCAGCCGAAATCTCAGCCGGTTGCCGCTGAGGGAAAAATTTCCCTGGGCGACTTCCCCACGGAGTATGCAGGCATTCCCTACAGCTACATCGTCGAGGAGCTGGCAGACCAGCTGGGTGGAGCACCCGAGCATGGCAACCGTAATGACTTCATCTTTGCGATGAGTTGTCATCTGCGTCACGTCTGCAACGATGACCCGCAGTGGATTCGCAATGTGCTGCCTGACTATGGAGAGGATCATGAGCGCGTGACGGAGACCATTCAGAATGCCTGCAAGCGCAAGCAGTCGCCTGCCATGAGTCAGAAGATGAAGCTAACGCTCGACCTCTGCCGACGCCGTCAGAACATGGAGCAGGGGCAGAGCCGCGAGGCGCTGATGAAGGAACCCCAGATGCCGCAGCGCCTGCCTACGCCCATACGCATTGCCATCTCGAAGGTGCCCGACCACTGCCGTGCGGCAATGGCTCACGCCATCTTCCCAGCTTGGGCCACTCGCATGGGAGGCGTGAAGCTGGAGTATGCCGACAATTCAGAGATGGAGGCGACGATGATGAACGTGCTGGTGGCGCCGATGTCGACGGGTAAGTCGTGCATCAAGAAGCCCATCGATATTTGCCTGAAGGATATCATGGCCCGCGACATGCTTTGCCGCGAGCAGGAACAGCAGTGGAAGGACGAGCAGAACAGCAAGTCGGCAAACAAGAAAGGCTCTGTTCGTCCTGCGGACATTTGCATCCAGGTGAACGACTCGGACATGACGAATGCCGCCTTCACCCAACGTCTGGCTGATGCCGAGCGAGCTGGTCACAAGTGTCTTTACACACGTATGGACGAGGTGGAGATGCTGTCTAAGCTGGCGGGTGGTTCATCGAAGGAGATGGTGAGTCGTATTATCTGCCGTAATTTCGATACTGACATGTATGGTCAGGAGCGTGTAGGCGCTCAGTCAGTGACAGCTCGTGCTCCCATGCGATGGTGCTGGAATGCTTCGACCACGCCCGCTACAGCCATACGCTTCTTCCGTAAAAACGTCAACGATGGCACGGTGTCACGTCTGAATTTCTGCACCATTCCAGAGGTGGAGGACAATGGCGTGATTCCCGTTTACAAGCGCTACGACGAGAAGTATGAGCAGCAGATGATGGCTTACTTGCAGCTGCTCGATGAAGCCAAGGACAAAGGACTCATCGTCTGTCAGCAGGCTAAGAAAATGGCTGGCGAGTTGTGTAAACTGGGTGTTGAGCGTGCGGCTTTGTTCGATGATGACGGCTATCGCATTCTTGCCCGTCGTGGTGCTGTCATCGCCTTCCGAAAGGCCTGTATCCTCTACATCATGAACGGTTGCAAATGGTCGCGTGATATTGAGGACTTCTGTCGCTGGTCGTTCGACTACGACATGTGGTGCAAGATGAGTCTGTTCAGCGAGGCCCTCAATGAGGACATGGAGGTGGAGAAACGTGTGGCTCGCGGCGGTATGGCCAACATGCTCGATTTGCTGCCTGACGATTTTACACGCGAAGAATGCCGCTCGATACGTATCCAGCAGGGTAAGAAAAATCCCAACCCCAAGGACCAACTGGCGCA
>JAEEGL013779410.1_pt1 | contig 20677 bp, 10 predicted proteins | sample 9134231 | NCBI WGS metagenome assembly JAEEGL01 (sample SAMN16246548, study PRJNA631951) | gut metagenome | biome: gut microbiome; feature: rumen; material: fiber-attached | host: Bos | place: Iran: Karaj | collected 2018-10
GCGGTCTCCTCCTATACCATGGCGCAGCAGATGGAGGGCAACGGGGAACTCGCGGCGGATCTGGTGGTCCTCACCACAGGCTGCTGCATCTTCACGATGTTCCTGTGGATCTTTCTCTGCAAACAGACCGGTCTCATCTGACGATTTAAGAAACATTTAAGGATCTTGCAAGAGTCTGCTCAGAATGCTCAGAATTCCCACGGTTTTGTGGTGGAATTGCTGCTTAAGGTGGTATAATGGCAACGGGAGTTCCATGGATCGCAGCCGGATACCGGCTGCACACGGACAGGAGGGTGGACTGAGGATGAGAGTAACGGACATTGCGCCGGATAATGCGGAATATTTTGAGGATCTGGTCCCTGAATGGGGGTTTGAGAACGAGAATCTCTTCTGGCTGGGGGCGATCGCCGGAGACGGAACGGCCTGTGCGGTCCTCGGCGTCGGGATCTGTGATGAGGCGGCTTATATCGACTGGATCTATACGGAGCCTTCCTGCAGGAGAAAAGGGGCGGCCAGAGATCTTTTAAAGATGCTTAAGACCATGCTCCGCAAGATCGAGGTGAAGATCCTCACGATCAGTGTCTTTGATGACAATGAGGATCTCGAGGAGTTTCTGGAGGCGGAAGGCTTTTTCTTTGACGGGGATACGGGGGTCTATTCGGTCCCTTTCCGTGATCTCATTTACAGCGAACTGCTCGACACGACGTGGAAAAAGTACAGAACGGGATCCCGGGTGGTCACCCTCAAGGATTTCGGGAAGTACGACAAATTCTGTGATTATCTGCAGGCCGACGGGATCCCGATTGGCACAAATCTCATGGATGCAAGATCCAGTCTGATCAGGCTGGATGAGGACGGCAGGATCAGCGGATGCATGCTGCTGTACCGGAGAAAAGACGGGGATATGGAGATCGCATATCTCAAGAGCGACGGCCTGACCGAAGGTGCGATCGATATTTTCCTGGCTCTTAAGGATCTGGCAATGAACATGGACTTGAGCGAAGAACGTCTGATATTCAGCGACAGATCCGGAACGATCATAAAGAGCATTGAAGAACTTACCGGGAAGGAACGCGATACTTATATTGTGGCAGGAAAGAAATCGGGCATGATCACCCTTGCGTGACATCGGATCATTCGAGGAGGTACATAATGGGCAAACCGGGTAAAAACGAAGAGGGACAGGAACAGATCAGGAGGACGAGGTCCGTTGAGATCAAAACGGGTGACATTTTCCGGAACGATATTATGCTGGATACCGGGATCCTGCAGCCTGCGGAGGAAATGAATAAGAGTCAGGAAGCCGTGGAATTAAAGGAGATCCCGGACCAAAAGCCTGCCGTTAAGAACGAAAAGATCGTTGAACTGAGGAACTCTGCCCGCTCAATGAAGCATATTGTTCCCGAGCGTAAGGCCTCCATAACAAAACCCGCAAAGAAGCTGTCCGGGAAGAAAGCGGAAAAGCAGAGACTTCAGAAGATCGGACAGGATACGGCGGCGGAACTTGAGCGCCTCCACAAAGATCTGGAGACGGAAGAAGTCAAAGCCTTCGGCCAAGATAAGATCAGCGAGATCAACAGGAAAAGGTATGCCAATCTCTCTCAAAGCGACATCAAAAAGAGAGTGGAAGCCGCCATGAAAAAGAAGGAGAACGCGAAGAAGCTCGCCGCGCTGGAAGAGGAAACAAACCTCGGCAAGTGGGAACATGTCGAACTGGACAAAGAGGCCTTTCTGAAGCATTTGAGAAACTTCATGATGCTGACCGACCGCCCGTTCATCATGGACAAGGATGAAGCTTTTGTCAGAAATCTCCGGAGGAATTATGAACTGTGCGAGACTGCCTGGAGAATGAAGAAATGGGTGAGCGACGCCATCGCCGGCGGATATTTCCCCAAAAACTATGATCTGGCGGAGGTGGAGACCAAGATCGCAAAGTACGCGGAACTCAAGGAGTACCTGGATACCCAGAAGGAACTCATGAAGAATCCTTACTACCAGTATATGGCAAAGAAGGATGTCTCCTACACGGATAAGCAGATCGACGATCTGATCACGAAAACGGGTAACGAGGAACTGAAAGAATACCTGACAACGGTGAAGAAACTCAGGGGCCTGTCCTTTGTGCGCAGCAAGGATATGGATTCGGTTCAGACAAAAGCCGAAAAAGAGGGGAAGCGTCAGGCTGTTATCCTGCAGACACGCGAAAGAAAGCGGCAGGTCCTGCGGATCTTTTCGGATGAGGCATTGGAGATACGGGGGACGCAGAGATTCCGTGACAAAGACAGCGACGCGAAGTTCGACGCGTTGAATTTCCGGAATGCGCTGGAAAACTTCAGAAACTTAAGTTTGAAGGATCTGCATTTTAAGAGCCTGCGGGATATCGCGGATCATTATAAGGAAAACGCACGGATCTTTGCAGAGAGCAGGGAATTCGAGCATCTTCTCTTTGTCGCCATGCAGAAAAACCTGGTACCCGCCGAAGCGGAGATGATGAAGTTCAGGGCCAAGATCAGCGCGTTCAAAAATGCGGAATACATGATGTGCGAGATGCAGAGGAACATGCTGAACGATCCCGAGAACTTCTTAAACGGAAAGACCGAACAGGAATTCACGGAAGCCTGCAGAAAACGCCTCAAGCCTCATCTGATGCAGGATACAGCCTATGACATGCCGCTCCCCGGCATGGATATGGACTCCTACTACAAGCAGGTGTACAAGGCGATCCAAAAAGAGCATTCGGACCGAAAAAAGACGATCAAACTGGCATACGGCTACACGCATCCCGTAAAACAGGAGGATGAGGATAGCGGGGAGGAGTCATGGAAGCTTGGCAAGATCTCCGCGGAGAAACTTACGGAGCTGTCCAATGAATACGAAAGGAATTCCTTTATCAACGGGTATATCGCCGATCTGGAACTCTATACCCAGTTCGGGTACGGCGCTTTGGCGGAGAGCTTTGCCCTCTCGTACGGCAGGAAAAAAGGCAAAGAACTTACCATGCACAGAAACAGGGTTCTGTCCCGGTATATCCTCGGGATGTCCGGCGAAGAACTGAAAGCGTTCTTTGACACGCAGGAACTCGGAACGGACCGTCAGAGAGAAGAGCTCTGGAAGAAGATCTATCGGGAAGCAAAGGATCAGAATTTCACGGAACTCGACTCGAACGATCCGAAGATTTTCATGTCGCAGCTTGCCTATAAGAGCAGGCTGTCCGGCCTGTACGCCAATCTGAGCGGAGACCAGTCCCTGATGGAGCAATATGTCAGGGATAAAGAGATCGTCAAGGATGCCGGGAGCCTTTATGACGTAGGCTGCGGGCATGCACAGAAGGTCGCGGCGCTGTCACAGACCATGAGATTCAAGTGGATGAGATCCCTGCCGCTTGCGAACTGGTTTTCGTTAAATCCGGAACTTTTGGAAGATTTTCAGAATGCGCTGTCCGAACTCGCGGATCAGGATGAGAAGGGCAAAACGCGTATCGTCATAGACGATAAAGTCATTACGAAAAACGGCACGGAGAGCAGATCACTGGAGAATGCTCTCGGAAGACCGTATCTGCTTAAGGACGGGACAATGTCCAGGCACAATGCGGCGCGCAAAAAGGGCGGATACTTCAACACACCGGAGATATCCATGTATGAAGCCCGTAAGAAGCAGGGTCTGATCAGGGATACCACATCCAAAGAACTTGCGCGGATCACGGATTTCTACAGAAAGAATCATGCCGGCTGGACAGAGCCCGCCGGGCTGTTAAAGAACAGAACGCAGCTGCAGGAAAAAGTGGATGTGATCGAAAAGTCGATCGGTAAGATCCTGTCCTTTGATCTGAAGCGGTTTAATTACAGGTCCTATATCGATATTGTGGATTCGGCAGCCAAGGATCCGGAGCGGTTTGCCGCATGCCGGGAGATCTTATGGCTCGCACGCGAAGTGTTGGACAATTCCCGGGCTTATTTCCGGAGCAAGGAAATGGGCGCTGCCTGTCATATCAGTGAAGCGGAGTTTGATGAGATAAAGGCGAGATACCTGGTCATGCGACAGGCGATGCCGTTGTTCGATCACCGGTTTATCGGCATCCTGGAATCCCCCGTTCTGGAGAAATCCGGCCTGTCCCTGGAAGAGGTCATGCATCTGTCCGAGGAGGAGATGAAAGCGAAAAGAGATGCCGCAAACAAGGCAAAGGATGTGGAAACGGCCAAATTCTGGGGAACGGTCAGCGATATCTGCGACATGCGCCACGGATTTGATCTCGGGATGGATCTCTCCGTCTTTCTTCACGCGCGGCGTCTTGAGTTCGGTATTCAAGACGATTCCGTGGAAAAAGCGATCCTGAACAGGCTGGATCAGAAGATCAGTGTTTTTGACGGTACCGCTGCCGGTGATATCGCGGTCATGACGCAGGATGACGAGGAGTTTAAAAACAGATTTGCCGATGCGGTCACAAGAAGAAAACTGACCGTGCCCGAACGGGAGAGCAAGATGAACGATGCCGCTTCCACGCTCGGGAAAAAGCGTGTGAACGCAAGAACGCTCTTAACCGGCAGAGAGGCTGTCATAAAGGAAAGGATCGCGGCCCGCAGGAAGATCTCCGCGGAAACGCGGATGCAGGCGGGAGAAGAGAATATCATCGCTCTTTCCGCTTTTATGAGCGCCGATGAAAAGGCAAATGAGCAGATGCTCAAGGATTATGCGGGGGAAAAATCCCGTTTTGAACTGCTGGATCGCTTTGCCAAAAAGATCATCAGCACTTCCTTTGACCTGACGATCTCGGAAGATCATCAATTCGCGGAACAGGCCGGCAGACTCGAAGAGATCAGCAGCCAGGCGATCGCCTTTCAGGAGCTGCTTGCGAAAAATCCGGATTATCTGGAATCGCTGCGTGTCAAAGGACTCAGGGATGAAAAGAGCGACGCCGATAATCTCACGGAAAGGCTGAACAGTATCCTGGCCCTGTCGGATTACTACCGCGCCCGCACCGTCCTCATGACGGATCCTTACTACGTCAGCCGCTATGATGATGAACTCTCGGCGGAGCAGAATGAGAGATCCACGGAAGATGAGAGATATCTGTCGGATCTGATCAGGCTGACCGCGGAATGCGCAAGACGGATCCATAAAGGAAGCGCCGTGAACAGACAGGATTCCGATATGGATGGCGTCCTGAGGGCCCTGGAACAAAAGAACCGGCAGAGAGCCTATCTCTTCGGGCAGCCGGATCTCAAGAAGGCGGATATCGCGTATACCAAGCGCGCGGAACAGGAGATCAAACTCTACTTTGATAAGGTGACGGAGGGCGGCAAAGTCGATCCTGCCACCATATCCCAAACGATCGGAACAAGCAACGAGGAACATCCCTTCCCGGATGCGGCGGAGTATGAGACGGAAGCGGTAAAAATGCATCTGGCCATGATCAAAAAGCATTACCGCTTTACCAGCCAGGAGTATGATGAGGAATTCCTGGTCGGCAGAGAAAAAGAGATCCATGATGCGGTTTCGCCCACACTCATGGGGATGGATTCCTTTACATTCCACAATCCAGCAAACAAGGAGACATTAAATCTCGGGACCAATCCCCATAGGATCATCAATGAACTCACACATACCTACGGGACAGACATTCCGTCGGAGGAGATCGCGGAGATCATCGACGGCTTTGATGTCATCAAACAGGGGAAACTCGATGAAAAAGACCCCAAAGTGATCGCGTACGCAAGGCAGAGATGGCTGGAAAGCATGAAAAAGCTCTTCTACCTCGAGTACAACAGCATCAAGCGCTTTGAGAGCACCTACGGCACGCTCCCCGATCAGCTCCCTCCGGGCACATTCATGCACACACTCGGTGACTACCAGTTTGCTTTCTACACGCGCGGCTGTTTTACACAGAATATGGCCGAGCTCACCGACGGGAAGACCTGCAGTGTTGGCGGCGAGAGCATGACCATGGGACAATATCTGGTAAAGGAAGGACTCATCAGGGAGGAGGAACTGGCCGATGCCATCCGTCTGAACCGCGAGTTTTACCAGAACACCGTTTTCATGTACGGGAATTATATGTCAATGGCGGCCACGATCTATGACGATGATGAGGATCATGAATGTGCCGCCACGGTCCCGGATCTTGTGGAGCATCTGAATACCCGGAGACAGAATGACCTTAAGGGACCGAAACTGAACTTTGATGAAGAACGCAAATACTGGCAGGATGCCGTATCGGAGGGTGGCAAGAGCCTGTTTGCCAACAGGAAGTTAAGGGATTTCAGGAAGGATCATCTGAATATCTATACGGAGGAAGATCTGGAGACCACCAGAGAGCTCAGGAAGCAGGAGTCGAGGCTCATCCTGCTGTATAAGGAAACGGTAAACGAACGTGCCGCTGTCCTGTCAGACAGGATCCGGGAGGAGATCGGCTGGCAGGTCGGCAAGGACCTGATCGACAGGCTGATCGTTTTCCACCCGGCCATGAGGAATGAAGTCGCACCGGATAAGATCTCGAAGAAAGAGAACGACACGTTTATCTCTCTTGTCAGAGATTATGCGGGGATCGGCGTTTCCGAAAAGGATAAGAAAGAGAAGCGGAAAGCTGCCTATCTGGTCATGTCGGCGTACATGAAATCACTGATCACTCCGGGATTTGGTGCGGAACATCCCGATGATCTGATCGATAATAATGCTTACAATGACAGATCCTCCAGGATCCACTACGAGTCGGATCTGATGAAGACCGTGCTCCTGGAGCAGATCTCGGACTCCGTTCAGCAGCTGATGGCCGCGGAACCGGATAAGAGCGTCATTGATGAAAAGGCCTACCGGTCATTCCGCGACAATCAGAAAAACGCGCTCAAAAACATCGTTTTCCTTCATCTCAAGACGGATAAAAGATATCTGGCGCTGAAGGATCTGGGGAACAGGGAACGCACGGTCCCGGATATCGAAATGGCCGAAACGGAACGGCTTCTGGCCGGATTCGGGCAGTCGGATCAGGAACTCGATACCGGCCTGGAGGAACAGCACAGGAGCCTGCTCAAAAAACTCTATGGCATAGAGATCATGAGTCATGCACAGCTCATGGAGATCGCCGGGGAAGAGGGACCCAAAGAAAAATCCGCTGAGGCACCCAAAGAGAGATCCAAAGAGGAGCCCGAAGAGGAGGAAGCCCGGGAGAAGAGATCCGTCGAAAAAGAGCCGGAAGAGGAGCGGATCGACTATCCCGAAAACGGGGAAAATGAGATCAATGAAGAAGATGAGGTCAATGAAGACGGTGAGTTTGTGATCGATACCACCAGTGAAGAGAAAAAGGAGGAAATGAGGAGAAAGAAGAGAGAGCAGAAGAAAGAGCAGGCCAACAAAAACAGGATCAATGTCATGAGCGTCGAGGAGGAAGTCCTCGCCGGGCTGCAGCTGCCCGCCCTCCCGCAGCACAAACGGGATCTCGGTATGACGACCGGGGATTACGAGCAGCAGTCCGTGCGTAACTGCTGGTGTGTCGCGGGAGCTGCCCTGCTCAATAAGTTCATGGGCAAAAAGGTTGCGAATCAGAAGAATATGCGAGAGTTTTCTCCCAAAGATGATGAGCTCAAGTCCTTTGCGGAGTGTAAAGCGCTGGCCGGCGAGAATTTCGATGAGAAGGACTATGTACGGAATATCCTGCATCAAAGAGTATTTATGGGGGCCGGAAAAACCGAATTCGGAAGCATCTATGAGGCTGCGGACTTCTTTATCCGTCATGACCGCAATATGGCGGTGCGGTCACTTACCTTCAATATCCCGTCCCTGAAAAACAGGGTGAACGCCACCCTCGTAGTGGATAAACCGCGTGATGAGATCGAGAAGGATCTGATCCTGTATCATGAGCAGAAAAAGGCCTTTCTGGATGAGGTAAGTAAAATCCTTGCCACCGGGCAGCCGGTGGCCATCGTGGACAATGTGAACAAGCACTTCAGGACGATCACGGCGATCGACGGGGAAAAACTCATCGTCCTTGATTCAGCCGGACTCAAACAGGAACCGAAAGAGGTTGAAGCGCTGCTCCCGAGAGCAGAGGATGGGAATACCGTTGAGATCAACTGGCTGTCAAGGCTCCGTCCCCCCGTGGAAGAACTCGCGGAACAGCCGCTCCTTAAGTACAGTGACCAGGAAGGCTACAGTCTGGAAAGGGACGCGGGAAACGATGTGGATAACTATGTGAATCCCATGTGGGTGGAAGGGATTTCCGTAGCGACCACGGATAAGAAGCTGGGCATTACGAGAAGATCCTATCTGCCGCTGAAGAAGAAAAGACCTAAAACCAGACAGCCGCAAAAAGTCCGCGAGCTGCTCGAAAACCCGCAGCTGCTGGATCAGGTTCAGCCGGTACAGGATCAGAAAGTGAAGGGAGAGAAGCAGAAAAAGCAGACGGAAGTCACGGGAGAGAAACAGAAAAAGCAGACGGAAGCCACAAGTGAGATCCATATCTCCGAAGAGCCCCATAAGACCGGGGAGAAGACGCAGAGCAAAAAGACGCAGCTTTTGGATGAAAAAGCGGAGAAGCTGGTCAGCTCCTGTGTCAGTGATTTCGCCAAATACTGCGCGACCCTGAACGATAAGAAATTCGGCAGTCAAAAGGATGAATTATGGGCGGATATGAAGCAAAAAGCCGCCGCCCTTACGGCCGACTGGGAAAAGAAGAGTGATCTGCAGCGGGGCGATGCCCTTGCGGACGTCCTGATCACGGCCAATAAGCTGATGACCAAAAACGGTAAGAAGGCATCAAAGAGCAGACTCTCGGCAGTCAACGAGTTCAGGGCTTTCTTTAAGCGCACCCTGGAGAGCATGTCCATGAACTGCCGTGTCCTGGCGCTTGAGAGGATCTTCAGCAAAGTAGACGCGATGGAGGATGATCCCAAAGTGTCCGATGCGATGAAAAAAGCCAATGACTCTGTCTTTGCCGAACTTGCAAGGGCGTGGTATGTGAGGAATAATCCGGGTGCGGAGAAATATCCCGAGGCGGTGGAGACGATCGATGACATGCATTACCGGTTTCTCTATGAGGATGAAAAGTCGATACTGCACAAGGAGAATCTGCTGCGGGAATTCGGCGGAACAAGCGATTACAGGCTGGCAAGCCTGGTGTATAATTTTGACAGACATTCCAGTTTGAATATGCTCGCGGATGACTTCCGGTTGGACCGTTTCGGCAATGTGCTGCCCGAGGATACGGAGAAATGGGAGCAATGGAAAAAACTGTTCAGGGATTTTGCTGATGCTGTAAATGATGAGAAAAAAGGAAAACAAAAACTTCTTGACATCCACAGGCGGTTCTACGCCAGAGCCGCCGGGTGGAGGGTGAACCCTGAATGGTGTACCATGAAGGGAGTAAAAAAACATCTTTACGATGTAAAAGCGTTCGCCAATATCTATCTCTGCCTGGAAAACCTTACGAGCTGTTTTCAGCATCCCGAGAAAGAGATGGGAGTCCTCATGGAGATACGGGAATGGAATGCCTCTCATCCCGGGGATCAGATCCCTGAGGAAACGGCAAAGAAGATCTTCAAGGTATGTGATAATGAAAAAGTACTCAAGAAGAATCGGGCTCTGTATGAGAAGATCCCGTCGATCAGTAACAAATCAGAACTGCACTACGAGCTGGCGGCGTCTTATGTGAACGGGATCGAATGCGCAAAGGGGATCAAGGTATCTTCACCCATCAACTTTCAGATGCCGCAGATCCTGCAGGAACTCGACTCGGTCGCAAAATTCTTTCGGAATCCAAAGAAAAAATGCAGGTGCATCAACGTCGGCTATACCCTGGTACATAAGAACGGAGATGCATTTATTGATGGAGAGGACACGGACAAAAACGATAATCTCCGGTATGATGCCAAGAATCCGCTGATGTTTGCCTATGAAAGATCTCAGCTGGAGGTGTCCAAGCTTCTTGAGAGACTTCAGAAAACCGGTTATCTGAATGGCAGTGACAGACACGGAGATGCGCTGGAGCGTGTCAATAAGAGGATCACGCTCTTTGCCGGTGCGGAAGAGACGGCCATGAAGAAGTTCCATGAGCTTACAAAGAGCAGTGGAGATCAGGAAGGGCGTGCAGCCATCGATAAGCTCTACAAGGACTATATCACGGAGCTGGAGGAACAGGCGGCGGCAGCCGAGATCGTGTTCCAGGCGGATATGGAGAGCATGGAAGGAAATCATAGTATCTACTATCAGGAGGTTCTGAAGTATTTCGAGGGCAGGAAAAAGATCAATGCGCTCTTCGATCAGCTGGAGAGTGCGAGAGAAGAATTCCTCAAGGCGAATGCCGGTCAGAAGGAGTTCGATCTCTGGAAAAAGGAACTGGATGACAGCAGGATGAAGGCCCGTGAGGAGCTTGCCAGGATCGAAAACGCCGGTACCACAGTCGCGGACAGACTCAAAAGAGCATTCTATTTCCGTGCGGCCGCGCGCAGCGTTGAGGCCTTTTCGGATGAGGAGTATGAGCAGGTAAAAAAGAATAATGAGATCCACGATACCTGGCATGAAGAGCAGAGACAGCGTGTGCTGGAAGCCTTTATCATACCGGCGAACAGGGATTTTTCCGGCGCGTATCTGACAAAGCAGGACCGGTATCAGGCCGATTTCAACAGACGTTTCAAGCAGGGCATGATGTCCGGAAATGCGGAAACGATCAAGGCATTGAGCAAAGAGTTTACGGAACGGGTCCTGCCCCTGATCACCAGTTACGAATTCTCCGGTGTGGAGGAGATCACGCCCGAAGATATCGAAGAGAAGTATGTGAAGACGGGACAGATCAAATACGCCCGTGTCAAACTGACGATGCTCAGCAATGTGAACAATCAGAAAAATACCGATTTCCCGCTCTTAAAGACCGGCCTGGAAGACCTCGAGAAGGAAGATCCGGAGCGTTATAAGCAGCTGAGCGAGACGCTTTCGCTGCGCGATCCCACGATGATCGAGATGTACATGCCCGTGCTGGGGCTTGATACGCAGAATCTGATACCGGTCGAAGAAAGGAACAGGGAAAAACTAAGGCCGGCTTTTCAGGTGACCGCAATGCAGTATCTGCAGGATCTGGAGCACATAAAGAAGAGGTAGAACCGATGGAGAAAGCGGAAACGGCCGGTGCCGTTTCCGCTTTTCATTGGTTTATTTCATCAGAGCTGAATGGATCATATCGACAGTGGGAATCCTTTGGTCCACATAGACTTTCATGCCAAGGGATTTCAGCGCGTCGAGATACATCTGATGATCCGGGCTGTAGATCTGGTGCATCACCTGCTCAAAGAGCATGGCCGCGAATTCCTTCATGCAGTGGGAGAAGTATTCCTTATATGTCGCAAAGCCGCGCTTGCCGAGTTCTTCCTGCCGGATCATGTCACGGACCGCGTCATCGCTTAGATGCTGCAGTTCGTCTTTATCGTCTTTCAGCTGCCTTACCTGTTCGGTGGTGATGTTCAGTTCTTCATCCACGGCCGCCTTCATGATGGCATTCTTTTTATGCCTGGAGCTGTATAATCCATAGCCCATATTGGTGGCGATACCGACGAGGCCGAGTGCGGTCCCGAGGGTGGCCAAAAGCCCCGTGGCCGTGAGTGCGCCTCCGATCATGGTAAGCGTACCGGAAAATGTCTGCACGGCAGCCGATTTCCTCTGGCTTGCGATCACTCTTTTTTCGTGGGAGAGGAACCTGCTCAGCTGCTTGTCGCTTGCGGACAGGTCCTTCCCTTTTTGATCCAGGGCTTCTTGGGCGTCGTTGAACTTACCTTTCATTTTCCCGGTTCTTCTTAACTGGAGTGCTCCGGCACCGGTCATCACGCCTCCGGTCAGTATCGTGACACATCCCACGGTGAACTTCACCCCTCCGGATACGGTCTGGAAAGCCTTGCCCGGAGTTGTCGGTATGAGATTTCCGTACCAGTCCGGACTGGACGGCGAACTGCCCAGGTCTGTGAATTTTCCGATGAAATCCGTTCCGGACTGGACGATCTTTCCAAAGGAGGATACCACGTCCGCGCCTGACTGCAGTCCCTGCGCCAGCCGGCCCTTTCCGGCGAGGACAGGAGAAGACTTCAATTTGATCAGACTGTTGATGGCAAGAACGAACCCGATCAGTGCGGATACACCTTTGAGTCCGGTGGTGGTAATGCCGTAATCGGTCGACCCGGTAAACCTGGACACGGACGATGCGAAAACGGAGGTGAGTTTTGCACCGGTATCGCCGGCGAGGACGAGAGACAGAGGGCTCTTTATCTCCGTTAAGGCGGCGAGGACCGCCGAGGAGGATTCACTTTCTCCTCCGGCGGGCAGCCCGAAGGCGTCTGTGCTTTGGTATTTCGTATCCGGCAGCTCTTTGGACAGGAGGGAGACTTCCTTGAGCCCGTCGGAGATCTCCGCAAGCAGGCTTTGGACTTCTTCGCGCATCCGCGTGTTGGGGAGCATATCGATGGGCATATCGGGGGAGAGGCCTGCGCTCCGGTAATAGGTGAGGATCAGGTTGCCCTTGCTCTCAAGCAGCTGTACCAGATGATCCCGCTTCTCTTCGGAAGACGGTGCGGCTGCTTCCAGTAACGCCTTCGTATCCGCTATCTCTCCGGTGTATTTTTCAAAGTTTTCCACATCGCTCGGATTTTCGGGCCCACCGGATTCTGTCGCGTATCGTACGGCACTTCCGATCTTGCTCCAGTTGATCACGCTGTCCTGGGCATTCCTGCCGATGCGTTTCCAGAACTTGAGTTTGGAAGCCACCACCCGGTCCTTGATGGCGGACAGGTCCGGGACATAGCCGTGGGTGGCTTCGTAGAATTCATCGCCTGAGGGGGCGTCCTGTTTCCCTTTCTCCACCAGATACATGGCAAGGAGGATCTGTGCGGGGCCTGCCGTTGCCAGTTTGTGGATAAAAGAGATCTTGGAACGGGAGGTCTTGCAGCTGTTCCTGTACATCCAGGCAAGGACCTGACGGATGCCTTCCTTTTGCACCGGACTGACAGGGATGCTGCTTTCCCGCAGGAACTCTCCGTCGGCACCGGCACCCGGGTTCATGATCTTTTTCATGAGGACGATCCGTTTGAACTTTTCCCGTTCATTTAAGGTGCTCTGTCTGATCTGTTCCTCGTTGTGCGCGAGAAACTCCAGGTTTTTGCTTCTTTCCTCTTCGGATATCGCATCGTCAAGGATCAGCTGCGCCGGTTTGGGCTTTTTCTTTACCGATTCCTCGAAATCCCTGATACGGATGAGGTCCTCGAAAAAGGAGATCAGTTCCGCGTTGCGATGCTCGGGTTCCGCGGCATACAGCACGGCCAGCCGCCCGATCAGTTCCCGTCTGGAGAGCTTGACGATGCTTTCTTTCGGAAGAAGGGCATAGTAGCGGTTGGAAAGGATCTGATACCGGAGTCTGAGATACGCGTCCTGCCCGGTGTACTCGCCGAAGTGGCTGATCAGAGAGGCGTCCGAGAGTTTGACGGCATCGGCGGGCCTCAAGCTGATCCGCCTTGCGGGGCGTTCCTGCTGCTGTGCGGCTTTGGCGACCAGCTGCGACTGCATGTCATAACGGCGGCGGCCGGCTGCCAGAAGATCTCTTTTTTCCCTGTCATTAAGAGCGATGTTGAACCGGTCATGGACCTCAGCGATATCCTCCTCCGTGGGATCGGTCAGAACGGCATTTTCGGGCAGATGCAGGGTGTTCCGCAGAATGGGATGCTTTATCTGCTCTTCCGGCAAAACGGACTTCTTTTTTTGCTGCTCCTTTTGTACCCCGGGCGCGGGCGGCGGAGAGGGCGGCAGGTGTTTTTGCTGCTGACTGTCACTTTGCACATCGCCTGTCTTGAGCGTTGCATTCCCGTAGTAGCTTTCCGTCAGCTCTTTTACTTTATGGGTGTCGATCGGCATATGGTCCTCCTGTCAGACTGCTCACAACAGTTTTACCGCGATGGTTGTCGTTACGGTTTCCATGATATGGATGTCCTCACCCGCAAGTTCGCGGATCAGCGTATCAAGAATGGACGCATCAAGATCAAAATACAGTACGAGATCCTCAGGCTGATCCTCCCCGGCAAGGATGAGCATGTTCAAAGCCCTCAGGCATTTGCGGAGGGGTGCGGGGTCGCCGTTTTCGGAATATGCATATCGAAAGAGGATCCCCTTTGGCCTCCGGTCGCACAGGATCAGGGCGCTTACTTTTCCGTCGTTGATCCGGACAACCGAGGTGCTCCCGTCATAACCCTCCTCCCATGCGAGATTCTCCCGGTCAAAAAAGCCTTTTAAAATGTCCCGGTCCAGTTTTTTCAGGCAGGAGAGGGGACAGACTTTTCCCGGAGACTTATTGTCGATGTTTGCCCGGTATTGACCGGAATAACGCAGGGCTCCCATGGTGGTCCTATATACGACCGGTCCGGGGAAGAGTGCAAAGCCGCATTTTTGGAGAAAGGTATCCGCGCCGGTGCCGCCGTAAGCGGTGCATCTTACGGAATTCATCCCGGCATCCCTTGCGGCTTTCATGATCTCGCCGATCATGCTTTTTCCGATCCCCTGATGTCTGTATTTTTCCCCGACATGCAAAAAGAGGATGGCGGGATCCGCGAGGTCGCTGTCGAGAACACAAAGTCCCGCGATCGCTTTGCGCTCCTTCAGACACACGAGGAACAAAGCATCACCGGGGAGGAGAAAGCCGCGGGCTTTCGCATAATCCCTGCAGACTTCAGCTTGTTTCTGCTGCGGGTCAACCCAGTACAGTTTCATGGTATGCTCCCTTATGCCTGCGGAAGCGTTGTAAGATAATCGCTGAGGGCCAGCTGCCCGTCAGCTACCTGCGATAACGGGCCGGTATGGCTCTCTGCGGTATAAAGCGCGCTGTCAGCGGAGATCTCCATCAGCTTGTACAGCTGTTCATCCTCCCAGCCGGAAGGGAAGGCGGCGCAGGCTTTGTAGATCAGCATGGTGCCGTCGCCGCTTACGGAAAAGCCGCCGTAGGGCAGGAAGAAATTCAGCCGGGAAACGGCACCCGAAAGGGAGGACAGGCCCGCCTCCGGGATATCCATCCTGACGGTGATCACCGTGGTGAAATAAAGAACATCAGGATCCTGAAGAGGTAAGAAAGAGCACTCCGCCAGGACATCCATCAGTCCGGGACCGTAATCCGTGATAAGAAGACGCAGCACATCCATGGGGGTATCCAGCTCCTCTTTGGTGAAGAGAGAAACCTCCGCGACGCCGTCGTCCTCGTTGAAAAATGTCTCCAGTTTCTTCAACAGTTCCCGTTTTCTTTCATCCATGATATTTTCCTTTCCGTTTCTTTATCATGTGAAAAGCAACCTTATAAACATCATACAATGATTCCGGGCACTTTACCATACATGGTGAAAGCCGATCCTTATATTATACTACATTCCCTGTAAAAATCTGTTATACTGTTTCCCATCGGAGGACTGTGACGATGCAGATGACAATGGAAGCGCTGGATCCGGTATACAAAAGACAGATCCTGCTGAATCTGGTAACGATGATCATTCCCGTTCTGCTCATGGCGCAGGTGCTTCACAGGAAGCATAAGACGCCGGAGATCCGGATCTTTTTCTTTATGTGTCTTGCAAACATTGTATATTGCGCTGCGGCAGCTCTGCTTTGCCTGGTGATGATATGCTATTCCGTCGAATATCAGACTTTTTGGGAAGTCCTGCTGGTCGCCGGCAGAGTGGCTGGGGATATCGCCTGTCTGGCGGTCGTGATGCTGTGGCTTCATTTTGTTGAATTCACGCTTCATCAAAGCAGAGACATCATAAAGAGAAGGTATCTTCCGGCAAGGGTCCTGTTTTGGATCGGTGCATTGCTCATCTTACTCAGCGTCATTACCCCCTGTATACCGGTCATCCCGTTCTATCTCACATTTTTTACGGGGCTGGGAGGCAAGATCGCACGGCTGATCCTGGGGGTCTGCATTTTACAGGCATATATTGTGTGGTTCAGGGAAAAGAAACGGGTCAGTATCCCGCGTTATATCAGGCTGACCCCGACGGTGATCTCGTTCATTCTGGGTTATCTTCTCACGGTTGTGACATATTATCGTCTGATCGGCCTCGGCCTTGCCGCAGGGCTTATGTTTGCGGATTTTTATATGTTCCGGCGTTTGAGCTATATCGATCCCGCTACCGGGTTCTATCGTGAAAAATACCTGCCGGTGCTCGAGAGAGAGGCCGGTAGGAAGGGGATCCATGAGGCAATGGTGATCCGGTTTAAGACATCCGGGGACGGGGAGAAACTGGCCGGGATCCTGAAGAACTGGGAACCCGAGCACAGCAGGACCGTTATCGGAAAAGACGGGGAGTTTCTTGTCCTGTCACGGATAAAGAAGAACGCGCTTGCGGAACGCTTTATTTCCCTGGTCCGTGAGCAATGCCAAAAGGAAGGTCTGGAAACGGAAGCTTCCTGCGAGATGATCAGAAGATAACGTCTCAGTCTTCCTCGGAGCGCTCTCCGGTTACGGCCGGGGAGCCTTTTTTGTCCGGGAAGAGTTTGGCGGAGAGCGCTTTTACCGCCGGATTTCTTCTGTGGATGCGCACAACGGTGTTCCCCGGATAGATCCCGGCCGCCGTGTTGATGGAAAAACGCATCATTTCGATCAGATTGAGTCTGCTGTCCGCGCCCACCGAAAAGAAAAGGACAGGGATGAGGATCCCGGAAGGGGTGGCATGGATCAGCAGGAAACCGGAGACTTTGCCGTCGGTTTTGATACAGCAGGAGACGGTCTCTTCGTACCAGCTCTTGGGGAGGTAACTCAGGTCCTCCAGCGCGGGATTCTCATATTTGAACAGAATATTCATAAGCCCCTGGCAAAACTCCTGATTATCAAGGGAGATGATGTTCTGCACGTATGACGGAGCCGGCTTTTTGGCGATGGAGAGCTTTTTGCACTCATCAAGGGTGACTTCGATGTCCATGCTCTCTGTTTTGGAGGAAGTAAAACCGCTTTTGACGAAAGCCGCTTCTTTATCCTTATCAAGTGAGATGCTCTCAAAGAAGGTTCTTTTTACCTCCTCGCCCACGGCTTCCTCGTGATAACCGTCGAGCAGTTCCGGAATGTATGCGGGATCGATGGCGTAGATCCACTTCAGCTCCGCCTCCGTGTCCCTGTCATCCTCCACGGATTTCAGTTCCCAAATGAGCAGAGAGAGCAGGGCCTCGTCGTCATCGGGATCATAGCCCGCCAGACCGCGATAATACAGACGCCGCATGTTCTCGGCAACATCATCCTCCACGACGTCGGAGTATTCTCTGATATTGTCCTCAAAGATCTGTCTGAAATCCATGACCGGTATACCTCTTTTCGGGAAAACAGTTACCTATACAATAATGGCCAACAGGGACAGAGTCAAGGGACTGTCGGCGGAGTTGACAAGACGACGGGCGGGGTTCAGAATAGGTACATTCTTCAGGGATCGGTTGAAAGAGGAGAGGAAAGATGGGGAAGAGATCATTGATACCCGCCGGCATGATCCTGATGTTTGCGCTCGCGGCCTGCGGGACAAAGACACCGACCATACCGGCTGCGCCGGACATGCCCGCTCAGCAGGAGATCACACAGGCCAAACCGGAACCGGCGACCGGATCTGACGCACCGGAGACTGCCGCAGAGACCGCGGAACCGGCCGCGGAGGAGGCGGATGCAGTTGAAGCGGCTTCAGATACGGACAGTACCGACAACGGTATACTCGAAGAAGCGGATTATCAGCCGGTCTATGCGGATTATATTGTGCCGTATGAATACACCGGGACGGATCCGCTCCTGGCGGAGGTGCACCGCTATATTGTCGACACATACAGCGGGCAGTATCCGCAGAGCAATGTATCGATCCCCGTTGTGCTGATCGCCGCCGCCGAAACGGACGATCCGGCGGATATCCGCATCTACGGTGATTTCTGGATCCTTAATTATAATTATGAAAATGATACGCTTTTCTGTGCCTCCGGCGGCAGCTATCCCGGCTGCATCCATCTGAAGTCGGAGGGGGACGTCTTTACGGCGGTTTCCATGGATGTCGTCGGGGACGGCTCGGATTACACCCCCAGTGCAAAAAGGATCTTCGGGGATCATTATGAGATCTTCACGAAGATCACAGGCGATCAGGATCTGCGGGAAACGATCCGCAGACATACGGTGGAGGATTATGTCCTGAAAAACGGCCTCGCGGTCTTTTCCTATAAAGATTACGGCTGGGATCCCGTGCCGTTGCATACCGATGCCGGCCTGATCGAAGATTTCGAGATCCCGCTCACAAAGGGCGCGGAGGAGGGGAAATACACCTTTTCCTGCGGAGATCAGGAGTATTCGGCGGTGTATACAAAGGATCACTGGAAGATCATCGATTCCTGCGGGATCCTCTCCACGAGGGACATGCGGGTCATCTGCGATGCGCTCATCAGCGAGCATCCCGTTCACGGAAGTGATAAAGCCTCGTTTCGCAGTGCGCAGGATATGGCCTTTGAATGGCTGCAGCACAACCAGGTCTGCGAACTGATCACGACGGAGAATCCCATGTATGCCGCCGTAAAGGACGTGGACTTCGACCCGGCCGATCAGGGCAGGACCTACATGGAACTGATCGCGGACCGTCTGGGGGTCCGGATCGTGCCCGCCACTGTCTTTCTCGTAAAATGACACCGCGGGAGTTGGCTCTTTTCATCGGGAACAGGATGTGCTAAAATATTTCCTGTTTTTATCTGTTGTATGTCGTTACAGAGGAAGGAGAATGTTATGGGGACCGCTGAAATACCGTATAAGATCTATCTCGACGAATCGGAACTGCCCACCAGCTGGTACAATATGCGTGCGGACATGAAGAAGAAGCCCGCACCGCTCTTAAATCCCGGCACGGGTCAGCCGATGAAGGCGGAGGAACTGGAGGCCGTCTTCTGCTCGGAACTCGTGAAGCAGGAGCTGGATAATGACAGCGCGCGGATCGCCATCCCGCAGGAGATCCTCGATTTCTACAAGATGTACCGTCCGTCACCGCTCGTACGCGCCTATTTTCTCGAGAAGAAGCTGGATACGCCCGCGAAGATCTACTATAAGTTCGAAGGCAATAACACCAGCGGCAGCCATAAGCTCAATTCCGCGATCGCCCAGGCCTATTATGCGAAGAAGCAGGGCCTGAAGGGCGTCACGACGGAGACCGGCGCCGGCCAGTGGGGCACGGCCCTGTCCATGGCATGCGCGTTCTTCGGCCTTGACTGCAAGGTCTTCATGGTCAAGGTCTCCTATGAGCAGAAGCCTTTCCGCCGCGAAGTCATGCGCACTTACGGCGCGAGCGTGACTCCCAGCCCCTCCGAGACCACGCAGATCGGCAAAAAGATCCTGTCCGAGCATCCCGGCACCACGGGGAGTCTGGGCTGTGCGATCTCCGAAGCGGTGGAAGTCGCCGTGGGTACCGAGGGTTACCGTTATGTGCTGGGGAGCGTCTTAAACCAGGTGCTCCTGCACCAGTCCGTGATCGGCCTCGAGACCAAGGCGGCGCTCGATAAGTACGGCATCAGGCCCGATATCATCATCGGCTGCGCCGGCGGCGGTTCCAATCTGGGCGGACTGATCGCACCTTTCATGGGAGAGAAGCTGCGCGGCGAAGCGGATTACCGGATCATCGCGGTCGAGCCGTCTTCCTGCCCGTCCTTCACCAGAGGAAAATACGCTTACGATTTCTGCGATACCGGCCGTGTGTGCCCGCTCGCCAAGATGTACACGCTGGGCTGCGACTACATCCCGGCCCCCAACCATGCCGGCGGCCTGCGCTATCACGGCATGAGCAGCACGCTCTCGGAGCTCTACGATCAGGGCTACATGGAAGCGACCTCCGTGAAGCAGACCGATGTCTTCGCAGCGGCTGAGGAATTCGCCCGCGTCGAGGGGATCCTCCCGGCTCCGGAGAGCTCGCACGCGATCCGCGTCGCGATCAACGAGGCACTCAAGTGCAAGGAGACGGGAGAGGAGAAGACCATTGTTTTCGGCCTCACCGGTACCGGCTACTTCGACATGGTCGCCTATGAGAAGTTCCACGACGGGCAGATGGAGGATTATCTGCCAACGGATGAGGAACTGGCCAAGAGTCTCGACAAGCTCCCGCAGATCGGCTGAGATCCTGCGCGTTAAGACTACAGAAAGAAAGAGGACAACATCATGAAAGAACTCAAGGATTATGTGCGCACCATACCGGATTTCCCCAAGCCCGGCATCATGTTCCGCGATGTGACCACCGTGGTGCAGGATCCCGACGGGCTGAAGCTCGCAGTGGATTCCATGCAGGCACTGGTGGAGGATCTGGAATACGATGTGGTTGCAGGGGCCGAAGCCAGAGGCTTTATCTTCGGCACGGTCATCGCCTACAACAAGCATAAGTCCTTTGTTCTCATCCGCAAGAAGGGGAAGCTCCCCTGCGAGACGGTGGAAGCGAGCTACGCGCTGGAATACGGCACGGCGACCATCGAGATGCACAAGGACGCGATCAAACCCGGACAGCGGGTGCTCATCGTGGACGATCTCGTCGCCACCGGCGGCACGATTAAAGCCATGATCGACCTCGTGGAGCAGTGCGGCGGCGTTGTGGCCGGTGTCCTCGTGCTGATGGAACTGAAAGGCCTGAACGGCAGAGAGTTCCTGAAGGGTTACCGCCTCGACAGTGCTCTCGCCTATGAGGGGAAGTAACCGGGA
>JAEEGL010361737.1_pt1 | contig 20676 bp, 14 predicted proteins | sample 9134231 | NCBI WGS metagenome assembly JAEEGL01 (sample SAMN16246548, study PRJNA631951) | gut metagenome | biome: gut microbiome; feature: rumen; material: fiber-attached | host: Bos | place: Iran: Karaj | collected 2018-10
CCCGGCAGCGAAACAGTACCAGGTCCTACAACCTTCTTGGGCAGAGAGAATCCCTTCTATTTCGTTGACCAGTACAATGCCGAGTTTAACCGCAGCATCCAACCCATGAAAGGCGGCTATACAGACAACTATTATATGCAGATGGTACAGAACATTCGACGTTATAAAGGAGTCAGGCCACAGCCAACAACCTTTGGTTACAATACCACTGCAACCTATTATGATACCCGAGGAGATATTATCCACCGAGACCACAACGGCTACGGCGGTCTGCATTATACAGACACTACCGGACGGAATGATATCATAGAAACACACGTCAGAGTAACCAAGAAAGATATTATCTTCGAGGCTATTACAGCCGAAACACTCAGCCCCTCCACAGGCAAGAACTGGATGTTGCTGTACCTAGATGCAGATACCCTTACCCCTGGTTGGGAAGGCTTTGACTATATGGTAAGTGAAGGACAGCTTCAACGCTATGACGCAGCCACTCAACACTGGCATGCCATAGTCCCCGTCTCCCAGAGTGCAGAGGGGAACCGACTTGCCATTACAATTCCCAGAAAGAATCTACGTCTGAAAGGTAATACCATCACATTAGATTTCAAGTGGGCAGATAATCCGACAGCCCCCTTAGACATTATCTCTATTTCCACCACAGGAGACACTGCTCCCAATCGTCGTTTCCGTTACCACTTCAAATGGTCAGCGCAAAGACCTAAGTCCTTCGACCTTACTCATGCTATGGTAGATAAAATAGCCGATTTACAAGGCGTTCCCAAGCAGGGATATCAGGGAATGGCTATTTGGGACAAGTACCTTGTCAGCCTACAGAACACAGGTCTTGCCACCATCTACCGACTTCACAAAGACAGTCTTCAGTTTATCCGTCAGTTCCCATTAGCCAGCAACACCAAAGAAAACCATGCTAATGTGGCATTCTTCGGTACAGAGCGTTTTGATAAGGAAGACGAGTTCCCGTTGCTATATGTTTCTCAATGTTCTAAGCAACGCTACAAGGGCATGAAGGATGTCTGCTTTGTAGAGCGCATATCCCTAACAGGACAGCCACAACTGGTGCAGACCATAGTCCTAGACGACAAAGAGGGTCTCTTTGGTTACGCTCTTCAATGGATGATTGACAGAAAACACAATCTGCTGATTGGTTACGGTAATACCATTGAGAATATGGGAAAGGGTAACCGTTGGCGCACTATGATTTTCAAAATGCCCAAACTCAGCCAAGGGCCCGTTGTGCATCTCAACCCAAAAGATGCAATAGACAACTACTGTATTCAAGACCTGGACCCACGTTTCCCCTCAAACCATATCGGACAAGGAGCTTGCATAATCAACGACCAGATGTTTATCCCTGTTGGTTTGGGAACGGAACAGCATCCCAGCATCATTTATGTCTGGAATATGAAGAAAAAACGTCTTGATAACATTCTAGACTTCCAACAGCAAGTTCCCCATGAGTTTGAGGACTGCGAGCCATACGAAAACACCCTCATTATGCAAACAAATGGCGGAGGTCTCATCCGTTTCACTCCGTATGACCATTAATCTATTTATATTCAGCTATCTCCGTTTGTATCAGGTACCCACAAACTACTATCGCCCCAGCAACAAGTCTAAATAGAATCGGAATATCAGTTAAGAGAAATAGTCAAACGAATCACCTTCTCAATACAATAATCGAAGATGGAAAAGACAGAAATACAAGCACTGAAAGAATTCTTCCTGCATGACGAGTTTGCAAGACAGAACGGCATAGAGATTGTGGATATAGCAGAGGGTTATGCACGAACACAAGTACATATAGAGCCCCGTCATCTGAATGCAGGTGGCAATGTACAGGGTGGTGTGCTCTTTACATTAGCAGACCTCGCTTTTGCTGCAGCTACCAACAGCCACGGTATCCTTACCGTCACATCATCAGCAAACATCACATTTGTTCGTGGTGCCTCTTCCGGCTATATCACAGCCGAGGCTCATGAACTTGTTAACCATCACCATTTACCTTTCTGCGAAGTACGTGTTACAGACGAGGCTGGTAATCTTCTGGGTATCTTCACAGCAAACGGTTATCGCAAGGAAGGAGTTTCGACAATAGTAAAATAACAGGAAATGATATTTATTTAATTACGATGAAAGTATTACTATTAAACGGCAGCGCAAATAAAAACGGCAACACGTTCACAGCTCTCTCAGAGGTCGCACGGCAACTAGAAAAGAATGGTATAGACTCGGAAATCATGCAGTTGGGCAACAAGCCCGTCAGAGGCTGCATAGCCTGTGGACAGTGTAAGGTGAAACAACTGGGATGCTGTGCCTTTGATGATGACATTTGTAACCGTTTTGTTGAGAAGCTTAATGAGGCAGATGCACTTATTGTCGGATCTCCTGTCTATTACGGACAGCCCAATGGTGCAGTGTTAGCCATTCTTCAACGAGCTTTCTTCTGTGGTGCAAATGTTCAGAACAAGCCTGCTGCAGCTGTGGCCATCTGTCGTCGTGGCGGTGCTACGGCCACATTCCAGACAATGAACATGATATTCGAAATGTCCAATATGCCTGTGGTGACTTCCCAGTACTGGAACATCGTCTATGGACAAACTCCCGGTGAAGCGGTTCAGGATACAGAAGGTCTGCAGACTATGCGTACATTAGCCAACAATATATCCTGGCTGCTAAAGAAGATCCACGCTGACGGCAATCCAGACTACCCAAATCGCGAGCCTTGGCAGGGTATGAACTTTATCAGATAAAGCTTATCATACAGTATAAAGAGGCTGTGTCGGCTATAATATATTATCTATATAGTCTGCCAAACGCCTATAGAAGGGAACACGGCACAATGTAGAACGGTCGCCCAGCAGGATGAGCTTCATCCGTGCGCGTGTAATAGCGACATTCATTCGACGCAAGTCGCACAGAAACCCGATATTGCCTTCTGCATTTGAACGTACAAGGCTGATTATGATGACATCGCGTTCCTGCCCTTGGAAACCATCCACTGTGTTCACTGTAATAAGACTGCGGAACGGACGCCAATAGCGGTCTTTCTTCAGTAACTGACGCAACAAGCGTATCTGCCCCTTGTATGGCGAGATAATACCCACATCGATACGCTCCTCGAGTATGCGTTCTCTGCCTATCTTCTCAAAATAACGCTGCAAAGTTTCCAACGTCAGACTTGCTTCGGCAAGATTTACCCGGGAAAGGCCATCACATGTCTCTCCCTCGTTATCCACGTGGCTATCGATCCATTCTACAGCACTGTCCCAATCAAGGATACCACGAAATTTAACCTCTGGAGCACTTTCGAGCATACCGCCATAAAACTCTTGGTTAGGGAACTGCATAATACAGTCGCACATACGATATTGAAGGCGCAGCAGAGAAACAACATTTGGTTTGTTTTCCACAATGGCCTGCATGAGTGTACGGTCAAGTCCGCCGTGAAGTGCTTCAGGGCTCTTTATCGTAGGTGGCAATTGGCGATGGTCTCCGGCTAGCACAACACGATGAGCTTTGCGTATGGCTATCCAGCAAGCGGCCTCTAATGCCTGAGCGGCCTCATCGATGAAGAGAGTTCCGAACTTCATGCCATTCAGCAGATGGCTGGCTGAACCTGCTAATGTACATGCTATCACCTTGGCATCATCGAAAAGAGTCTGGTTGATACTGTATTCTATCTCGACAGCACGCTCCTTGAGACGTGCTATTTTCTGATGCCGGTTTTCGGTATTTCCGCTATGCGACTTATACAGTTCACGTATAGTACGGCGCACAGCCCATAAATCTGTATAGGAAGGATGAGCCTCGAAACGACGTTCGTATGTAAAACTCAACATTTTGTCTGTTACACGTGTGGGATTACCTATGCGCAACACACTGACCCCACGGTCAACCAGTTTCTCGGCAATCCAGTCCACAGCCATATTAGACTGTGCACATACCAATACCTGATTTTCGCGGTGTAATACCTCGTAGATGGATTCGACTAGCGTTGTTGTCTTACCTGTGCCCGGAGGACCATGCACAATGGCAACATCCTTTGCCCACAGCACTTCGTTTACTGCAGCCTGCTGTGAGGTGTTAAGCCATGGGAATCTGACGGGGGTAAACGTATATTTCTGTGCAGGTGTCGTACTATGGAAGATGTCGCGCAATTCAGCCATTCGTCCTGTCTTGGCATTAATAACTTCATCCAGTGCCTCGAACATCAGCCTGTATGTCTGTTCGTCCAAGTAGAGTTGCACCCCAAGCCGGAAGGCCGACAGCAACTGAGCTAAGGCATCTGTGCTGGGCAGCGCCACAACCATCAGGTTGTCCTCTACGAAACTTACTTGAGCCACAAAATTAAAATAGTGCAGCATTCCACCTGTTCCCTGTCGGTCGCCGGAAGCATCTTCAGAAAAGAAACAAACGGGTTTGCCTGGTTCAAAAAGAGATGCGTCCTCTTCCCTTACTTCTTCCGTGTCCCCTGCCCTTTTCACTTCTACCACAAACTGATCCAACGAGTTATGGTAGCTCCGCCCTAAGGTGAGCGGGTACCAAGCTAATCCGCGACGTACCTTGCTATCGATGCCCGTTGCCTCGGAGAGTCGCTGAAACTCTTCCTTTTCGTAGGCATATTCTTTTAGCAACAATGCACGCTGTTTAGTTAGGGTTACTATTGGACTTTCTGTCTTTTTTGTTTCTTTCATGAAGGCAAAGTTAAAAAATAAATTCGATTTATTTTGCATTGTTCTTGGTTATTCGTAACTTTGTACCCGCAATTGGTTCTTCATGCCCCAAAAACGGGGCTAAACGGAGCTAAGATGGGAACGCAGTGAGATTCTGCGACATTACCCGATGCTGTAAGTCCTTTCTATGACTGACGGTCAACAGTGTCACTGGATTCAACCACTCCCTAAGCCTAGGGTTGATGGTTGAGTATATCTGGGAAGATCGCACCGCCTTATAAGGATAAAGTCAGAAGACCTGCCATTTGCAATAGCTGCTGCTTGCGGGATTACGAGCATGCAAAATATTAATGTATATTACAATTGGAACTATCTGCCATGTTAACAACATGTGTGCGAATAGGATGTGTTAGTATGGACCTGGTAATAGGCTTCTTTGTGCTGATATAAACGTATATTGGTTATTTTTACTATCTGCTAATTATATTTCAAAGAAAATGCCTCAACTGTGAAGTTGGGGCATTTTAATTCATAATCATTGACAAGCTATCGAATTCGCTTATCTATAATTACTCATCTTTTGCAAGCATATGTTTCGTCAGACTTTAAGGTCGCTTCGCTTATAGGTTTAAGTTGATGTCACCTCTCAACCACAGCAAGTTGAGCACTGGCGAAACTTGAATCAGATTAAACAATTCCTTGTGCCATCATTGCTCGGGCCACCTTCATGAAACCGGCAATGTTAGCACCTTTCACATAGTTGATATAGCCATCTGGCTCTGTACCATACTTACAGCATTGTTTGTGGATACCATGCATAATCTCGTGAAGACGTTTGTCCACATCGGAAGCACTCCAGGACAAGTGCATAGCGTTCTGACTCATCTCTAAGCCGCTGGTGGCAACACCACCCGCATTCACAGCCTTGCCGGGAGCATACAATATCTTATTCTTCAGGAAAAGATCTATAGCATCAGGCGTACAACCCATATTACTTATCTCGCCAACACATAATATCTTATTATTAATAAGCTGTTCTGCATCCTCGGCATTCAGCTCATTCTGCGTGGCGCAAGGCAATGCTATATCAGCCTTTACCTCCCAAGGCTTCTTACCCGGATAGAAAGTCGCACTGGGGAACTCGTCGGCATAAGGAGCCACAATATCGTTACCACTGGCACGAAGCTCAAGCATATAGTCAATCTTTTCGCCCTCTATGCCATCGGGATCATAGACATAGCCATCGGGACCGCTTATGGTTATCACTTTAGCACCCAGCTCGCTAGCTTTTGTAGCCGCACCCCAAGCTACATTACCGAATCCGCTTATGGCTACCGTCTTGCCTGCGAGATTATGTCCGGCAGTCTCCAGCATTTCATTTACAAAGTAAAGGCCGCCAAAACCTGTTGCCTCAGGACGAATCAGAGAGCCGCCAAAGTCCAAACCTTTACCTGTCAGCACACCGCTGAAATCGCGTGTAAGTTTCTTGTACTGTCCAAACAGATAACCCACTTCACGAGCTCCCACACCTATATCGCCAGCAGGAACATCTATTTCGGGGCCGATATAACGGAATAACTCGCTCATGAAAGCCTGACAGAATCTCTCTATCTCCGCATCGCTCTTCCCACGAGGCGAAAAATCGGAGCCGCCTTTACCACCACCCATAGGCAACGTGGTAAGCGCATTCTTGAATGTCTGTTCAAAGCCCAGGAACTTAAGAATACTCAGATTGACAGAAGCATGGAATCGCAAGCCGCCCTTGTACGGACCTATTGCACTGTTAAACTGGACACGATAGCCGAGATTAACCTGCACCTGTCCTTTATCGTCAACCCATGGTACACGGAAAGTAATGATACGTTCGGGCTCTACTAAACGCTCCAGTAAAGCCTTACGCTCGAATTCAGGGTGCTGGTCGTAAACATCCTTAATAAAGACCAACACCTCACGTACAGCCTGTAAATACTCTCTCTCACCCGGATGGCGTCTTTCCAGACGCTGCATAAAATCATTAATATCCAACATGGTATATCTCGTTTTAGTTAGTTAAAGATTCTAATGCAAAAATATCATTCTTATACTATTTAACAAAGAAGAGCTGACAATAATTGCCAGTCAACTGTCATTTTGTAAAGTCAGAATTGCCAATTTCACTATAATAGGCCGTAGTTTTCTTACACATTAACACAAGAGTTGGATCTAATGCACAAAAAAAGAAGCCACATGGCTTCTTCTTAGTTGCGGGGGCTCGACTCGAACGGGCGACCTCCAGGTTATGAGCCTGGCGAGCTACCAACTGCTCCACCCCGCGATATTTCTTTTTTGCGATTGCAAAGGTACGCCGATTTCTTGGAATGACCAAATGTTTGACAAAAAAAATGTTATTTAGCATACAAATCAACCATCAAAAATGGCACAGAGTGTTAAATTTGTGCAAAAATTGAATCAAATTCTGCACAGAACGAAAGAATTGTGCTATCTTTGCAATCGATATGGCAGTAGTAAAGACTAGAAAGAAACTGGTTGACGTAGCCAGACAACTGTTTGCCAAGAACGGTCTGGAAAATACTACGATGAATGACATTGCCCAAGCATCCGGCAAGGGAAGGCGTACATTATATACCTATTTTAAAAGCAAGGAGGATATATACTGGGCCGTAATTGAGGAGGAACTGGACATCATGTCGGAACGCATGAATGCGGTTGCCAGTCAGAAGATGGAGCCTGAAGACAAATTGGTAGAACTTATCTACACACACCTCGACTGCATAAAGGAAGCCGTACAACGCAACGGGAACCTTAGGGCTGAGTTTTTCCGGAACATCGTTATGGTATCGAAGGTTAGAAAGAACTTCGACCGAAACGAGCGGAATCTATTCTCCAGCATCATGATGGAAGGTGTTCAAAGCGGGCGATTCGTAGTAGAGAGTATCCCTCTGGTCGTGGATATTTTGCATTATTGTATTAAAGGACTGGAGATTCCGTACATCTACGATCGTCTCTCAAAGGGATTGCCCAGCGGAGTAAGTCGCGGCATTGTACAGAAGATTCTTCACAAAGCACTTGCCAGAAACGACAGACATGTAAATTACTATCTTTAAGGCAATTCATAATTCATATAAAGACAACATTATTAATAACGATATATAAAAATGGGATTATTAGAAGGAAAGACCGCAATAGTAACAGGTGCGGCACGTGGTATTGGTAAAGCCATAGCGTTGAAATTTGCGCAGGAAGGTGCAAACATTGCTTTTACAGATTTGGTATTGAACGATGACATGGCAGCCGGTATGGAAGCCACTCGTAAAGAGATAGAATCCGTAGGCGTTAAATGCCTGGCTTATGCTGGTAATGCTGCTGATTTTGCCGAAACAGAAGAGGTAGTAAAGAAGATTAAGGAGGACTTTGGCTCCATAGATATTCTGGTAAATAATGCCGGTATTACAAAGGACGGACTGATGCTACGTATGAGCGAGCAGCAATGGGATGCAGTCATTAACGTGAATCTGAAGAGTGCATTTAACTTCATTCATGCTTGCATTCCGTTTATGATGCGTCAGCGTGGCGGTTCCATCATCAACATGGCCAGCGTAGTGGGTGTTCACGGTAATGCTGGTCAAGCTAACTATGCAGCCTCTAAGGCCGGTCTGATTGCTTTGGCCAAGAGTGTTGGTCAGGAGATGGGCCCTAAGGGCATCCGTGCCAATGCCATTGCTCCTGGATTCATAGAGACAGCAATGACCGCAGCCTTGCCAGAAGAGGTTCGTCAAGAGTGGGCCAAGAAGATTCCTTTGCGCCGTGCAGGTCAGGTTGAGGATATTGCCAACACAGCCCTGTATCTGGCCAGCGACCTTTCCAGCTATGTAAGCGGTCAGGTTATTCAGGTTGACGGTGGTATGAATATGTAGTTCATTGAGCATTGAACGTATTATACGAAGACAATCATATTATTGTTGTAAATAAACGGAGCGGGGAAATCGTGCAGGGAGACAAAACTGGCGATGTTCCCCTCTCTGATATTCTGAAGGCTTACCTGAAGGAGAAATACAACAAGCCGGGGAATGTCTATCTTGGCGTAGTGCACCGTTTGGACAGACCAGTAACCGGTGTAGTACTCTTTGCCAAAACAAGCAAGGCCCTTCCCCGCCTGAACAAGCTCTTTGCCGAGCACGAAAAGGTAAAGAAAACGTATTGGGCCATTGTGGGCAATAAACCGCCAAAGGAAAGCGGTACATTAACACATTGGCTGACACGCAACGAAAAAACCAACACAGCCAAAGCCTACGACCGAGAGGTACCCAACTCAAAAATGGCTGTACTGGACTATAAACTTATAGCCGTCAGCGAGCGATATTTCCTTTTGGAAATACAACTGCATACAGGCAGACATCACCAGATAAGGTGCCAATTGGCCAAAATGGGTTGTCCCATAAAAGGCGACCTGAAGTATGGAGCCCCACGTAGCAATTCCGACGGCAGCATCTGTCTGCACGCCAGAAAACTGGAACTGGAACATCCTGTAACACACAAGCTGCTAAGCATTACGGCTTCCGTTCCAAAAGATGCACTTTGGCAGGCTTTTGGAAAGGATTGACAGCTTTTCATTCGTTAGAAAATGTTATCTTTTCTGTAAAAACAGAAAAATTATAATAAGAAGGACCCTCATTATACCTCTTTTTTATTACCTTTGTATAAAATATAGAGGCATTCCCTTATGAAACGTGTACTAAAATGGACCTGCGCCATCATTCTTACACCAGTATTGCTCATAATAATACTGATGGCAGTCTTCTATATTCCACCCGTACAACGTTGGGTAGTAAGGGAAATAAGCGAATACGCAAGTGAACAGAGCGGTCTGGACATTACAATGGAGAAGGCCACCATTTCTTTCTTGCTGGACTTGGAATTACACAACCTGAACATCTGCGACCATGGAAAAGAAATACTGAATGTAGAGGAAGCTGTGGTGGACCTGAACATGTGGCGCATTCTGTCCCTGAAAGTAGGCGTTGAAGCTGTTAAACTGCAAAACGGAAATGTAGATACCCGGGAACTGATTGCCACCCTGAGGCTAAAAGGACGACTGCACGACTTTAATCTGAGGGCTGACAATGTGGATCTTCGTCATAGCAGCATCATTCTGAATGGAGCCACCATAGACGGATGTAACCTGGACATTGCCCTGATAGACACCACGGTAATAGATACCACAGAAAGCACTCCCGTAACATGGGGCTTTGACATAAAGAAAGTGGCCATTATGGACAGTAGAATTATGCTGCACATGCCTTACGACAGCATGGTCTTGCAAACAGGAATCAAGGAAGCACTCCTTGAGAGCGGCGATATAGACTTGGAAAAAAACACCTACAGGGTAAAGAAATTAAAGATTCGTGCCGACTCGTTGCATTACGACCTACCCTACAAGCCTAAAATGACGGACGGGCTTGACCCATCACACATAGCTCTTTATGATTTCAGTACAGACCTCGAGAATGCCATCTTCAAACTTCAGGACAACTATCTGGCCGTGAATCTGAGACAGCTCAGGCTAAAGGAACAATGCGGTCTAAGAATTGATACCCTACAGGCAAATATTATTATGGATACCACCAGCCTGATGGTACAAGGGCTGAAGTTGGCCACTATGCACAGCCGCGCCAGCGGAGATGCTGATATCCACTGGAAAGCACTCGGGCCACAGCCCACTCGTCCCAGAAGGGAACTTTCTACTGCTTTAAGGGCTCGCATAGGACATGAGGACATTCTGGCTTTGGCGGGCAACTATCTTCCTGCTGACCTTCGACGTGTTTACCCCCAACAGCCTTTGGAACTGGACATTGCCGCATACGGTAACACTGACAGCATGAACATTGCCGAGAGCCGGATAACAATACCCACAGTCATCGATATCCGTACCAACGGAAATGCAACAAACCTGACAGACAGCCTGCATCTGGGGGCAGATATGAGGTGGGACGTAAAGACTATGAACCTAAACTTCCTGAAGCAATACCTAGGGCTTCACGATGTAAACCTGCCTCCCATGATACTTCATGCTGACACCAGACTGACGGAAAGCAAGAAGATTTCGGCAGATGCCATGCTGCAGGAAGGAAAAGGGAATGTACACCTGAGGGGGAACATCGACCTGAGCCTTATGGCATACGCTGCCAAGATGCGCATCAACGACCTGCAGATTCATGATTTCCTACCACACGACAGTATCTATAATCTGACCGCAAATGCCAGCATACATGGTGCAGGCACCGACCCGCTTTCGGTTTATACCAGTTTCGAGGCAAAGGCCGACATCGAACACCTGAAATACGCCAGTTGGAATATGGATAGCGTGATGGTGCAAGGTAAACTGAAAGGTGGGGAAGGCAGGCTGGAAATGAGCAGTAATAACGACCTGCTGAGTATGCAGGCCTGTGCTGAAGCAAGTATCAAGGAAAGGAAACTGAAGACATCTAACTTCTACCTGGACCTTAACAAAATAAACCTTTATGCTTTAGGTTTAGCTAAGAAGAAGGTAAGTGCCAGTATGGTGATGCATGTTGAGGGAGATTCGGATTTCGAACAGACACACAACCTGGCGGGCACCCTTCAGGCGTTGGAGATGTCGGTGAACGATACCGTTTTCCACCCTGTGGATTTGTCTCTTAATCTTCAGTTTACGCCTACCAGCATCAACGCAAAAGCCGATGCCGGAGACCTGGAATTCAGGATGAAATCTGTTCAGGGGCTGGATTCACTCCTGGCCAGAAGCAACAGCTTTATGAACGAACTTGGCCGAGAACTGGACAGCCTGCGCATAGACCAGGACACCCTACAATCACTCCTACCCTATGCCGAACTGCATCTGCACGGTGGTCAGAAAAACCCCATCTTCAACATCCTAAAGCACGTAGTAGGCTATCAATACAAGGAGCTGCATATGGACATTGCCAGCAATCCCGAAGACGGTCTGAATGGCAGAGGATACATTCACCATCTGAATACGGGAGCCATCCAGCTCGACACCATCACGTGCCATATTAAACAGCAGGAAAAGGGACTTAGCATGCAGGCAAAGGTCAAGAACGGGCCAAAGAACAAGGTGGCAAGTTTCGAGAGTACCATCAACACCAACCTGACTTCCAACGGAGCAACTGCCCATCTGATATTCCTGGATGCAAAGGGGCAGAAAGGCATTGATATAGGTATGCAAGCCGACGTAACGCCCGAAGCACTGAACGTTCACTTCAACCCCTTGAATCCCGTTATTGCTTACAGAAACTTCAAACTGAACGAAGGCAACTACATCAGGCTGATAAAGGGTAATAAGGTTAAGGCGATGCTAGACCTTTTGGCCGACGACGGGACAGGACTTAAACTCTACTCCACAGACCACAACGAGGAGGCACAACAAGACATCTCGCTAAGTGTAAACAGGCTGAATCTAGGCGAGCTCTCGTCCGTCATGCCCTTCATGCCTATGATTGAAGGATTCCTACACGGCGACTTTCACTATATGCAGGCCGACAGCACCATTACGCTCTCAACGGATATGACTGTGAAAGGCATGAAGTACAAGGGCACAGGCATGGGAGACATAGGCCTGAACCTGATATACTTGCCTAATACCGACGGCAGTCATTACGTTGACGGCATCATATCTCAGAACCAGCGCGAAATAGCACTCCTTAGCGGAAAATACTGGGAGAAGGACAAAGAAGGACAGATAGATGCTACAGCCGAACTGAGCAGGCTCCCCTTCAGCCTGGCCAATGCCTTTATGCCGCCCAAAACATTCAAGATGTCGGGGTATGCCCTTGGGAATCTTGAAGTGAACGGGCCTGTTAGCAATCCCATCCTCACAGGTATTATAACTACTGACTCGCTCCACATGACGGCGGGCGAATACAACATAAATCTAAGATTCCCTAACGACACCCTATACATTAACCAAAGCCATATCGACTTGCAGCAGATAAAGGCCTACGCAGTAGGAAACAATCCCCTGACTCTGGATGGAGACATAGACTTCAGCAACTTGGACAAAATACAATTGAACCTGAATATGAGTGCCAAGAACTATCAGCTGATTAATGCACGCAAGACCCGCGATGCACTGGCTTACGGAAAAGTCTTCGTGGATGCCAACAGCAGAATATGGGGCACACTGGACGACCTGAAAGTGCGCGGTGCCCTGACGGTTTTGGGCAATACAGACGTTGCTTATGTCCTGAAAAACTCACCCATCACGGTAGAAGACCATCTGTCCGAATTGGTAACTTTCTGCGACTTTACAGACACAGTGACCGTAGAACCAGAAGTAACAGCTAACCAGCACTTGGATGTTCAGATGACTATTACCATCGACCCCACTGTAAAGGTTCTTTGCCTGTTGAGCGACGACGGACGCGACCGTATAGAACTGCAGGGAGGCGGCAACATAAATATGACCTACGACCTACAGAACGAACTGCAGATGTACGGGCGCTACACCATAGATGAAGGTACCATGCGCTACTCGTTGATGGCCATCCCGCTGAACGACTTCAAGATAGCTGGAGGTAGCTATGTGGAGTTTGTAGGCGACATCATGAATCCCCGTCTGAACATTGCTGCCAGCGAACGCGTAAAGTCAAGTGTTACCGAGAACGGCGTACCCAAGAACGTTACCTTTGACGTAGGACTGAAGATTACCCAAATGCTGAACAATATGGGCCTGAAATTCACCCTCGACGCACCGGAAGACATAACTGTACAGAACGAGCTCTCGGGTATGTCGGAAGAAGAACGCGGACGTATCGCCATTACCATGCTGGTAACCGGAATGTACCTGAACGACAGCAGTGATATGCAAGGTGGCTTCGATGCATCCAACACTATGAATGCCTATCTGCAGGGAGCTATCAACAATCTGGCGGGTCAGGCGCTAAGCAATTCGGTGGACCTGAACTTTGGCATAGAGAACAACACCCATCAGGGTGGAGAACAGACTACAGATTACAGTTTCAGCTTCAGGAAACGTTTTTGGGGAAACAGAGTCAGCATTATCATTGGCGGAAAAATAAGTACGGGAAAGAACGCTGTTAATACAGGTCAGACAATTATCGACAACGTGTCGATGGAATACCGCTTGGACAAGAACTCAACCCGTTACGTACGCTTGTTCTACGACAGGAACTACGAGTCGCTCTTGGAAGGCGAAGTCACCGAAATGGGAGCTGGTCTCTTACTGAGGAAACGGGCTGAGCATTTGCGCGATTTGTTCATTTTCCGAAATAAGAAGAAAGAAAAGAAGAAATGAAAAAACTCTTTATATTCATATCTCTATCATTCTTACTGACAGCATGTTATACAACAAAAAACCTGCCAGATGAAGAGATCTTGTACCGAGGCATCAAGAAGCTGGACTACGATGCGCAACTCAAGCGAAAGCCCGCGCAGGAACAAGGCGTAATTACAGCTATTGCCGATGCATACACCACAGTGGAAGGCTTGTTGTCCGGAGACGCCAACGTACTGAATACTGAAGAAGAGAATACAGAAGCCGTAAAAGACAGCCTGAAGAAAACAGACAAGGCAGATGCTGCCAACTACGAGATGGCAAAGGAAGAAATAAAGGCTGCCCTGGCCTATTCGCCCAACGGAGCCATCATGGGAAGCAGCTATTATACGCATCCCTTCCCCATAAGACTTTGGATATACAACAGATACGTCAACAGTAACAGCAAGTTCGGGCATTGGATGATGAATCACTTCGCCGGTACACCCGTGTTTGTGAGCAGCGTAAATCCAAAGGTCAGAACCGCCGTCGCCCATAATGCTCTGAGAAACTACGGTTACTTCCGCAACAAGGTAACCTACGATACCATTCCCCTTCCCAATCCCAAGAAGGCAAAAATATCCTACCATGTGACACCTGGACCGCTGTACCACCTGGACACCATAAAGTATATGCCTTTCTATCCGCAGGCCGACAGCATCATCAGGGTCACAATGGATAAGAGCCTGCTCAAGCAAGGTGCCCCCTTCAGCGTGCCTCAGCTGGATGCCGAACGAAACAGGCTGTCGAAGGAATTCCGTAACAACGGATACTACTACTACCGCCCCAACTATATCTCCTTCAGGGCAGACACACTAATGATTCCCCAGAAGGTACAGATACAGGTCAGCCCTCTGCCGGAAACACCTGCGCAGGCCAAGTACCCTTACCGTTTGGGCAACACACGTATAAACATCTACAAATATAACCAGTTCCAACTTACAGACAGTATTACGTTCAGAGGGCAGACCTATGCCTACAGCAATACAAAGCCCAAACCACCTCTAAAGTTACGCGCCATTCTACCCAACCTCTTCTTAAGGAAAGGAGACCTCTACAAACAGGTCAACAACGACCTTTCTTTGCAGAAACTTTCGGAAATGGACATATTCTCGTCAGTCCGTGTGAATTATGTGCCCCGAGACACAGCATTAAACAGCGATTCCTTGGACATCGTAGTTTCAGCCATGCTGGACAAGCCATTCGATGCCGAGTTCGAAGGGAAGGTAACCAGCAAGAACAACAACTACGTCGGCCCCGGATTAAGTTTCAGCATGAAGAAACGTAACGCCTTCCGGGGGGCCGAGACATTAGGCCTGAGCGCATGGGGGTCCTACGAATGGCAGACAGGAGCGCACATAGAGAAGAACAATTCGCTCGTCAACTCGTTCGAATACGGAGCCAGCGCATCCCTCTCCTATCCCCGTATCTTATTCTTCGGACTGGGAAAGAAACTCTGGCGCAGGTCTATATCGAGTACCAATTTCGAGTTGAACGCCCGGTGGGTAAACCGTGCCAGCTATTTTAGCCGCGTATCCCTGGGTGCCTCTGTCTCCTACACCCTACAGAGGAAGAGAAACGTAAAGCACGAGTTTACCCCATTCAGCCTGACCTATGACCTGATGCTGCACAGTACAGCCAAATTCGACTCCATCATCCATGCCAATCCCGCCCTGTACATCTCCATGCGCGACCAGTTCATTCCCAGCATGGAGTACACCTTCACGTGGAAGAAAGAGAAGAACAGACAACAGCAGACGCTCAAGGTTAATGTAAAAGAGGCAGGAAACGTAACATCCGGCATTTACGCCATATTCGGAAAGGGTTTCAACGAACAGGGAAAAGAACTCTTCGGTGTCCCCTTTGCACAATTTATAAAGGCATCGGTACAATACACCCGCCAGTTTCCCCTTACCACACGCACGTGTCTTGCCACACGCATCTTTGCCGGCATTGTATATAGCTACGGCAACGCCACAACGGCACCCTACAACGACCTCTTCTCCATCGGTGGAGCCAACAGCATCCGTGCATTCTCCATCCGAAGCATAGGCCCCGGTTCCTATCATCCGGCAAAGAGCGCCTATTCATACATCGACGAAACAGGTGACCTGAAACTAGAGGCCAACATAGAATACCGTTTCCCCATTATTGCCAACCTGTACGGCGCCGCCTTTATAGATGCCGGAAACGTTTGGCTTATACGCGAGAACGATAAACAGCCGGGCGGAAAGATAAATATATCCGAATTTGGCAAGACCATAGCTCTGGGCACAGGCATAGGCCTTAGATACGATCTGGATTTCCTTGTTATCCGTTTCGACTTGGGAATAGGCATTCATGCACCCTATGATACGGGCAAATCCGGTTACTACAACATGCCCAGTTTTGGCAAATCCCTGGGTTACCAGTTCGCCATCGGCTATCCCTTCTAAGGCAGAACATGCCAAACAAAGAACATTTTTTGACTAAAAAAGACAGAAATCCATAAAAATATTGTACTTTTGCAACATAGATTTTATAAACATCAATAATTATACGATAATAAACATGAAACCCACATTGTTTCTTCTGGCTGCCGGAATGGGTAGCCGCTATGGTGGTCTAAAGCAGTTAGACACATTAGGTCCTCAGGGACAGAGTATCATGGACTACAGCATCTACGATGCAATCCAGGCAGGATTCGGCAAGATAGTCTGGGTAATCCGCAAGGATTTCGAGGAACAGTTCCGTACCCAAATACTGTCAAAGTACGAGGGACACGTACCCTGTGAACTCTGCTTCCAAAGCCTAGATGCTCTGCCCGAAGGATTTACCGTTCCCGAAGGCCGCCAGAAGCCTTGGGGTACCAACCATGCCGTACTCATGGGTAAGGACGTAATAAAGGAACCCTTTGCAGTCCTGAACTGCGACGACTTCTACGATCGCGATGCCTTTATGGTAATGGGCAAGTTCCTCTCCAATCTTCCTGAGGGAAGCAAGGGCAAATATGCTATGGTAGGCTTCAGCGTAAGCAACACACTTAGCGAGAGCGGAACCGTAAGCCGTGGCATCTGCGAGAACGACGAGAAGACACACTTCCTGACCAGCGTAGTAGAACGTACCAAGATAGAGCGTCGCAACGGAGTCGTACAGTATCTCGATGAGAACGACAAGTGGGTATCCATTCCCGACAACACTCCCTGCAGCATGAACTTCTGGGGTTTCACCCCCGACTACTTCCAATATAGCGAAGAATACTTCAAGCAGTTCCTCTCCGATCCCAAGAACCAGGAAAACCTGAAGGCCGAATTCTTCATTCCCCTTATGGTGGACAACCTGATAAAGAGAGGCGAAGCCACCTGCGAAGTACTGCCCACCACAAGCAAGTGGTTCGGCGTAACATACCCCGAGGATCGTCCAGAGGTAGTAGCTAAGTTAGCTAAGCTGCATGCCGACGGTCAGTACCCCGACCAAATGTTCTAACCAAACTGGCTAAACGAAAAACAGAGAGGATGAGCATCTTATCAGTTGTCCATCCTCTTTTTCTTTTTAATGCAATATTCCCGATTTATGGGATTAAATGTATATACCAAATTAAGTGAGAATTTGCCGAGGATTGGTAATCAAAAATAAAGATATGAATAAGAAACTTTTCTCATTACTGTGTCTTGGTCTCATGCTGTCGGCATGTGGACACCAGGACAAAGAAAGAACTGTAACGGAATTTGTTGACAACGTACAGGTGGCGCTTACCGATAGCGGCCACATCGATTTAAACAGTCTCCAATGGACAAGGGAGCCAAAAGGCTACGAGGTAAAAGCCGACACCATCCTTATTACCACCGCTCCGAAGACCGACCTGTGGCAGCGTACATACTATCACTTCCAAAACGACAATGCACCCGTTCTGCAGATGAAGACACGCGAGAAGTTCTTCAGTTTCGTTGTAAAGACCGACTTCACAGGAAGCCACCATCGCTTTGACCAATGTGGTATCGTGATGTATCTTAGCAGCGAGAACTGGCTGAAGGGATCTGTGGAATACGAGAACGAAGATTTTCAGCATCTAGGCAGCGTAGTCACTAACAATGGCTATTCCGACTGGGCAACGACAGCAATCCCCGCCAACGTAAAAACCATGTGGTACCGATTCTCACGCCGCGAGGACGACTACTGCATCGAGTGCTCTTCCGACGGGCTGACGTTTAGCCAGATGCGTGTCTGTCACATGCCGGCAGCTGCCCAGGAAATCAGTTTCGGCATCTATGCCTGTTCGCCTGAAGAGTCATCTTTTACAGCCATCTTCACAGACATGAAGATAACCGAATGCGCATGGAAGGCTCATGACGGTCAACAGCCAGATTAGATATCAAATCCTTGGATGATTACTATTTCCCTAATGTTTTAAGCCACTCGGCGCATTCGTCTGCAAGCAAGGCAATGAGTTTCATATAGTAGGTGGTCAGTTGGGCAGGATCTTTCTTGTTCAATCCCGCCATGTTATGTTGCAGGGTAAGCAAGATACGAAGCATCTGGCGAGTAAACTGGTCATCATTAAAATAAGAAATAAGGGCGATGATATGCTTGTAAGGACATAGTCGATGTCCACATTCCCAAGCATTGTATGTGGCATGCGAGATATTCAACGCAAAGGCTATCTGTTCTTGCGTTACTCCCTTCCGCTGTCGCGCCTGCAGAAGGGCAGAGGAGAAATCATACAGGAGTGTCATTTCAAACCTCCTTTCAGATAATAAGGTAGGAACTCGTCTGGTTCGCTTACACTTATCGCTATGGGTTCTCCATTGATTCTATAGATTAGGAAAACCTTCTTGGTATCTGTAACAAACGAGAGGAAAGTGCCGATATCCTTCGTGCTGAACCAACCAATATATCCAAACACTCCGCCAATTCCAAACTGACGCATGGTGTTGCCTGCACTAAAGAATCCTATCCGGAACGATGTGCCCAATGTAACCTTACCTATCTGTCCCTTGAAGATAAACAATTGACGCTGTTCACCAAACCGCTCAATATGGTCGATGTTTTCATAGGGTATTTTTATGGTTCGGATGGGGGTTCGGATGCCTATCCCCTCATCGTCTGTTATGATGTACATGGGGCATACGAGGAAACAAGAGAAAGAAATCACAAGCAGAATGGCAACAAAGATAATTGCCAGCGTTGGGCTCATTCCTTTGGATACTGCATAAACCAACGCCAAAATGGAGAAAACGACAATCAGGAAAAAAAAGGCGGTCATCCACTTTATTCCTTTACTTTGCGAGCATTCATAAATTGTTTTCATAATGATTCTGTATTTTTGTTAATGTTATGAATTTTGTTGCAAAGTTATTTTTCTTTTTATTATTTCCTTATCAGTTTTGCTGACAAAATAGTTATTAACTTTGTGGCCAGACCTAGATGTAAATAATCATCTTCATCATATCCAGAGGTAAGTGAACGTTTCCACTATCGGATTGTCAACTAGGCAGTTTGTGTCTTAGCGACGAACCCTTTGCTGCGCCATTTGCCTGATCTCCAACGGTGAAGGAGAATTACACCTCGTATATTCTCGTCGATGGCAAAACCAATCCACATACCCACAAGGCCATAGCCGAGAGGGATTCCGATGATGTAGCTCAAACCGACAGCGATACTCCACTGGAAGATAATACCCACTACGAAGGGATAGACCGTGTCACCTGTGGCACGAAGCGTGCTGCCGGCAAAGATGTTCGATGTGCGGCCTATCTCGAGGAATATATCAACAACAAGTACCCAGACACCCATACGGATAATCTCCTCATTTTCTGTAAAAGCATGGAGAACGGTGGAACCTGCTAAGGCAAGCAGAATGGAACCGGAGACCGTGACAATCATTGCCAAGCGAAAAAAATAGTTACCCAGCAAGTAAGCCGCCTGATGACGCCATTGGCCCACGAGGTGACCCACAAGGATGTTGCCTCCCTGCGTGATGCTGACACAGAACAGATAGACAAACATGATCAAGTTAGAGCAGTAGGTACGTGCTGCCAAAGCTTCGTTGCTTATCTGGTTGATGAAATAGGTGATAACCACCTGCGAGAGGCTATAGCTGATGTTCTCGCTCATGGCCGGTATGCCAATCTTCAGCAGGTTCCGCAATTCATGCCAGGGGATGGGGATGAAGTAGTTAAGCGGGAAGTGAGGAATGTGAACACGGAAATGGATAATAGCAAGCAGCAGCATGGAAACAGCGCGGCTGACTGCAGTGGCAATGGCGGCACCTTCGACACCCATTTGCGGACATCCCCAATGGCCGAAAATAAGAGCGTAGTTGCCAAAGATGTTAAGCACGTTGACGATGCCCGTAACAACCATCGGCCACACCACTTTGTCGGCGCTTCTCAACGAAGCAGAAAATGTAAGCGATAAGGCTTGAAAGAACGATAACGAACCCGTCAGCCGAAGATAGACGACACCGTCACCCATCAGCTCAGGGCGCAGCCCCATCAGATGCAGGAGGTCTTCAGCAAAGAAAAAGAGCATTGCGCTGACCGTCAGTCCAAGCAGCAGGTTTACCACCAGAGCCATACCCACCACCTGTACCAGCCGCTTGTGCAGTCCTGCCCCGATGTACTGAGCGCAGAGGATGGCTGCTCCCATCGAGAAGAACTGATAGACGAGGAA
>JAEEGL010410813.1_pt1 | contig 20676 bp, 14 predicted proteins | sample 9134231 | NCBI WGS metagenome assembly JAEEGL01 (sample SAMN16246548, study PRJNA631951) | gut metagenome | biome: gut microbiome; feature: rumen; material: fiber-attached | host: Bos | place: Iran: Karaj | collected 2018-10
CCTCCGACCTCACGCTTATCAGGCGTGCGCTCTAACCAGCTGAGCTACAAGCCCATTTAAATGGTGTCCCCTTAGGGATTCGAACCCTAGACCCACTGATTAAGAGTCAGTTGCTCTACCAGCTGAGCTAAGGAGACATCTCTTTGCAAGTACTTCTTAATTATAACATATGAATTATTAAATGCAAGAAAAATTTTACGTTTTTGAAAATTTTTTTTAATTTGGGTTTTTCTTCATTTTATGGTATATTTAATACGTTAAAAATAAGTAAAAAGGATATGGTAAACGTGAAGAATTGTTATATTATTATTAATAAAAATGATTATAAGACCACTAAACACTTAGTTGATAACATAATTGACTATAAAGTTATAGATAAAATCTTAATTGTTGATAATAATTCCTCAGAAGAAGAGGTAAAATTACTAAAGTCTATTAAAAATGAAAAAATAGAACTATATTTAAATAATACTGACCTTGGATATGCTGGTGCTATTAATAAAGGTACTAAATATTTAACAGAGAAGTATGAAGATTGTAATTTTATTATTTCAAACTCCGATGTAGTAATAGTCTCAGAAAAAGATATAAATAGTTTACTAGAACTTTTAACTTATGAAAAAGTAGGCTTAGTAGGCCCTGTTATCCTTGAAAGAGGTAAAAGAGTACGTGGAAGAAAAATACCTACAGTTAATAAAGATATTAGGTTTAATATTATTAATAAAAGAGATGAAGACTATTCTAAATCATTTTATAATGATGATGTTTCTCAAGTAGAAGTTATTAGTAGTGCATTCTTCCTAATAACATCATCTACTTTAAAGAAAATAGGTTACTTAGATGATCACTCACATCTTTATTATGAAGATAATATATTAGCTTTTAAAATTAAAAAAGCTGGATTAATGACTTTAATAGATAATAATGTAGTAGTAAAACATTTATTTTCATCTACCATAGAAAATACCATGTCATCAAAAGAAAAGTTTAAAGATTTATATGATAGTCAAGTATATTTTCATACTAAATATAGTAAAGCTACACCATTTAAAATAGCATTACTTAAATTATCTAATAGATATAGATATAATATATATAGAATAAAGAAGTTATTTAAAAAGAAATAGTAATATTTCTTTTTTTCATTTATTTACTCAAGTTTTTATATGTGTTATCATTAACAATAGATAGTAGGGTGTTAAAAATGAGAGAAAAAAATGGTTTTACACTTGTAGAGTTATTAGTAACAATTGCAATGCTTGCGGTAGTTGGAACTATTATAATTTATAATACAATTAATTTAACAAATGACACTAAAGACTTACAATATGAAAGACTAGTAGATAATATTAAAGATGCTACTCGTACATATGTAAGCTTATACCCTCAAGATTTCTCAGATCTTTATAATATAAGAGCATTTACTTATATAACTGTTGGACAGTTAGTAGATGCATCTTTAATTGATGAAGAACTAGAAAACCCATATACAAAACAACCAATTGATAAAGATGATCAAATTAAAATATATGTAGATGGTGCATCATATGAAATGGTATATGTATACCCAGTTACTGAAAAAGATAGAAATAATGAAGTTTGGTTACAAACTAATAATATGACTGTTGAAATAGCAGAAGATGGAATAAGTGATCCAATTTATTTATATGAAGGAATATTCCAAACATATTCAACAAATGCCTTAAGTTTAGTAAATGAAGATGGTGTTTTAATTTCAACACTTCCTGAAGGATTTTCTACACTTCTAGACTATTATAAGAGTACAGAAGAAGGAAAAGGATTTAGTTTCTCAGGAACAACACCTTCACAATTAAGACAATGTTCATCTGGTAATGAGACAACTGGAGAACTTGTATGTGGAGAAAAAACATTTGAAAATAAAATAAATAATAAACGTGATTATAGGGATTTCTTCTATGCAACTCAAGCAGGTACATATTATATAACTTATAAATGGAAAGTACCTGGCTCTAAAACTACAAAAACAAAAACAAGAGTTTTAAAGGTAATAGATTATACAGAAAAAGCTAAACAAGAAGCAACAACTGTTGTACCTGATACTCCAGATGATGATAGTACCGATGATGTTGCATCTGATCCATTTGCATCATCTTTACTACCAATTCATAATGTGGAAATAAGTCCATATGGAACTGATTTTAACCACATGATAGATACGGGTTTGGTACTTTTTAGAGCAGGTAAGGATAGAGACTTTTCAATGGTTATGGTAGCAAACGACTCTATAACTGCAGCATCAGATTTTGTTTCTCAATATATAACAGCCATGGATGAATCAGGTTTAAATCAATTTCCTGGTTTCTCATTAACAACAGTAAGAAGAAAAGAAGTTAATAATATTATGCGTATTGCATCTGGAACTACTATTGCTTATTCAAACGTGCCTTATACGCCAAATGTTACATGGAAAATGGTATTCTATAAGGAAGGAGAAAATCTATATTTCAACTTCTGTAATAACTTTGATATATCATCTAAGCTATGTAAAACAACCATAGATAAAGGACAATTAAAGTTTACTAATCCTACAGAGACTGATATAGAATTATTTATTGGTGGAAGAAATACTCTTAGTGGTAATATAGAAAGAGTTCCAAATGGTAAGATTTACGATTTCAGAGTTTACGATGGCTCAGCCGCTGGCAAAGCAGAAGTAACAAAAATGTGATAGATTTTATAAAAATTTATCCTTTTTTTATGAGTGTAAATAATATATAATTATATTAATGGTAGGAGATTATATATATGAAAAGAACAAAAGCGCCACATACAGGGATGGCAATATTAAATGCGGATTTTAAACCAAATAGATGCGATGCAGCTGTTTATATGAATAGAAAATTAGATGTTACTGAATTCTATAAATATATGAAAAAATTAAAGAAAGAACATCCTAATACAACATTATTCCATGGATTAGTATTCTTATTAGGTAAAACATTATATTCAAGACCTAAAATGAATTATTATATTCAAGATAGAAAAATGTTCATGCATGATGATGTATCTATTGCATTTGTTGCTAAAGAAAAATTTGAAGACGATTCAGTTGAATTATTAACTGTAGTTCCAATTAAAGAAAAAGATACAGTATTAGATGTATCTGAATTTGTATACAATAAGGTTAAAAAAATTAGAAGTGCTAATCATGGTGGTTTAGATAACTTTGTTGATAAAGTAGGTAACTTACCTAATATTATAAGAGTTCCTCTTATTGGATTACTAAAGTATATGGATAGAAAAGGATGTTTACCTAAATCATTAGTAGAAGATAATTTATATTATTCTTCAGCTATTGTTTCTAATCTAGGTACATTTAAAACTGGAGCTATCTATCATAACTTAACAAACTTTGGAACTGCTTCATCACTAATTACATTTGGTGAAATAGTAGAAGAAAATGGTAAGTATTATATGGAAATAGGAGCTACTATTGATGAAAGAATAGCAGATGGTTTCTATTTCGTTAAAGCTTTAAAATTATTAGAATATATGTTTAAAAATCCTGAAGTTCTAATGAAACCAGCAGGAGAAAAAGTACACATTCCAGAATCAGAAAAATAAAAAAATATGAGAAGGTTGATAGTGTGGAAAAAAAGAATGGATTTACACTAGTAGAATTACTAGCAGTAATTGTGATATTAGCGATTATAATGGTTATAGCGATACCAAGTGTATTAAATATTGTAACAACAGGTAGAATAAAATCTTTTGAAACATATGCCAAAAAGGCAGTATTAGCTACTGAGCAAAAGAATACTGAAGAAGAAATGATGCAAGTAATATCTGGTAAAGGTATTTATACATACAGTATTAAAGAAGACCTAGATTTAAGTAATACAGGTTCTTATGAAGGATATATAGTAGTTGATGACTGTACTCAAGAAGATAAACAATATTATGTATATTTAGCAGATGGAGAAAATATGGCATATGATTTTCTTGATAAAGATAATGCTAAAATAATTGAGTCCGAAAACTTTAAGACTTATAACGAAGAAGAGTGGAAAAGTAAAGCAGGAAGCAAAGAAATAGTTGCAGGTGCAGTTGTTGCTATAACAGGCGGCTATACTTGTGCTTTATATGGTAAAGATTCATCCGAAGTAATAGGTGAAGGTAAAGAAGTCCCTAATCTTCCTGGAAGTTCAAACTCAGCAGTATTCATGGAAGGAGTAGATGTAAATAACATTATGCTTCACGATGTTGCTGGTAATGAAGACTTCGTAATTGAAGAAGCAAACGGAAAAAGATGGTCAGATAATATTAAACATAATGATAGATCAGGAACATATTGGACAAAAGTTACACAGTTAGCTGACAAGACAGTCAAAGCAGTAAAAAAAGCAAACAGTATAACTGAAGCACAAAAGTCATCTGCTAAAATTGTATCTACGAGCGATTCTCCAAATCCAATTTATATGTGGATGGATTCAGGTACAGTTTATTGGTATACAGATGCTACAAAAGTATTTGCAAATAAAAATGCAAGTCAAATGTTTAGTTGGTTAGGTGCAATTAAAACAATTGATTTATCCGGAATTGATTTTTCACAAACAACTGATATAAGTCATTTATTTAATTGTGATATAGGTATTACATCACTAGATGTATCAAGCATGAATGTGATAAATGTAACAAATATGACCGAAGTGTTTTATGCCCTAGAATCATTACCTTCTATTGACATCACAATGTGGAATACACGTAATGTTACCGAAGTAAACTTTATGTTTGCTTACTTAAAAAAAGCAACATCTATTAAATATCCTAAAAATTTAGTTAATAAAAAAGTAACAGGAATGCAAGGATTGTTCTTTGAAGATAACGTTGTAAAATCATTAGATGTATCAGGATTTGATACAAGTAATGTTTCAAACTTCTATGGTATATTCTTGGGTTGTAAAGCTGTAACAACTCTTGATGTATCAAATTGGAACACATCAAAAGTAACAAACATGGCATATACATTTATTAATGATGAATCATTAACTAGTTTAGATTTATCAAAATGGGATACATCGAATGTAACTGATATGGATGGTATGTTTGGTTATACTAAATCATTAAAAAACATAAATTTATCAAACTTTAATACATCAAATGTAACTGATATGTCTCATATGTTTTATAGCTCTGGATTGACTAGTTTAGACTTATCAAACTTTAATACATCAAATGTAGATAATATGGAAGGAATGTTCTATAATGTAAAGGCATTAAAAACTTTAAATTTATCTAATTTTGATGTTTCAAGAGTTACAACTTTTGAGTCAATGTTTGGCATGATGAGTGCTTTAACTACATTAGACTTATCAAATTGGCATCTTGGTTCTAACGTTATTGCAACTAACATGTTTAGACAGTCTACAAAATTAAAAACAATATATGTATCAGAATCATGGAAAAGTCATATAGGAACTGACTCTAACATGTTTGCTCAATGTAATGCTATAGTAGGTGGAAATGGTACAAAATATAGTAGTACTGTTAATAAGTCAAGAGCTGTTATTGATGGAGAAGATGGACAAATAGGATACTTTACTAAGAAGAATACAGATGTACCAAAATAAAAAAGCGGGTGAGATTTAACATGAAGAAGAAAAACAACGGATTTACTTTAGTAGAATTATTAGCTGTAATTGTTATATTAGCAATTATAATGATTCTTTCAATACCAAGTGTATTAGATACTGTAACAACCAGTAGAAAAAGATCATTTTCAACTTATGCCAAAAAAGTAGTATTAGCAACTGAACAAACAAATACAGCAGAAGAAATGGCACAAAATATAACTGGAAGAGGTATCTATACATATAGTATTAAAGATGACATAGGATTATCTGGAACAGGTTCATATGATGGATATGTAGTTGTAGATGATTGTACAGAAAGCGAAAAACAATATTATGTTTATTTAGAAGATGGAAGTTTCATGGTATATGATTTCCACGATAAAGATAATGCAGAAGTACTAAATTCTGATAAATTTGGAGATTATGAAGAAGATGAATGGAAAAGTGCAGCGGGTAGTAAAGAAGCTGCTGCTGCATCTGTAGTTAATATTACAGGTGGTTATACATGTTCTATATATGGAAAAAACTCTTCTGAAATATTAGGAAGTGGAGGAACTGAAATACCAGGTCTTCCTACAAGTTCTTCTTCAGCTGTATTATTAGCTGGGCCATATTTCAATCTTAAAATGTTAGAAGAAGTAGGTGGAGTAACAAGTTTCCATATTATTAATAATGGATATGGCAGACCTATTGTTTATCCAAAGGAAACAGGATCAGGTAAAACAATTGATGAAATTGCTGATACAACAATTAAAGCGTTAGAGAGATCTAAAACAATTACAGAAGATCAAAAAGCAAGTGCTGTAATAGTATCTGCAGATGATTCTCCAAACCCTGTTTATATGTGGAAAGATGGTTCAACAATTTATTGGTATACAGATGCTAAAAAAGTATATGTTAATTCAAATGCAGACTATATGTTTGCTTGGTTAGGTGGAATTACTTCATTAGACTTGTCTCAATTTGATTTCTCTCAAACTACATCAATGGAATTTACATTTGCTGGTGAAAAAGGTATGACTTCAATAGACCTTTCTTCTGTAAACACAGTTAATGTTACATCTCTTGTGGAAACTTTCGTATGTATGACTTCACTTAAATCAATAGATATTTCAATGTGGAACATATCAAAGGTAACTGATGTAACATGGTTGTTTGGTGATCTTGAAAGTGCTACTTCAATTAAGTTCCCAAAAAATTTAGTTAATTCAAAGACTACAAGAATTGCTGGAATGTTTGCAGATTGTAGTAATGTAACATCACTAGATGTTGGTTTCTTTGATACTAGAAATGTAACTGATATGGATGGAGTATTTGAAGGATGTAAAAAAGTAACCTATTTGGATGTATCAAATTGGAATACCTCTAAGGTTACAAACATGTCATTTGTATTCTATAATGCTAATGCTTTAAAAACCGTAGATTTAAAAAATTGGGATGTTTCTAATGCTGATACACTTGAAGGAATGTTCTTTCAATGTAATGCTTTAACAGTAATAGATTTATCTACATGGCATGTTAAAAGTGGAATAAAAACAAGTGGTATGTTTAATAGATTAGCTAACCTTAAAACAATATATACTTCAGAATCATGGAAAGATAAAATAAGTGAAGGTACTTATATGTTCTCAGGATCTACTAAGTTAGTAGGTGGAAACGGAACAAAATATAGTAATTCTTACCAAAGTGCTGAAAGAACATATATAGATGGTGAAAACGGACAAAAAGGATACTTTACTAAGAAAGAAACAGCAACAATGACGAGATAAAGACTTAAGATTAATTCTTAAGTCTTTTTAAAATTTATAAATAAAAAAACGAACTAGTAATTAGTTCGTTTATTTCTTTAATGGCGGAGTAGGAGAGATTTGAACTCTCGCGCCAGTTGCCCGACCTACACCCTTAGCAGGGGCGCCTCTTCAGCCTCTTGAGTACTACTCCATGCCAACAAAAAAATTATAACAAAAAGTGAGCTTGGGTGTCAATATAAACTTAACGTAAAAGGTTTTAATTATCTTTATAAAACAAGTATAATATGTTATATATATTTATGAGGTAATTCACATGAATGACAAAGAAACAAATAAAAATAACAATATAGATTATGAATTAGTTACTGATTTAAAAAAAGAAAAAGTTAAAGATGTAAAACCAGATGTTATTTCTAAAGAAGAAGCTGAAAAAATAGTTGAGAGTTTACAAATGAAAGCTATTTCTAAGAATAATACTAAGAAGAAAATAAGAATAATTATTTTAACAATTATCCTTATTATTTTCTTAGTAGGAATGTATTTCATGTATATAAGATTTATTAAACCTACAATAGGTAACTCTAAGAATAATGGTCAAGTAGATGAACCTATTAATGAAGTAACTACATTAGATAAATTAAAGTCTCTTGGTTATGAAGAAAAGGAACTAGCAAGTAGAAGTACATTTGATCATAGTATTACACTTGATGAATTCGAAGGAGAATTAGAGTACAAGTATACTAAAGGTGATAAAGAATATGAACTTAGTTTAAATGGAGGAGTATATTCCCTAAAAGGAGAAGAGACAAAAGAACTTCTTACAGGTGTAACTTTTACAAGTGCATTAAAAACGTTTTCTAATAATGTATATCAATTTGTAGTAAATGATAATAATGAAATATATCTATTTAAAAATAGTTTAGTAGATGATGGAGAGTATTCTTTTAGTAAAGTAGCTACTTTAACTAATTATGTTAAACTATATACTTATACAACAATGAATAATATCTATTTCTTCTATAAAAATACAAGTGATGAATATGTTTTCTTAGCAAGTAATATAGATAATATCACACCATTTACTTTAAAAGATATTGATTCTATAGCTTATATTAAACCTATAACTAATTTAGTTATATATAAAGATAAAACTATAACTATAAATGGCGAAAAAGAAGCAGAACATGCAAGAGCATTAATAGTAAAAGATGATGAAATAAATACCGTTATTACAAGTAATATGTATGCTATAACAGGACTTGCTCCAAGTGCAAATAAAATAGTAAAAGTACTACTTAAAGATGAATCTATTGCTCTTCTTTATGATGATAATCAATATAAAGAATATTTATATCATGAATTAATTAATTAAAAAAGGTAGAAATTATTCTACCTTTTCTTCTTCTATTTTTTCTACATTTTTAAAATATGATTTAACTATTTCTTCACGATTTGCATCATCAAATCTAGAACCACTGGCAAGCTTGTGACCTCCACCTCCATAGGTAGAAGCAAACTCTGAAACAGATACATCATCTCTTACAGCTCTATAACTTATTCTTGAAGATGCATCAATTAAGATAATGAATTCTAACTCAGGATGATCTATTGATAAAACATTTCCTAAATCACTTTTATATCTTTCAGCAAATACAACTCCAACATCATGTCCATCTATTTTGTATCTTACTAATTTTTCACTTCTATTATCTATATATCTTTGTTCTTCTAAAGCTTTAAGTTTATTATATCTTTTTTCAAAAGAAGTAAACTTAAATTCATCATTCTTTTTTAATCTTCTGGTAATTGTTTTAATATATTCTTTAGAACCATATACACTTTTTAAGTTATCAAGTTCTCTTGGTATATCGCTTGTAAAAGTAAATGTATCAATTTCTCTTACATAGTTAACATATTCTTTTATAATTGGTTTATCTAATTCATTAAACTTCTTTTTTAAATATAAATAGAATAATTCTGTACCACATGTTTTAACACCATTAATATCAACTCTTACATCTACATATTTATACTTATTTGCAAATAGGTGAGTTTCATGATGATCAAATACTTTAACATTAAGATTCATATTTTCTATATCATCATATATTTCTTGAGGAAGAGTAAGGTCTGTTATAAATATTTCTTCGAACCTTTCTAAACCTTCAGTTTTTAATTCTTCCCAGGTTTTAAGTACATCATGTATTTCAACACTTTTATATTCAAATTTTATACCTGTTAGATTAAGAAGAATAATAGGTGAAATACCATCTAAATCTGTATGAGTAATTAATAATGTTTTCTTTTTCATTCTAGTAAACCTCCTGTTTTAATAATTCAATAAAGTTTTCCATGATAGATTTATAATTAACGCCTTCGTTGATTTCTTCATCATCTAAATTAGATAATGAATTAATTACAACTTTAGTTGCTCCATTGCTTACAAGAGTTTTAACTTTTTCAGTTTCTTCATCTCCTTCAAGCATGAATATATATTTAATATTATTATTTTTAACTGCACTTAAAGCTTTATTATAATCAGCTGATGTATACTCATCTGACTTTTCATCAATAGAATAAACTTTATAACCATATTTACTTGCTAAGAATTTAAATGAGTTATTTGTAATAACTATTTGACTATCTGCTGCATTTTCTTTAACCATTTTAAGTTCTGCATCAAATGTAGAAATAATCAATTTTAAATCTTCAAATTTCTCATCTATATCTTTTAATATAACTGTTGAATTAATATAACTTTCTAAATCATTTTTAATATTTTGAGTAACCATTAAATAGTTACCAGGATTAATCCATATTTCATCTTCAGAGTAAATAGAACAATCTTTACTTTCTTTATTCTTAATACATAAACCCTTGGAAACATCAATTAATTTAATATTCTTATTATTGTTTAAGAATGTAATAGCAAGATCTCCTTCTTTAGAAAGACCATTATAAATAAGCATATTACTCTTTGAATATTCTTTGGCCTTCTTATCTGTTATTTTATATTCATCAACATCAACACCATTTGGATAAACAGATGTAATATTTGAGTAATCACCATAAAGCATATTTATTGCATATGTAATAGGATACTTTGTAGTAACTATTTCTATTCCTTCCATGGAGTCTCCTTTAAAACATCCTGTTAAGCATGTTATACCAAGTACTCCAACAGCACTTAATTTCACTAATTTATTAAAAAACTTCATTAATAGTTTTCTCCCTTCAAATACACTTAAAATATACCATTTTACTGGTTTTTTGTAAATTGTAACTAGAATAAAAGTACTATATCCTGTATAATTAAAAAAGGTGATTATTATGAAATTTTTAAGTAATCTTGGAATTGAAGTAAAAAATGAAAACCTACTAATGGAAGCTTTAACTCATTCTTCTTATGCAAATGAACATGAGAACACTAAGTACTATGAAAGATTAGAATTCTTAGGTGATGCAGTTCTACAACTTGCATCCTCTGATTATTTTTATAAGAAGTTTGATTTGAACGAAGGACAAATGTCTAAAACACGTGCATCATATGTATGTGAAAATGCACTTTACGAGTATTCTAATAAAATAGGATTAACACCAAATATTAGAGTTGGAAATGGAACTGAAAAAACTCCTTCAATAGTAGCAGACTGTTTTGAAAGTGTTCTAGCAGTTATTTACTTAGAGCATGGTTTTAGTGTTGCTAAAAAATATGTACTAGGTATTATTGCTCCTTATGTTGAAGAAGGAGTTAAGTTTATTACAGACTATAAGTCTTACTTACAAGAAATGGTACAACCTGAAAGAACTACTATCGAGTATGTTGTTACTAACGAGGAAGGTCCTGCTAATGATAAAACATTTACTATGGATGTTTTAATAGATGGAATTCGTTATGGAACTGGAATAGGTAAATCTAAGAAAAGTGCCGAACAAAATGCAGCAAAAGATGCAATTGGGAAAATTGCTTAAGGGTGTGATAACGTGAAGTTAATTAGTATTGAAGCACATGGTTTTAAATCGTTTGCCGATAAAATGGAAATAGCAGTAAACGATGGTATTACTTGTGTTGTAGGTCCAAATGGATCTGGTAAAAGTAATATAGTAGATGCTATACGTTGGGTACTAGGTGAGTCTTCTCTTAAAGAAATAAGAGGAGGAGATACATCAACTGATGTAATATTCCAAGGTTCTGCTACAAGAAAACCAGAAACTCGCGCCTGGGTTTCTCTTACATTTGATAATACAGATCATTATCTAGCAACAGAACTAGAAACTGTTGAAATAAAAAGAGAAATATATAAAACTGGTGAGAATGAGTATTATATTAATAATGCTAAATGTCGTAAGAAAGATATTACTGATTTATTCTTAGATTCAGGTACTAATCCAGATTCTTATTCAATAATTGGTCAAGGTAAAATCCAAGAAATCTTAAAGGGTAGACCACAAGATAGACGTGCTATTATTGATGAAGCAGCAGGAGTGCTTAAATATAAGAAAAGAAAAGAAGATAGTTTAAGAAAGTTAGAAAATACTAAAGATAATATAGAAAAAATAGACTTAGTTATAAAAGAATTAATGGTCTCACTAGAACCATTAAGATTAGAATCTATTGAAGCTAAAAAATATGTTGAATATAAAGAAGAATTAAAAGGTATTGAAATAGCTTTACTTGCAAAAGATATTAGAACTATTAATGATGAATATGTTATTAGTAAAGAAAAACTAAAAGTACTTAATGAAGAACTACTAAAGTTAGAAGGAACTAGTAATATAGATTCATCTAAGATAGAAAAGTTAAAAAATAAACTTAATAAACTTGATGAAGACATAAGTGAAACACAAGATTCACTTATGTCTATTACAAGAGATATATCTACTTTAGAAACAAAGAAACAAGTATTATCTGAAAGAAAGAAATACGAAGTAGAGGATCAAAAGTTAGAAAATAATATTTTAGCTTTAAAAGAACAAGAAGTAGATTTAAAAAAGAATATTAATGCTCTAAAAGCAAATGTTTCTCTTCTTGAAAGTGAACTTACTAAGAATGAAGAAACATTAAGTAAGAGTGAAGTAGAATATAAGACACAAATAGCTAAAAGAGAAGTAGTAAGTGAAGACTTAAATAAAAAGAATAGAGAACTACTTATTCTAAAAAATAAGATAGATATGTTAGAAGCAGATATTGCAAATGACATAGGTGTTCCTTATGCAGCTAAAAGTGTTATAGCAAATCCTAAATTAAAAGGTATTCATAATGTATTATGTAAGTTATTTGAAACTAAGAATGAATATATTAATGCTATAAATGTATCATTAGGTGCAAATACTAACGTAGTAGTAGTTGATGATACTACATCAGCAACTAATGCTATTGATTTCTTAAAAGAGAATAACTTAGGAAGACTTACATTCTTCCCAATAAGTGTTATTAAACCAAGATATATAGATCCTGATACTCTAGATATAGCTAAGAGTGTTCCAGGTTTCATCGGGGTAGCATCATCTCTTGTTACAACTGATAAATTATATAGTTCTATTATTGATAATCAACTAGGTAATATTCTAGTTGTAGATAATATGGATACTATGAAGAATCTTGGTAATAAGATTAAACATAGATATAGAATAGTTACTTTAGATGGTGAAATACTTCATACAGGTGGAGCATTAACAGGTGGTAAACTTAATTCTAAACAAACAAGTATAATTACTAATAAACTAACATTAGAAAAATATAATAAAGATTTAAGTATTTTAAATAATGAAATTAAATTATTAGAAAATCACTTAAATGAGCTAAATGGTGATATTAAAATACTTGAACCAAATCTTGTGTCTAAGAGAAGTGAATTAAGTGCAGCTCGTGCTGTAATAGAAATGAAGAATAATGAAATAAATGATGTTAATTCTAGACTAGAAGCTATTACATCTGAAATAAAAGGAACTAATAATGTTCTTAAGAATGAAGTAGATAAAGAACTAGATAAAGTATTAAGTGATTTAGTTAAAACTTCAAAAGAAAAAGAAGAAATAAATAATAAACTTGTTCTTCTTAAATCAGAAAGAAATGAACTTTCAAGTGAAATTGAAGAAATTGAACTTGTTAATAAAAAACAAAATTCTGAATTTAACAAAAAACAAAATGAAGCTCATGAGTTAGAAGTTGAAATATCTAAGATGGATGTTAAACTTGATAGTTATTTAAATAAGTTAAGTGAAGAATATGAAATGACTTATGAAAGAGCAAGTCAAGAATATACTCTTGAACTAGATGAAACTGTAGCAAGAAGCAAAGTTAATAGTCTAAAACGTAGTATTAATGAATTAGGTGAAGTTAATATTGGTTCTATTAAAGAATATGAAAGAGTAAATGAAAGATATACATTCTTAGCTACTCAAAGAGAAGACCTTGAAAGAGCAAGTGCTGATTTACTCGAAATCATTACAGATTTAGATACAACAATGATTGAAAGATTTGAGAGTACATTTGCAAGAGTTAATGAAGAATTTGGTAAAACATTTAAAGAGTTATTTAAAGGTGGTAAGGCGACTTTAATACTTACTGACCCAGATGATTTACTTAATACTGGTGTAGATTTAAGTGCATGTCCTCCTGGAAAGAGTTTAAAGAATATGACTGCTTTATCAGGTGGAGAAATGACTCTTACCGCTATTGCCTTACTATTTAGTATATTAAATATAAGAATAGTACCTTTCTGTGTACTTGATGAGGTAGAAGCAGCACTAGATGATGCCAATGTAACAGCATTTGGTGAATATATTGAACATTATAGAAATAAATCTCAATTTATAGTTATTACACACAAGAAGAAAACCATGGAATATGCCGATACTTTATATGGTATTACAATGCAAGAAAGTGGTGTATCTAAACTAGTAAGTGTAAGACTAGAAGATAGATAAAAAAATATGTATAAATATATATACAAATAAATATAAAGATGTTAAAATTATTTTAAGAATATGTCTACATTTTAGTTGACATCGTATTCGGACGTGATTATCATAATCATGTTAAATATGTTTGGAGGAAAAGAAAATGAATGAATCAAGAAGAATGGAAATGATCAACCAATTCATGGACTCATTTAGTGAAAACATAGTTGGATTTAACAATACTGTTTTTGACGCTATGCAATCATTAGATGCTGAATTGGCAAATGTTCAAAGCAACGCACAAGTTTCTTACAACGAACCAGCTAACTTCGATAAGTTCAAAAAGAAATACAAACAAGAATTCTTTGAAGAACAATATCGTAAACAAGCTGAACGTAATCAAGAAGTAGAAGCAAGCACTAATTCAATTAATAATAGAATGGATGCCGTTAGAAGATCTGCTTCATTAGGTGTAAATGAAATTATTGCCGAAAGCTCAAGAGATTTAGAAAGCATGAGAACATTCAGAAATAGAATGCAAGCTGAATTAGACGATTTACAAAGTGAATTAAGTGCTAAGAAGCAACAATTCTCTGAAATAGTTCACAATGATGCTTTAAGTCTAGAAGAAAGACATACTCAAATTGAAGCATTAAAAGAACCAGGATTAAATGCAAGAATCGAAGAATTAACAAGTAGAATTGCTTCTATCGATGCATTTACTAATGAAGTTGAAAAACTTTCTAGTTTAGATGTTGAAGATACTGAAAAAATTCAAGATACTTTATTCGAAGTTGCTCAAAACTTAGAAGAACAAGTTAATACTAGAGCTCAAAGTAAAGGTGTAGCTGAAGAAGTTCAAGAACAAGTTCAAGAAGTAGCTCAAGAACAAACAGAAGAAGTTGCTCCTGAACAACAACAAGAAGAAGTAGTTGAAAATGTAACTAAACCAGATGAACAAACTGCTCCAGAAGTAGTTGAACAAATGGATGAAGAACAAATCAGAAGAAGAATGGCTGAATTAATGGGTCTTTCTTATGATGAATTTGTTAATAGAGAAATTAAATATGAAGTAGCAAATCCTGGAAAGAATTTTATAAATGATATTTATCCACATGATATTGAATATCAAATGGATGATTGGGCTGTTGATGAATTTAATGATTTAAGAGATAAATTACATCAAATCAAAGGAATGAACGTTGAAACTCAAAATCAAACAAGTAATAGAATCGATGAAATCAGAAAGAGAATGGGTGAATTATTAGGAATTCCACCATTCGAAGGAATCGAAAACGAAAATGAACATGCTATCCAATATCAAATGGATGATTGGGCAATTGATGAATTCCAAGAATTAAGAGATGAATTAAAACAATTATTAAATGAGCAAAGAGATAATACTGCTCAAGCTCCAATTCCTCCAGTTACAGGAGAACCTGAAGAAACTCAAGAAAATGCTGAAACTGAATCTGCTCCTGCAGAAGCACCTGAAGCACCTGAAGCACCAGAAGCACCAGAAGCTCCAGTTTTACCAGGAGAAGTTCCAGAAAACCTTGCAGATAGAGACTTCTCTACAGAAGCACCTGGTTTAAACTTCAATGCTAAGAAAACTGCCAATGATAATGCTAAGAAAATAATTGGTAAGAGAAAAGCAGGAATTGCTATTGTACTTGGTGGTGCAACAGTAGCTGCTATAGCTGCAACATCATTATTCGGTGTTCCAGTTGCAACAGCAGTTTTAGCTGGATCAGCAGTATTAGGAACAGCAGAAGTACTTGATACATTAACAAGAGTTGCTCGCGAAAAAGCTGTAACTAGAAACTTAAGAAAATTTGCTGATGCTATGGGATTAGAAGTCGTATTTGATTATGACGCTGGAACTGTAAATTTTGCTAAAGCAGTTAAAAACGGTGATAAATACGAATATATTCCTGTTAAAGATAAAAATGAAATGTATGAAATTGCTGCAAGTCGTGGTATGTCAAAAGAACAAACTGATGCGTTATTTAAAAAATGCACTAGAAAACCAGTAACAAATCCATTAGCTGCAGCAGCACGTGGAATAAAAGATTTATTTGTTGAAAATAAAGATGGTAAAGATTTAGATATCATTTCATTAACTGGTACTAATGAATTCCAACATGGTTTAGCTGATTTATATTCAGACTTCGGCGGAATTAGAATAAATGATCCAGAAGTTGAACAAAAAGAAATCGATAGAGTAGTTCAAGAAGCTAATGCTCAAGGTATGCCTAAAATTGAACAAAATATTGCTAAACTTAAACATATTAGAAATAATTCAGATAAATATAATTTAACTGAAGCTCAAATGGCATTAATTGATGAAGCAATTGAGAAACAAGAAGCTATTCAAAATAATGCAGGACATAGAGCTATGGATTTCTTAAAGAATATGCCAATTACTGTAGCAATTAAGGGTATTAAAGATAAATTAATTGCTGGTCGTTCAGAAGTTCCTGCTATAGAAGAACAACAAGAACAAACTCAAGAAAATGTAGAAACTGAAGAAACACAAGTTGTAGATACTCCAGTTACAGCAGAAAATGCTGAAGAAGTTGTTGAGGCTGTAGAAGAAGCTGCTCAAGAACAAGCTGAAGAAGTTCAAGAACAACAAGCAGAAGCACCAGTTGCTGAAGCACAAGTTGCAACAGAAACTAACGAAGCACCTGCTACACCTGAAGCTCCAAGTTCTACTGATAATCTTGATGATATTGAAACAAATCTTAATAATGAAATAGATAGATTATTAGAAGAAGATAGTTTAGTATCAGAAGTTGAAGAAGAAGAAAGAGCAGAAGCTCAAACTGAAGCACAAGTTGCAACAGAACAACAAGCAGCAGAAGCTGTTGCAGAAGCTGTAGAAGCTCCTGTAGAAGCAGCTCCAGTAGCTACACCTGTTGTAAATCCTGAAGTAGTTGAACAAATTCAAAATGCACCTGATCAAACATCAGTTGATATGATGGTTGAACAAATGAGAGATGCAAATGTTCCAGAAGAAAATATTGAAGCTGCTTTAGCTCAAGCTGGAATAGTTCAACAACAAGAACAAGGCAGAACATTAGGATTATAGGAGGATAAAATGACTGAGGTTGGTAATATTGTTACACTAGAAGACAATTTAGAATATTTAATTCTAGAACAACTTTTAAAGGATGGTAAAAAATATTTATATGCTGTAAGAGTTTTAATTGATGAAACTCCTACAGATGAATATTTAGTATTCGAAGCTCTTCAAGACGAAGATGGAGAATACCTAAAAGTTGTTGAAGATAAAACATTATATGATGAATTAATCGAAGGTTTTAAAGACATAGTATCTGATAAAATCTTAAACGGTAATTTAAATATTGAAGGAAGTAATTAAAAAATTACTTCTTTTTTATTGAATAAATTAGCACTATATATTGACGAGTGCTAATTTTTGAGTTATATTTATTATGCACTGGTAAAAATGTGCGAAGGATGTGATTACATGGGGGATAGACAACAAGAGATTCTAAGAGAAATAGTAGAATCTTACATTAAAACATTTGAACCAATCCCATCAAAAGCATTGGTTGAAAAATTTAATTGTAGTTCTGCAACAATTAGAAATGATATGGCAGAATTAGAAGAATTAGGTTATCTAGAAAAAGAACACACATCATCAGGACGTATACCTTCTGAAAAAGGATATAAGTACTATGTAGATAAACTAATGAAACCAAAAGAAATGACAGGTGAAGATGTATTAAAACTACAAACTATATTAAATAATAATAAGTTAGTAGTATCTGATGCAGTAGAAAAGTGCATGGAAATTATAAGTGACATAACTCACTATACAACTATAGTAATTGGTCCTAATAAGAGTACTAGTACATTAAAACAAATTAATATTGTTCCATTAGATTCATCAATTGATGGGGACAGACCTGTTATTGCTGTATTAATAACTAATCAAGGCGATGTTGAGAATAAACAAATGGTTATATCAAAAGATATAAATATTAAAGAATTAACTCAAACATGTGAAATTATTAATAAAGCTTTATCTGGAACACCAATAGATAAAGTAATTGAAAGACTTGAATTAGAAATTAAACCAAGAATTAGAGAAGTTGTTAATCAATATGAACAAGTATATAATTTCTTCTCATCAGCATTCCAAGACTTTGCTATGGATAAGTCAGATGTTGTATTTGGAGGAAAAACTAATTTATTAGATTTTAAAGAATACTCTGAACCTGATAAATTAAAAGAAATGGTATCAAAACTTGAAAACATTGATTTAGTTAAAAAGATTGATACTGATGATAATGATGTTAGAGTTTATATTGGTGAAGAAAATGAATTCGATTCTGATTCAACTATAATTAAAACTCATTATAGTGTTGAAGGAAGCGAAGGTACAATAGCTATTATTGGACCAAAGAGAATGGAATATGATAAAGTAGTTACTTTATTAAACTTCTTAAAGAAATATATAGAAAAATAGGTGACGAAAGTGGAAGATAAGAATAAAAAATGTAATTGCACACCTGAATGTGAATGCGGTTGCCAAGAAGGTAAAGAATGCACATGTGAAGGCGAATGTACATGTGGATGCCAAGAAGGCAAAGAGTGTACATGTGAAGGTGAATGCAAAGATAATAAAAAAGAAAAGAAACATGAATCACATCATGATCATAAAAACCACGAAAAAGTTCAAAAACTTGAAGAAGAGTTAGCACAAGAAAAAGAAAAAACTCTTAGAATTCAAGCTGAAATGATGAATTTTAAAAGAAGAAGCGAAGAAACTATGGCTACTTATAAAAAGTATGCTAACGAAGATATCTTAAAAGAACTATTAACAGTTAAAGATAACTTCGAAAGAGGTTTAACACTTGAAAGCGAAGAAAACAAAGAATTATTAAAGGGGTTTAGAATGATTTACCAAAATATTGGTAAAATTCTAGAAGAAAATGGCGTAACTGAAATAGTCGCTGAAAATGTAGAATTTGATCCTAATGTACATCAAGCAGTTATGACTGGAAAAGTTGATGGTGTAGCACCAGGAATGGTTATACAAGTTTTACAAAAAGGATATAAATATAAAGAAAGAGTACTAAGACCAGCCATGGTTAAAGTATCTGAATAATAAGAAAAGAGGAATTATAATGGCAAAAATAATTGGTATTGACTTAGGTACAACAAATTCATGTTGTGCAGTATTAGAAGGTGGTTCTCCAGTAGTTATTGCTAACTCAGACGGAGATAGAACTACTCCTTCTGTAGTAGCATTTAAAAATGGAGATGAAATAGTAGGTATTCAAGCTAAAAGACAAGCTATAACTAATGCTGACAATACTATTTCATCTATTAAAAGAGAAATGGGTACATCTCATAAAGTAAAAGCTGAAGGTAAAGAATATACTCCTGAAGAAATCTCAGCAAAAATTCTTATGAAGATTAAAAGAGATGCTGAAAGCTATCTTGGAGAAAAAGTAACTCATGCAGTTATTACTGTTCCAGCATACTTTAATGATGCTCAAAGACAAGCAACTAAAAATGCAGGTAAAATTGCAGGTTTAGAAGTAGATAGAATTGTTAATGAACCAACAGCAGCAGCACTTGCTTATGGTTTAGACAAACAAGATAAATCTCAAACTATTTTAGTATATGACTTAGGTGGAGGTACATTCGACGTATCAATCCTTGAATTAGGTGATGGTGTATTCGAAGTTAAATCTACATCTGGTAATAATAAATTAGGTGGAGATGATTTCGATGAAAGAGTATCTAAATACTTAATTGATGAAATCAAATCTCAAACTAAAGCTGATGTTTCTAAAGATTCAATGGCTTTACAAAGAATTAAAGATGAAGCTGAAAAAGCTAAGAAAGCTCTATCTACTTCAACAACTACAACTATTAGCTTACCATTCATTGGTATGGTAGATGGTTCTCCAGTTAACTTCGAAATGGATTTAACTAGAGCTAAGTTTGAAGACTTAAATAAAGATTTATTTGATTCTACATTAGTACAAGTAAGAAATGCACTTAAAGATGCAGGACTATCAAGTAGTGATATAGACCAAGTCGTTCTTGTAGGTGGATCTTCAAGAATTCCATATATTCAAGAACTTGTTAAGAAAGAATTAGGTAAAGAACCTAACAAAGGTGTTAACCCAGATGAAGTAGTAGCAATGGGTGCAGCTATTCAAGGTGGTGTTTTAACTGGTGAAGTTAACGATTTAGTATTATTAGACGTAACTCCATTATCACTTGGTATTGAAACTTTAGGAGATGTAATGACTGTATTAATTCCAAGAAATACAACTATTCCAACCTCTAAATCACAAGTATTCTCAACTGCTCAAGATAATCAACCAGCTGTAGATATTCACGTATTACAAGGTGAA
>JAEEGL014091169.1_pt1 | contig 20676 bp, 4 predicted proteins | sample 9134231 | NCBI WGS metagenome assembly JAEEGL01 (sample SAMN16246548, study PRJNA631951) | gut metagenome | biome: gut microbiome; feature: rumen; material: fiber-attached | host: Bos | place: Iran: Karaj | collected 2018-10
CGCCGTTGAAGGCGTTGAGTACAAGTGCGGCGACGGCGAATGGCAGGCGAGCGCCGAGTTCACCGGCCTGACCCCGAACACCGAATACACCTTCTACGCCAGATACTTCGCGCAGGGCGTATCCTCCGCTTCCGAAGCTTCCGAAGGCACGGTTGCCAAGACCGCCAAGGAAGAGATCAACGGTGCGCTTTCCGTTGACGGCGACTTCAGATACGGAGCCACGGCGACCGTGACCTTCGAGCCCGACGTTGTCGGCGATTACGACTACGTCATCGAATGGTACGCCGCCGGCGGCGATCTGCTCGGAACCGGCGAGACCTACACCTTCGTCGCCGACGACATCGGCATCAGCTTCAACGTGAAGGTAACCTCCGAAGACCTCGAAGGATTTATCAGCACCTCTGACCTCGGACCCGTCGAGAAGGGTCTCGTTACCGTTAACGCCGAGCCCACCGCGGAGCTCCTGCCCCTCGGTATGTCTCTCGCCAACGCCGTCCTCACCGGCGGCGACACCGACGTTGCCGGCACCTGGGCGTTCGTAACTCCGGACGTCATCCCCGAGTACGAGCAGTCCGGCAGCGAGTTCGACGTGACCTTCACTCCCGACGACGCGGACCTCTACGAAGTCTACACCTGCAAGGTGGCCGTTGAGATCAACGCCGTCACCGAGCCGAAGACCGTCGTCAACACCGACTTCGGTTACGTCGAGCTTTCCGGCGACTTCCACGACCTGAGCGTCACGACCTTCGAAATGGAGAAGATCACGCCCAGACAGACCGCGTACTTCGACCTGCTCCGCGCCGCGAACCGCAGCGACTCCGAGAAGAACATCATCTTCATGTACGCGATCGAGTTCGATACCGCGATCGCTCCGTACATCGGAACCCTCACCTTCAAGGCCGACCTCAGCGCCGACCGCGCGGGCGAGACCTACACCGTCTGGTTCTTCACCAAGGACGGCGTGGTCGGTAAGGAAGGCACAGTCAATGCCGACGGCACCATCACCGTCGAGGGACTGAAGTTCTGATTCCCGCCTCTCAATAAACCGAAGCAGCGCCCCGCGCGGGGCGCTGCTTCTTTCATTTATTATATAATTATGCGCGATCGCGGGGCGGGTGAGGCAAACTGCACAATTAATCCCAAAAAATCAAAAATAAGTGTTGTAAATGTAAAAAAAGTGTGATATAATCGCAGTATAGTGTCAGTAGTGATACTGTCAGAAGGACCATTATAAACTTAGGAGGATAACTATGAAGAAGCTACTCAGCGTATTGCTTGCGGTTACTATGCTGCTCGCAATGGGAAGCGGACTCGTCATCTTCACGTCGTCGGCTGCCGACTACGCAAAAATGGCGCTGCCCGGCTTCAATCAGTACACGCCCGCTCAGATGGACCGTATGGCTAAGAGAGCCGACGACACCTATGAGTACGGCAGCAACTGGCAGTTCGAGAAGGACGACGAAGGTCACACGATCTTCAACGTCACCGTTCCCGCCACAGGAGACACCTACGGCGGATACAAGTGTGCTTTCGCCACTGCCGATCAGTATAACCAGTGGAGACAGAACAAGCTTATCGACGGGCTCTCTCCGTTTGGTGACGTCGATATGTCCAACAAGCTCGGCTTCAAGTTCAAGGTAGTCAACGTGGGCGACGTTGCTTTTACGGGCAACATCGGCTTCTGCTTCGGCAGCTCCACCAAGAGAGTCGCCGTTGACTTCAGAGCCTGCGACCGCGAAGGCGATTACTATGTTGTCCGCTTTGGCAAGACCGGCTGGTACGGCTACACCGTCGTCGGCGAGAGCTGGTACTATGACTGCCCGACGCTTGCCGATACTTACTACGGCGTGATCGATCAGTTCCAGATGTATTTCGAGAACAGCGCCTCCATGGCGGGCAAGCGCCTGAAGTTCTACATCGACGACTTCCACGCTTACGGCACCGTCGACAGCGCCGAACTCGGCAGAGCGATCCAGGCCGCGAAAGCCGCCCAGGTCACTCCTTCTCTCATCGAGACCGCCGAGGCGACCTACAGAGCCGCCGAGGATCACACTCAGGATGAGATCGACGCCATCGCCAAGAAGCTCAACGACGTGATCGAAGAGCAGAAGTACGGCTTCGAAAAGGCGAAGAACGACCTCGACGAGCTCCTTACGCTTGCCGACGACCTCGGATTCTTCGATTCCACCTACGAGCATTATGAGGACGTCTCCGACGCCGATCTGGCTTACGCCGATCCCAACGCCACGCTCGACGAGCTGCGCTATCACGTCAGAGTCGTCAGAATGCTCGTCCTCGCCGAGACCGCGAATCAGGACGTCTGCGACGCCTTTGCCCGCTGCGTCAACGCGTGGCAGTACAACTACACCGACAAGAGCTACAAGGACGCTCTTACCGCCATCGACGAGGCGTGGGCGATCTATGAAGACGACGCCGCCGGCGCCATCGCGCTCCTCGACGCCGCTTACGACGCGCTCGAGCTCCTGCCCGTCAAGGCGACCACGGCCGACTTCTTCGAAGGCTGGACCACCACCCAGGTCAATGACGTCGTCGACGCCAACTCCGACAGACTCTGCGATTCCATCGGCGAAGGCCTCAATATTGACGGCGCCTGGAACGCCGGCGACTTCTCCAACAACACTATCTTTGAAGCGGACGGCAACTTCTCCATGACCGCGCTTGCCGACTTCACCGGCAAGGCGATGGGCTGGAAGAACATGGACCGCAGCAAGACCCTGCAGACCGAGAGCAACGGAGCGTTCCCGCCCATGAACGTCGCGGGACTTTCCGGCGCCGACGGCGTACGCTTCAAGCTCGAGTCCACCGGCTCGATAGACAGAATCCTCATCGGTCTGTCCAACTGCTCCTCCATGACGAGAGAGATGTACGCGATGCGCATCAGACCCGAGCTGGTCGCTTCCGACGGATACATCAACATCCCGTTCAGCTATTTCCAGAAGGCTTTCTGGTGCAACGCGTTCGCTCAGGAAGAGCTTGACAACGTCATCGTTTTCATCATCGAAGCTTACGGCCTCGAGGAAGACACGACCGTCACGGTCTCCGACTTCCGCGGTTATAAGCGCCTTGAGAACGCCACCTCCGCCGACGCCGAGAAGCTTGCCGGCATAGTCGCCAAGCTCGAAGCGTTCGACATCGACGGCAAATACGCCGATCTGCTTGCGGAAGCCGGCGAACTGAACCTCGCCGACAACTACAGCTCCGACTATGAAGATATGTACAACGCGATCTTCGCGGTCCTGAAGGACTACGCGGATCCCTCCGTTGCGATCGTCGACGTCCCCGGCTTCAGCATCTTCACTCAGGAAGAAATGAGCCAGTTCCCGGCGTATGACGGCGGCGGATGCACCTTCATCAAGACAGAGAGAGGCATTAAACACACTCTTTCCAACGGAAGCTGGGCTTTCGTTCCCGCCAAGTTCACCTATGTTGACGACGGCAGCTCTTTCGGCGAGCACGACTGCTTCTTCGGAGCGGTCGAGCCTTTCGACGGCAAGGACCTGAAGGCGATGCTCGGCGGCTACACGCTGAATGACATTTACGCTTATCGCTTTAAGGTTGAGAATGCCGCTGCCGGAAAGTTTATGAACATTACCTATAAGGACGGCGTCGGACTTTGGAACGGAATGCTCACAGGTGATAACAAGGTCTACGAAGGCGAAGACGGCTACTTCACCTGGATTATCGACGAAACCAACACAAACGGTGCCGGTGATCCCCCATGGTATCCGAAAGTACCATGGACTCTCGATGACATTAAGACAAAGGCAAAGTACTTTGTATGCTCTTTCTATAACAACGTCAACAGAGACATCTACGGCTGGCAGGTCATTCTCTTCGAAGCGATCGACCGCAGCGAGCTGAAGGCCGCTCTCGAGCAGTATAAGGACCTCGGCCTCGCCTCCTACGACGACGCCATGGATACCTACTACGACAAGGCCGCCGACGCCGACGCCATTGCCGCCGCCGCCAAGGCGCTGAACGACGCTGCGACTCCGGACGCCCCCGCGGCTCCCACCGCCGCCGAGATCACCTACAACAGCGTAACGCTGACTCTCGGCCCCGACAACATCGAGTACAGAATGGGCGAGAACGGCGAGTGGACCGGCAACGTCGAGTTCACCGGCCTCGAAGCCAACACCGAATACACCTTCTACGCCCGCGTTGCCGCCATCGGCGGATACAACGCCTCCGAGCCCTCCAAGCCGCTGACCGTCAAGACCGCGAAGGCCCCCGTCGAAGGCGAAGTCGCCATTGAAGGCGACGCCGTCTACGGCGCGACGCTGACCGCTTCCGTCACCGGCATCGGCAGCAATCCCGGCGAACTGACCTACAGCTGGATCAAGGACGGCGCCGAAGTCGGCTCCGGCTCCGAATACGTGATCGTTAAGGAAGACATCGGCGCGACTCTGACGGTTTCCGTCACCGCCGCCAACTACGAAGGCACTCTCACCAGCGAGCCCACCGCCGCTGTTGAGAAGGCGACTCCCGTTGTCGCCGTCGCCCCCACGGCTTCCGCCATTATGATAGGCGAGAAGCTCGGCGCTTCCCAGCTCAGCGGCGGCGAAGCCGACGTTGAAGGCGAATGGGCGTGGGTCGATCCGGAAACCGTTCCCGAACTCGACCAGTCCGGCACTACCTTCCCGGTCATCTTCACTCCGGCCGACACCGATTGCTACAACACCGTAACCGTCGACGTGGCCGTTACCGTCACCAACAACGTTGAAGAGATGTCCGTCACCGACGACGCCTCCGGCATCACGCTGACCGGCGAATTCGCGGTCGGCGCCGCCCCGACGATCGCCGTCGAGGAGATCAAGGCCGGCAAGCCCTCCTACCTCGCGCTGCTCCGCGCCGCGAGAAACAGCCAGGGCAACACCCTGATCCTCTTCAAGAACGTCTCGGTCGACAGCCGCTACGTCGGAACGCTCACCCTCAGCGCTCAGCTCAGCGCCGACCGCGCGGGCGAGACCTACACCGTCTGGTTCTTCGCCGACGGCGAAGTCATGAGCGCGCAGGGCGTTGTTGACGCCAACGGCGTGATCGCCGTCAGCGACTTCATCGCGGACGTCGTTGCGTAAGCGATACGAGGAGTTTCTCAAAGAAACCGAATAGTTAAACCTCTTTTCACGGGGCGGCTCGAGAGAGCCGCCCCGTGATTGTTATATACCGCCAATATATATTATGAAAGGAAGGCGAGGGTGGAGTCGGCCGGACCGCGTACGGCGCTCCTCCGCGCCGTTTTCGGGCATAATTCGCGAAATGTGAAATCTTAATGAAAAAAATCTTGAAAAAAATCCAAATTACTCTTGCCAAATTGAAATAATTATGCTAATATAGCGGTATGTAGACAGAAAATGTGAGTCAGTATATCCATACGCATTTTCAAACAGGTTTACAAACGCGGCGGAAAGCCGTTTCTTCGGGGCCGGAAAACCCGCGGCCCTATTACAAGAAGGAGGAGAAGGGGATGAAGCACGTCTGACGGTGGAACCGTCAACACCCGACGGGGAATCCGTCAAATGATTAAGTCTTAAAATCGTGAATCACACTCGCGAAATTTTTAAAGAAATGAGGAAGCACTTATGAAAAAAATCCTTAGTTCACTGCTTGCTTTCGCGATGGTACTGGCTCTGTTCAGCGGCGTGATTGTTTTCAACGCCTCTGCAGACGATACTCAGGAATTCCATATTCCGTTTATCAACCAGTACACGCTTGCGCAAGCGCAACAGATGGCGAAGGGTACTAACGGCACCGTGTCTTTCGACAAGACCGGTGACGGAAAGACCGTCATCATCGGCACCACCGGCGCGACTGCCAGCTGGGGTAACTACTACTTCCAGTTCGACACCGCGAAGGGTATCGATCAGTGGGCGAAGAACGCGCTGGTCGACGGCATCAAAATCTTTAAGGGTGCGGATTTCTCCAACAAGTCCGCCATTGCCGTTAAGTTCGCCGACGTCGACGGCTATGACGCTACCGCCAGCATAGACGATGCGAAGGGTATGTTCCTTACCCTCGGCAGCTCCACCAAGGCCGTCGCCATCGACTTCAAGAACCCGACCAAGCAGAACGGCTACTTCTACTTTGCCTTCACCGGCGCTCAGTTCGTCGGCGCGAGCTGGTATTATGACTGCCCGACCTTCCAGGACGCTTTCTTCCACACGATCGACCAGACCAAGGTTCAGATCAACATGAACGTCGGCGAAGCGAAGCTCGCTTTCGTCGTAGAGGATATGTACCTTGTCGGCCGCAACGACACCGAGAAGCTCGGCGAGCTGATCGTTGAAGCCGAGGCCGAAGGCATCGACTGCACCGCGGAAAGAGAGCTGTATTTCAGCGATACCGCCACGCAGGACGACGTTGACGCCGCTGCCGCAGCGCTGAACACCGTGCTGCATCCTTACGAGTATTACGATCTGGTCGGTTTCACCCAGACCACCCAGGCCGAGCTCGACACCCTCTCCGGCAACGTCGGTTACGTTGACGGCAAGATTTATAACGCCGTTGTCAGCAAGCTTGAGCTGACCGAGAACGCCGGCGAGATTAAGCTCACCCACAATCCTGCCAGCACGAGCGGCTACACTCAGTCGATCGTTACCTACGTCAAGAGCAACGGCGCGACGCTGGCGAACAGCCCCTGGACTCCCGTTGATGCTTCCAAGAAGCTCGGCGATATGGACGGTATCCGCTTCAAGCTGACCGACGCCGACGGCAAGCCCGTCAGCTTCTACGGCCAGTACAGATTCGTCGTTCAGGCCAGCGGCTGGGGCAACTACTGGTATTACAGAGGCAAGCCCTCTATCGACGAAGACGGCTACAACTTCATCGACTTCGGCCGTATTTACAGAGCGAGCACGACCAATACCGAGCAGCTGCTCTCCGACGAGCTCAACAAGCTCGACGGTATCTCCTTCCTGATGTACGGCGCCCCGGATACCGTATACTTCTCCGACTTCCAGGGCTACGTCAGAAACGTCAAGAGATCCGAAGGCCTCGAGTTTGTCGACCTGCCCGGCTTCAATGACTGGACTCAGGACAACCTCGATCTGACCAACGCCGCCGCGCTCGCCGATTCCGGCGCCGTCGGTACTGCGATGCAGTTCTATGACAAGGCCGGCGTTATGAGAGGCAACTCGACTCACGGCCTGCTCCCGACCAAGGACTATAAGCCCAACAACTATACTCAGATATGGGGAACCCAGACCAGCACCGATACTGCCGCCGAGCAGCAGAACGGCGACGTCTTCGGCTCCTACAAGGCTATCGGCGAACTCCAGAAGTTCGACGGCATCCGTATCGGTATCTCCACGACCGCGACCGGCGGCGGAGATCCCGTTACCTACAGCTGGGACGGCAACAAGAGAGTCAACATCAGCTTCAAGCTGGTCGGCTCCGGCCAGAAGGCCTTCAACAACACCTGGTATCCGACCTTCTCCTGCGACTACAGCTGCGCCAGCGGCGAGCTGTTCCCGAACTATGAGGACGGTTACCTCTACTTCTACTTCGACGACATGAAGAGCGGCTGGGCCGATCAGGTCCTCTCCCAGTACGCCAACACCACTCAGCTTTACGGCAACTTCCAGATGAGCTACGTCGGCGGCGGTTGTAACACCGAATGGAAGAGACTCGTCGTCTCCGACATGCAGCTCTTCAGAAACGCTCTTGCCGATCCCACCGAGGGACTCTGGGCGCCCAACTACACCGAAGAATCCTGGGCCGCTCTCGAAGCCGCGGTTGAAGCCCGCGACGTGCCGGCAATAGCCGAAGCGAAGGCCAACCTCAAGCCCGCCGTCATCGATCTCACCACCGATAACATGATGCAGGGCTGGACCACCGAGAACGTCAACGCGCCTGTCACTCTTAATGCCGACAGACTCTGCGATTCCATCGGCGACGGACTCAACGCTCCGAACGTCTGGAACGGCGGCGACTTCTCCAACAACACCGTGTTCGAGGCGAACAACAACTTCTCCATGACCGCGACCGCCGACTTCACCGGCAAGTCCATGGGCTGGAAGAACCTCGACCGTACCACGATGAACACCGCTTCCGCGGGTGCTTATCCTATCCTTAACACCGTCGGCATCGAGAACGGCGCCGGCATCCGCTTCAAGCTGGACGTTGAAGGCGGTTCCTTCGAGAGACTGCTCGTCGGTCTTTCCAACTGCGGCTCGGGCGGCAATAAGGAAATGTACGTCACCAAGATACTTCCCGATTACTTCGACGAGGAAGGTTACATCAACCTCCCGTTCAGCGCCTTTGAGAAGGCCTGGTGGGGCACCGCGTTCACCGAGGAGAATATCGCTGACGTCAAGGTCCTCATCGTCGAAGCTTACGGTGTGACCGACGGCACGAAGCTGACCATCTCCGACCTCACCGGATACAAGCCCTTCGATCCCGCCGATTACGTCGGCGATCTGTGGGAGTACAACTACACCTCCGACAGCTGGGCTGCCGTTCAGGCGGCTGCCGAAGCCGGCGACAAGGACGCCCTCATCGCTGCCAAGGCCGCGCTTGAGCCCCTCTTTGTCAAGCCCGTTACCGGCAACTTCTTCGAAGGCTGGACCACCACCGACGTCAACAAGACCGTTACCGCCAACAGCGGCAAGCTCTGCGACTCCATCGGCGACGGCCTCAACGCTCCGAACGTATGGAACAACGGCGACTTCTCCAACAACACTTCCTTCGAAGCGAACAACAACTTCTCCATGATGGCTACCGCCGACTTCACCGGCAAGTCCATGGGCTGGAAGAATATGGACCGCAGCAAGACCCTGCAGACCGCTGACAACGGCGCTTATCCGGCGATGAACGTTACCGGACTCTCCAAGGCCGACGGCGTCCGCTTCAAGATCGAAGTCGAGGACGGCACTGCGGAAAGACTGCTCATCGGTCTGTCCAACTGCTCCAAGTTCGTCCGCGAGATGTACGCGACCCAGATCAAGCCCGAATACGTTGCGGAAGACGGTTACATCAACATCCCGTTCAGCGTTTTCGAGAAGGCCTGGTGGTGCGACGCGTTCGCCCAGAACGAGCTCGAGGACGTCATAGTCTTCATTATTGAAGCTTACAACGTTTCCAAGTTTACCACTATCAGAATTTCCGATATGTACGGTTACGTCGGCAGAGACTTCGACATTGACGACGAATCTCTGACCAACCTGTGGCAGTACAACTACACCGCCGACAGCTGGGCCGCTTATGAAGACGCCATCGCTGCCGCGAAGACCGTTGAAGAGCGCGACGCCGCTCTTGCGCTGCTCGCTCCTTACGAGACCATCGCGACGACCGAGAACTTCTTCAAGGGCTGGACGACTGAAGCCGTCAACGCTGTCGTCACCGCGAACAGCGACAAGCTCTGCGATTCCATCGGCGAAGGCCTCAACATCAACAACGCCTGGAACGCCGGCGACTTCTCCAGAAACACCACGTTCGACGCGGGCGACGGCTGGTTCTCCATGACCGCGACCGCCGACTTCACCGGCAAGGCCATGGGCTGGAAGAACATGGACCGCAGCGAGACCCTGCAGCCCGACAAGAACGGCGCTTATCCGGCGCTGACCGTCAAGGGACTTTCCGAGGCGGAAGGTATCCGCATGAAGATTGAGGCCAACAAGCCCATCGAGAGAATCCTTATCGGTCTGTCCAACTGCTCCAAGTTCGTTCGCGAGATGTACGCGATGAAGATCAAGCCCGAATTCGTTGAAGAAGACGGCTACATCAACATCCCGTTCAGCTACTTCGAGAAGGCCTTCTGGTGCAGCGCGTTTGCGCAGGATGAGCTTGAAGACGTCATCGTCTTCATCGTCGAAGCTTACGGCGCCGAAGAAGGCACCGAGCTGAAGCTCTCCGACGTCCGCGGCTACAGAGCCCTGACCACTCAGGATCTGATCGCCGACCTTTGGGAAAGCAACTACACCGATGAGAGCTGGGCCGCTCTGCAGACCGCCGTCAACAGCGGCGACCTCGACGCCACCCGCACCGCCATCGGCGAGCTGGTTCTCAGAAACGTCAAGACCGTGACCGAAGACTTCTTCACCGGCTGGACCACCGAGGCTGTCAACGCTGTCGTCACCGCGAACAGCGACAAGCTCTGCGACTCCATCGGCGAAGGCCTCAACATCAACAACGCCTGGAACGCCGGCGACTTCTCCAGAAACACCACCTTTGCGATAGATGCTGACGGCGCGTTCGTTATGACCGCGACCGCCGACTTCACCGGCAAGGCCATGGGCTGGAAGAATATGGACCGCAGCGAGACCCTGCAGCCCGACAAGAACGGCGCTTATCCGGCGCTGACCGTTGCCGGTCTCTCCAAGGCCGAAGGTATCCGTCTCAAGATCGAGGCCAACAAGCCCATCGAGAGAATCCTCATCGGTCTGTCCAACTGCTCCAAGTTCGTCCGCGAGATGTACGCGATGAAGATCAAGCCCGAATTCGTTGCCGAAGACGGCTACATCAACATCCCGTTCAGCTACTTCGAGAAGGCCTTCTGGTGCAACGCGTTTGCGCAGGATGAGCTCGAAGACGTCATCGTCTTCATCGTCGAAGCTTACGGCGCCGAAGAAGGCACCGAGCTGAAGCTCGCCGACGTCAAGGGCTACACCACGATCGTCGCTCCGTCCGCGGAAGAGATCGCCGCCCTCGAAGCCGTCATCGCGACCCTCAAGGCCGACGACATCGACAATCGCTTCGCCGCCGACATCACGGCTGCCGAAGCGACCAAGACCTCCGAAGACCACGACGACGTCCTCGACGCCACCGCCGCTATCCAGGCGATAGTTGACGAGCTCGAGTCCGACGGCCGTCCGGCTCTGAAGGAAGCCATCAGCAAGGTCGACGCGACCAAGTATCCCGACGAAGTAGCCGCCGGCATCGCCGCCTACTACGACGAGACCGCCACTGCCGACGACGTCGCTGCCGCCACCAAGGCGCTGCAGAGAATCATCGACCAGCCTGCTGCCCCGACCGTGACCTTCACCGTCACCGACAGCAGCATCACTGTCGACGCGATCGAAGGCGCTGAGTATAAGCTCGGCACCGGCGAATGGCAGGACAGCAACGTCTTCGAGAACCTCGGCGCCAACGTCGAGTATCAGGTTTCCGCCCGCATCAAGGCGACCGACGACTTCATCGCTTCCGAGGCCACCACGGTCACCGCGACGACCAACAAGACCAGCTTCGGCGAAGCTACCGTCACCGTCAGCGGCACCGAGAGATATGACGAGACCCTGACCGCCACCGTCGCCGACGTACCGGCCCTCATCGGCACGAACTACACGATCGAGTGGCACAACGCCGACGGCGAAAAGATCGGCACCGGCGAGACCTACGTCCTCGCTGCCGACGAAATCGGCACCACGGTTTACGCTGAGCTCGTTTCCGACGTCGCTTCCGACACCGTCAAGAGCGACGCGACCGGAACCATCGGCAAGGGCGTCATCAAGAACTACACCCTGCCGACCGCTGCCGAGATCACCTATCCTCAGACTCTGGCCGACTCCGTCCTCAGCGGAGGCGACACCGGAACCGTCACCGGCACCTGGGCCTGGGCGGCTCCCGAGACCAGACCTCTGATCTCCCAGAGCGGCAGCCTGTTCGCGATCACCTTCACTCCGGACGCCGCGTTTGCGGATCTGTATGAAGGCATCGAGGCTGACATCGCCGTGACCGTCAACGCTCCCGCGTATGGCGACACGACCTTCACCGACGTCAACGGCATGACCGTCAGCGGCCAGTTCATGGCCGGCGTCGAGATGCACGTTGAGCCCATCGGCTATGCTGAGCCCGCCTATCAGTCCCTGCTTCGTGCTTCCAGCAAGGACACCTCCGGTCTCAAGAAGCTGGTGCTCTTCAAGCGCATCACCTTCACCTACAACGGTGAAGAGATCACCGACCTCTACACCGGCGGCCTGATCGTCACCTCCTTCGTCGGCGCAAACCGCGCGGGCCAGGATTACAGCACCTGGTTCTTCGTCGGCAACAAGCCCACGAACTACGGCGGCACCGTCGATCCGACCGGTCTGCTGGTCGTTGAGAACGTCATCCTCTGAGGATAACTTCTCAAAAGCGTGAGGCGAACGCCGAACGCATAGGTTAATACCTCTGAACGCGGAGTCGTCTTTGACGGCTCCGCGTTTTTGTTTTCCGCGGGGCAGGGGAGGCGGGCGAACTTCGTTCGCAGTGATATTGACGCTTCGCGTCAGTGATATTATCGCTCCGCGATAGTGATATTGCGGCTTCGCCGCAGTGATATTGACGCTGCGCGTCAGTTAAGGAACAACTTGCCTGCGGCAATTTGAATTATCATTACGCAGAGCGTTTGTCATCCTGAGCGGAGCGGCGGAACGCCGCGCCCGTAGGGACGAGCATTGCTCGTCCGTGCAGTCACGCTGAACGCCGCGAAAGAACGCCTCGCGTCGACGCAAGCGCAAACCGTAGGGAAGGGCGTTGCCCGTCCGTGCAGACGTCCGCCGGCCCCCGCGCCTTATTGCCGCATTTTGCGAAAAAACCACAAAGCGCCGCGCTTTTTTATGCTTTTTGCCCAAAACACTTGACAATTGTGTGATAGAATTGTTATAATACAAGCGTATATATACGGGGTGGTAGTGTTTTTTGTGAGGAGAAAAAGCGAAGAACGCCGCCGTCCGATACTTTCGCCGCCGGGTAGATTCAGCAGCGAAATAAATGTATATAAAAACCCGACAATCAAGGAGGAGTGATGCAAAAATGACCGGACGCGCGCCGTCACCCATCGGCGCAAACGAAACCGTCCGATCGAAACCTATGTTCAGTCGATCAAAGCAAACCCAATTTCGCGAAAATTATTCAAGAAAAGAGGAAGCAACAAAATGAAAAAAATCCTTAGTACCCTGCTTGCTTTCGCGATGGTACTGGCTCTGTTCAGCGGAGTAGTCGTTTTCAACGCCTCCGCCGAGATAGAGAACGATGACGTTTGGATGAGCATCCCCTTCGTCAACCAGTATACCGATGCGGAACTGCTAAAAATGGTCGTGTCGGGCAACAACTCGATACATAACGACTACTGGTCCGATGCCAGAAACGCCTCCAATGTCACTCTTACCAAGGACGAACAGGGCAGAGTCGTTTTCAACGCCACTACCGGAAGCGAGCTCTATTACGGCAGAAGCTATTTCGTATGGAGCACCTCCGCGCGCGCGAACCCCATCAAGAAGGTCGGGCTTATCAACAGCATCAACGTTTTCGGTGACGCTGAGCTCTCCAACAAGAAGGGCATCGCTATCAAGTTCGGCGGTAACGATACGTTCTTTGCTCAATTGAAGAAGGTAAACCTTACCCTCAACAGCAGCAAGCAGATCGCTATCGTCAAGCTCGAGAACGGCGTGAAGCAGGGCGATTATTACGTATATGATTTCGCCGGCGCCACTTACGACAGCGGCAACAGCAACACGGTATTCAGTATTCCCGAGACCTATGACGGAATCCTTGACTCCGTGAACTTCGCGATGCAGTTCGGCACCGCCTCGTCGGAAATCCAGTTCTGGATCGAAGACTTCTGCGTCATAGGCGAAACCGATTCGAGACTGCTTTACAACGACATTGCCAACGGCAAAGCGAACGGACTCGACGTTACCGCTGCCGAGGCGGTCTATAAAGATCCCACCGCTACTCAGGAGCAGATCAACGCCGCCAGAGGACTTATGTCCGGCGCCATCATGCACCTTCCGCTGATCAACCAGTATACTCTGAGCCAGGCGGCGAAGATTGGCGTTAAGAACGGCTGGCAGTCTACTGCGAAGAACCTGTCTAACGTTACTTATTCCAAGGACGCTCAGGGCAAGCTCATCATTTCTGCGACGACTCCTGCCGAAGGCGACCAGTGGGGACTTTACGGTTATATATCCACCGCAAAGAACGCTACCTTCTATAACAGGATTGATCTGATCGATAGCGTCGATATCTTCGGCGACGCGGAAATTTCCAACAAGTCGAAGCTCGCGATAAAGGTCAACGGCGACGCTGCGTTCCAGTCCGCGTTCAGTAAGATCTCGCAGGTCACTCTCGGTACGTCTCAGACCCTCCCGAGCGATGATAATTATCACGGTGTTGTCGTTTACGCCAAGTCGCCCACCAAGCTCAACGGCTACTGGGTATTCGACCTTTCCGCCCTTACCGTCAACAGCTACGACAGAAGCGGAATCGATACGATCGACAAGGCGTATGACGGAATCGTCGACTCCATCACGATGAACTTCGCGTTCAAGACGGCTTCTCCGTCCGTAGACGTCAAGTTCTGGATAGAGGACGCGTTCCTGATCGGCGCTGCCGATACCACGAAGCTCCACAGAGCCATCCGTGACGCGAAGGCCGCCGGCGTCGACGCCGACGTGATCGCCGCCGCGGAAACGGTCTACAAAGACACCGCCACCACTCAGGAGCAGGTCGACGCGCAGGTCGCTATCCTCAAGAATGCGATCAACGCCAATCCGTTTGATGCGAATTACATTTATACGCAGATTCCCGGCATCCAGAACTGGACCCAGGCGACCATCGACGCTTATAACACGCAGGCCGCGCTCAAGGGCAGTGATTCCGGTACGCCCGGCGCTCTGGTAAAAGACCACACCGTCGGCGCTGCCACTCAGGCGATTAGGCTCGACCTCTACAACAGCTCCCCGAACGCTTGGTCCGCGGTCTTCTCGACCAGCGCCAACGTTGCGGACAGGGCCGCTGCCAGCCAGCTCGGCGATATCTTCGGCGATTACAGAAAAGTCAAGAATATGAACCAATTTGACGGTCTGAGAATTGCCGTTCAGAACGCCTACGGCAACGAGCCCTGTTTTGATGCCACGTCAAGCGGCACGCAGATCGTTCAGCTCCAGCTCGTCTGCACCGCGGCTAACTCCTGGAACAACAAGAGCCTGCCTTATGCGACTCATAAGCAGTATTACAGAAACGCCGACGACGCTACGCTTTCTAACACCGCTGTTTACCATGATGGATATTACTATTTCTACTTCAAGGACTTCACCAGCGGTTGGGGCGGAAACTTCTTCGAGAAGTACGGCAGTCAGAGCTGGGATTACGACAACATAAAGTTGATCGTCCAGTGCAGCAACTTCAACTCTTCCGGTAAGTATAACGGCGGCGCGCTGTATCTGTCCGATATGCAGCTGTTCAGAACTGGGCCCGCTGACAAGACCGCTCTTGGTGAAGCTATCGCAACGCTGACCGGCATTGACGCCGTCACTTTCGCCGCCGAGCTCGCCGCGGCGCAGGCAGTCTATGACGAATACGCCGCTTTCCAGAGCGAAGTCGACGCGCAGACCGACATCATCAACGGCTGCATCAAGGAGGCCATTATCGGCAACTATTGGGAGTACAACTATACTCCCGAGAGCTGGGCTCCTCTTGCTCAGGCCGCCGCGGCGCTCGACGTTGACGCCGCTGCCGCCGCCAAGGCGAACCTCGTTCCCGCAAACGTCAAGACCGTGACCGGCAACCTGATGGAAGGCTGGACCACCGCGGACGTCAACGCCACCGTTACCGCGAACAGCGACAAGCTGTGCGACTCCATCGGCGAAGGCCTTAACATCAACAACGCATGGAACGCCGGCGACTTCTCCAGAAACACCACCTTTGCGGCTGACGGCAACCTCTCCATGACCGCTACCGCCGACTTCACCGGCAAGGCCATGGGCTGGAAGAACATGGACCGCAGCAAGACTCTGCAGAACGTCACCAACGGCGCGTATCCGGCGCTGAACGTTGCCGGACTCTCCAAGGCCGAAGGCCTCCGCTTCAAGCTCGAGGCGAACAAGCCCGTTGAGAGAATCCTCATCGGTCTCTCCACCTGCGCCGAACCCTCTCCGTTCACTGCCGGCGGACACAGAGAGATGTACGCGATGAAGATCAAGCCCGAATACGTTGGCGCGGACGGCTATATCAACGTTCCGTTCAGCTACTTCGAGAAGGCCTTCTGGTCCAACAAGTTCGCTCAGGATGAACTCGAGCTCTGCATCGTCTTCATCGTTGAAGCTTACGGCGCTGAAGAAGGCACTACGATCACCATCTCCGATCTCCGCGGCTACAAGACGATCGTCGCCCCGACTCAGGCCGACGTCACCGCTCTTGAAACCGAGATCACGAAGCTCATTAACTATGACTTCGACAACAGATGCGTCGATCTGATTTCCGACGCTCAGGCGGTTGCCAATACCTCCGAAGATCAGGACGAGGTCGTCGAAATGACCGCCGCCCTCAAGGAAGTCAACGACAAGTTCGCGGCTGACGACCGCGTCGCTCTGAAGGCGAACATCGACGCCGTCGAGGCGATCGACGCGACCCTGTGGGCGACCGAGATCGCCGCGGGCGTTGACGCTTACTACGACCTCGACGCGGCCGCGACCGATATCGCCGCCGCCGCGAAGGTCCTCCAGAGGATCATCGACAAGCCCGAGACTCCCGTCGTCGAGATGGCCGAGACCACCGATACCTCCATCACCGTCACCCCCATCACGGGAGCCAAGTATAAGCTGAACAACGGTGAGTGGCAGGACAGCAACGTCTTCACGGGCCTGCTCCCGAACACCGCCTACGCGATCAGCGCCTACATCGCCGAGAATGACGATCACATCGCTTCCGACGTTTCCGTCGCGGTTGAAATCACCACCGCGAAGGGCTCCGTCGCCGGCACTGTCGTCACCATCAGCGGCGTTGAGAGATACGACGAAGTCCTGACCGCCACGGTCACCGACGTTCCCGAATATCTCGGCGGCGTTTACACCATCGAGTGGCGCAACGAAGCGGGCGAAACCGTCGGCACCGGCGAGACCTACACGATCGCCGCCGCCGACATCGGCTCCTTCGTCTACGCGGTCGTCGTTTCCGACAACGCGCTCGACACCGTCGCTTCCGATCCTACCGGAACCATCGGCAAGGGCATCATCAAGGGCTACACGCTGCCCACCGCCTCCGCGATCCAGTATCCGCAGACCGTCGGCGACTCCGTCCTCTCCGGCGCGGACACCGGCATCGTGACCGGCACCTGGTCCTGGGTAACTCCGGACGCTCAGCCGCTCTCCAGCCAGACCGGCAGCGCGTTTGACGTGGTCTTCACTCCGGACGCCAACTTCATCGATCTCTACGAGATCATCGAAGCGAGAGTCGTCCTGACCGTCAATCCCGCTCCGTATGAGCCCGCCTCCCTCGAGGATGAGGACACCAACACCGACCTCGTTGTTACCGGCGAGTTCATGCTGAACGTCGAGATGCACGTGACCGACATCAGCCACAAGGATCCCGCGTATCTGGCTCTGCTCCGTGCCTCCGGCAAGGACAACTCCGGCCTGCCGAAGCTGGTCCTCTTCAAGAGCTTCAGCTTCACCGTCAACGGCGAAGAGATCGACGACGTTTACGACGGCGACCTGACGGTCACCTCCTACGTCGGAACATCCCGCGCCGGCCAGACCGTCAGCGCGTGGTTCTTCATCGACGGCAAGCCCGTCAACTATGAAGGCACCGTCGACGCCGCAGGCATCCTCACCGTCACCGGCGTCAAGCTCTGAGTTTGCGCCGCGACAAGCGGGAGGCGCGAGCCGACCGCACGGGTAATATGTAAATAGTACCGCTGAACGCGGAGTCGTCTTCGGACGGCTCCGCGTTTTTGCGTTTGTGATACCGCGCCGTTTCACGCGGGGCGCGGCGGGAAAGGCGCAAGCGTGCGCGGCGGGGGAGAGCGTGCGATCCGATCATGCGGAACGTATATTAAATATGTAGAAAGTCCCCGTCCGCCGATCGGATAAACTTATCACATTTCCATTATATTTTTTTGCGCTTTTTTCACAAAACCCTTGACAAAATCGGCATCTGATTGCTATAATACAATCGTATATATACGGGTGATAGTGTTTCCGGGTGGGAAAGCGTCCCGAAGCGCTCGCTTTGCGTACTGTGAAAAAGCGCGCGGATTCTTCCGACCGGACAAGCGTAACGCCCCCGCGTTCGACGGGCGCAACGGGGGAGACTGCTTATTTACCCGTCTACGAGAGAGACGCCGTCGATTCATTTGATCGGTCTTTTCGATCACAAAGAGGAGTGACAGAATGAAAGCATCTTTCGCGCAAACTTCGGTTATCTTACCTGCTTTCGGCATGATAGAGGCGCATTCGCCGACGTCATGCACAATGTCGGGTTTTGATTACACAACAACTAACGGAAAGGAGCACTAACATTGAAGAACTCTAACACCAAAAAAGTATTGACTTCAATACTGTCTTCATGCTTAGTTGTTATGCTCCTGCTCAGCACCATGGTGATTTCACCTGTTGCGCTCACCGCGAGCGCCGCTGGGCAGCACGGTATAACCATCAACCACATTTTCAGCGACGGCTACAACGCCGCCAACTCGTATGATGAGCTTTACGGTTCTTACGAGGAGGGAGAGACTCCTCTCGTGACGATCATCGCGCCGCAGGGCTACATCATCGAGAATGTCTTCTTTACGACCCCCAGCGGAGCAGATTTCTCCCTGTTTATAGAAGACCTCCAGTATGATAATCCCGTTCAGGGCGTTTATCACATCACGATGCCTGACTACGACCTCGAGATGAACGTCATCTACCGCTGCATACTTAACAGCGCCGTTGTCAACCACATTTATGACGGCGGACACAGCGACGACGCCGACTATCAGGTCATCATCGACGATGAGATAGCCGCGGGCGACGACGTTGTCTTCAACGTCGATCCCAAGGCGGGATACGCTGTCGACACCATCTACGTTCTCGGTTACGCCGGCACGTCCTTCGCGACCCTGCTCGATCTTCCGATCGAGACCATCGGCGCGAACAGCTACAGACTGACGATGCCCGATCAGCCGATAACCATCAAGGTCGTTTACACCGCCAACAGGCACGACATCACTCCCGTTGCGCTGTTTGACGGAGTTGAGAGCCCCGATCCGGAGACCTATTACGTCGGACCCGTCACCGCCGACCCCGGTGAGACCGTAGTCTTCTACGGCGCCGAGATCAACGGCTACAGCGTGCCCGAAGTATTCGTTACCGCCGGAGCCGGACAGGACTTCGTCGAGGTCGTTGAGCTTGAGGAGATCGCCGGCGCGTACAGCTTTGTAATGCCCGACGCTCTGGTCACCGTCCACCTGATCTACAGCAACACCGAATACGGCATTGCCTCCGCGAACATCTTCGAGGACGGCAACGATGACGACACCGTTTATTATGACGGCGCCGATACCGCCATTGTCGGAGAGAGAGTATTCTTCACCGTCGAGAATCCCGACGGCTATACCCTCAAGGAGATCTACGGCGTGATGACCGCCGGAACCGCGTTTGTCGAAGTGTTCCCGATTGACTCCATCGCCGGCGCGTACTACTTCGATATGCCCGCGGGCGAAGTCACGATCTGCCTGGTCTACGCCAAGTCGCAGTTTACCATTTCCGCGGTGAACGTTTTCGAGGACGGCACCGATGATGACACTGCCTACTATGTCGGCCCCACCTCCGCCAACGTCGGTGAGAAAGTGCTCTTCACCGTCGAAGCGCCTCAGGGCTATGCGGTCAGCGAGATTTTCGGTACTTATGAGACCGGAGACGCGTTTGTCGAAGTGTTCCCGCTCGATTCCATCGCCGGCGCGTACTATTTCGATATGCCGGAAGGCAACGTCACGCTGACGATCGTCTACACCGCGACTCTGTTCGACATCAACTTCGTTTCCTACAAGGAAGCCGATCTTGACGACGAGTGGACCGTAAGCGATATTGCCGCGGGCTCGACTTTCGTGTTTGCCGCGAACGCTCCCGCCGGCTACGCCGTTGACGACGTCTTTGCGATGTCCAACATCAACGGTACCTTTGCCGAGATAATCCCTGTTGCCGATATGGGCAACGGCTCCTATTCCTTCGAGATGCCTGCCGCCGAGGTCGACGTCGTCATCCTTTACAAGTCCGTGCTCTTCGACGTGAACTATACGTCCTATGACGGAACCGACGTTGTCGCCGAGTGGACCGACGCCGGCGTTATGGTCGGCGACAAGCACATCTTCGCGATCGACGTTCCCGACGGCTACGCCGTTGAAGACGTTATCGCCACCACCGCCGTGAACGGCCTCTTCGTCGAAGTTCTGAACGTCAGCAACCTTGCCGGCGCCTACTACTTCACGATGCCCGAGGCGGACGTTGACGTTACCGTAGTCCTCAAGAAGATCACCTTCAACGTCACGATCAACGACATCGTCAACGGTCAGATAATCGATACCGAAGTCGCCCCCAGCGACGCCGGTACCACCGCGATTATCATCGCGACCGCTCCTGCCGGATACGAGGCCGGCTACATCATCAATGAGATCACCGCCGTCAGCGCCGCTGACGAAACCGTCGCGTACGATCTCGTCACCGTCGGCGAAAACGTCTACTCCTTTGAAATGCCCGAGGACGACGTCATCGTCAACATCGAGTGGAAGGCCAATATGTTCAACGTAACGGTTTCCAACGTCGACGAGAGCGGCCTCCTCATCAGCAGCCGCGAGATCAACAACAACCCCGCGGGTTCCGAAACCTCCATCACGCTCGAAGCTCCGGGCGCGGACTACATGATCGCTGAGTATTACATCGTTGCGGAAATTGCTCCTTTCCATGAATTTATCGACGCCGC
>JAEEGL016127999.1_pt1 | contig 20675 bp, 21 predicted proteins | sample 9134231 | NCBI WGS metagenome assembly JAEEGL01 (sample SAMN16246548, study PRJNA631951) | gut metagenome | biome: gut microbiome; feature: rumen; material: fiber-attached | host: Bos | place: Iran: Karaj | collected 2018-10
ATTAACAGCGTGTTCATAATTAAGCGGAGCGAAAGGGATTCGAACCCTTGTGGCGTTGCCGCCAAACGGTTTTCAAGACCGCCTCGTTATGACCGCTTCGATATCGCTCCGAGTCTTATTTGATATCTCAGATAAGATATTACTCTGCTTGAGAAGTCATTTCTGTATCTCGCGCAGCGCAAGAATTATATTAACAAAGTGGGGCCAACATGTCAAGCATCTTATTTAAATTTTTTATAAATTATTTTTCATGATGCTCTCATAGCAGTCCAGAAGCCTGTTTACAAGCTTTTCAACAGAGTATTTTCCAACTGCTTTTTTTATGCCGTTACATGATAATCTATCGGCCAGCTCTTTGTCTTTCATTACCCTTGCAATTGCATTTTTCAAAAAAACAGGATCTTTAGGTGGTACCATGAGCCCATCAACTTCATTTTCGATGATATCCGGAATTCCTCCGACTTCACTTGCAACTACACAGCAGCCGTGAAGCATTCCTTCAACAACTGCAAGCCCAAAACCCTCAAAATAGGACGGCACTGCCATTATCCCACATTCATCCAGATAGCGGTTCTTTTCTTGTCCTGACACCCAGCCTATGTATTTTACATAACCGCTTCGCCTTTTTATCTCTTCCTTTAATTCTTTATCCTCAAAAATACCGCCAATATAAAGTCTCAATCTGTTATTTTCCGCATGCAGAGCATCTGTTGCCTCAAGCAGTTCTTTTATGCCCTTGTCAACGCATATCCTTCCAAGGAAAAGGATGCTGTTCATATCTTTTACAGTACATGCCCTAGCCGTATCGATACCCTGCGTCACTATGCCATTTGGCATCACTTCGATTTTATCCTTATCCGTAAGTCCGCCAAAAAAATCCCTCCAGCTCTCTGTAAGGACCAGCATGCGGTCGCCCATATCCAGGATTTTCCTCACATATCTTCGTCTGCTTTTCGATAGCTGGTTCTCATAATAATTCACGAAATCTCCTCCGTGCTGATGAAGGAGTATTTTTTTTCCACACAGCCGTGCTGTTCTTATGAAGACAGATTTTCTCATAAAGCTCGAGTCCGATGAAAAGTTCACGTGGACGATATCGCACCATCCTAAATTCAACACAAACTTAAAGTAAGCAAGCCCGGCTATCATCAGCTTTCCAAGCTTGCTCGTCTCTCTCATCGTACCTATGTATCTCAGATCAACCTTTTTCTGAAGACCCGCCTCATAATAGGAATTCACAAGCGCTGAAATGCCGCCGTGAACCCCCCTGTCGGGTCCTATCATCAAAACCTTTATCCTGCTACTCATAGATCACCCCATAGCGGCACTTAGTCTCATCCCCTGCCACGTTTGAGAATAGCCTCAGCAACCGCTATATCCTCCGGAGTTGTTATCTTGATATTGTCATAGGAGCCCTCAACGAGCCTGACTTTAGTATCTGTATAGTATTCAACCACCATGGCATCATCGGTAATTTTTATTCCCTTGGCCATAAGATCTCCCTCTTCGCGGTCAAGTCTTTTATACAGATCAAGTATCATCTTGTAGGAAAAGACCTGTGGAGTCTGGATCACCCACATCCTGTCCCTGTCAGGTGTCGAATCCGCAAAGCCCTTCTCATCGGCGATCTTGATAGTATCCTTGGCAGGCATTCCAACCACACATGCCTTATACTGTTTAACAGCAGAAAAAGCCCTCATGATTATCTCCCTGTCTATAAAGGGACGCGCGCCGTCGTGTATGAAGGCATAGTCGCAGTCAGGTGCTGCCGCCTGCAGACCGAGCCTTACACTGTGATATCTGGCAAGACCGCCCTCAACAACTGCCGTGACCTTGTCGAATCCGTATTTTTCCACAATATCTTTTTTTACATAATCCACATCGCCCCTTGAAACCACGAGAACAATGTCATCCACAGCACTTTCTTCGAAAGCCTTGACAGAATAATAGATCAGCGGTTTCCCACCTATCTCCATGTACTGTTTCTTAACGTCCGACTTCATCCTGCTGCCGCTTCCTGCTGCAAGAACCACTGCTACTGTCTTCATAATTCATCTCTCCAGTCATATTAATGAACACTCATACTCTCGCGTCCGTGAAATCTTCGCTCCCGCTGTCCGAGAGAAAGATTTGGCACCGCATTCATATCCAGATCAAATCTCACACCCTTCTTGTACTCGTAGTAGCCTGCTGCCCCGATCATTGCGGCATTGTCAGTACAGAGCATTGGACTTGGTCTGTAAAAACTGATCCCATTTGCGGCACACTCCTTTTCCATCTGCTGACGCAGACACGAATTGGAAGCCACTCCGCCCGCAATCGCCAGTTTGTCAATTCCATACTCCTTGCAGGCTTCCACTGAATGGGAAACAAGCACCTCAACAACCGCCTTCTGGAATGATGCGGCAATATCTGCCTGCCTTATCTCATTTCCCTGCATCTTGTCCTGATTGATGAGGTTTAGGACAGCCGATTTGAGCCCGGAAAAAGAAAAGTCATATTTTGCATCCGGTATCTGTGCCCTCGGAAAAGAATACGCGTCAGGATTGCCTTCCCTGGCTGCCTTGTCGATCTTGGGTCCCCCGGGATAGCCCAGACCTATAGCCCGTGCAACCTTGTCGAATGCCTCTCCGGCGGCATCGTCTCTGGTCTGACCTATTATCTCAATCTCTCCATAGTCCCTCACAATTACAAGATGTGAATGTCCTCCGGATGCAACAAGACAGACAAAAGGAGGTTCCAGTTCTTTGTTCTCGATAAAGTTGGCGCAAATATGTCCTTCGATGTGATGAACTCCGATAAGCGGCTTACCTGTGGCAAAAGAAATTGCCTTTGCCTCGGAAACGCCCACTAAAAGCGCTCCAACAAGACCGGGTCCATAAGTTACGGCCACCGCATCTATATCCTTTAGTGACACGCCTGCTTCGCCCAATGCCGCCCTGATACAGCCATTTATCTTCTCAACATGTTTGCGTGAAGCAATTTCCGGCACTACTCCGCCATAGACCGTATGAAGCGCTATCTGTGACGAAATTATGTTTGAGAGAACCTGCCTGCCGTTCCTTACCACAGCTGCCGCAGTCTCATCGCAGGAGCTCTCTATCGCAAGGATTGTCACATCGCGCTCCTCATTATCTTTAACAGTCTTGGAAGAATTCTCCTCATCTTTTATGGACATGAATATCACGCCGTCATTTTCAACATTTTTATCTATCTGCATATATTGCCCTTTTCTCAGCGTCTGAGTCCCCCGCCGAATTTCCTAAGTGCCTCAGCTTCTTTCTGCCTGTTTGAACTATTCTGCACAAGAAAAGAAATATCATCCCTGCTGGTCAGCTTGCCGATATCCTCTTCCACAGTCACGTCACCCGGATGAAAAAGAATCTCCATATCGCTCACACCTCTGTCAGCCATGATATCTGCCGCATGTGTAATGCATTCTTTCACACTGTCATAGAACATATGTCCCGAGAGCATTACTCCCATAAAGAGCTTTCTCTGAACCTTAAGAGAGGCCAGCTTATCCGCGTATTTACGCTCATTCCTTGAAGCAAGAGCATTTAGTACCAGCACCTTGATCACATTTATCGGTTTGATGTCCTTGAGTTTGCCGGACGCTCGTCTGTAAATATCAAGTTCCTCTCTGGGAAATCTGATATATGACACGTCAAGATTATTCTTGTCGATAACATCCATCATGGCATCAAAAATAAGAGGCAGCATATGAAAATGAACATGCCCGTCAATGCGGTACTTACCCTCATTCATGTATGGTTTACATGCAAGGAGCTGTGCTTCCACCTCGCGCCTTATCTGCTTATAGTAAAAGCGTCTTAACACTGGTACATATCCCAGCAAAAGAAGTTTCCCAAATCCTATATTGAAATTACCCTCCCTGTCGGTAAGGCGCGTTGCCCTTTTTCCTGTCAGGGGTTTTCCTTCCACGAAGTTAAGGTGCACAGTCACAAACAGATTCTTGCGTATATCGCTTATGTCATCCATGCACTCCTTAAGGTATGGGCTGTTGGGCATTATGCTGATCCCGTTTAGAGCCCCGTCGTGGTAGCACTCAATTATGTGTCTGCTCTGTTCTCTGAAAAGTCCGTAGTCATCTGCGTGATATTCGATCATATTATTCTTCTTCCTTAAGTGTCCAGCCGAGTATTTTCCAGTTTCCTTTTATCTCATCCCTTCTGAGGATGAAACGATAGTAGTTGGCAGTGGTGCCATTGGCGCCATGCCTTAGGGAAAAGAGACAGTCGACGTAGCACATCTTGCGCCCATCAACTTTTATCTCATCAGGTTCTTTGGTCTGGATCACATAATTTGATATTGAATAGTCCTCTGCCTTGCGTCCCGTAACTTCGCTCTTTATCCCACCGGCAAAATCAAGATTTGCGTCAAGAAGCTCGGTATCCATTATTCCCATGAGGATAGAGATCATCTTGTCCTGCTGCTCATCAGAGTAGGTCTCGCGGTAGAGAACCTGCATGGTATGAGCATAGAGTTCTACAACTTTCCTGGCACTTGCAGGGTAATTCCTGTCAAGATCCACGGTTGTGATCTCATCCACAGCAGTGAACTGATATGTCTCCTCACTTCCTTTGCTCCTGCTCCTTGTAAAGATCAGATACAGTCCTAGCACCACAATCGCCCCCAAAGCGATTATTATCACGGATTTAAGTATGGCAGAGCCGGTACTCGCTTTTTCCAAAACTCACTCCTCCTGGAACTTAAGTTCCACACTGCGGCCGTCTTTGGCCGCGATTGTATTTGAAAAGATCTTTTTGGTATCCTGCATAAACTCCATGGGATTAACCAGTGATGGGCTGTAATGTGTAAGCCACATTTCTTTTACCCCGGCATCCCTTGCCATTCTGGCCGCCTCGTAAAAAGTCATGTGCTTGTTCTCCCTGGCCTTTTCAAGCTTGACAGGCTCTCCGTACATGCCCTCACAGATAAAGAGATCTGACCCGGAAGCATTTCGCACGATGCTGTCTGTTGGTCTTGAGTCAGTACAATATGTAAGCTTTATGCCCTTCCTCTCCTGCCCCAGGACCATGTCAGGAGTGTATACTGTTCCATCTTCAAGAGACACGTTTTCTCCCTTCTGAAGGGGATTCCAGTATCTCCTGTCAATCCCTGCTGCCTGTGCAGCCTCAACATTGAACTTGCCCTTGCGGCGAAGGCTCATCGTGTAGCCGTAGCAGGTAATATTGTGGTTGACCCTGAAGGCTTTTATCTCGAAATCGGGCATATCTTCAACGGTAAAAGAATTCTCATCTCCCTCAAGTTCCCTGAACCTGATCTCAAATGGCAGCTCGGGCGCGATGACCCTCAGGCTGTTTACAACCCTCTCGAGTCCCTTGGGTCCCACCATCAAAAGAGGTTCTGAGCGCTCTGCATTCCCCATCGTAAGGAGCAGTCCAGGAAGTCCCGAAATATGATCTGCATGATAATGGGTAAAGCATATAACATCGATGGGCTTGGCACTTATGCCCCTCTTTTTCATTGTAATCTGTGTTCCCTCACCGCAGTCGATGAGCACACATCTTCCGTTGTATCTCACATACAAAGACGTGAGGAATCTGCTGGGAAGCGGCATCATCCCACCGGTTCCCAATAGGCAAACATCTATCATGTATTCTCTCTTTTCCAATATATTACTGCATCGTCGGCTGGCTCAGTGTAGAATCCCGGCCTGACTCCCTCGCTCTTAAAGCCCAACTTCTCGTACAGCCCTATAGCTGCTGTATTTAATGAGCGCACTTCGAGGGTATAATCCCTGATACCTATCCCGTGTCCTCTTTGTATGAGCTGAACGAGCATCTTGTAACCGCAGCCGGTTCGCCTTATATCTCCTGAAACAGAGACATTGGTTATCTCTCCCTCGCCGGATATGTTCCGAACTCCGCAAAGTCCCACAATCCTTCCTGCCAATTCTGCCACAAGGTAGATAGTATCATCCCTTGTCATGGCATCGAGGAGCTGTTTTCTTGTCCAGGCCTCTTTTCCAAGGTTCATGCTCTCAAGCCTGTAAGCATCATCCACGTCTTCTGCAGTCATCTCGCGAACGCGTATCTTGGCGGGCACAGAAGGTACTTCCTGTTTATCTGCCTTAACATCTTTGCCGCCATCTTTATTCAATGCCTCTCTCTCAGCCTGAGACAGGCGCAGATAATCAGGCGCAAACTCATCCGAGGATATCATTTTCCCCTCTGCGGCATAAACATTTGCAAGTGTCAAAAGAGCTCCGGCACTCTGACGGCTCATGTGAAGCGGAGCAATAGTATAAGGAACCATCAGACTCTTTTCAAGCCTGTCATGATAAACAGGAACCCCGTCTCCTAAGAGTATCACCGGCTTGCCAATAGCGTTCAGCTCTTTGACCACATCATCTACCGAGGAGGCATACTGCTCATGTATTGTCCTCATGACATAGCTTCTCTCATGGTTCTTCTCTTCCGTATCCTTGGGAATGAAGGTATATATACCGGCATATACCTGACTGCGTCTTGCATCCATCATCGGGCAGATGATCTTCTCATTGCCGTAGAGGTTGTATGCCAGACCATCCAGTGTAGGAATCGGGATAATCGGTTTGTCAAGCGCAAGAGCAAGCCCCTTGGCTGTCGCGCTTCCTATCCTCAGCCCCGTAAAAGACCCCGGGCCCTTAGCCACAGCTATGGCATCTATAGTAGACAGATCCAGATGTATCTTTTCCGCCATGTCCCTAATCATAGGCATAAGGATTTCTGAATGTGTAGTCTTATATTGAATTGAAAACTGGGAGACAAGTATGTCGCCATCAGAGATAGCAACTGTTCCAACAAGCCCCGACGTATCTATAGCAAGTATCTTCATACTGATCTTTCCTAAGCATTTACTCTTGTCATTGTTATCATTCTGTAGTCAAACCCCTTCTCGAGGTTCTTCTCAATGGTTATCTCGGTATACTGTTCCGGGAGCAGTTCCTTAATAAGGTTCGCCCATTCAATGATGCAGACACCGTCACCATAGAAATAGTCCTCATATCCGATCTCGTCCATCTCACTTATATCGCCTATCCTGTAGACATCAAAGTGATACAGCGGGATCCTGCCTTCATCATAAACCTGCAGAATGGTAAATGTGGGGCTGTTGACAGGTCCTGTGATCCCAAGTCCTCTGGCAATTCCCTGTGTCAGTACAGTCTTCCCAACGCCAAGATCTCCCACAAGGGTAAACACCTTCCCGGGGGTGGCGCTCTCACCTATTCGCCTTCCGATCTCAAAAGTCTCTTTGTCGGAAAACGTCTCATGTCTCGTAACTATCTCCATAGCATACCTCAAATAATGATGACATCATATTTATAAGGTAATGATAACATACAATGAGCCGCCCGACAAAATCCAATTGCCCGGCGACTCATAATGCTTCAATATTCTGTTACAGTTTACCTGAATGATTCAATGATCAGTACTATTTATACTGTCGACTGCTCCACGTCAACCTTCTTGCGGATCTGAGTTGTCTGTGCCTTGAGAATCGGACTGAGCTGTTTGTAAACAAGGAATGTTATAACGCTGTCAGCGACTCCCTTTACAAGATTGAACGGTGCTACACACAGTGCACAGAATGTAAAGAGATTTGTGACTGCCGGATTGATCGCTGTTCCTGCAGCTATGAATGAATCTACTCCGCTTCCAAAGAGAACCGCATAGGCGGGAAGCAGGAAAAACGCGTTCAGGCTGGCTCCGACAAATGCGATGCAGGCAGTGCCTGCCAGACAGCTGATAAGTGCCATCTTCCTTGTCTTCTTAAATCTGTAGATGACTGTCGCAGGTACAACCAGCGCGGCTCCTACGACAAAGTTGGCAATCTCGCCGACGAAGCCTGTCGATGTTCCCTGAAGGATGATATTGAGCATCACCTTGATGAACTCTATCATCACTCCCACAAGTGGTCCTGCTGCAAATCCGCCGATAAGCGCTGGGATATCGCTGAAATCAAATTTGTAGAATCCCGGCGCAAACGGAAGCGGGAACTCAAAAAGCATAAGTACGAATGAGATTGCGGAAAAGACGCCTATAATGGCAAGATGTCTTGTGCTGAACACCTCCTCTGTCCGGATCCCGTCCTTCTCTTCCCTCTTCCTCGCCATTTTCTCAGCGATGGCGGTGAGGGCGAATGCTGCCGCGATCAGCAGCACCAGGGCAATGAAATGTCCTGCGTTGTCAGCAATTACGGTAAAGATGTTTTTTGTTTCGTTCATGTCTCCTTCTTTCTCATCGGGTTAAATTTTGCAGGAGTAAGAAAATAAAAAAGCCCTCAGTTCCTAACAGACCTGGGGCACCACAAAAAGAACTTATTGTGAATTCTTCTCTCATCCAGACTTTACTGTCGGTTTTGGAATCTCACCAAATCAGCCACCTGCAAGCAGGCGGGTCGCGGACTATACCGCCGGTTGGGAATTGCACCCTGCCCCGAAGAATTTATTTTATACATGAATACTATTACATCGCCCCCGCGATGTCAAGGCATTCCCTTCAATTCTCCTTTGACAACGATATATGGGCTATTTATAATTATTTATTATGAAGAGAGTGCTGACCAAAAAGCTTTTGCCGGGAATGATGCTGGCAAATGATGTTTTTTCATACGACTCCAATATCAGGCTTCTCGACAAGGGAACAGTCCTTAGTGAAAAAGACATCGCTCGCCTGGCATTTTATTCCATAATAGATGTGCTTATAGAAGAAACCCCTGTTGAAACCAAGGCATCCGAAGGTGCCGGCAACCTGGGGCTTACTTATTCTGAGCGTCTTAAGCAGTCCGAGGAATTCAAGGAATTCAAGCATGATTTTGAAGAGTGTGCCGAAAAGTTTGAGCACACCATAGGAGATATCCTAAAAGGCAATAAAGATCTTAACATTGATGAAATGATCTCTCCGATCTACTCCCTTCTTGGCAAAGGCAGGACTGCAACCAATATTTTTGATATGCTTCACAATCTTCGGTTATATGACGATGCCACATATACGCACTGTGTCAATGTCGGTCTTATCACAAATATACTTGCCCAGTGGCTCAAGTGGTCGGAGCCTGAAATTGAGCTTGCCACTCAGGCAGGTCTTTTCCATGACATCGGTAAGCTGATGATCCCTGACTCGATAATCACCAAGCCCGGTCAGCTTACGGATTCAGAATACTCCATCATCAAGACTCATCCTCAGAAGGGTTATGAGGCTATGAGGCCTCTTGCAATAAGTAACCACGTTAAGAATGCTGCGCTGATGCACCATGAGAGATGTGACGGGACAGGTTACCCGCTTAGGCTGCGAGGTCCTCAGATTGACAAATATGCCAAGGCAGTTGCCATCGCAGACGTATACGACGCAATGACCAGCGCGAGATATTACCGGGGTCCTCTGTGTCCTTTCATAGCTATTTCCATGTTTGAGGATGAAGGTTTTCAGAAGTATGACGCTGAGATGATCTTTGCCTTTCTCCACAACATAGTCAATACATATCTTCTCAATACTGTAAGACTAAATACCGGAGAGGTCGGAGAGATAATATACATCAACACTTCTCACCTCTCACGCCCCACCATTAAGGTCGGCAACGACTACGTGGATCTCAGTAAATGTCCCGGAGTATACATTCAGGAGATCATCTGATTCAAAAGATACTTGCAGTATGGAGATTAGTGTAGTAGAATACATTTTGCACAATCAATTTTCAAAAGCAAAATGAGAGGCATATATGGGTTCATTAAGAGATTTATTTTTTGGAAGTGAAGAAGAAAGAGAGGCAGGTTCAATGTCAGAAGAATTAAAAGAGCAAAATGCAGCAGAGGGTACTGCTGAGGGAAATATTATAGATTCCAGCATGCTTGTTGGCGATATCATATCCAAGCACCCGCTTGCAGCACAGTTCCTTATGGAGTGTGGGATGGGATGCATCTACTGTCCCGCATCACAGATGGAATCCCTCGCAGAGGCATGTGCCGTTCACGGAATTGATGGCGACGAGATCACTGATGCGTTAAACGATTATCTTCTCGAGCACAATTCTTAAACAGCCAAAAATGTTTAAAAAGCCGCACAGCCTTAGACAGGCCATGCGGCTTTTTTGTATAAAGGCATGAGTCAGATCGTCACTTCCCCTGCCAGTACCTTTTTGTAATCCTCATAATTCTTCTTAAGAAGTTCAGGAGTAGAGAGCTCGTACGGACACTTGGTGGTGCACTTTCTGCAGTTTATGCAGGTATCGATCTTTGCCATCTCCTTCTGCCAGTGTTCTGACAGCCACCCCTTTGCAGGAGCACGCCTTATCATAAGAGACATCCTTGCGCAGTTGTTTATCTGGATCCCCATAGGACAAGGCATGCAATAACCACATCCTCTGCAGAAATCACCCGCAAGTTCTTCCTTCTCCCTGTCTATGAAATCTTTTATCTCGCCCGTAAGCTGCGGCGTGCTATCCATATACGAAAGCCACTCATCAAGCTCTTTTTCCTTCTGTATGCCCCAGATAGGCATTACATTGTCAAACTGATCCATAAATGCCATTGCGGCATCAGAGCGGTTTATAAGGCCTCCTGCGAGCCCCTTCATGGCAATATATCCCATGTTGTGATCCCGGCACATTGAGACCAGTTCAAGTTCTTTGGCAGATGAGAGATAACTTAGGGGAAACTGCAGGGTCTCGTACAGGTCCGACTCTATCAGCTGTCTCGCCACCATAAGCTTATGAGCAGTGACTCCTATGTGAAGGATCTTTCCCTCCTCCTTTGCTTTTAGCATGCACTCATACATCCCGGTACCATCGCCCGGTCTGTAGCACTGGTTTACCATGTGGAACTGGTAAAGATCAATATGATCGGTTCTGAGATTTTTGAGTGATGTCTCAAGATCCTTCCAAAAGTCCTCAGGTGTCTTCGCCTGGGTCTTGGTCGCTATAAATATCTTTTCCCTGATTTCCCCGCCGAAGGCCTCTCCCAGCTTTTCCTCGCTGTCTGTATAGGCTCTTGCGGTATCAAAATATGTCATACCGCCTTCATAGGCCTTTCTCAGTATTTTAACAGCGGTTTCCATATCCACACGCTGTATGGGAAGAGCACCAAAACCATTCTGCGGCGCCGTTATACCCGTCTTTCCGAGTGTTATCTGTCTCATGCATATCTCCTTTCACAAGTCCGATCATCTGTTATACGAAAAACCTGATCTTAAGCCCTTCGCAGTCTTCCTGTGCCCTTTTGCACATCCTCTCAAGGCTTGTAAAATACTCAGGCATCTCAGCCCATGTATCGCGGCAGTTGTAAAAAATAATATTCCAGTCTTCGCCGTACTCAGTAAAAATATCATAGAGCGCATCCAGGTTGTGTCCGTAAAAATCCGGAAGAGGAAGCTCTTTAGATAGTTTCTCATGCAGCTCTTCCCTTGTAATCACGCCCTTAAGATCTATATAAAAAACCTGTTCCATAGCATCTCCTTTATATAAGCCCTAATAACAGCAAGCATCCGATCATCTGTTCAGATCCTCTTCAAGGAACTGTTCCATGAACATGCGCCTCTTAAGAAAGAACTCGTCAATATCCTCAAGATCCTCTTCATAATCACTCTCAGTATACTCCTCTCCGTCAAAGCGCTCCACAGATGCAATATTCTGCTTGCGGTACATAAGGTCCCACTTAAGAAGCTCCTGATGCATGTGCTCATAGGAAAAGGTTGTATCCATAAGCTCGGTCATCCTGCTCCTGAACTGCGAGCGGAACTTCTCATTGGAATAAAGATACCCCGGAAGATACAGCCCGTCTCCGCCATCCCTCAGGTATTCAAAGGTGTTGTTCTCAGGGTCTCCCAGCGTAACATCAAGGTCATACACCATCCATCGCCATCTTGTATCTGTCAGTACTCCGCCCATATCGTCGGCAGATCTGAAAAGGATCTGATTATGCCTGGGTTCTATATCCTCATCATCAAAATATAAGAGCGCACAGAAATAGTCTATCAGGTTGTCAATGTCAACCATCTGGCAAATCAGATCGTATATCTCATCATCTGAGGCATCCGAATAGGTTATCATGTTGATCAGGTTGTCGTAGCTGTCAAACGCCTCCTGTGGTCCATACTCAACCTCATTGTTTTTAATAAGCCAGAACTCACCATCATCAAGTCCAAGGTGATTTTTGAAGTAATAGTCATCATACTGCTCCCGCAGATTGTAAGCTCCCCAGTATTCACCGTTTATGAAAAGAGCTTCCATTTGGCAGTCCTGATACAAAAGCCCAAGTTCGCCAAGGACGCTGTGAAGCATGGGCTCCTGAAACCAGATTCTGTTGTCACTTCTTCTGAGCCTGACCTTTTTCTCCATCTCGTCGAAAAATCCCTTGTAAAAGACTCCCCTGCCCTCATAGATATCCCTGGCGTAAAGATTAAGAGACTTCTGGAAATTATATCTTGATGACTCTCCCGCCACCCTGACGCCTGTATTCTGGGAAAAGATATGGTTGTGCTCTTTGTCAAACACAGACATTCTTGACTCAACTTCCGAATTCCTACCCATGAAATATGCATTGGTATAGTCACTTCTGTATATCTCACGGCCGTCTTCAGCGGTAAAATGTGAAGGAACCTCCTCCTCCGGGATGTCAAGAAATCCCCCCATCTCCTTGTAAATATCGTACCTCTTTCCCATAGCAAAAATGCCATTCTCATAGTTAAAGAGGTCATCCGGATCAAAGACAAGCGAGATAACAGGTACATCTTTGTAGATCTCTTTATCCCCAAAGCCGCAGAAGTAGGTGTGGGTCACGACTCTGCTCTTTCTGCCTGTGAAAATATCCACGGCGACTGCCCGTACAACATTTGCCTTATCCACCTTAAAATCAGGCGCGACATACGTTGGATACATCTTCTGCTGCGCATAGTAGTTGTCCCTGTCAGACGCATCGGAAAGAATCAGAGGCGACTTGTAAACAGTGCTGTTTTCATCAGGGACAGATCCGTCCACAGTATAATATATCTTCTGCCATGGTTTCGCGCTGATCTTAAGGTGCGTTCCTATATCATAAAAACCGTCTTCCAGCGAAAACACGGGAGAAGCCGCAAAATCTACAGTCAGGGGGATAGCATCTTCATTGCTGCTTCCCGGGGTTCCGGTCAAAACCGCAAAGCCGTTTTCTCCATCCCTCTGCCTTGAATATGTCTGGTCATATCTGAGCGCAGGCACATTTACTATGTCTAAGAGTTTGCCGCTCTCATCACTTAAAAAAATCTGTTCTCCCTCTCTGGCCAGTTTAAAGCCGGCATGGAGATATCCCTCTTTTCCCGCTCCGGATAGCCATACCACAAGAAATCCATAAGGCGGGATGTCCTCCTCCACCTTGTACTTCTTAAGGTCATCGCTGTTATCGGACAGATAAAGGGAAAGGCTCTGATCATCCGAGCCCGGATTGTAGAGCTCAACATAGTCTTCGTACTCACCGTTCTCGTCAGAAGTAAGTGCAAAATTGTTGGAGCATACTTCATTGATCACAATATGCCCCGACTTCATTTTAGTGTCACCACGAAGACCGCCCGGTGCAAAAAAGCTCACAACCACCAGCAAACTGATGCAAATGATAATTGAGATTCTGTTCTTCATCACTCACAAACTCCATTGACGCAGGCATTAAGGGCTGTATAAAAGCTCATAGCTTTCGTAGTGGTCTTCAGTATAATATATGTATCCATCATCCGAATATACTATCCTCCTGACGCCTCGTTTCTGCTTTCCAAGCGTGTCTATATCGCACTCGTGGTATTCCTTATCTTTTGGCAAAAGACCTTCATAATTGCCGAAGTAGTCCCCTCCGATACATTTACCCGGAGCGTATTCCTCAAGAGATCCCCCATTCCATCCAAGCTTCTTCGCCTGCTTTTTGGTAATAAAGTTAGACGGAAGCTTGCCATAGACGTGCAGATACAGTGCCACATCATCCTTTGATGTATAGATTCCGTCTTCATCAGGAAGATTCTCTTTGACAGCGGCATCATCCGGTACGCTTTCTGCGCTGCCCGGGGCATCCGGTTCAGATTCCGGCGCTGCCACATTTTCCTCCTGCGCCGGTTCCGGGTCCGATGCATTACGGGAATCATCAGAAATCTTATCCTGCCCGGTATCATCTTCTGCAGCCTGTTTAGTTTGAGTCTCCCCATCAATACTGCTTTCCAAATCAGCCGAAACCGAAGCAACCGCCGTAGCATCTGTCTTAACCGGCTGCTTTTTTCCGCATCCGCACGCTCCTGCGCAAAGCGTAACGGTCAGCAATATTGTAAGCAGTATTCTTGCAATAAAAGCCTTTTTCATAATATAAACTCCCCCTTACAGCTATAGTATATCAAATCCCGGCAATCTCATCTGCTTTTTGTGATATCTCAATAGCCGTCTGTTCATCTATGTCCCTTACCCAGGAATTCTTGCCGGACAGATCTGCGCTCATGCCATTTACCATGGTACCATATTCGCCATACCAGGTCTGCGGCTCATCTTTGGTAATTCCACCCCAGCCTGAGAAGCGCTCTTTTGCAATAGTCTCATCCATAGTACAGTTTAGGAAAACTGCTTTCGCCTGCTCTCTCCAGGGGCGTCCAAGAAATACGGACCCTACTGCACATCCTCTTTCACCGCGCACACTGCAGTTTCTGAACACAAAGCCAAGGCCGTCTGACAGACCGCATCCGGCTGTCACATAGCCGTTTATGAACCTCTCTTTTGTATCTATCTGATCCTTGTCAAGAGCAGTGGCATTGCCATCTTTTTTACTTTCAAAGTTTTCTTTCTCTCTATTATTGACCACAATGTCACAGTCATCAAAGACAGCATCGCTGCCCCCGAAGATAAAATCCACATCTCCCGTTATGGTACAGTTTTTATAGTACTGCCTTGTGAGCTTTCGCTCTCTGTACATACCGGGACCGGTAAATCCGCCTTTCTGCCTCTCTGTCCTTGGCAGCGGAGCCAGAAACAGCGTATCCTGGTGTCCTGTCATCTTCACGTTTTCAAAAATGCATCTCTCTGCATCCGCATAGACAGCAACTGCCTGACCTACCTTTCTTCCATCGCCTGCGCTGTTACTTATGGTCATGTTCCTGACTGTAACCCTGTCTCCGCCAAAGAAAGCCGTGTAGCTTCTGAATGTCCCGCGCTTTGATCCATCTTCCATTATCTGAACCGCGCAGTCGTCAAAATCTATGACCGTTTTGTCAATCCCTTCCCCAACTAAGGTTATGTCTCTCTTTTCGCAAAAGATCTTTTCCCGAAATATCCCCTCTCCAATTTGGATCACGGCCGCAACATCATAGGGAACAGAATCTATTGCGTCCTGTATCCTTTCAAACCCGGATCCGGATTTCGCAACATTAATAAGCATATTATTCCTCCAAAAGTCAGGAAAATTTCAGATTTTTCAGGTCTTTTGCCTCAACATTTATCAGTTCCGGAGTACCGTCCTTTGCTCCCACAATCTCAACATTCTTAAGGACCAGCTGTCCTACATTTTTAGCATAGATGCTGCGCCCTTCCATCTCGTCGAAATTATCCATCATGACAGGGCGCTCCGGAGTGCGCTCATTCTCGGGAAGAAATACTGCTTTAATATCCGTAAATTCGAGCTTACCTATCACGCTCTCAGGAAGTCCGACCGCGCATAGCACGCAGGCATTTACGCCCTCACAGTTTATCCTTCGTCCGGCAATCGTACCGATGTAAGGCGTCATATCATCGACCTTTTCCGGCTCCTGGTTCTGTACATAGTCACTGTGCCCGTCAGGATCACAGAAATAAAACATGTTGATGGTGAACGGCATATGCACCCCGTTCATGTCTATGTTTTCAAAGACTATGTCATCAAGTATTGATCTCTTGCCTCTTCCGCGTCTTGTCTTAATACGAAGTCCTCTGTCTGTGCCGTCAAAGATACATTGCGATACCCTGACATTCTTTACTCCGCCTGCCGCCTCAGAGCCAACGGTAACACTTCCGTGCCCCCTTTCAAAACGGCAGTTTCTAATCACGACATTCTCAGTAACCTTGTGGTGATTGAGTGCCATATAGTACTTGCCGCTCTTAATTGCCATGCAGTCATCACCAACAGAAATAACAGTTCCAAGAACCGTCACTCCATTGCAGCTCTCAGGATCAAGACCGTCTGTGTTTGGAGAGTCCGACGGATTGTGAATATACAGATTCAGGAAGCTGACATTGTCGCAGTAATACGGATGCACCGTCCAGCATGGAGAATTCAAAACCGTGACGTTCTGAATCCTTACATTTTCGCATCTGACAAGATAGACAACATTGGGTCTCCAAGCTGTCCTCTTTACCTTGGGGTTCACCCACCAGTCTGCATTTTTTGCATTCCCGTCCAGGGTTCCCGGACCAATGATGTCAAGATTTTTGACCTCTATCGCAGTTATCAGTGACGCAAAGGCATCAAGAGGATTGCCCTCCCAGGTTCCGAGATTATACTCATCCCCCTCATCAGTTGTCCTTATCATTCCCGGCAAAACAGGGTAATTCTCTCTTTTGTTGTCTCCCAGGATCACGGCACCGTCATCAAGCCACAGCGTCATATCACTCTTTAAAAAGAGCGGTGTTACATAGTAAACACCTTCCGGAAGATAAACGCAGCCGTCCTTCGGACATGCGCAGATCGCCGCCTGAATGGCAGCAGTATCACAGCTCTTTCCGTCTCCCTTTGCTCCAAATTTTCTGACATTAAGAAGCGCCGACTCATGCCTGGTCGTAAAGCGTTTCTCCTCAATTTTGCCGTCCTGTTCAATTCCTATCACATACTCTGTATCCGGCAAAAGATCTGTTACAGTTACCACATTTCTGTCAGATGACAGTCTCTTCTGTCCATCTATCAGAACAGAAAAGCTGCGCTCCTGTTTGAATATAAGATCTGAAACCAGCTCGATTGTGACACTTCTGCCAAATACTTCTACAATATTGAATTCCATGTAATCCTCCAAATAAAAAACCGTGTTAAAATGTAAGCACTTACATTCTAACACAGTTTATCACTCAATCACATAGCAAAATCCGTAAATCTCATCTTATCTGTCTTTTTCGGATATCCATTTATCAATAATATCTGCAGTCTCCTCCAGCTGTTCCTCGTTTGTTATAAAAGGCTCTCCATCGCCTTTCTGAATACCGTAGCTTCCAAAGAACGAATGGATCCCACCCTCAATAACAACCTCTTTTGAATCAGTTGGCCACAGCGATCTGCTGCGTTCATAGGAATCCATGTTGAGAACCCCGTCCCTGTCACCGTATATCGACAGAAATCTCAAACCACTTTCTGAAAGATCCTCTGTGGGATAGGATGCACATAGTATAAGTCCGGAAAAATCGACCGCTCCCGAACCGGCGTCTTTCTTAAGGTACTTAGAAGCAGCCACGCCCCCAAGGCTATGTCCCGCGAGATACCAGTCAAGGCTACTTGCCAGATCATAATCATCCGATCTGCTCTTGTACATATCATCAACAGCACCAATGTTCAAAACAGCGAGATTCCCCGGCATCCTGGGTAAAATGCACAAATACCCCTTTGAAGAGAGCCTGTACATAAGAGCCTTATAGGCGCTGTACTCAACCTTCCCGCCCGGGTAGAACACTATTACCGACTTAGGACTCTGTGTCTTTGGCAGGAACACCGTTCCATTCTCATCAGAATAATCTTCGACCAGTAACTCCAGTTCTTTTTCGGTAGTATTTATGATCGACTCATCAGCCCTGTAGTAGCTACTGATGTACGCTGTAAATCCGATCCAGGCTCCGACAACTCCCAAAACAAGTACTGTCAGTATTATCAGCAGAATTCTTGTGCTTTTATTTAGGCTCTTCAATCCTGATTCTCCTCAAGTGCCTTATCCATGATCTTAATTAGCTCAAAAGCACTGATAAAATCCATCTTTTCGTTAGCTTCCTTAATGATGACATGCCCCTGCCAGGTGGCATCCTGTCTGTAAACCACCTGTACAACAAATGTGCCGAGCTCTCCCTTTTTGTTCTGAATATTCCGGACGCCGAATTTCTCCTGAATTATCTCTATAGGAAGCAGATCGCTGTCATTTTGATGGCGGCGCTTGTTTCTCTCCCTAATCGCTTCCTTCGCCTCTTTTGTAAAAGCCCTCTCTGCAAGCCCCCTCTGCGGAAAGTCCCACTCATCAAAGAGTTCCTCTATCTTCAGCATCATATCCGCCACGCCGTCAAACGGGATAAAGCTGTCTGAGTACTGATGATAAATTTTTCCAAGATAGTCCTCGTTTTTCTTTTCATCAACACAGATACATATCAGGTTTTTTGCAAAAAGCATCTGCTTAGTTTCGCCCATAACAAGTACCTTTTCCAATCTCTTTTGTATTTACATCTCTGATTATACCCAAAGGCCCAGCTGTCAACAAGGACAATATTGAGTCCCATATCCATTAATGCGAAAAGCCGCGGCAGAAGGCCACGGCTTTTCTAAAACGCTTATAAAAGGAAAGAGTAAAATAGGAGGATAAATGCTACTGTCTATGAGTACAGTAACAGCTAACCCAAATAACAATCATCCCTTAACAGCGCCGGCTGAAACACCACCAACGATGTATTTAGACAGAATAAGATAGATCACGATAACCGGGAAAATCGAGGCTGCTATCATAATGTATATCTGACCCATATCAAATCTGAGCCAGTCAGCTCCACGAAGCTGTGCGATCATAACAGGAAGTGTCTTCTTGACATCAGTGTGAAGGATCAGGGCCGGTGTGAAGTAGTTATTCCAGCTTCCTACAAACGCGAATATCATCTGAACACTGATTGCCGGTCTTATAAGCGGCATAATGATCGTATTAAATGTACGAAATTCTCCGGATCCATCAATCCTGGCCGCCTCTACAAGCGAAAGAGGCAGGTTGCTCTCCATGTACTGCTTGAGATAGAAATATGTTACAGGAGATGCAATTGCAGGAATGATAAGTGGTACGATGGAATCATCCAGCCCCATTCTATTAATGAGCTGTAAGAAACCAAGTGCTGTTACCTGTCCGGGAATCATCATGATTGCCAGGATAAAGGTTGCTACAGCTGTCCTTCCCTTAAATCTGTAAGTATTGATCGCATAAGCAGTCATTGCTGAGAAATATGAGGTAAGACATGCTGTACATACGGAAACTATCAAACTGTTTATGAATCCTCTTGCAATCGGGATCGTACCGTTTACAAGGCTGGACCAGTTATCCAAAAGATGCGTGCTCGGAAGGATTGTAAATCCAAGTGTCATCTCCGAGTGTGATCTTGTTGAGTTAATAAGCAAAATGTAAAACCAAATCAGGCAAAGGAATGAAAAGAAAATTAGAACTATATAAGCAATCGTTCTTCTTACTCCAATCGGAACGCCATGTGGCTTCATCTGTGTATCGTTATTCATCCTTATCTCTCCTTCCTTAATTCTTTTCCTTAGAACTGTTCATTCTGAAGACTACCAGACTAAGAATACCCGTTACTATGAACAGGAATACTGACAATGCACCGCCACGGCCTACATCCTTGCTGGTAAGGTATCTGTTCAGCAGCATGATAACTGTGGTTAAGGCATCCATAGGATTGCCTCGGCCGTTTGTCAGGATCTGAGGAACGTCGAACATCTGCAGACCACCGATAAGTGATGTGATCAGCACATATACGAAGATGGGACGAAGAATAGGCATTGTGATCTTAAAAAATACCTGAGAGGCTGTTGCTCCGTCTACCTGAGCTGCCTCATAAAGTGATGAGTCAATACCAAGCATACCTGCCATAAGAAGGATAGTGGTATTTCCAAACCACATAAGGAAATTCATGAGCATTACAAGTATTCTTGATGCTCCTACAAACTGGAAGAACTTATAGGGCTCACTGATTGCGCCGATGCTCATAAGAATCTGATTTATAGGGCCACTGTCTGAGAAAAGTGCAAAGAACAGCATTGAAAAAGCTGATGCCATGATAAGGTTAGGCATATAAATAACTGTCTTAAAGAATCTCTGCCCCTTAAGTCTTAATGACGGATCCGAGAACCAGTATGCCAGCAAAAGAGCTATCACTATCTGTGGTATGAAACCACCAACCCACATGATGAGTGTATTGCCGAGATACTTCCAGATCTCCGGTGTTCCAAGAAGGTTTACATAGTTCTGAACACCCACAAAGTTAGGTCCTATCTGTTTGAGACCTGAACGATAGTTTTCAAAGAAACTGTTATAAATTGTTGAACATAGCGGAATAAAACTGAATATTATGTAAGTTACAAAGAATGGTATCAGAAAGATATAACCCCATCTGTTGAACTTAACAACATTATTATTGGACTGTTTCTTGTCCATACTCACTACCTCCACGAATGTTACTCTTTTCGTAATTTTCAGCGTTTTTCAAAGAATTGCCTGCCGGAAAAACCGGCAGGCAAAAGTATTACCTTGTAAATACTATGCAAGATTATCTTGTAAGCTCAGGATATCTCTGAAGTGCAAGTGTGTAGAACTGCTCCATTGCCTCATCGATTGTTGCATAGTTGCCATTGATGTAGTCACCCATAGCTGTCTGGAAGTCACCAAGAAGTCCCTGGTCATAAGCTGTAAGGTTAGCCATATCGATGTTGTCAGCGCCTGCGCAGA
>JAEEGL011161874.1_pt1 | contig 20674 bp, 13 predicted proteins | sample 9134231 | NCBI WGS metagenome assembly JAEEGL01 (sample SAMN16246548, study PRJNA631951) | gut metagenome | biome: gut microbiome; feature: rumen; material: fiber-attached | host: Bos | place: Iran: Karaj | collected 2018-10
CCGATCTCGGATGGCAATCTACAGCAGTGTGCCCGGGCTTTCCAAGCACGGGATTTTGACACTCCCGCCCTTTAAACCTATCACCTAGGAATACAAGCTCTATTAATCCTTCTAATGACCTAAAAAAGCACTAAAACAAACCACAAAACGGCAAAAAATTCTAATAACCAACCTAATTCAAGAAAAAAAGCGTAACTTTGTAGTTAATGGTTAAAAAAGGAACTCAACGCAGAAGGTATTCAACTGGTTAGTGACTCTAACCACTTCAAATTCCAAGCTCCCGATGGCAAACAACGTTTTGCCGAAGGATATGTTAACACGATAAAAATCAATGCAATACAAAAAAACACAATCAACTGGCCGACTACGAACCATACTTCCAGCAGTGGACAGCCGAGGAGATGGCCAACGTGGCGCTGACACTGTGTTATCAGGTTGACACCATGATAAACAAGTATCTGAAGAAGGTGGAAGAGATATTTGTGAAAGAAGGTGGCGTGAAGGAGCGTATGCACAAGGCGCGCACAGAATATCGCAAGCAGCAGGACGAGCGTCTGGCAGAACTGGATAGCAGGGTTCCCCAGTTAGAGCAGCAGTTGTCGGCAGCTCAGGCAGAGGCCACCCATTGGAAAACCGCCTACGACGACCTGAAGCAACGCGCCCTCAAAGCCTATAACCAGCAGCAAGAGGAAATAAAAGCCCTTAAACAGCGATTAGGCCTCCTCTAGCCCCTATTGCTCCTAAGCAACTATATCCCCTATACCAACTATACCAACTATAGCAACTATGGCAACTATAGAGACTATAGAGACTATATCAACTATGGAGCCTATAAAAACTATAGAGACTATAGCAACTATAGAGACTATATCAACTATGGAGACTATAAAAACTATTTCAACTATATCAACTATAAAAACTACATGAGCGAACATTGTGTTCGTTCCCCCATCCTAAATTTGCCAAAAAACACACAGCTATGCCTACAAATAAGAACGCTCTTACACGATATAAGTTTCTCGACGAGATGCTGTCCGACCGACGTCACTACTACGACATCCATGACTTGACAGAGAAATGTAACGACAAACTCTTCCATGCAGGATTGCGTGAAGTCACCCAACGCTGCATCGAAAAGGACCTCAACCAAATGGGCTATGCCCCATTCTATGCTGAGATTGAACGTTTCGTGTCAAAGGGCAGACATTGCATTAGGTATGCGGACCCTTCTTTTTCCATCTTCAAAAAACAATTGTCCGATGAAGAGAGTAATCTGATTCTTGAAGTCCTTGACACCATCGGTCAGTTCGACGGCCTGGCACATTTCGAGTGGCTTGAGCGGTTCAAGATTGGTTTAGGTCTGAAAAAACGCCCCAAGGTCATCAGCTTCAGTAATAACCCGTATCTCACCAACTCCAACCTGTTAGGCGTGTTGTTCGACAACACTTCTAATCAAGTTGTCGTTGAAATGGAGTATCATACCTTCTCTGATGCGACCAAGAAGACCATCATCTTCCATCCGTATCTTTTGAAGCAATATAATAATAGGTGGTACATCTTAGGTGCAGCCGACACCGACAGGAAGATCTTGACCTTTGCCTTGGATCGCATCGACAAAGTCACACCGCTTCCAGATGTCAAGTACATCCCATGCGAAGAGAACCTGTCTGAACGCTTTGAGGATATAGTTGGTGTAACGCTCTACGAGGACCGTCCAATCGAGCACATTGTCTTTTGGGTAAGCGATCAATCTAAGGATTATATCGACACCAAGCCCATCCATGGCTCCCAGACTCCTTTGCATGGTGATAAGTCAGAACAACTGAGTGCGCAATATCCGAACTTAGAAGGTGGAGCATTCTTCTCCATCGACTGCATCCCAAACTACGAGTTAACCCGGGAACTCTGTTCTTTCGGCCAAGACTTGATAGTTCTTTCCCCCACCACCATCCAGAACGAGATTTTCAACCGCATTTCCTCCATGCTTGAAAATTATTCCAATCTGCGAACATAGAGTTCGAATGTGTTTTATATCTTTGCATTAAAATTTAAATAATTAGAAGAAAGAGATATGAATACTAAGCTGCAAATTAAAAATTTCAGAGTATTTGACGAGCAAGGTGTCTCAATTGACATCAAGCCATTGACCATACTCACTGGATGCAATAGCTCTGGAAAAAGTTCTATTGCAAAGGCTATATTCCTTTTGAACACTTTCCTTTCCCAAGTAAAGAGAGATTACGATAATGATGAGCATGTCCAGCTTGATAAATATAAACTAGATTTCTCACTGTATCCCAACAATTTATTAGGCCGTTTTGACAAGGTTGTCAACAGCGCATCTTCTGAGAAAACAATAACAATTGAATATTCTGTTTACTCCCTTATGCTCTCAAAGGATGTAAACGTTCAACTTGTGTTTTCTTCCGATTCAAATGATGAACTCAACAATGCTTATCTTGAAAATATGTCAATGTCTACTGAAGATGGTATTTTTATCTCTATCAGTAAAGATAAAGATTCTTATTGTAATCTTAATCTCCTAAGGAAAGATTACAGAACATTTCTTATGATAGAGTATTTGACCCACCTATATTGCAGCATTAAATATCGCTATGATATAGATGGGAAAATGACCAAAGAACAATATAAAAAAGATAAAAATAGAATTATTGACTGTTTTAAGCAAATAAATAAGACTAATAAAAGGGACATTTTACGTTATGTGCGTACAGCGAAAAGAGAAGAACCGCTTATAAATGGAGCGAAAGAATTTTCTGCTATTGAACAGATTGATGATGATGGCTCTATCTTTTCCATACCCATTCTTGATTACTTATCAAAATTAAAAAAGGAAGAGGTGGAACAATACATTAATTCCACTTTTTTGGGAATTTCAAATACAAGTTCATCTATTGGTCATGATATACCCCCCATATCTGGAGATAATACAGATAAGGCCTTTTGTTTTGCAACTAAAAAAGTCTTGACAGCCTTCATTGAATCCTCTTTTGCAACCTTCAACGATTTCTTTTTCGATTACGAAAAGAATTTTATGGAACATGTCACACTTAAAAGTAACCCATTTGGAACACTCGAAAGAGGTAATCATATTCTTCGTCTTAACGAACTGAGTATAGTTCAGGACTACCTTTTTGAATCTCCATATAAAATTCATTATGGAATGTTCTCTTCAGGTCTTTTTGATGATGATTTAGAAGTAGTGTTTGAAGAAGATGAAGCGTCTTTACTAGCACAGAAAAATGAGCATATTAAAAATTGGGAAAACGCTGTTTTAACCTTTGAAATACTATATGAGGTTATTATGGAATGGAACCGTCGATATTCCAATGAAGATAATTCTTCTTACGTTTATATAATGGCTTCACCAGAAGGCCCTGGTTCAGTTTATCACGTTGCCTATAAACTTCTAACAATGTTTTTAGATTCACTTGTTATAGAATCAATCTGTCCTGACTGGTGTGGTAACATGTCCTACGTTAGTTCTTCCCGCGCCACGGTGAAGAAATTGTATGCAATGGACGAGAAAGATGATTTTACAGATCTCCTGCAGAGTTATTTTAGGGCAAAGCAACTTTATGCAGAGCGTAAAAGTAACATGCGCCCTGATTATAATGTCAATGACTTCATGAACCGATGGATAAAGCAGTTCGGATTGGGAGATTCTTTGTCTTTCCACCTGGATGAGGATGGATTGGGTGTGAAAATCCGTCTCCACAAGTCAACTGATGATAAGGGTCGTCTTTTGGCCTATGAAGGCTATGGCATAACCCAGTTGGTGTCCATTCTTCTCCAGATAGAAACAGCCATCATCTCGGCTCAAGGTGAAAAAACGCTAAATTATTATGGGTTGTCAGCACTTGATGGTTACAGAACTAATGTTTTCCATTTCGAGGAGAATACTATCGCCATTGAAGAGCCAGAAATCCATCTTCACCCCAGTTATCAGTCGAAGTTGGCAGAGATGTTTGCAGAAGCATACAAACTGTACAACATCCACTTTATCATTGAAACTCACAGCGAGTATCTAATAAGGAAGTTCCAGACTTTCGTAGCTCGGAAAGAAGTAGAGGCTGACAAGATTTCGCTAAACTATGTATATTCTCCAGAAGACTATGTCAGTCCTTCCGACTCTCGTGTGAAACATATTTCCATAAATGAGGATGGAAGTTTGTCTGATTCATTCGGTACAGGTTTTTACGACGAAGCAGACAACCTTTCTGTTGAATTGATGTCACTAAAAATGCGGGAATCATGAGAAGTCGAAAAACCATATATTGTGAATATCAGTTCATAAAATCTTTACCTCAAGATCAACTTGATGACTTTTACAGGTTCACCAATGAATCTGTAATTGTCTTTGATATGACCTTTGACCAATTTGTAAAAGAAAGTTATGATAATTCGATATTCAAATATATTATGAAACGCCAGCAAGCAGGCAGTTGTAATTTGAAATTCGATAATGACGCAAACTCCTTCAACAACGACTGCAAAAAGGCAAAAATCAATTCTTTTAATCCAATTGTTCTGATTTATCAAACAGGCAAACAGAGAAAGATAGAGAACCGGTGCGGGCAGATTACTCGTCAGTATGGGCTTTTAGCGGCTGACCAACATGATTTCCTTGAAAAATGTAATCTTGATAAAGACTATGGATTTGCGATAAAGAAGCGAACTGAAAGTTCTTGGAAGAGTTTACTGGAAAAAGGCATTTTTTATGGTAATTCATTAATTATTGTCGATAACTATTTGCTGAATGACAGCAATACGTTTGACTTAAATCTCAAACCGATACTAAATGCTTTATTACCAGAGACTTTAGAAACTGAATATTACATCTCATTCTTTACTCAAGATACAAATGCCACATTAAAGGCAAAAACAAGTGAAATTGAGGAATTGATTAAAAAAATCCGTCCTGAATTGAGTTTCACTGTGAACTTTTTCATTGATGTTAATAGATTATTCCACGACAGGGTGATAATGTCTAACTATTTCTGGATGCAGTGCGGAGCAGGATTCGATTTATTTGGTTATAATTCTAAAGCGAGGCATTCAACAACAGTTTCTATAATATATCCTTTCATGCAAGATCATGTTCCCTGGGCTGTGGATGCTTTTAGTTTTCTCTTACAAGATACAAAGGAAACTGCGAAATCTGCAGTTAACAACGGTCCTGTAGAGCAGTTTTATGGTAAGAATAAAAATAACAGACTTTTCAATATGCAATAACTTTGATGTAACAACTGCCACCACGAATTCCACGTCACGTATAGGATGGAGAATACTATAATTACTCTTTCAACTTCAACTATAGTCGTTAGTGATAATAAAAAGAGAAAACAAAGGCGAAATAACAAACATACGAATCTGTGAGTTCGGATATTAAAAATAAAAGGTATGGCAACTTGGACTAAGATAGATCGACCTACTGAGGGTGGTACCATTGTTTCGATGCAAGCCCCTGTTATAGTGTCTGCCAGTAGGAGCACGGATATACCGGCGTTTTATGCCGAATGGTTCTTCCATAGGTTGCAGAAAGGTTATTCTGCTTGGACAAATCCTTTCAATGGTGTGAAATCGTATGTTTCATACGAGAAAACGAGATTCGTTGTCTTCTGGTCAAAGAACCCACGTCCTCTTTTACCATTTTTACACATCCTGAAAGAACGCAACATAAAATGTTACGTTCAATTCACATTGAATGACTATGAAGATGAGAAACTAGAAAAAGTTCCTTCTCTTTCATCACGGATAGAAACATTTAAGCTTCTTGTCGAGCAACTTGGAAAAGGTTCGGTTATTTGGAGATTTGACCCTATGATTCTTACTGATGACATATCAGTTAAAGACTTATTGGGAAAGGTACAGAATATTGGAGACCAGCTGAAGGATTATTCTGAAAAGCTTGTCTTTAGTTATGCTGACATTGAATCATATAGAAAAGTTAAACAAAACTTGATAAACAATCATATTCCATATCGTGATTGGGGAATTAGCCAGATGGAGGAGTTTGCCGACAAGCTCTCTTCCATGAATCGTGAAAGAGGTTGGAACTTCCTACTTGCCACATGCGGTGAGAAGATAGACATATCGAAATATGGCATCCTGCACAATCGCTGCATAGATGGTGACCTAATCACCCGTTTAGCATGGGATGATAAGGAACTGATGGAATTCATGAAAGTTAAGATTGAGGATGTTCCAGCTCCAACGCTGTTTGGCGAACCTAAGTTGCCAGATGGAGCAATCCTCTTGCCTCATAACCATTACTTTATCAGTAAGCACAAGAAAGACCAAGGCCAACGACCATTCTGTGAATGTATGGCATCCAAGGACATCGGTGAATACAACACCTGTCCACATCTTTGTGAATACTGCTACGCCAATACAACTAAGCAACTGGCAATAGAAAACTGGAAACAACATCAAGGAAATAGATTTGCAGAAACCATAACTGGGAAATAACATGAGTTATATAGAGAAACTTAACAATATTGTCAATCTATCTTTCGATTCAATTATTGAATTGAATATATCACTTGTACCAGAACGATATCGTTCATGTGCATGGTTATACCCAGGATTGGATCATGGAACCGCAGTATTAACAACAGAAGAGCAATGCAACGCTTATATTGCGGCATATGGTAATATGCACCAATCGAAAATCAATGAGGTTCTTGATAAAATCAACAGCCACGACTTTACAAACACAGACATCCAAATTATAGATTGGGGATGTGGTCAAGGTCTTGCCTCAATATGTTTGTTCGATTTCTTCAACAAACATAACATTAACATAGATCTTGTTAAGAAAGTTGTTTTAATAGAACCTTCAGAGATTGCGTTAGACCGTGCGTTGTTACACCTAAATACATATCTGCGAAATAACAACAAAACGGTTGCGGTTAAGAAGTATATTGATGATGTTACAGAAGAAGACATATCTTCTGAAGAACCTGTTACTTTACATCTTTTTTCCAATATTCTTGACATAACTTCTATAGACCTCCTTCGGTTGGCAAATTGCATAAAGACCAACCTAAAAGGCCTTCACTACTTTTTCTGTTGGGGCCCCCTAAATCAGGGAAATAACAGAATCGACTCTTTTTGGAACTATTTCAACGAGGCTGATTCTGTCTTTTTCAACACGCATAACAAACAAGAATATAATACAGAGGGGAGACTAATAAAAACATATAGTTATACTGCAAAGAACAGAGTTTTTAAGGTTAATGGCGATGAGTGTGAACTGATATTCGTTGACTATTACCAGCCAAAACAATTTCACGCTGCCTATCAACTTGACGCTGTATGCAAAGCCCTTCAGAATATTGATAAAAACAAGCTTGATGGCTTGTACAAGAACCTGTCTGAATTTGAGGTACAAACACCTTTTGATATAGGCGCAAGCATATATGATGATGTACATCCCATTCTTGCTGTGCTTAACAATATCATCACTCGCGGACTACCTACAAAAGCTAGTCCATTTCTCGAAGACACATTTAAGGAGTTTGGGAATCAGATGTTGGATGATAGACTTGGAGCTATCGTTTACGACATGAAGAGACTAAAAGGAGAAGATCTCTTTTTAGCAATGCACCTCATTGATTCCAGATGGCAAATCACCAATAACAATTATAACAAGGGGGTGTTGGATAGTGATCTGGAATTAACCTATATTACAGAAAAAGCAGCTCCCATTCTACGCCAACTTCTTCAGCCACAAAGAACACTTTCTACCATAAGTTCTAATAATTCTGCAAACAATTCACAACGAGTGGATTTCTCATTTGAATTTCCATATACAACCAGTAATGGTAAAGGTACAGATTTTCATGGGTGTGTTATTGAACTTGACGGAGAAAGATATCACTCGAAACCTAATCAGCATCTTTTAGACCGCCAGAGAGAGCAAGTCCTAAATAACGAAAATTGGTATTGCATCCGCTTAAAAGAAGACGAAATTGACAAATCTTTTAGCCATTACCATCATTTAGGTAGTGATTATGTAAGATGCTGTGAACAAGTCTATAATAAAACATTCGACAGTTCATGGGCAAATGTGTTACAGCTTGTATTATCACCAATTGCGACTGCTCGACTGGAGAAAACCATTTTAGAGGCTCTCATGACTGGGGTGCTGGACTTAAGTGCAGCAAGATGGAAGGTATTGGTTAAAGAACACGACGTTCCATGTGCAGCATTGGCTTTCGAGGAGCTTCAGGAAATGTTCAAACATATTACTCAGTTGAGTGCTGAATACTCGGATTTGGAATTCCCAGATGTAGAACTTACAATTGTAAGCACAAAAGAGTTTGCTCAGTCTCCTTTGCACCTTAATCATAAAGTGTTGGTTGGTGAGTATCATTCAAACACAGAATATGACATGGTGATTGATTTTGCCATGCTGCGACGAAATGGCTTGGAAAAGATTGATTTTACAGACTACAGATGTAAAAACAAATGTTATTTCAACGTTCGTTCTGCACACTACCATCGAAACGACCGGCAGATCTATACATCTGATAGAATTCTGTATAAGCCGATTTCCATACAAAATAACCAAGGACGATATGATGATATTGAGGATAATGTCAAGCATCTGCGATACTTCCTCCAAATGCTTTTCCGAAAGCAGGATTTCCGTCCAGGTCAAACACCCATTCTGAATCGTGCATTACAGTACAAGTCAGTAATTGGTCTTTTGCCTACTGGTGGCGGTAAATCTCTAACATATCAGATAGCAGCCATGCTTCAACCAGGTGTAACGCTGGTTATTGACCCTCTGCGCTCTTTGATGAAAGACCAGTATGATGGTCTTATAGCAGCTGGCATTGACTGTTGCTCATATATCAATTCGTCTATAGAAGTTCCAGATGATATCAAGGCAAAAGGTTATGATGCTATACGCAAATATCGGATTAAAGAACGCGAAAGAAGGTCTAAATGCTTAGAGCATTCAGAACTTCTCTTTATGTTTCTCTCTCCTGAAAGACTATCAATTTTGGACTTTAGAGAGCGTCTAAAGAATATGCAGGAGACGAGAGTGTATTTCGCTTATGGCGTAATTGACGAAGTTCATTGTGTCTCTGAATGGGGACATGATTTCCGCTTCTCCTATCTACATCTTGGTCGGAACCTTTATAGATATGTATTACCAAAACCAAAAGATGGAGATGAAAAAGATAATCATATCCCACTTTTTGGCCTCACTGCTACTGCTTCTTTTGATGTTCTTGCAGATGTTGAGCGTGAATTGTCTGGCAATGGTGCGTTCCCATTGGATGCCGAAACAATTGTCCGAGAGGGAGATACCAATCGAATTGAAATACAGTACAAAATAGAACCAGTTCCAGTTTCATTTACATTGAAACAAAACGATGGTTCGGTAAAGCCTAATAAATGGGCGATATTTGATTCAAAAAAAGCATGTCTTGATAAACTGATATCGCAAATGCCTTTTTATCTTAATGAATTACTTACAGAGGATTCAATTCAGACTATTACAAATGGGTATACCACAGGACCAAGAGCAGATGGGCGAGAATTAAAGTCCCTACAGACGGATATTCCGTCCGATTTCCTTTCAGCTCAGGAAACCTATGACTATGGGGGAATCGTTTTTTGCCCTCATAAAGATAATACAGGTGTAGCCGTCTTTACCAATCAGTCTGAAGTAAATACCACTCATCCAGATACACAAATTGGAACCTTTGTCGGTAGTAGCGATGATGATAATGGTAATATCAACCAGAATTCAGTTCGCGAAGAAGAGTCCTTTGAGAATCTTGAATTGTTCCGAGATAATAAGATTCCTTTGATGATAGCCACTAAGGCTTTCGGTATGGGTATTGACAAACCCAATGTTCGATATACCGTCAACCTAAATTATTCAAGTTCGCTTGAAAGTTTCGTGCAGGAGGCCGGCCGTGCAGGTCGTGACCAAAGGATGGCTTTGTCTGTAATCATGCTGTCTAAATATCGTATCGCTAGAGTAAAACCAGATTCGCAGTTTTACAAAGCTAACAAAGATAAATGGTATGATGCCAATGACATAGACGAAATTGCTCGAAAGAAAGGGATTCCTGTCGAAGATTTAGAGATTTGTGATGAGACATCAGACCTTGTTAAGTTGAAGTGCAAACAATGTGGCGATTCGTGCAAGAGATTTGAGCAAAACTGCTGCTCATATGGTTGCACTAATTGTGATAAACCACAAAATGATGAAAACTATAGAAGTATTTGTACCCAAAAGTGCGAGTATTATGATACTTGTGAATTAGCCAAAGTACCAACTGAAGACAGATGGTCTCATTATGAACATCTTTCTGTTTATAAAGATAAATATCCCTTTATAACAAGTGAGAACTATGAGTTCCTTAATGCCGACTATGATACGGTTATGTTCTTCTATAACAATAACTTCAAAGGCGAGAATCATGAAAAGCTAAAAATGTACCAGCTACTGAGCAAACGTCAAATGGAAGTTGCTGTTGTTGATGGTCAAAATGAAATTACAAATACTATACATGGCTTTCTTACAACTCTGCAATCTGTAAGTGTTGGAACGAGGGTTGTATCATACATTTCATATACAACGGGTGAGTATGCAGATATAGCCAAAGCAGTATATCGCATGTGTTGTATAGACTTGATTGATGACTTCACCCAAGACTACAATAGTAAACGTTTTAGAATTGTTTCAAAGAAGAAATCAGATGGACAATATTATGCTGCACTTGAACAGTACCTAAGACGTTATTATACTGTGGAAAGAGCCGCAGAGCTTGTTAGGGAAGTCCCATCATATAAGGGTGAGAATGAAATTCACAAGTGTCTTGGCTATTTAACTCATTTCATATATGAAAAGATAGCTGTGAAAAGAAAGCGTGCCATTGACGACATGTTCACTTTTTGTGTGCATGGTGTTGATGAAAACAAGGATTGGAAGACTATAAACGAAGAATTAAAAGACGAGTTGTATTTTTACTTCAACTCTAAATATGCCAGACGTGAATACAAAACTGAAAGAGGAGAACCTTTCTCTTTGCTTGTTGATACAAAAGAAGGAAAAAGTTCGTCCTGGGAAACAGTTCTCAGATTCATGCAGGTGGTAGACAACCAGTGGATTTCCCAAAATTCTGAAGCTGGATCTACTCAAAATGACAACGCCAAACATCTATACGGTGCTGTTAGGCTGATAAGAAGAACGGCAGATAAGAATCCAACAATTGATTTATTAGGGGCTTTCTGTTTGATGTTCTTAGGCACAAACAATAACCGCCTTTTGCTAAAAGAATTAGAGGAACTCTATATCTCAGGTATGAAGGAATTCTACCAGCAAAATGATAGGGCTTTCTTCTGGGAGCATATTTTTGAAGTATTCAATAACAACCCTAATGTGTCTGTATACTTTGTGAATTACGGTGATTTGTTGAAAACAGCCACAATGTTGGAGATACATAAAATGGAATTGTCAACAATAAAGAATAAATACATCGGATAATATGGAAGATAGGATTAATCAAACGTTAGCTCAATTAGAAAAAGACCTGCAGGAGATAAACTCTGCTCGAAATCAGGTCGAAAGAACTGTGATGGCAAGTACCGAACTACAGAAAATGGTCAGTGAATATGTATCATCTGTTAAAGCTCTCTGTGTTGGCCTACAGGCGTGGGAATCTGAATTAAGTGCACGAGAAGGTAGGCTTGCGCATGAATATGAAGAAGTTATCTCTCGGGTTAATTCAACTTGTAATGAAATTATCAGTTCGTTCGGGTCAGATGTGGAAAAGACAAGTACAGATTTCAAAAACAAAACGAATCCAGTTGTTGAAAAGTTTACAGAGCAAATTGGTAAACTTGAAAAGCATGTACAAGATCTAAACGCGCTCCGTGACGAGATTAAGAAAACAACTGGTGAGATAGAGTCCGTAAAGGAAAGCCTTACCCAAATATCAAAGGAGTTGAAAGAGTCCCAAGAAAGCCAGGATGCTGTTCTGACTGACCTCAGACAAAAGAGTGACGAGATATTAAGTAAAGCAGATGGCATCACTGTAAATATAGAGTCTCTACATAACAAAGCAGATAATATCAGCTCACAACTCTCCCAGGTGGATTCTTTGAGTCATGCAATAAAGACTGTATCTGAACAGATCCATTCAACGTTAAACTCATCTACTGGAACATTACTGAATTCTTTAGAGGCTTCAAAGAAAGAAACAGCAAAAAACATCAATATTAACAGATGTATAATAATAGTAGGGTTTATTGTCTTAATAATCATTCACTTCATCAAATAAAAGTTTATGATAGAAAATCCGTGAATCATCAATGTAAAAAAGCAAACGCAACTTCATTCTAACAAATCAATATCATGTCAGACTTAGGAAATTATTACGGCAGTTTCGAGACTGCAGAAGAACTGGAGAAAAACGGGAATAAACTAACGGCCGCACTTGAGTACTGGATGTGTACTCAGTATGCGGAACATGGAGAATTTCCGTGGGTTCCAGACCTGTCTCTGGAATCCAAGGCATGGGCGAGATACAGGAAGATACTAAACAAACAGCCTTACTCGCCCTTGTCAAAAACAACTTTCATCAAGGGATGCCAATGCCTGAAGGCCTTATGGCTCTATAAAAACAAATACGACAAACGGTACGTATCTCCCGAAGTTGAGCAAAAACTACATTTAGGACATCACATGGGAAAACTTGCTCAGCAACTGTTTGAGCATGGAGTTGATGCTTCCACTTTTCCAGACTTACAACATCGTTTGCACATCCTTCAAGGGAAAACACCTCTTCAAGTTCCCAATATACCCTTTCGCCTCAAACAAAACCTGTGGCTGGAAAGAACACAGGAACTAATAGACGACAAAACAACATTCATCTATGAGGCTGCTTTCTCACACAACAGCGTCTTCTCGGCTGTTGACATCCTCCATCATTCCGAAGATGGCTTCATCGCATACGAGGTCAAAAATGCAACCGAGATAAGAGACGTGTTCATACACGACTGCGCCCTTCAATACTATGTCATGAGCCATAACATAGATGTAAAAGACTTCTTCCTGGTATATACCAACGAGAATTATCTTCAGACATTAGACACACCCATTGAAAAACTCACACCCGAGAACTGTGACCTCAACCAACTCTTCATTCGGAAATCCGTCATCAAAGAAGTCCAGACGTTACAAGAAACAGTGGAAAAGGAGTTAATCAGCATCAAAGACGTTCTCCACCAGAAAGATGAACCCGCTGTGGCTGTCGGCCCCCAGTGCATCTCACCATACGAATGTGAGTTCAAATACTATTGCTCCAAGACCATTCGTCCAGACTATCCCCTCGATCCCTATTTTTGATTAATTGCTCCATATAACTTTAGGGAAAACGCCCTTTTCAATACCCCATAACCCTTCACCAGCAAATGTTTAAGGCCTAAAGCCTATATTCAATACCTCATAACCCTTCACAAGGATAGTTGTGTTACGTAGTTCCCCCTCATGGCTTTAGCCGTGAAAAAACTATTGTGACAAGTTGTGGTTAGTTGTTTCCTATATCTACCAGCAGAGAAAGAGTTAAACAGTCAAGGACCATGCTGCAATAGACTGTGGTCAACGGTCAATGTTCAATGGTTAACGATTACCCTTAATTATCCGCAAAACAATAGCGAAAAAGAATAATGACTATTTGGCACTTAATGATAAATCATATACCTTTGCAATCATTGAATATAATGGATAAGCTTACCTTCATTTTTATTTTATGGATTCAATAAGCAATTTCCGAACCATAGAGGAACTTGTCAAGATGCTCGATAGAGAGAAGACATTGTTCCGAGATATGTTCGAGAGGCGTAAGTCACTCGCATACCGTACGGACTTTGCGATGGAGGTAGTGGATTACAAGCGCGAAAGGATACAGTATCTCATCGACCACGGAGTAATCCACGAGAACGGCGATTTCCTGGAAATGGAAGATGTCTATGTTCAGTTCTTTGAGGAAGTCCTTGATATGAATGAGGAAATCAGCATAGCCAGCGTCAGGGAGCATATCAACGGCTTGAAGGAAAACATCGGTTATTTCCTGGAGGAAACCAATGAACACCGAAAAATGCAGTACCTGATGAACGTGCGGAAAATGCTCCGCCGCACAGGACTACGTACCTTGAAGAACATCATAGACCTCAAGCGCAATGTGGAAGTCGCCTATAAACAAGAACCCAACTATAAAATCAAGAAATCGAGGTTGGAAAACCTTGACGAGAAGGGGAGGGGCATTAAACAACTGATAGAGGAATGTGAGAAGATGATGGACACCGAGGTGATCTTCTTCAAAATGACATCCGACCCCGAAATGCAACGCACCACCATGGACGTGAGAAACGACTTCACCGAGGCCGACCACAACCTGCTGGAGATAGAACGACAAATCATCGAGTACATTAACCAGATTGAGCAACAGAGCCAACTGCTGAAAAAGATACGCAGGCTGAAATACCTGAAAGACCAATTGACATGGCGCGAGGACACGAATGTGGCACGCGTACTTTCCGACAAGAACCCACTATGGATGGAGAAACGGCCTTATAACCGCATCTTCCTGTCGGTAGATATGCTCCGGAGCAATGAGGAGGCATATGCGCTCATCAGAAAGATTGCCGGAAAGAACGATGTGAGGAGAATGGCGAGGACTGAGGCCGACCCGCTCGACCAAGAGTACATGAAAGAAAATGTGGAAGAGGTGACAGGGGTCAACACCACAGAACTTTGGAACTCCTTCAAGGCACAAGGACAGCACCTCTTCACCTTCATCCGAAACTATCCTTACCACCAACCTCGGACACTCAACCAGCATGTTATCCTCTACTGCCAAATGGCGACGCTCCATTGCGACGAGTTGCGCTTCACCGATAACTACGAGAGATTCGAAAACATAGAATATGCACTGATTTATGCGAGCTAATACACAACGGATTTTTGAACGGATGAGCAAGGGTGGCTTCCTTTCTGTCGATAGCACTGATCAGGAAGTGAAGCACCTTTACGACGATATCGAGGAAAACTATACCGACTACGAGGCGTTTTTCCTCGAACTGGGATTACACATCGAGGCGGGCGATGGCTATTACTACTTCGCCCGTACGCAAGAGGCTAAACTCACCATTGAACAGAAGTTGCAAAGTTTCGCACAGTGGGTGGATATACTCGACTTCCTTAAAACATACGACATCACTTTCTCAACTGGGTTCCAGTTCCGTTCCACCCATATTCTCGAACGTATCAATCTAGACGTCGAATTGCGCGACAAAGCACGAAAACTCTTCCGCAAGCAGAACACCAACCAGGAAGTGGTCGACAAACTGATTGATGAACTGACTGGTATGGGGTTCGCAGAACTAATCAACGAAGAGGACGGAACATACAAGGTGACCGCCGCTTTCCGATACGCTGAGGACCTGGTCAATCTCATCACCATATATAACGAAGAGGAGGTACCAGAAATATGAGACATCTTAACAAAATAGTTTTCCTCAACAGTGCAAACATTCCTTACGCCGAGGTGATGCTCGACGGCAACGTGCATTTTTCGGGGACCCAGGGCGTGGGCAAGAGTACGGTACTGAGGGCGTTGCTGTTTTTCTATAACGCCGATAAAATGAGGCTGGGCATACAGCAGGGGCAGAAATCATTCGAGGAGTTCTACTTCAAGCACAGCAATTCATACATCATCTATGAGGTGAGAACAGAGTTGAGCGCTTATACCATACTGACCTACCGAAGCCAGGGAAAAGCGGTGTATAGGTTTATCGACGCACCATATCAGAAAAGATGGTTCGTGGACGACAGTGGACGGGTGGAGAGTGATTGGATACGCATCCGCGAACGTATCGGGGCTGGAATTGACATCAGCGCTAAGGTTGAGACCTACGAACTCTATCGCAACATTATCTTCGGCAACACCCATGACCGAACTCACCGCTACGACAAGTATGCTATTGTCGAGAGTTCGAAGTACCAGAACATTCCACGAAGCATACAGAACGTTTTCCTGAACAGCAAACTCGATGCCGACTTTGTGAAGAACACCATCATTCAGTCTATGACTGACGTGGAGGATGCTATCCGACTTTCCGATTACCGCCATTTGGTCGCAGATTTTGAACGGGAATTTGATGAAATCGATTGCTGGTACCGCAAGGATAGCAACGGTGAGATTCCCGTGCGCAACAAGGCGACGAAAGTGGTCGAGACTTACCGACTGCTCATCGCCCTCAACTACGAGATGCATCAGACATGGCATCATTTGAATTATGTCGTCAATTACACCCGTGAGCGTCTTCCATTGGTGGAGGAGGATATCAAGGAACTACAAGAGAAACTGAAGACCATCAAGGAGAAAATCGAAGGGGCGCAACAGGAATACGAGAAAGAACACGACTCGCTAACGAAGAAAATCAGCGCATGTGAGGTGCGTTTGGGCGACATCCGCAAGAAGCGCAAAGTCTATGAGGAAATAGGCATCAAGGCCATTCTTGAACTCGATGACCAAGAACCGAAATTTCTCGGTGAGAAGGCGCAGAAAGAAAGGCTCCTGCGTGCGCTGGAGGAACAATACAAGGACGTGACGGATAAATACCGAGCCTTGTATGACGCGCTCGAAAACGAATGGAGTAAGTTCGAACTTGCACAACATGAGGAACTACAACGTTGCCGTGATGCCATTCAGACTGAGAGGGACAAATGTGTGAAGGTGCGTGATCAGCACAAGACGGCGGTGGAGGGCGCTTTCCGGGATTGGCTGTCGGCTTCGGATGCACGTCTGAACACACTGCAGGAGAATCGTAACCTGGCAGACAAACGCCTGGCGGAACTCCAGTATTGGCACCCCATGGAAAAAGAGACCGCCGCTTGTCGGGAGGATATCCAAAACCTGAAGACCCAGGAAATACAAATGAGAAGCGATTGGTCGGTCTTGACCGCCAACCTGAATGCATTGCGGCAAGAGGCTCTGATGAAAAGCGAGCAGATAAAGACGGACTACGACCACAAGAAGGAGGAGGTACAAATCCAACTGAAACAGAAGCAAGCAGAACTGGCTGCCACCAACGACTTGCTTACCCGATGGAATGGCTCCTTCTATGAGTGGTTGACCCAGAACAAGCCTGGATGGGAGGAAACGATTGGAAAAGTCGTCGATGAACAGCAGGTACTTTATGCCCAAGGGCTTTCGCCGCAGTTAGCGGAGGCCAATGTTCAATGGTCAATGTTCAATGGTCAACACTCATTGTTCGGTGTCAATATCAATCTGGAAGCCATTCCCTCACACCACCGTACACCCGATGAATACCGCAACTTGCAAAAGCAGCAGCAGGAGGATGTGGATGCTAAGAAGAAAGAACTTCTACTACTTGACGGACAATGCGAAAAGGAATTGGACACGATTCGCAAAAGCGTCAAGGTCAAAGTGTCGGAACTCAGCAAACAGGAAACCATCATGAGGGTACAACTTGAACAATGGCCTCTGAAAATCAAAGATGCTGAGACTCGGCTCCGACAGGTGGAGAGCAAGGAAAAGGAACTGGTTGATGCGGAGCGCGAGAAGCGTACTGCTGTCTATAATGAGGCGCTTCTCGCTGTGGAACGCGAGAACACGACTCGCTCACAACAGTGGGCCAAACGCGAAAAGGATATGAAAGCCGCCGATAGTGAGTACAATGCCTCTATCAAGAGATTGCAGAAACGTTTCGATGAGTTCAAACAAAAGCAGTCCGAGGAAAACAAAACCAAACGGATGGATGTCGATGAGCAAAGGCAAATGCTGGTGCGACAAGAGCGTGACGAGCTGAAAGGCAAAGGGGCTGACACTCATGCCATCGACTTGTGCAAGAGAGACTTGGGTAGTATTCAGGATACTCTCGACAAGATTACGCGCCAAAGGCATTATGTCATCGAATACCATAAGGATGAGGAAGAACTCTTCTCTCATGAACAGGACTTTCGTGAGGAAAAGAAACAGCTGGAAGCGAAAGATGCTGCTGCACGTCAACAATACGACAACAAACGAAAACGCCACGAAGCGGAAAGATTTGATAAACAGAATCTGCTCAAACAAAAGCAAGTGGATGTGAATACTATGAAAGAAGGACTGAAACAGTACGACCAACTGTGTCAGATTGAGAACATCCTTCCCGAGACTTTCCTCCAAGACGACACCGCTACAACATCTACGGCCCTACTGACTGACCTCGTGGTGCAGATGCGCGGTAACCTTAATAAGAAACGGCAGAAGATGGAGGAACTCAAACGGGCTACTAATGCTTTCAACTCGCATTTCGGCACCAACAATACCTTCCATTTCATCACACCGCAATATGATGAGGACTACATCGCTTTCGCAGTCAACCTGCAGGAGTTTATCGAACACAACAAAATCGAGACGTACCGCACACGCGTAAGCGAACACTACAACACTATTCTACACAGTGTTTCTCGTGAAGTGGGATTGCTTATGAACCATTCTGCAGAAATACGCGCTATCATCAGCGAGGTCAACCACGATTTTAGGGAACGAAACTTCGCTGGAGTCATACGAAGCATCGAATTAAGGGCGGAGGAATCGTCTGACCGCATGATGGTATTGTTGAGGCAGATTCGTGACTTTACTGTCGCCAATGCCATGAACATAGGAGAACTGAACCTGTTCTCCGGAGATGACCGTGATAAGGTGAATGAAAAGGTGGTCGATTTCCTCAAACGATTCATGAAGCAGTTGCAAAAAGAACCTGCCCGCACCGAACTCACACTGTCGGACACCTTCCGGCTCCAGTTCCGAATACAAGAGAACGATAATAATACGGGGTGGACGGAACACATCAACAATGTGGGGTCCGACGGTACCGATATCTTGGTGAAGGCCATGGTGAATATAATGCTCATCAACGTCTTCAAGACAAGGGCTTCGCGTCGCCAAGGCGACTTCATCATCCACTGTATGATGGATGAGATTGGAAAACTTCATCCTAGTAACGTGAGCGGCATACTGCAGTTCGCCAATGTCCGCAACATCTATCTTGTCAATAGCTCGCCGATGGGCTACAACGCTGACCTTTACAAATACAATTATCTGCTGACCAAGGACGGCAAGTCACAGACGCACATCAAACGGCTGGTGACAATCAACGCGTAATGCAGGTTTCGAAGACTCTAATCATCACCCTCCGACAACTGATGGAAGGAAGCTCAGTTGCGGCAAGCAGCATGCGAAAGGACTTGGCAGATACGTTGCTTGAGGAGGGACTCTTGACCGTGAAAACCCAAGGCAAGCGGAGAACATTCCATGCTATAGATGTTTCCGCTTTACGGCGTTTTCTGGAATCGCGTTATGAAGAACTGCGAAACAACCTTCAGACGGAAGAATTGACCATCCCGACGGTTTCTACTCGTTCAGAGCAGGCCGCAGAGACGGGTAATTCCAAATTGGTGAAAGTTCGCTCTTGCCCAGGTTTCCCTGTCAATGCTTACGAACCTATAGACTGTCGTCTGAGAGGTCAAGAGTTTGTCGTCAATCCTCCCGAGGGCAGTTTCCTATTTGTCGATGACTGGCAGTCGTTCGCCATCCCAAAAGATGTGGTTGTCGTGGGCATAGAGAACATGGAGAACTTCCGCATGATACGTCGGCAACGCTTGTTCGGGTCGTCCCTAAGCGGTCATTTGCTCTTCGTCTCCCGTTATCCTCAATCTACCGATCTACGCCAGTGGCTTCAGATAATCCCCAATCGTTATGTCCATTTCGGGGATTTCGACCTTGCTGGCATCCATATCTTCTTGACCGAGTTTCACAAGTATCTCGGCGACCGTTCTTCGTTTCTCATTCCCTCTGACATCGAACAAAGACTGGCGAAGGGTTCACAAACACGATACAACGACCAGTATGCCAAATATCATGCCATCCGTTCCAACATCCCTTATCTCCAGTCCCTTATCGACCTCATCAACAAATACCACCGCGCCTATGACCAGGAGGGATATATCCAATCCGATATCTAACCTCTATTTTTCTTCGTCATCCAGCCCATGCACTTCATAATACCGCAGCTAATGACCTTTTCGTCGTTACTTGTCATGCTGAATTTCATGTTTCAAAATGTCATACCCATGAAACATTTTTGCATATAACATTGCATGGAAATACAGAATAACGTTTAAAAACACCCAAAACCTATGTATATTTATTCCGTTTCTGCATAAATCCCTTCGTTTTAACATTTGTTATGAAACATATGACAAGCCAAATTTTTGTGTCCAGTTGTTCCGTCGCGTCCGCGACGGCTTCTTCCCCATCCGCATGGCTATCTTGTTAAAAGTTGTGCTAAGTTGTTTCCAATTAAAACCATCCGCACACCCATAATACCCTCAGGCGTGCTACCAAATTCTTGTGTCCCGTTGTTCCGTCGCGGACGCGACGGTTTCTTTCCCATCAGCATGGCTACGTTGTTTAAAGTTGTGCTAAGTTGTTTCCAATTAAAACCGTCAATAGCCAGCCGAGCTCGGATGGCGATCTACAGCAGTGTGCCCGGGCTTTTCAAGCACGGGATTCAGGCGTTCCCTCCTTTACTCCTCCCCTCCTTAGAC
>JAEEGL016858786.1_pt1 | contig 20671 bp, 20 predicted proteins | sample 9134231 | NCBI WGS metagenome assembly JAEEGL01 (sample SAMN16246548, study PRJNA631951) | gut metagenome | biome: gut microbiome; feature: rumen; material: fiber-attached | host: Bos | place: Iran: Karaj | collected 2018-10
GCCTTCCCCTTTGAGGGGCGCGGGTCTCCGGTGGAGACCTTTGAGCGCAAGCTCAAAAGCGCCGACCGAGCCGGCAGGCGAGACAGGTGGGCCGCGAAGCGGCTCGGATGAGGTGGCCTCCGGCTTCACCGTTTTGCGTCCCTCCGGGGAAAGCTCTTTCGATCCTTTCACATGCCCGGGTCCTTGGGAACTGCTCGTATAAAGAGCGTTTATCGAAATGCAAAAGCCGACCGGGTTGCCCCGGCCGGCTTCTCTGTTTATGGACCCGTGCGGCACGCTTTCGGAAGACCGGTCATTCCACCGGATATCCGTAGGCCGAAAGGATCTCCTCTCCGCATACGTAAAGCGCGCGTTCCAGGGCGTCCTGCACCCGAAGAGGCGGCTCGGCGATCCGCTCCTCCTTCCACCGGCGCCGGTCGCCCTGCCAGAAGGAGGCCGGACGCGCCGACGATTCGCATTCAAAGGTAAAAACGCCCTGATAGCCGGAATCCCGGAGGCCGCACAGGATCTCGTCCACGCACATGGTGCCGAGATAGGGCATGACGTGTTCGTCGCCGCCGCCGCGATTGTCGTTGAAATGAATGGCGCGGAGGTCTTTTCCGAGGGTGATGAGATCGTCGTACTGATGTCCTTCGACGTTGGCGTGTCCCGTGTCCCAGACGGCGCCGAACAGAGGATGGTCCGCGTAGCGGAGAAAATCCTTCATCTCCCGGCCGGTGTAGAGGTACCAGCGGTCGCCCATATTGGCGTGGGTCGTGTTTTCGACAAGCACCATGACTCCGGTCTTTTCCATCGTCGGGATCAGCTCGCGAAGAAACGCCATATTCCGCTCGAAATAGGCTTCCTCCGCGTTTTTGTCGGTGTAGAGAAGATCGTCAGCCCAGCCGACGTGTACGACGGTGTTCGGGATCCCCAGCATGGCGCAGATCTCCAGGGAACGGATCGTGGCCGCGAGCAGCAGATCCCGCGCCGCGCCTTCCTGCAGAGGGTTCCCGCCGGGCGCGTGCGACTGAACGAAATCCATACCGAGCTCTTCCGCAACCGAGCGGATGTGAAGGACCTCCTTTTCCCATCCGTCCCGCATGAAGACCGAGGCGGGGTCGGCGTCCTGGTAAAGGCTCAGATCGATATGGCGGAATCCGGCGCGGGCAAGCCCACGGATCCTCCGTTCGTTGTCCGGGAAATAGCGTCCGAAATCGCCGGTTGAGGTGGCAAGCTTCATGAGGATACCTTCTTTCGTTTATTCTGTCTGGGGAAGAAAGCCTCCGGACCCTTCGCCGGAAAACCGGCGGACTGCGTCCGGAGGAGCTTTCGGTTTATCAGCGGTTTTCTCTCGACAGGAAGCGGTCGACCACCTGCTGGCGGTATTCCCTGGTCAGAGAGGAGAAGAAAGCGGAATATCCGGTGACGCGCACCACCAGATCCGGATGGGTGGAAGGATCGGCGTGCGCCTCCAGAAGCACCTTCCTGGAAAGGCAGTTCAGGTTGATCAGGGTGCCGCCCATGTGATTGTGCGTGTGGATCAGGGCCGCCAGAGCGTCGATGCCGCCGGCTTTTTCCAGCATTTCGGTGTCGATGTCCAGATGGAGCGGAGCCGAATTGCCGTATCCCGGCGCAGCCAGAGCCACCGCGTTGGATTTCAGGGTCGGGGAGAAGGTGTCGATCCCGCGGGCAAATCCGGGATCGGGCTCGTTGGAATGGGAAATGGGCTCGTAATCGCGGCGGCCGTTGGGGGTCGCCTTGAGCTTGCGGCCGTGGATATAAATGTCGCCGTGGGAAAACATGCCGGGGATGATGGGCAGGTTGTGCTTCGGCGTGCCCGATTCCTTGCAGGTCTTGACGTAGAAGTCGCGGAGACGGAGCGCCCACTTTTCGGAAGGCGAGTCGGGGCTCCCGAAGCGTTTGATGTTCGCCATCATCAGCCGGACGTCTTCGCGTCCCTCGTAGTTCCGGTTCATGATCTCGAAGAATTCTTCAAAGCTCATGCGTTTTTCCCTGACGATGCGCTGCTCCAGCGCGCCGAAGGAGTCGGCTACGGTCGCAAGGGCGATGCCGTCGATATTGAAGTCTACGATATCGACGCCCTGGGAGGCGTTGAGTCCTCGCTCGATCGGGCCGTGCATGAAGAGATTCAGGACCAGCTCGGGGCGGTATTTTCCGACCGCCTCGTAATGCTTGTCGTAGCCGGCCTTGATGGAATCCACGATGATCCTGATGTGATGACAGGTGCGCTCGAAGAGATACTCCAGGTCGAAATTCTTTGTCTCCTGCATATCCTTCAGGGCTTCCTGGAAGGCCATGGCCATGTTGCAGCGCGTCACGTCCTGCAGAGGATACTCGATCCCCGGCAGAGCCACCCAGTTGCAGCCGACCTTGGCGCGGAGCCTGCCGAGCTCGATGGGATAACCGTTTCTGGCGTACCCCTCCTCGACGCCGACGTTGCAGGAGTAATCCACGCCGGATCCGTCCTCCAGCGTGTATTCCAGAGACCGTCGGAGAAGCGTGGGATTGACCTTGTCGGAAACGCGCAGGGCGACGTTGATGGGAATGTGGAGATAATGCAGCGCATCCAGGATCAGGAAGGAAAGACGGCTGGTCATGTCGCGGCTGCCGTCGGGAATGAGACCTGCGATCTGGGAGTAGTGGGTGTCGTTGAAGAAGAGAGAGGCCAGATACCAGACGGCTTCCTCATCGGAGAGGATCCCGGCCCTGACGTCCTTTTCGTAATAGGGTCTTAACAGCTCGTCGAGCTGCGAAAGAGCGCCTCCCGAAAAATAGGTACGGTCGACGGACTGGAAATGCGCCAGGAACTGGCAGGCTTCGCGCATGGTGCGCGGCGGCGCGGAGACCAGATACCGGTTCATTGCGGCGATTTCCAGAAGATTCTTTTTCGCGTTCTCATCGGTTTCGAGACCGGCCATGCGCTCCGCTTCGGCGGCGACGTTTTCCACGTAGGTCTGGATGCCGAGGACCGTCTCCTCCTCCATATCGTAGAAGGAGGTGTCGGCGGGGGAAAGCTTCGCCCGGTAATGCCGGATCTTGGCGAGCAGACCGCCCCAGCCGAGATCCAGACCGATCTGCATATCCGGACCGCAGTGATTCATTCCCATGAAACCGGGGGAGGTGTTGTATTTCGCCCAGCATGCCCGGATCTCGGGGGATACGTCGTCCTCGGGCCGCAGGCCGATCCGCAGATGATTCTGGATGATATCCACCCATGCGCCGCCCAGGGCGCTGTCCTTATGAACGTACGGCGGCATGTCGTGAAGCCATTTCCGGAGCGCCTTCGCGATCTCCAGACCGCCGTAGAGCTCGCCGCTCTCCCGGAATTTCGGCGGCTCATAGTGAAAATCCTCGAAGACGACGAATCCCCAGTCGTCGCTGTCGTGAACGCGGTTCAGACGGCGCTTCACGTCGTTCATGGCGATCTTCGATTCGTGCAGAGACGCGATGCGATCGGCGTAGAGAGCGGACAAAACGACCCTTTCTTCATTCATGAGAGCTCCTCCTTTATACTGAGGACCGTACCGTCAGGTCCTTCGTGCCGGAATGCCGCGGTGCGCGAAGGCCGTGACGGCGGCCTCCAGCGCGTCGTCGGACGGGACGCGCGCCTCGGCTGCACGGTTTTCCATACCGAGCGGCCGGTACTTGCCCTCGCCGAGGCGGTGATAGGGCATGATCTCCACCAGCTCGACCGGAAGCGGCGCGAGAAGCGAGGCGATCGCTTCCGCCTCTCCGTCGTTGTATGGCGGGATAAAGGGATAGCGCACGATCAGGCGCTTGCCGAGAGACGCCAGTCTTTTCAGATTTTCCAGGATCCGCTCGTTCCCGACGCCGGTCAGGCGCCTGTGCAGATCGGGATCGGCTGCTTTGACGTCGTAGAGAAAAAGATCCGCATATGGAAGGACCTTTTCAAAGCTTTCAAACGGCACGTTGCCCGCCGTATCCACGGCCACGGAGATCCCATCCGCGGAAAGAAGGGCGGCGCATTCCCGGATAAAGTCGGGCTTCAGCATGCATTCGCCGCCGGTGAAGGTCACGCCGCCTCCCGATCGCTCGTAATAGCTGCGGTCGGTGAGGACTGCCCGGACGACCTCTTCGGAGGTCGTCTCTTCGCCCAGCATGGTCAGCGCCTCGGCAAAGCAGTCGTTCGCACACTTTCCGCAGGAAACGCATTTTGTCCGGTCGATCGTATGCCCGTCGGGTGCGGCGATATGCGCTCCTTCCGGACACGCACGGAAGCAGTTGCCGCATCCGATGCACTTTTCCGGATAAAAACCGAGCTGCCTTTGCGGGGAAATGGATTCGGGGTTGTGACACCACAGACAGCGCAGGTTGCAGCCCTTGAGAAAGACCGAGGTGCGGATGCCTGGCCCGTCGTAAATCGAAAACCGCTGAATGTTGAAAACGGTTGCCTTTTCCATGGAAGACTCCTTTGAAATGAAGCCGGATCAGTCAGAAAAGAAGGAAGGAAAGCTCTCCTCAAGGAAACGGGCGACGCCGTCTTCCCGGTTGGAGGGGATCACCCGGTGGGAAACCGCGCGCACTTCCTCCATAGCGTTCGACACCGCGAAGCGGTAATCGGCCGCCTCCAGCAGAGGAAGATCGTTGAGATTGTCGCCGAAGGCGGCGATTTTCGGAAGATGCGCCGCGTCCCGGATCCGGAGCGCGCTTTTTTTCTTGGAGGCGCGGCCCGAAAAGACCTCCAGGAAACCGGGACCCTCCACGTATACGTCCCGGTAGCATTCGCACCGGATCCCGGGGATCCTTCGCATCTTTTCGGCCAGGGCGCAAAGAGTCCGGTAGGGAGCCCGCGTCACAAAATAGATGATATGCCGGCCCTCCCGGATGAGGGAGGAAAAATCGTCCGTCTTGTAAAACCGCTTCCCGTACAGCCGGATCCGTTCCTCGGCGTATTCCCAGAGAAGGGTCTGCCGCATGCTTTCATACCAGGGAAGGAAGCGGGTTTCGGAGACCTCGAAGGTCACCGGATCGATCCCGCTTTCCCGGAAAAGAGCAAGGACCCGCTCCGCGTCCTCCGCGGAGAGCGATTCGGAGGCAAGGCAGCGTCTTTCGACCGGATCGTAGATCAGGACGCCGTTCATCAGAGAAACCGGAAGGCGGAGATCCAATCCCTCCAGGATCGCGAACACCGTGGCGGGAGAACGCCCGGTGGAAATCGAAAACTGTCCCCCGCGGGCAATGAACCTGTTCAGAAGGGCCTTGCTTTCCGGCGTCAGGACGGCGTCGGGCGAAAGGAGCGTTCCGTCCAGGTCCGCGAGACACAGGGTTTCGCGGGGATCGAAGAGAGCCAAATCAGAAATCCTCCTGCGACAGCGCTTTGGTGGTCAGATTGCTGTCTGCGATCTGGTACAGGGTCAGGGTGTATTTCATGTCCTTCTTGATGGAGATGGTTTCGTTGAAGGCGAGATAGTCTCCGTCCGGACCGAAAAGCTCGCTGAAGCCGTACCATTTTTTCCCGGTGGCGTAGCGGATGCGGTAACGCCCGACCGGGAGATATACCGTGATGGAATCGCCTTCCCGGATATAGATGGTCATGTAGGTGTCTCCGGTGGAGGCGTCGTTGATCTTGATGTAGTGGGAATCGTATTTCGCGGGCGTATAGATCTTCAGAGGGATGCCGGTTTTGGAATTGGAGGCGCCGCGCAGGATCTGGGTGCGGGGTTCGGAGACCGATTCACGGATCATATTCTCGCGGATCCGGGTCGACAGATCGTCGACCTCCACGCTGAGCTGTTCGGAGACGACGTTGGAAATCAGATCGCAGATGTATTCCGCGTCGTCGCTTTCGGACGTCAGAACGATCTCGGTCATCACCAGAGGATGCCCGGTGGATTCCATCCCCGCCTTCAGCATGCCGCCCAGCACTTCATCGTCGGGAGGCGCGTACACACCGTCCGGGTTGGCCTCCTTATAGGACTGATAGACCTCCTCGGAGACCGCGGCCAGAAGATCGGCGTAATCCACGGTGTCCAGGGTCACCTCGTAACCGCCTTCCTCATGGGCTTCCAGCTTGCGCACCGAGGTGTTGGAGAAGATGACCGGGAAACGGCTTTCGGTATCGATGGCTTTGTTGACGCGCTCCGCCGCCACGATGGAAAGATAATCGCCCGCGGCGCGGTAGTCCTGGAACAGCGCGTTGGCGTCGGAAATAAAGGCGCGGCAGGCGCTTTTCAGCGCCTCCTCGTCCGGATGCGCGGTCAGACTCCCGCCGTCGCGGGTAAAGGTAAAGGTCACGCTTTCCCGGTGCGTGGGAACGCGGTCGCCCGCAAGGAAAACGCCCAGCGCTTCGTTGAAGGCGGTGCGGAGCGACGCCGAATAGCTCGTCCGGTCCACGTGTCCCCAATCCACCTCGGGATAACCGGTGATGATCTTATCGTAAGTCAGGACCGAAACGTCGGGGTAACGGACGGAGAGATCGTAGGTAAAGACGTGGCCGATCTTGCTGCCGCCCTGTCTCTGGGAGGCGATCTCGTCCTTCGCGTCCTCCAGATAACAGGCCTCGGCGAACCGGGCGATCAGGAAGTTTGAGGAATCGGCGTCCTCCAGGGCAAGGCTTGCGATATAGGCTTCGGCGTCCATGGAGGCAAGGGCTTCCTCCGCCATGACGGCATGGCGGGTCGCCACGTCGGAGCAGGAGGAAAAAACGGCGATGAAGATCGCCGGGATCAGGATAAGCAGCGGGGAAAAACGGATTCTCTTCATGACGGTCCTTTCGTTTGCGGGACGCGTTCGCGTCGCGCCGGATTGACCACATTATAGCATATCGCGTCTTGAAATGCTACTGCGGATTTGCAGGCTGCGCGGTTTTTGATGAAAAAGAGCCTCCTGCGCCCGGAAAGGGCGCGGGAGGCTTCCGGCGAGGCAATCAGTCCAGGACCCCGTGCATGGGGTTGTGCTTCATGGCGGGAGTGCGCTCGTAAGTGGTGGAAAGCGGGTGGAACGCGCGTTCCTTCGAGGATTTTTCAAAAGCGGTCAGGATGTCCAGAACGTGCGCCTGCTGATGATAATCGGCGCGGTGGGGACGGCCGGTCTCGATGGCCTTGGCCATGTCGGCAAGCCCCAGGGCACGGCTGTTTTCCCGGTAATCGAACATCAGCGGGAGCTCCCGGTAGCCCGGATAGGGGTCGATCACGATCTTCCGGAGTCCGGGATCGACCGCCGGCGCCGGCGCGGCGTCTTCGGGACGGTAAAGCAGGATCGGTCCGCCGAAGGTGTTGGGATCGGGCACGATAAGCGTCCCCTCGGTGCCGTAGATCTCAAAGCGCGCCTGATTGGTATAATACACGTCAAAGGTGGTGAAGAGGGAGACGATGGCGCCGTTTTTGAACAGGATGTTGCCCGCGAGATGAGTGTCCACGTCTACCGTGATCTTCTCGCCGCAGTGCGGCGCGGAGGTGATGATCCGTTCGGGAAAGCTCTTTTTCGTCAGGGCGGAGACTCCCTCCGCTTCTCCCAGAAGCTGTACCAGCGCGGTCACGTAGTAGGGACCCATGTCCAGCATCGGCCCGCCGCCCCGCTTGTAGTAAAACTCCGGATCGGGATGCCAGGTCTCATGCCCGTGGCAGATCATGGAAAGATTGCCGCCGACGACTTTTCCGATGGCGCCGTCGTCGATCAGCTTCCGGCAGGTCTGGATCCCGGCGCCCAGGAAGGTATCCGGCGCACCGCCCAGACGGAGTCCTTTTTCTTCGGCGATCCTGATAAGCTCCGTCGCCTCATCCATATCCACCGCAAGCGGCTTCTCGGAATAGACGTGCTTTCCGGCCAGAAGCGCCGCCCGCGTGACCTCGTAATGCTCGTAGGGACGGGTCAGGTTCAATACGATATCCACCTCGGGATCGGCGAAGGCTTCGTACATATCCCTGTAGTTTTTGGGAAGAGCAACGGGAACGCCGGCGTCGATCATTTTGCGAAGCTTGCGCAGGCCTTCCTCTGCGCGCTCCGGGATCTTGTCGCAGATCCCGACCAGACGGATCTCCCGGAAGGTTTTGGAGATGTTTTCCAGATAGATCCCGCTGATGGCGCCGACACCGATCATGGCAATGTTCATCATGGCTTTTTCTCTTTCTCCGCGGGTCACCGCAGGATGTCCTTCATGGCGATGTTCTTTTCCTGGGTCACCTCACGCAGGGTGGTGGAGGTGCCTTCTCTGCCGAGTCCGGAATGCTTGTATCCGCCGAAGGCCTGATGCACCGAACGGTAATCGCCGGTGCCGTTGATGACGCAGGTCCCCGCCTTGACCGAGGTCGCGAACTTCATCGCGGTCTTCATATCCCGGGTCATCACGGTGCTGGCAAGGCCGAAGGAGGTCTGGTTGGCGATCCGGAGCGCTTCGTCGAAGCTCTCGAAGGAGATGATGGGGAAGACGGCGGCGAAGATCTCCAGATCCTTTGCCACGTCGCTTTCCGGGCTGACGCGATCCAGCACCGTCGGCCAGACGTAAGCGCCTTCCCGCCGGTTCCCCAGAAGGCAGACCGCGCCCTGATCGAGGGTGTGCCGGATGTCGGCCATGGCCTTCTCGGCGGCTTTTTCGTTGATCAGCGGCCCCATGTCGTTTCCGGGATCGGAGGGATCGCCCAGCTTCCAGGAGGAGAGCGCGTCGACGAGCTTTTTCGCGAAGGCGTCCTTCACGTCCTTGTGAACGATGAAGCGCTTGCTCGCGCAGCAGACCTGCCCCGCGTTGTGGGCGCGTCCGCCGATGGCTTCCCGGACGGCAAGATCCAGGTCGGCGTCGGGGAAAATCACGAAGGGGTCGTTGCCGCCCAGCTCCAGGAAGGTGCGGCGGATCTCCTTTGCGCCGCCCGCCAGAAGCGAGCTGCCCACGGCGGTGGAACCGGTAAAGCTGACCGCGTCCACGTTTTTCGTCTCAGCCAGCCACTCGCCGATCTCTCTGCCGGAGCCGGTGACCAGCTGCATCACGCCGCCCGGCACGCCGGCTTCGATCAGGAGCCCGGTGAGGATGCCAGTGGCGAGAGGCGTATCGGACGCGGGCTTGGAGATCACGGCGTTGCCGGTGATCAGAGCCGGAGCGACCTTGTGCGCGTAAAGCTCGATGGGGAAGTTGAAGGGGGTGATGGCCACCAGAACGCCGAGAGGCTCGTGCACCGTGAAGATGATGTCGTTTTCGGTGCGGGCCTCGGCCTTCAGGGGAATGGTGCTGCCGTAAAGATGATGCGCCGCCTCGGTAAAGGTTTCGAACACCATGCAGAGGGTCAAAACCTCGTCGTGGCATTCCTCGATCCGCTTGCCGCCTTCGGCGCAGGCGGCTTCGGCGATCTCGTCCACGTGCTCCCGGACGAGCTTTGTGTACCGGTAAAGGATCTCCGCTCTCTTGTAAAAGGGCATGGCGGCCCAGGCGGGCTGCGCCGCTTTCGCGATGCGGGCGGCCCTTTCAAAATCCTCTTTCGTGCCGGCCGGCACGGTGCAGACGACTTTGCCCGTGGCGGGATTGATATTGTCGAAGGTCTTTCCGTTGGAGGCGGGGACTCTTTCCCCGTTGATCAGCATCAGCATTTTCTCTTCTCCTTTCGGTTGTCAGCTATCTGTATCTTACACCATTTGCCGCGGGAAATCAAGGAGAAACGCGCGCCGCGGAAGAGAAGCGCTTGCCCGACGGAGGGTTTTCTGATATAATCGTCGCAAGAGGAGAAAAAGGGCGTCTCCCGGGAAAAAGGAGACGCCGTGCGGGAAAGAACGGGCACAGAGCATGACGCTGGGAAAAACGGGGGAAAGGATCCTCGCCGCGGTCGCGCTTTCAGGCGGGATCGGGGCTTTTCTGCTGTGCCTGGAAAGCCGGGACGGATGGGACTTTACGCCCGGCTTCGCCCTTGCGGCCGGGACGGCGCCGGTTTTTCTGAACGCTTTTCTCTTCCGGGAACGGAAAGGGCTGCGGCGCGCCCTTTTCCTTGCCGAAGGCGCGTTGATCCTTCTCGGCGTACTTCTTCTCCTCTTCCGGGGAGAGGTCGACTGGGCGGCGCTGCTGCGCGCGGTCGGCGGCGGGATCTCCGTCCGGGAAGAACGGGTGCCGGTCCTTCTTGCGGCGATCCTCGCCTGGACGGGGTCGGCGGCGGTCTTTCTTCTGTCCCGCCCCGGGATCGCGGCGTTTTCCTTCGCGGCGCTCTGGCTTCTTTTCCCGATGCTCGGGGTACGGCCGGGCCTGCCGCTCTTTCTGATCTTCGCTTTTTCGCTCTGGCTTCTTTTGCGCCGGAGGGGAAAAAGAGGGGGCGGCGCTCTTTTGCTTCTCGCGGCGTTCGCCCTGGCGGTGCCGGCGGGATATCTTCTGACGGAACCGGCGAGCGGCGCGCTTTACCGGGCGGAAAACGCCGTCTACGCCCTCCGGAAGGGCTCTGCGGACGGGTCCGGCGCGATCGGCGGCCGCGTGTCCGCCGGCAGCGCCCTGCGCACCGGGCGGGAGGTCATGAAGGTCTCGCTCTCCCGGCGTCCCTCCGAGCCCCTGTATCTGAAATGCTTCACCGGGATCACCTACCGGAATGGGGTATGGCAGGCGGAGGATCCCCGGGAGACGGCGGAGCTGGTAAAAAAGCGGGTGAACTGGGGCGGCTGGCAGGACTTCCTGGACAGCATGACCGTCAGCAAATTCTACGTTCTGAATACCGTGACCTACGGCGCCCTGGTCATGAACGGCAGTCCGCAGGTGAATCCGGTGGAAATGGAAATCACGTTCCCCACGGGAAACGGGCCCGCCTTCGAGCCTTATTACGGGAAGGAAGCCGACCCGCTCCCGCTGTTTTCGGATCAGGCGGTCCTCGGACGCCGGTATGAATACTATGAGACGAAGGACATGCTCTTTCGATGGGACGAGGTGCCGGAGGCAGTCATCGGCGCCTGGTACCGCGCGCTGGAGAACGCGCACCGCGCGGTGATCCGCGATACCTGCATGAAGGTGCCCATGAACGACCTGCCGCGGCTCCGGAAGCTGACGCTGGAATACCCGGCCGGAAACCGGGAGGAGGCCGCCGCCCGGATCCTCAGCCTTCTGGCCGACCGTACCGGTTACGCGTTGAACCCGGGACAGGGGAGCCTGGGCAGCGACCCGGTGGAAGAATTCCTCTTCGTGAAAAAGAGAGGCTTCTGCGAGCATTACGCGTCGGCGGCGACGCTGCTTTTCCGCCTTTACGGCATCCCCGCGCGCTACGCGGCGGGATACCGTATCGGCCCCGAAGAGTTCCGGGAGGACGAGGACGGGACTTACCGGGTCGGGGTGACCGACCTTCGGGCCCACGCCTGGGTGGAGCTTTACCTGGAGGATTACGGCTGGACGCCCCTGGAGGTGACGCCCGCGGCGGACGGCGGCGCCGTCCCGGTCGCGCCGGCCTTCGACAGGGAAACGATCGCGGATCTGATGCGGCGGGAAAAGGAAGAAAGCGCCGGGGAAGACGCCGCGCGGAAAGAGAAGAGCGGAGAGACGGGGATCGCCTTCCGGGATATCGGCAGCGAAGAGGAGATCGATTCGATCCGGCGGGACGCCCGGGAGTCCCTCCGGAAAGCGCCGTGGTCCGTCATCCTGCCCCTGGCGCTGTACGCCGCTCTGTGGGCGGCGATCCTCCGCCTGCGAAGACGGGGAAGACTTGTATCCGAAGAAGGAGAGATCAGAATGGGAAAAATCGAAGAGGTGATCCGGGAAGTCCGGAAGGCGGTCCTCGGCAAGGACCGGGAGATCGACGAGATCATGACCGCGATCCTGGCAGGCGGCCATATCCTTCTGGAGGACGTGCCGGGCGTGGGGAAGACCACGATGGCGCTGGCTTTTGCACGGGCGATGCAGATCGATATGAAGCGCGTCCAGTTCACTCCCGACGTAATGCCCTCCGATCTGACCGGCTTTTCGCTTTACCGCCGGGAGGAGGATCGCTTTGTGTACCAGCCCGGCGCCGTGTTTACGAACCTGCTTCTGGCGGATGAGCTGAACCGCACGTCGCCGAAAACGCAGGCGGCGCTTCTGGAGGTCATGGAGGAAAAGCACGTCACCGTGGACGGCGTCACCCGCGCGGTCCCCGATCCCTTTATCGTCATCGCCTCCGAAAACCCGGCGGGCGCGACGGGGACCGAACCGCTTCCGGAAACGCAGATCGACCGGTTCATGATCTCGCTTTCGCTGGGCTATCCCGACGAAGCGTCGGAACGGGAGATCGCCCTCACGGCGGGTGAAAAGCGGAGGGAGACCCTGGCGGAGCCGGCAATCACGGCGGAAGAGCTTCGCGCCATGCGAAGCGAGGTCCATCGGGTGGGTCTGGACGCCGGGACGGCGGACAGGATCGTCGCACTCATATCGGCGACAAGAGAAGACCCGATGCTCTCCCGCGGCGCGTCGCCCCGGGCGACGGTCGCTCTGACCATGATGGCCAAGGCTGCGGCTTACCGGAAAGGCAAAAAGAACGTGACCGAGGAAGAGGTGCGGGAAGAGTTTCCCTTTGTGGTCAGACACAGGATCGAGCTTTCCCCCGCGGCGCGCCGGGCCGGCGAGACCCGTGACGGGATCATCCGGAAGATCCTTTCCCGGACGAAGGGGAAGAAATGAGAGGCTGGATCTTTCTTCTGGGATGCGCTGCGTTCCTCGCGGTCGGCGCGCTCTACCGGGCGCCGTTTTTCCTGGCCGCCGGCGTGCTCGGCGTCCTGGTCTGGTTCTGGATGCTGGGGACGGCGCTTCATAGGAAAAGGAAGCTCCGCGTCGCTTTTGCCGGGCAGGATGCGGAGGCGACGGCGGGAAGAAAGGCCGCTTTGCCTCTGACGGTCGTCAAGACGGGGGAAACGTCGCCGGAGGATATCCGGATCCGGATCGCTTCGGAGCTGCGGGGAAAACGCGAAAAGCGGCGCCTTGCGCTTTCGGAGGACGGAAGAGCGGAAACGGTATTCAGGCATGCCGGGCTTGTGCGGCTGACGCTCGTCAAGGCGGAGGTCTCCGATCCGATGGGCCTGTTCTGCCTGAAGGTCCCGGAAAAAGAAGCCCGTGCGCGGGAGATCCTCGTGACGGTCTGTCCCGCGGCGGGGGAGGAAAAGGAAACCGGGGCCGCCTGTGCGCGTCTTTCCGAAACGCAGAGAGCAAGCCGGGACGGCGGCGGCAGGGAGGAGATCCGCGCGTATGCGCCGGGAGATCCCGCGCGAAGGATCCACTGGAAGCTTTCGGCGCGGTTCGACGACCTCCTGGTCCGGAAGGAAAAGGAAAACGACAGGCCGCTTCTCGTGATCCGGACCGAAGACTGCGCGCCTCCCTTCCGGGAGGATCCGGACGGATATTATGCGGATCTTGCGGGGAAGATCCGCAGCGCTCTCGGGGAAGGATATCTCGTGCAGGTGGCCGACCGGGACGGGGAAGTCTTCCGGATCGCGGACCGGGAGGAGGAGAGAGTTCTTTATCGCCGTCTTTACGAAAAAGAGGAGATCTGAAAAGAAAAGAAGCGCGCTTCCCGCGGGAAGCGCGCTTGTATTCTGCAAAACCGGGGGCTTACGCCTTTTCGGCGGTGACGGCGCCCAGCTCCATCAGGCGGGTGGTGTTGATCTTCACGCCCGGGCCCATGGTGGAAGCGATGACGCAGGAACGGATATACTGGCCCTTCGCGGCGGCCGGCTTGGCGCGGACGATAGCGCCCAGGAGGGTGTTGAAGTTCTCTTCGATCTTCTCCTTGCCGAAAGAAACCTTGCCGATGGGGCAGTGGATGATATTGGTCTTGTCCAGACGGTATTCGATCTTACCGGCTTTTGCTTCCTTGACGGCTCTGGCGACGTCGGGGGTGACGGTACCGGCCTTCGGGTTCGGCATCAGGCCCTTCGGACCGAGGATACGGCCCAGGCGTCCCACCAGACCCATGGTGTCGGGGGAAGCGATGACTACGTCGAAATCCAGGAAGCCTTCCTTCTGGATGCGTTCGACCATGTCTTCGGCGCCCACGTAATCGGCGCCCGCGGCTGCGGCGGCGTCTGCCCGATCGCCCTTGGCGAACACCAGGACGCGCACCGACTTGCCGGTGCCGTTGGGCAGAACGATGGCGCCGCGGACCTGCTGGTCGGCGTGACGGGAGTCAACGCCCAGCTTGACGTGCACTTCGACGGTCTCGTCGAATTTCGCCTTGGCGGTGGACAGGACGACGCCGATGGCGTCTCCGGTCTCGAATTGCTGGGTCTTATCGTAGCTTTTTACGCTGTCAACATATTTTTTACCGTGAAACACGTTATTTCCTCCTCATAGTGGTTGTGTCTTCGGGTCCAGACGACCCTCCCACCGTGTGTTGAATCTCTTAAGGGATCAGTCGTCGACGACGACGCCCATGCTGCGGCAGGTGCCGGCGATCATGCTCATGGCAGCCTCGATGGAGGCGGCGTTCAGGTCGGGCATCTTCTTCTCGGCGATTTCGCGGACGGCGTCCTTGGAAATGTGGGCGACCTTGTTCTTGTTCGGAACGCCCGAGCCGGATTCGATGTGGCAGGCCAGTTTGATCAGCTGGGAAGCCGGCGGGGTCTTGGTCACGAAGGAGAAGGAGCGGTCGGCATAGACGGTGATGATCACCGGGATGATGTAGCCCATGTTGGCCTTGGTGCGCTCATTGAATTCCTTGGTGAAGCCCATGATGTTCACGCCGTGCTGGGAAAGGGCCGGGCCTACCGGGGGAGCCGGAGTCGCCTTGCCCGCGGGGATCTGTAATTTCACGTATCCAACGATTTTTTGTGCCATCGGATATTACCTCCTAATCTTCAGGTCATTCAAGCGGCTCGACCTGATCGAGCTCAAGTTCCACCGGCGTTTCCCGGCCGAACATGGAGACGATGACGCGCACCATGTTTTTGCCGGTGTCGATGGCGTCCACGTTGCCGATGAAGCCGGAAAGCGGCCCGTCCACGATGCGGACGCTGTCGTCCACGGCGTAGGCCACGTTGATTTCCGGTTTCTCCATGCCGAAGGCAAGAACCTCTTCCTCGGAGAGGGGGACCGGCTTGGACTCGGGTCCGACGAAACCGGTGACGCCGCGGGTGTTGCGCACGATGTACCAGCTTTCGTCGTTCATGACCATTTTGATCATGACATAGCCGGGGAACAGCTTGCGTTCCACTTCCTTTTTCACGTTGTCGGCGCCGATTTCCTCCTCCACGATGGTGGGAACCTTCACGTCGTGGATCAGGGATTGCAGTTTGCGGTTTTCCACCGCCTTTTCGATTGTCGCGGCGACCTTATTCTCATAACCGGAATAGGTGTGCACCACGTACCATTTCGCGTTTTCAGCCATTTCTCAGCCTCCGCTTACGCCACCAGCGAGCGGAGCAGACTGATCCCGTAACTGAGCAGAAGATCGAGGATCCAGATATAAGCGCCCACCACCAGCACCATGACGATGACGATGAGGGTGTTCTTCAGGGTCTGGCGCATCGTGGGCCAGGTGATCTTCTTGATCTCGTTGATGATGTCGCGGAACCATTTGCCGATGCGTTTGAAAAGATTGGGCTTTTTTGCCTTCTTGGCGGCAGAAGGCTTGTCGGTCTTTTTGACCAGTTTCTTTTCGCTGTTGTCTGCCATCAGAATTCACCTTTCCCCGCGCGTTTACTTCGTTTCTCTGTGAACGGTATGCTTGCGGCAGAAACGGCAGTACTTGTTCATTTCCAATCTGTCAGGCGTGTTTTTCTTGTTCTTGACAGTGTTGTAATTGCGCTGCTTGCATTCCTGGCACGCGAGAGTTACTTTGACTCGCATTGTTCGGCACCTCCTTAATCCATTGCCTCCCTGCTGAAATTAAAGGCCCGGCCCTGTTTTTGGGCACAAAAAATAAGCCCTTTGCAGGTAAGGAAAAGTATATCATGGGGAAAAGGAAAAGTCAAGGCTTTTTTTCGCAAAAAAGAGGCTTTTTCCGAAGCGGAAAACCGTCCCCTCCGCGGATGCGGAAGGGACGGAAAACGCACGGGGAAACCGTTATCTGCTTCCGGGAATAGGCGGGATATGGTTCCACTCCCGGTCGGCGTCCTCCTTGATATACGTGCGGAGGATCGTTCCGCAGGAAAGGCAAAGATCGGAATAGACCTGAGCCGTACCGGTAAAAAGTCCGGCTTTATAGAGAAGCCCGACGTTTCCCGGGACCGCCGCCGTCTTGCCCCAGACGACGCCGAGCTCGATCCTCTCGCTTCCGCAGTGGGGACATTTCACGCATCGCACCTCCTTTTTCGGGGGGAAAAGCCCCGTCCCTTCCGGACGGGGCCGGCCGTCATTTCAGATTCAGCGTGCCGTTGGCGGCGCCGGTCAGATAAGCGTTGATGAAGCCGTCAAGATCTCCGTCCATCACCGCGTTGATGTTCCCGGTTTCGTAATCGGTGCGGTTGTCCTTGACGAGCGTGTAGGGCATAAAGACGTAGGAACGGATCTGGCTGCCCCATTCGATCAGCTTCTGTTCGCCCTTGATGTCTTCGATCTTGTCCAGGTGCTGGCGGATCTTGATTTCCAAAAGCTTGGATTTCAGCATGCGCATGGCGACTTCGCGGTTCTGGATCTGGCTTCTTTCATTCTGACAGGCAACCACGATGCCGGTGGGAAGGTGAGTGATACGGATGGCCGATTCGGTCTTGTTGACGTGCTGGCCGCCCGCGCCGCTGGAACGGTAGGTGTCCACCCGCAGATCCTCGGGACGGATCTCCACCGAGACGTCGTCGCCGATCTCGGGGGTGACCTCCACCGCCGCAAAGGAGGTATGGCGTCTGCCGGAGGCGTCGAAGGGGGAGACGCGCACCAGCCGGTGGACGCCCGCCTCGCATTTGAGGTAACCGAAGACGTTGTCTCCCTCCACCATCACCGAGGCGCTCTTGATGCCCGCCTCGTCGCCTTCCAGATAGTCCACGGTCTTGCATTTGAAGCCCTTGCGCTCCGCCCAGCGCAGATACATCCGGTAAAGCATCTGCGCCCAATCCTGCGCCTCGGTGCCGCCGGCGCCGGCGTGGAAGGAGAGGATGGCGTTGCAGTTGTCGTATTCGCCCGAAAGCAGGGTTTCCAGCCGTTTCTTTTCAATGCCTTCGGTGAGTTCGGTATAGGCCGCCTCCACCTCCGGCAGAAGGGATTCGTCGTTTTCCTCGTCGGCCAGCTGGATCAGGGTCAGAAGATCCTCCTGCTTTCCCAGCAGGGAGCCGTAGGATTCGACCTTCGTTTTCAGGTTCTTGGTGCGCATCAGGACCTTCTGGGAATTCTCCAGATCGTTCCAGAAGCCCTCGCCCTCGGCTTCCTTTTCCAGCTTTTTCAGCTCGTTCTTCGCGCCTTCGATATCCAGAGATACGCCAAGCTCCTGGATCTGCGGCAGAAGAGCCTGGGTTTTCAAACGGTATTCGTCGTATTGTATCATATTCTGCAACTCACTTTCGCGTATGGCGCCGCCGGACGGCGCCGGGGCATATTTCTATATAGTATACCGAAAAAAGAACGGCTTGTAAAGCGAAAAATGCAAAAACGGCGTTCGCCTGTTTTCATCTTATTCGACGATCACCAGATCGTCCCAGCCTTCCCCGTACTGAACGATCCGGGATACCAGGCCGCGGCTCGCGATCACCCGATGGTCTTCGGTGAGGAGCAGGATCTCGAAAGCGTCCTTTTCTCCGTACGTCCGCCAGTAGTCCGCGGCTCTTTCGGGTCCCATCACGAATAACGCCGTGGAAAGCGCGTCGGCCAGAAATCCGTTCCGGGCGACGACCGTCGCCGACACGAGACCGCTTTCGGCGGGGGAGAGAGTTTCGGGGTCGAGGATATGATGGTACCGTTTTCCGTCCTTCTCGAAAAAGCGCTCGTAGGAACCGCTGGTGACGGCGGAAGTGTCCGAAAGCGAAAGCGTCAGGGCGTATCCCCCCTCCGGGGCGCGGAGCGCCACCGACCAGTCTTTTCCCGCCGCTTTATCGCCGAGCAGGATCACGTTCCCGCCGAGGGAAAGGACGCCCCGGCGGATCCCGTTCTCTTCTGCGATTTCCCGCAGCCGGTCGCCGGCGTAGCCCTTGGCTACGGCGCCGAGGGTCAGGGAAAAGCCTTCGGGAAGGGAAACGGCGCCGCCGTGAAAGGAGATGCTCTCCCAGCCGGTCTTTTCCCGGAGAGAGCGGAGCTCCTCCTCCTGCGGCACGCGATAGTCCCCGGAGCGGAAGCCCCAGGCCTCCACCGCGGGATTGACCGTCACGTCCATCGCGCCGCCGGTTTTTTCCGAGACCTCCGCCGCCGCGCGCAAAAGCGAGACGATCTCGGGATCCCGGACGGAGCTTCCCCGGCGGAGCGCGGAGAGCGTTTCGCCCTCGGCGTCCAGAAGACCGTTCAGCCGGTCAAGCTCCGCCGTCAGCAAAGGAAGAACCTCCTCCGCCCCTTCGCCCTCCAGACGGAGGACCGCCGCGGTATCCATGGCGAATACCGTGGCTTCGGCGCTCCTTTGACCGCAGGAGGGGAACAGCGCGAAAAGCAGAAAGGGAAGAAAGAACGCGGAGAAGAGCCGCGGAAACAGAGTTTTTTTCCTCAAGAGCGTACGCCTCGTTTCATGAGATCGCAGGAAAGACGCGGTGTATAAAAAAGAGCTTCCGTCTCCGGAAGCTCTTTTTTGCAGGTTGAGTTACGGATGGATGATGATTTCCTTGATGGAATGGCAGAAATCGTGCACGCCGGCGTCCTTGGAACCGAAGGCCACATAGGTGGGGCTGGAATCCTCGACGATCTGGTTCTTGTTCTGGATCCATCCCACGATGGTGTTGTCGCTCCATACGATGTCGTGATCGTATTCGAACGGGGTGGAAAGAGCGTTGTGAGTGACGGTGACGGAGGAGCATTCGGTGACGCCCAGATCAGCCAGAACGTCCTTGAACAGAACGCCTTCCAGAATGAAGGTCGCGCCCTGCGGCGCGTTGTTGCCGGCGCCGTTGTCGCCGATGAGCTGATAAGCCGAGATGTAGGTTTTGGCACGGTCGTGCTTCAGGGCCTGTTCCATGGTGTAGGTGACGGTTTCGCCGGTGGCTTCAATGGTGATGGGGATCGACCAGTTGACGTCGTCCAGGGTCACCATCTTGGCTTCGGATTCGATGACGTCGGGAGTCTTGCCGGTGCAGGAGGCAAGAAGAGCGAAGATCATGATCATGGCGCAGAGAAGAGAAACGGCTCTTTTCATGGTATACTCCTTCTTTCTTCCTTCGTGATGGTATCATTCTATCATATCCCGCGCGGAAAAGCAACCGTGAATTTGCCCGCAGGCCGGATCCGGAAGCCTTTCCGGGAAAAAGAGGATCGCCGGAAATCCGGCGATCCTCTTGCATGACGGATCAGGCTTACGGGTGGATGACGATATTCTTGATGGAGTGGCAGAAATCGTGCACGCCGCCATCCTTGGAACCGAAGGCAACGTAGGAGGGCGCGGAATCCTCGACGATCTGGTTCTTGTTCTGGATCCAGCCGATCACGGTGTTGTCGCTCCAGACGATGTCGTGATCGTATTCGTAGACGCCGCGGTCCGCCGCGTTGTGGGCGACCGAAACGGAAGAACATTCGGTGACGCCCAGATCGGCCAGAACGTCCTTGAACAGAACGCCTTCCAGGATCAGGGTGGTGACCTGCGGGGCGCCCTGCGCCTGAGCGTTCTCATACTGATAAGCCGAAATGTAGGTCTTGGCGAGGTCGTGCTTCTTGGCCATCTCCATGGTGTAGGTGACGGTTTCGCCGGTGGCTTCAATGGTGATGGGGATCGACCAGTTGACGTCGTCCAGGGTCACCAGCTTGGCTTCGGATTCGATGACGTCGGGGGTCTTGCCGGTGCAGCTTCCGAAGAGGCAGCAGAAAAGACCCAGAAGAAGAATCAATGCAGCAATCCGTTTCATAGCAGTTGTAGTCCTTTCATCAGGTGATAGAAGAATTTTACCATAAACCGGGCGTCAAGTCAACGACGAATTGCACAAAATGCACATTGCATTTTTGTTATGGATGCACGACGATCCTGGCGATCGAATGACACATATCGTCCACACCGCCGTTTGCTGCGGCAAAACCGACGTAGGAATCGGATTCCGCGATGACCTCTTTCTTGTTCTGGATCCAGGTGATGATGCTTCCCGGATCGTTGAGGATCTCTTTGTCGAATTCAAAGGGCTTGTAATAGGATTCGTTGGTGTGATAGATGGTGACCGAGGAGGCGTCGGGATATCCGATATCCGCCAGGAAGTCGGAGAAGAGGATCCCTTCGAAGATGGCGGTGGTGACCTGCGGTGCGGTATTGGAAGAACGGGGCACGAACCGGTAGGAGCAGTAGATCTTCACGATCTTGTGCGCTTTGGCCTGCGCCAGGGTGTAGGTGGTGGATTCACCGCCGTCGATCTCCACGGGGATCGCCCAGTCCAGCGTTTCCAGAGTGACCTTGGCGTTCTTTTCGGATTCGATGACGTCGGGGGTCTTGCCGGCGCAGCCGGCGAATAACGCGGAGATGAAAAGCAGGATCATCAGAAGAAGCGGGATCCTTTTCATGATGCGAAACCTCCGTCCTGTGTATTGCGGAAACGATTTCTCTGCGGGGCGCCTTCCCGGGACCGGGGGAGCGGGCCGGCTTCGGCTCCCCTGCAAGGTTTGCTTCCTTACCTGTATTATAGAACAAAAATGCGCAGATGTAAAGAACAAAAAAAGAAAAAATTGTGCAATTTGCCGGGACCCGGGGCGCCTGCC
>JAEEGL011647507.1_pt1 | contig 20670 bp, 20 predicted proteins | sample 9134231 | NCBI WGS metagenome assembly JAEEGL01 (sample SAMN16246548, study PRJNA631951) | gut metagenome | biome: gut microbiome; feature: rumen; material: fiber-attached | host: Bos | place: Iran: Karaj | collected 2018-10
AAGAATTGATTATAAACTCCAAGTTGGTAATGTCCCTCAACTTTCGCACTGTACATCTGCCGATGGGTTAACTCCCCAAGGATTAGATTTACCAGATGGTGTTGACTGGGCCATGGAGATTGGATCTATTATTATGGGGGGGGCAAGTGGTGCGGGCTATATTCCCAGCGGTATCGAATCAGTAGGACAATATATTGAGAGTTATGCAAATGAATGCCGAGGAAAATATAATCGGCCAAACGGGAATCTGACAAATGCCAAAATTAGTGAATTAACCAAAGAGTACAGGGCCACTAAGGCATTAGGAAGAGTTGGAAGAATTGGAGGAGGCTTACTCTCAGGAGTAGGATTTGGATTGGATGTATATAATACGATTCAAAGACCAACAGCGGGTAATTTTACAAGAACAGCCCTGTCTGGGATAGCATTGGGTGTTGGTATTTTCTGTGGGGGACCTGCAGTTGCTGCCATTTTGGTGTTATATGGAGTGTTTGATGCCTCATTTGGAGACAGAGTATTTGATTTCTAATGATTGGTAAAATGAATTTATTCCAAAGATTCTGGTACACTATTTTTGAATTGATTTCAAACAAATCAAATTTCAGAGACATGCCTTATGCTGGTACAGCACTGGTATTGTATATTTTGACTGAAATTCTTATCGCTACCGTTATAGGCTATTGGAAATGCTTTTCTACAATGTATGGGGAGCTTTCTATAGATATGAGTTATTCTAGAATCGTATGGACTGTGCTTTTGTGCGTTCCATTCCCTGTCTTTTATTTTTATAACAAAAAAATAGGATTGCAGATAGTTGAAAGATTCAAAAAAGAGAAGGAGGATATGAAAAAGAAAAGAAGACAGGAGACGGGGGTGATAATTACTTTAAGTCTATTATTTTTGATTGGACTTCTTATATGGAGACTTTGTCAGACAGCATCGCATTAAAAGAGGAAAAAAGTTGTTGTAGTGTAAGTATAGATGAAGACAGAGAGTCGATACTTGTCAGGGAAACAATAGATGGTCCACATAGTACATAAAACCGAAGGGGTAAATCGCACGAAAAAGGTGCGGCTTTACCCCTTTGTTTTCACCGGCAATGACCCCCATACGGGGAAGCAACTACCGCTAAATAAAAGCACCTAATCGCCTTTCATCTTGACTGGCAGACGGAGCGAGTCGAGGATGGCGGTGTCGAGGAGGCGGAGCTTGTCGGGGTTGGTGCAGATGTTGGTTTTTATCTTGCGCTTGTAGCGGCTGCCGTCGGAACGGACAAAGAGGCCGCAAAGGGTGTTCCATTTCTCGCGCTGGCCGCCGGCACAGCTTATGACATCGAGGTTCCACATGGTGTCTATCATGTGGCGCAACATATCGTCGTGGCCAAGCCATACGACCCACTGGGGCGCCAGGGTGCGCTCGTCGGCGTTGAGGGTCAGGCCCAGTCCGATACGGAGGGCGCGGCGCTGGACCTCACTATTATGTATGATGCCTTTGAGTGCCAGGTTCTGGATGCCGTCGCGCAATATGTCGACAGTGATGCCCATGCGGTCGCCATGCCAGAGAAAATGACGCTCGGCAGGGGTGCCGAGGGGTTGCACCGGTGCCGGTACAGACGACGCAGAGTCTATTCTGGTGGAAATCCTGCGGGCTTCGTCGCAGAGTTCGAAGAGAAGGCGTATCTGCGCCTGGCACTCCCTGACCCAGCCGGCCACAGGATAGTCGCGGGCAAACCCCTGCCAGAGGGCCGGCTGTGCCTCGAGGGGCACCCGGTCGAGCCCTATAAGATGCTCGAGCAGAGCACGGTCGGGCGGATAGAGAGTGCCCCGATAGCGTATCACCATCGGACACCGAGCTGATTCTGTGGGCGCTACAGCAAGGGAAACATCGTATGAGCCATTGGTTTCGATGCTGCAAAGATAGGCATATTTCCCGACATATCCAAGAAAATATTTACCCAAAGTTGACGGCAAGTTTACGGTAGACGACGGGAAGTGCACCCGACGTGTCCGCCGAATGTACGCCGCTGATATCCAGCGGCGAGGGAGGGGTATTGTGGCTACTTTTGCAGCAGATTTCTTGATCAGGAAAGAGAACCCAATGTCTCACAAAACAAAAAAGAAAGGAAACAACAGCATGACAATCGAACAACTCAGAAAGATACTGGAGGAGATGAATATCGACTTCGAGCCTCGGCCCAGCCAGATCTACATCTTCTACGAGACACCCGACGGGCTGGTCAACAACCTCTCCATCAGTGTGCGGCGTGCCAAGCGGCGCGACGGCCGCCGCATGAACCAGCAGGAGCTGATGGGCCTGATGGATGGCTATCCCGATGCCCGCGACGGCAAGGTGATTGCCGTGGAGCACCCCGACAAAGGCCTCACCCGCTGGCTGGACACCAACGATGTCTGCCGCCAGCTGCACACCTGCCCGCACACCCTCCGCAACTGGGTACGGCGCGGCCTGCTGCACCCGTCGCGCGTGGGACGTGCGAACTACTATTCAGCCGACGAGATAGACCGCCTGCTACGCTCCAACATTATCCAGGAAAACGGCCGGATAGACAAGATGGGGAATCCAGAAAACAGAAGCCAACAGGCGTAAACAAACGCCAAGTGGCGGACGATTTGGAGCGTTTCGCCAAAATGCCCTTATATTGGAGGGTGTCAACGGTCGCGACGATGACAACCAAACGTCAAATCAACATTCATTCACAAACAATCAAAAACACAAAACATCATGAGCAAGAATTTCAAAGGTTACATGGGTGACCAAATCGGAAAACTGGGTCCCGCCGTCGGATACCGCTGGAAGAACCGCATGGTCTATTCGTCCTATCAGGGCAAAGTGAAGAACCCGCGCACCACAGAGCAGATGGCCGTACGCGGACGCTTCAAGACACTCGTCGACCTCGGCAAGGACTTTGTCAAGGCCTATGGTCTCGGGCTGGCAGGAGCCGCCAAGACTGCCGGCATCACCGTGAACAACATGTTCGTCAAGAAGAACTGGAACGCGGTGAGCGGCGACAGCGCCGAACTCATAAACATCGACTACAGCTCGATGGTGCTGAGCACCGGCAGCCTGGAGGGTGTGACCTTCAGCAACGCCCGCTTCGACGACACGCTGAGCGTGAAGGTAAACTACGCCGCCAACCTGACGGGCTACAAGGCAGATGCCGACGACGAGGTGTACGTCTTTGTCTATGCCCCGGAGGTGGAGGAAGGGGTGGTCGGAGTGGCTGTGCGCAACGACGGCACAGTGACCCTGACGGTGCCATCGGGCTGGGTAGGCCTGTCGGTCCATGTGTGGGGCTTCACCATCGGCGCCACCAAGGGCTACAACCTCGGCTTGGCATCAGACTCAACCTATATCGGCAACGGCACGATATCGTAGCGACACCATGCCCTCTCATGGGCAAGAAGAAAGGGTTGGACGCCTGTGCGTCCAACCCTTGTTCTTGTCGTCACAAAAGCGATTTGCACTACTTATCCATCGTGTAGAGGAACTCTTCGTTGGAGGTAGTGTTGCGCATAGTCTTCTGCAAAAACTCCATAGCCTCGATGGAGGTGAGGTCGGTGAGATGGTTGCGGAGGACCACCGTACGGGCCAGAATATCGGGCTTGACGAGGAGGTCGTCGCGGCGGGTGGAGGAGGCGGTAAGGTCGATGGAGGGGAAGATGCGCTTGTTGGAGAGGCGGCGATCGAGCTGGAGCTCCATATTGCCGGTGCCCTTGAACTCCTCGAAGATGACGTCGTCCATCTTGGAGCCGGTTTCGGTGAGTGCGGTGGCGATGATGGTGAGCGAACCGCCACCCTCGATATTGCGGGCCGCACCGAAGAAGCGCTTGGGTTTCTGGAGCGCATTGGCCTCGACGCCACCGCTAAGCACCTTGCCGGAGGCAGGCTGGACAGTATTGTAGGCGCGGGCAAGACGGGTGATGCTGTCGAGCACTATCATCACGTCGTGGCCACACTCGGTGAGGCGTTTGGCCTTCTCCAGCACGATATTGGCGATGCGCACATGACGGTCGGCCGGCTCGTCGAAGGTGGATGCTATCACCTCGGCCTTGACGGAGCGCTGCATATCGGTAACCTCCTCGGGGCGTTCGTCGATGAGCAGCACCATGAGGTGCACCTCGGGGTGGTTGTAGGCAATGGCGTTGGCTATTTCCTTGAGCAGGGTCGTCTTACCGGTCTTGGGCTGGGCTACGATTAGGCCACGCTGCCCTTTTCCGATAGGCGTGAAGAGGTCGACCACACGGGTGGAGAAGGACTCCTGAGGATGACCGGTGAGGCGGAACTTCTCTTCGGGGAAGAGCGGCGTGAGGCTCTCGAAGGGGATGCGGTCGCGTATGCGGTCGGGGGCCAGGCCGTTAATCTCGAGGAACTTCACCATCGGGAAGAACTTGTCACCCTCGCGCGGCGGACGCACACGGCCACGGATGGTGTCGCCGGTCTTGAGACCATAGTTGCGTATCTGCTGGGGGCTGATATAGATATCGTCGGGCGAAGAGAGATAGTTGTAGTCACTGCTGCGCAGGAAGCCGTAGCCGTCAGGCACCATTTCGAGCACACCTTCGGCCTCGATGACGCCTTCGGTCTCGAACTGATAGTGGCGGCGTTTGGCAGGTTGCTGGGCTGCCGGGGGCTGTTGCGGGGCGACCTCGGGCTGCGGCTCGGCAGGCTGGACGGGCTTGGACTCGGCCGGGGCAGGTTGTGGTTCCGGCACCTGGGGCGCCTCTTCTGTTTCAGCAACAGGCTGGACGGGTTGCTGGGGAGTGTCGGCCGACTTCACCTTTTTGGGGCGGCCACGCTTGCGTTTGGCGGGTTGCTGAGGAGTGCCTTCAGACTGCTGCGCAACGGTTTGCCCGTCAGGCTGCACAACGACATCGGGCTGGACCAGCCCGGCAGGCTCCGTCTGGGCCTGAGACTCGACAGCCTGAGGGGCAGCCTGGTCACGACGGAATATGAAACGGCCTTCGTTGTTGAGGACCTCGGGCACCTCGGGCACGGTGGGCATCTGCAGGTCGCTGATGTTGAAGTTTATCTCGGGAGTCGGCTCAGCATTGGGCTGGACAACTGTATCACTGGCGGGGACTGCGGGGGCTTCGGCCTTGCGGTTGCCGTTGTCTTTGCCTTTGCGTCCGGTGCGGTGATGCACCTCGGGGTTGTTCATCGACGACTCGGCGAGCAACTGGGGTTTCAAGTGCTGGCGCCGGCGCGGAGCGTTGTCGGTGTCGGGTTTGTCGGTGGGGTCTGGTGTGCGGGCCTGTTGGTCGAGAATTCTGTAGATGATATCCTGTGTGGCCACGTTGCGGGTGCGAATGCCCATCTTGTCGGCAATGCCGATAATATCCACGAGGGCTTTCGATTCAAGTTCTGACTTGCTATACATTATTATTTATTGATGTGTTTTTTTAAGCTGAATATTTTTTGTGGGGGATTGGGCCGCGAAAGACCGTCATTTTACAATCAGATGTCCACAAAGGCATTGCCATCAATTTAATCAAGGCCTCAAACCTCAATTATTTATTTAATACCCGAGTAGTTGATTATCAATCACTCTGCAACAGCATCAACCACACATCTGTCTGAAAATGACGATGCAAAAATACTATTTTTATTTGATTCGTAAAACTTTTTTTTCTTGGTACAAAAAAAATGCGTATTTTTGCAGTCGGTTTCGATATCGAAAAATAACGTATAACAATATAAGAATTATGAACATTCCTGCAAATCTGAAGTACACCCAGGACGACGAATGGGTGCGTGTAGAAGGCGAATTTGCTTTCGTTGGTATCACTGACTATGCCCAGCATGAGCTTGGCGACATCGTGTTTGTTGACGTTACCTGCGAAGGTGACACCGTCGATGCCGGCGAACCGTTCGGCAGCGTGGAGGCCGTGAAGACTGTCGCCGACCTGCTTATGCCCGTCACTGGCGAGGTCGTGGAGTTCAACACCGCCCTCGAAGATGCCAGCGCCATCAACGCCGACCCCTACGGCAATGGCTGGATTATCAAGGTGAAGCCCGCCAACATGGCCGACATCAACGGCCTGATGGACGCCGAAGCCTACAAGGCTAAAATCGGTGCCTAAGCAATAGGCTATCAAGAAAAGAGAAAAGGCCACCTGTATGGTGGCCTTTCTTTTTTAGCGAGGTATTATACATTATCCCTTCGTTTCATTTTTTTAAAGACAGCAGGTAGCCCAACAACAAAGAAAGCCGCCCATATGAGCGGCTCTCTTTATCTAAATACACCTTGGAATTAGTCCATGATGGTATTCCAGTTGTGCTTGTCTTCTGCCTCGCCGAGCTGGATGGCGCGGAGGGCGTTATAGAGCTTAGTGCTGTAGGGGCCGGGCTCCTTGCCGAAGACATAACTCTTGCCGGTCTCGGGGTCGTCGAGGCGCTCGATGGGGCTGATAACGGCAGCAGTGCCGCAAGCACCGGCTTCCTGGAAGGTGCTGAGCTCTTCGACGTCGATAGGACGGCGTTCAACTTTCATGCCCATATCCTCGGCAAGCTGCATAAGGCTCTTGTTGGTGATGGACGGCAGGATAGAAGTGCTCTTCGGGGTAACGTAGGTACCGTCCTTGATGCCGAAGAAGTTGGCTGCACCAGCCTCGTCGACATACTTCTTTTCTTTAGCGTCAAGATAGAACTCGCAGGCGTACTGGCCACCGTGGCAGGCCTCGACGTGGGCCTTGAGGCTGGCTGCATAGTTGCCGCCGACCTTGTAGACACCGGTACCAAGAGGAGCGGAGCGGTCGTACTTGCGGGTGATGACGTAGGGGTTGGCCTTGAATCCACCTTTGAAGTAGGGTCCCACTGGGGTGACGAAGATCATGAAGAGGTACTCGTCGGCGGGTTTCACACCAACGGTGATGCCGGTACCAATGAGCAGCGGACGCAGGTAGAGGCTGGCGCCAGTGCCGTAGGGAGGAATGAAGCGCTCGTTGAGTTTGATGACGCGCTTGCACATCTCGACGAACTTCTCGGTGCTGAGCTCGGGCATCATGATGCCACGGCAGGTGCTCTGCAGACGCTCGGCATTGGCTTCGGGACGGAAGATTCGGATTTTGCCATCCTTGCAGCGGTAGGCTTTCAGACCTTCGAAAGCCTCCTGGCCATAGTGAAGGCTGGAAGCAGCCATATGCATCTCAATATGTTCGGAACTCGAAACTTCGATTTCACCCCACTGGCCATTACGATACCAGCAACGCACATTGTAGTCCGTTTTCACATAACCAAACGGAAGGTTTTGCCAATCTATATTCATGATAGTTAGTTTATTAATATATTAATGGTTTATTAAACTGCCCACAAAAATACAAAAAAAAAATATACCCACAAAAAAAAATTAAAATATACAGAAGCATACGTGCACGATTGCCAAATACCGCCTATAGGCGGTTGCCGGAATGCCAACAAACATTTATTTTTGCAAAAAGATAATTCATTATGAACACTGACAAAACAACTGAAAACAAAATCTTTGGGGAAAGAATCACAGAATTGCGACACAAGATTGGTATAACGCAAGAGCAACTTTCTTTCCGAAGTGAAGTCAACCGGACTTATATGGGATCTGTTGAACGCGGCGAGAAAACGCCATCACTCCATACAATAATAAAAATAGCGAAAGGGCTAAACATATCTCTTAAAGAACTATTCGATTATTAACCCATTATGAATGACAAAATCATAGGACAAAGAAATGCCGGCATTCTCGGACGGAAAAGAGGACATTCGTATGAAACAAAACTTTCGGATGCCATTAATGCGATAGAGATGCCATACCATTTTAATAGCAGCACCAACGGATACCTCAAGCATGGCACGCCTCAAGAAATACTTATAAACAAAACACTACAATACCTCGGATGGTTTGGGTGCACATCCATACAAGCATATTGCACCGGTGGCCTTGCCACGGCAGAAGAAGGAGACAAGTCTGTGGTTATCGATGGCAGATCAATCAATAGCAGCAAAAGTGATATTATTATAGTCATCAAAGATGGAGACACCAGCCGAACAATAGGTGTTTCTGTTAAACAATGCAACACGGTCCATCCTACAAACGACCAACTTTTTTTCACAACAGCAACTGCTTTTTACAATTTGATTTGCCGAAATGGGTTCACCCTATCGGAGAAAGCCTTAAAAGCAATGAGGCAGTTTTGTGGCGATTATGGATATCGTCCAATGGACAACGAAAATTGCTCTGGTAGACTTTCTTCTTCGGAAAGATATTTTTGGGAGGAAATAAACAATGATGGCAGAAATGAATGGGAAGATCTTTTTCGAAACCACCAAAATGATGTGACGAAACTGCTGCTTCAAAAGGGATATGCCAACGACCCATTCTCTCCTGAAATAATACTACACAAAACAAAGAAAGCCATTTCAGAAGAAGAGGAGATTGCCATTTTCTCAATTGATGAATTTATCGCATTATCAGAAAAATATGGTGGATTTGGATTCAACGAATACAGAGTACAGAAAGGGCGCTTCAAAGAGCCAGAAGGCATTAAACATCTGGCACCTCGATTTGGAGTAGTTCAAATGCAACGAGGTGGCCAAAAACAACACCCATCACAATTGCAGTTTAACTTAAAAGCCGGATACTTTTATCAGCCCCCATTTTTTATAAATAGCGAGATATAATATCATTGGCCAGATGGAAGGCCATCAACGGAGGAACTGCATTTCCAACAACTGTCCTAACAACCTCTTCTTTCCCCTCCATTTTGAACGAATCAGGGAAACTCTGCAAACGCATAGCCTCTCTTGTTGTCAACGCTCTTGTTGCGATTGGATGCACATTGTTACAGCCTGAAATCATATTGTAATTGGTTGTCACGGTGCAACCCGGCTGGTTCCACACCTGCCTTTTATATGTTGTATTGTAACCCGATGGCGGACGCAACGATGGGTCTTCGTTGTCATGTGCACTTTTGCCTTGCGGCACATCAAATAGCCATCGCAACACATGTTCTGGATGTTTAACAGCTCTATGAAGGCAGTCTTTCGATGAAACCTCACCAGATTCCAAGTAATCCAAATCAGAAACCGCGTCTCCAAAAGTAAAATAGGCTGGTTTTCCAAAAAGGTCTCCTGTATCCACATACAATGGTTCGGCAATTTGTGGAGACCAGCCAAGGTCATTCCTTATTCCAATAAATATAACCCTATACCTGTTTTGCGGAACGCCATAGTCGGCAGCATTTACAACAAAAAAACGTCCCTGGTATCCAATTTGGGCAAAATAATTGATTATTTCATCCTTTACCAATCTTCCGTTAGGAGTCCTCATGGATGTCAACAACTTGACATTTTCCATCAAAATCACCTTAGGCTTAAGTTGTTCCGCAATACGGAGATAATATTGGAATAATGTATTACGGCTGTCGTTCACATCACGCTTACCAGCAAGACTAAACCCTTGACATGGCGGTCCACCTGCCAAAAGGTCAATAGAAGGATATTCCCTTTTTATTGCACTAATTTCTTCATCAGAAACATCCTTAATATCATTTGACAGAAATTTTGCATTATGGAAATTAGACTTGTAAATATCACGATATTCGTCAACCAATTCATTCGATGCAACAATTTTAAACCCAGCAGAACGCAAACCATAGCACAATCCTCCACAACCAGCGAAAAAAGATACTGCGGTATAGTCACTTTTGGATGGTAAATGAAAACGATATTCAAGCATTCTCAATTCATTGAGATACTCGACATTGCGTGTCGTAACAGAATATCCTCTACGCTCCCTATCCTCAATAATCGACGACGAGAAGACTTCTTTTGATATTCTCCTTTTCCTTCTGATGTTCAACTGGCCTGCATGGATTTGCGAAAAGGCCTCCAATATCAAGTCAGCCTCACATGTACTTGGACTCTCTTTCCCCAATTCAAACATAGAGAGTTTATGTTGAGGTATTCCCGAAATTTCCGAGAACTGACTTTGGCTGATAGACAGTATTTTTCTTGCTTCGCGTATATCTATTGGCATTCTCATTTAATTTGCAAAAATACATATTTTTCTTAATATATGGAAATTTTTCATCTATCATTTATGATTATAAATGTGTTGCACATACCATTTATATAAAAAGACCACCATTCTGGCAAAGACTCATGTGTTAATTTTTTTATGAATTTAAAAAAAAATTTGCCATATCAAAAAAAAGATGTAATTTTGCAACCGTTTCCAAAGAGAAAGAAAAGGGTTATTTCCCTTGAAATCAATAGGAATCGGCCCCTTAGCTCAGTTGGTTAGAGCAGCTGACTCATAATCAGCGGGTCCTTGGTTCGAACCCGAGAGGGGCCACAAGAGATGAAAAGTGAAAAGTGAAACTGCAAGACATGCAAGTACTTTTCACTTTTCAGTTTTAAATCATGACCACAAAAACATGGGACGAATAATGGCAATAGATTACGGGCGCGTGCGCACGGGATTGGCTGTGACCGATCCTTTAAGAATTATTGCCACAGCCCTGACGACAGTGGAAACACCGGCCTTGATGGATTACTTGAAAGGATACTGCGACAAAGAAGATGTGGATATATTTGTTGTCGGCGAGGCAAAACACATGGACAACACTCCCAGTGAATCCATGCAATATATCGAACCATTCGTGAGTCAACTTGCAACGACCTTTCCTGACAAAGAGGTGGCTCGGATTGACGAGCGTTTCACCTCGAAGATTGCCTTCCAATCAATGATTGATAGCGGACTAAAGAAAAAAGACCGTCGAGACAAAGGCACCATAGACCAGATTGCAGCCACAATCATATTGCAAGACTATATGCGGACAAAAAAATAAACACACAATAGAATATGATATTACCAATTGTAGGATACGGTCACCCGACCTTGCGCAAGATAGCACAACCCATCACGGCAGACTACCCCAATCTGAAGGAGTTAGTGGCCAATATGTATGAGACGATGTATGGAGCCGACGGAGTGGGTCTTGCCGCCCCACAGGTGGACCTGTCTATCCGCGTCGTTGTTATAGGATTCCGTCCATACGACGAAAAGACCGACACATACGGTGACGTGACGGAGCAGCATACGCTGATCAACCCTGAGATACTTGAATTCGGAGAGCAGAAAGACTATTTCAACGAAGGTTGCCTGAGTGTGCCCGACATACATGAAGACGTATTACGTCCAACGGTTGTCAAAGTGCACTACTGGGACGAGAACTGGGAGGAGCACACAGATGTGGCAACAGGGCTGTATGCCCGTGTTGTCCAACATGAACTTGACCATCTGGACGGCAAAGTCTTCACCGACAGATTAAGTTCCCTGCGAAAGACAATGTTGCGACGCAAACTGAACGACATTGCAGCTGGTAAAATCCGTACAAAATACCGCATGAAAAGAAAATAACAATATAGAAAATGACAATGAGAAATTATCTGATAATACTGGCTGCGGCTATTTTGATGGCTGCTTGCGGCACAAACAGAAACAAAGAGGTTGAGAAAATCAACCAAGTAGAACGCCAGCTTTCAACGATAGACATTTCTACAGAAGACAGCGTGGCCACAATGGCCGTGGACATGTATCGCAAATTCGCTGCTGATTTCCCGGAAGACAGCCTTGCCCCGGAATACCTGAAACGAGCAGCAGACATCAGCATCAACATTGGCCAAGCCGATGTTGCCATAGAGATACTTGACAGCATAATAAGTATCTATCCCGGCTACGAAGATGTGGCCGGATGCCAGTTCATGAAAGGGTATGCATACGAGACTATCGAAGAATATGACAATGCAAGAGAGGCATATATGGAATTTGTGGAGAAATACCCCGACCACTACCTGGCTTCCGACACAAGGAAAATACTGCCCTACATCGGCATGAGCCCCGAGGCTATGTTTGAAGCCTTGATGAATGCTGCAAGCGACGAAAATCTGGTGCAACGCCAATAACCCCAAAAACGATGACAGTAACGTCGTTCAGGATAAGGGCCAGTTATCCGAACTACCATATGGTGACCCTATATGCCAAAGAGGGTCGCGGAATCTTCAACCACGATAGCGAAGACCCAAACAACGTGCTCGAGGGCAACAAGCCTGGCACGGTAAGCTACCGGATAGAGGGAGACGTCGATACATGGAGGGAGTTTCCGCCAAGGTGGTATGACATGTACCGTATGCTCAAATTTCCTGTCGACGAGAGATGCCACTTTCTGGAGCTGCTTCTGGACGAAACCAATGGCAACCAAAGCGACGAACTTGAACAAATACGAGAATCGTTCAGGGATGAATGTCGCACATATGTAGGAAACAGCCCTCTTTCTGAAGACGAATACCTTATCAATACACTCACCCAGGGCGATTTCACCGATGACGAGATAAGTTACAAAGGGCGGATGCTATTGGACCTAACACGAAATTGTTATCCTGTCCCTGATTTCTGCATACTCACCTCAAAACTCTTCAACTCACCAGAATTGCTGCCTGAGGTTTTAGAACGTGCCATAAGAAACCTTGAGGTGATGACAGCCTGCCGCCTCGGCGACAGCCACAACCCCCTTGTGTTTGCCATACGCTGTGCCATGCCGCAGTACATCCCAGGGTTGATGCCCACACTGCTCAACATAGGTGTAACACACACAGCCTATGACGGACTCCGCAGGATGTATGCCGACGAGATGGCCAACCGTGTTTATCTGAGCACATTGCACTCCATATCCGAGATGCTGGGCATCGAACACCGCTACCAACGCTCCGACATCAGCCTTAGTGCAAAAGAGCAACAGATGCGCATAGGCGAGTTAGAAGCACGCATAAAAGCCATCGACAATCGCTTGATAGAAGACGCCCACTACCAAGCCCTGCAACTCACACTATATGTGCGGCGCTTCTATGTCGAGAACTCCGACCTCATTCTTACATTCATGCAGGGCAAGCAGGCCTTCCCGAGCTTCATATTGCAACGCATGGTATGGACTATCGGCAACGACGCGAGCTATCCTGGAGTACTCTACAGCCGCCATTCTCGTACCGGTGTAGGCAAGCAGGTGGAAAGCTATCGCAACATTTTCGGCGAGGAAATCATGACCGGCGACGTTACAACCGAAGACCTTGCCTATCTCGACCGCAATGAAATTCGCAAATCTTTCCCTGCTGTATACCATTTCGACCCACTGCTCAAAAAACTGGAGGGACGATATAAAACACCCGTAACCATAGAGTTCGCGGTGGAATCTCGGCCCCATCAGCTAAGTCTTTTTTCGGTACTGCAACTCAATGCAAGCGAGATGACGGGCCGTGCTGCACTCGTTTCAGCAATTGACATGCGCAACGATGAGTTGATAGATGATCTTAGCGTAATGGACCTAATAAAGCCATACCACTTGAGACAGATTGTCTCAGCTTCCATCGACGACCGTTCTATATCACGACTACAATTCTTCGCACATGGACTAAGCGTGCTTCCTCGCACTGCCATCTCAGCACGGTTATGCCTCAGTATCGGCAAAGCACGAGAGTTGAAAGCCCAGGGTGAGAATGTATGCCTGTGCCAAGAACATTTTGTTCCAGAAGACACTATTACCTTGAATGAAGTAGATGCAATACTCTCCATGATGCCGGCCGCTATTCACGTGGTTACAGCATGTCGCGGATATGGAATCCCCGCTTTCATGGACCTTCACTCATACGGAGTAAAAATTGAAAACGGTCATATCATCAATGCCAACGGCTCAATCATCAACGAGGGCGACCTTCTTACTGTGAGTTCGCGTAGGCAAAGCATCTATAAAGGGCAGGCCGACTTTCGTCCGGCACGTTTCACAAAATATATCCAAGGTGCAAGTGTGGAACTGACAGATGACGAGCGTAGCTTCTTCGAACAGATGAAAGTAGCATATTTGCAATACCAACGCATAGTCAACTCTCAGCAGGCTCTCTACATTACCGACCTAAGCAAACTTGCACGCCTTGTCAGGCTCGATCTGCATGACAAGCCACACAAGGCGGCAGAGACTGTAAACAGTTGGTACTCTTCCCGTCCCAAAGACTATGTAGACGGCGTTCTACAAAGCCGTATGGGCGACCACAACGACCAAAGCAGACTCTTCGAATTACTCTCTACCAGCAACAAAGTAGATTTCTTCCGTCGGGTTCACAGCACCTGTCTCCTGCGTGGTATTTCTGGACTGACCGCTGGAAGTTTTATGATAGGCCGTTTCATTGCCCGTCCGTTGCCTCGCAACATGTGGAACAAACTTTCCGACGTGGAAGTCGCTTTTCTTCTTAACGAATACGTGCTGTATGAGAAATACCAGCAAGTGCTGCAGGAGGTTGGAGAAATAAAACTTGCCCGCGCCCACTCACGCATCGAAACCGAAGGCATCGACAATATGGTATTGCGAAACTTCAACCTCAACACCTTTATCCCCCTACTCTACTCAGAACGGTATTGGCCTGCAGTATCTACCGCACTCGAAAACATTGAGCACCAAGACAACACACACTTACTTGTAGAAAAGCTAAGCCACCCCATCGATGAAATATTCGATATGAGCCAACCATGGAAACGCGAGATGGTTGAAGACGTGCTCCGTCAGGCTGGCGATTGACCCTTCAACATTTCCTGATATTCTTGTTCGGTGATAATCTTTACACCGAGTTTTTCTGCTTTCTTGAGTTTTTCCGGACCCATATTCTCACCTGCAAGCAAATATGAGGTTTTTCCACTCACGCTGCCACTCACCTTGCCTCCATGGTTCTCTATATCAGCCTTGATCTGCTCACGAGAAAATCCTTGGAACACACCACTCACTACAAACGTCAAACCACTGAGCACACCATCCGACGCCTGCTGTTCCGAGCCTACCGTCATCTGCAACCCAGCCTGTCGCAACCGCTCAACAATATTTTTATGAACCGGATTAGCGAACCAGTCATACACAGCCTTGGCCGTCACAGCACCAACGTCCTCCACCTGCGCCAATTCCTCTTCCGATGCGGCCTGAAGGCTGTCTATATCTTTGAAATACCGTGCCAGTTTCTTAGCCCCAACTTCACCGACATATCTTATTCCAAGTGCAAAAAGCACCCGCTCAAAAGGAATAGATTTAGAGCGTTCGATAGCCGACAAAAGATTATCGGCTCCTTTCTCCTGTATCGACGAAGCCTGCTCTGCTCCAAGACCTATCAACTGCTCCCTGCGAAGGGCGTATATATCGGCAACATCATGCACCAGCCCCTCAGCATAAAGCAATTCGATACGTTCCGGGCCAAGGGTTTCTATATCCATGGCCTTACGGCCGACAAAATGCTCTATCCTACCCACAATCTGTGGGTGACAGCCGTCGGCATTGGGACAATAATACCCAGCCTCACCTTCTACACGCACCAATTCTGCACCACACTCCGGACACCGCTCCGGGAAAAACACCTCTGAATGATCTCCAGTTCCCGCCCTTTGTTCCATATCCACACCTACAACCTTGGGTATTATTTCTCCGCCTTTCTCTATTAGCAGATTGTCACCATTGCGGATATCCATCTTGCGGATAAACTCTGCATTCACCAACGTAGCACGCTTCACCATAGTGCCACCCAACCACACGGGCCTCAGGTTGGCGACTGGAGTAATAACACCGGTTCGTCCTACCTGGTAACTTATGCTTTCAAGCGGAGTACTCACTCTTTCGGCCTTGAACTTATATGCAATAGCCCAACGTGGCGACTTGGCTGTGAGACCAAGACGATCCCAAAGGTCAGTCTGATTCACCTTGATCACAATGCCGTCAATACCGAACGGCAACGACCATCGCTCTTTGTCCCAATAGTCTATAAAAGATTTAATCTCGACAATATCCTTGCACTCACGTATATATGGCTGCACCTTAAAGCCCATTTGGCGTGCCGCCTCCAATCGACCATAATGGGTACCCGGCAGCGGCACTCCGTCGGGTGCCATCATAAAATACATGCAGAACATGAGTTTACGCTTGGCACACTCGGCCGAATCCTGCAGTTTAAGGCTTCCACTGGCAGCATTGCGCGGATTGGCAAAAGGTTCGTCTCCTTCGGCTTCACGCTGACGGTTCATAGCTTCGAACTCCTCGAACGGATATACCACTTCGCCACGCGCCTCGAAATCGTCCGGATACTCGCCACGCAGATGCAACGGTATGGTCGGAATTGTTTTGGCATTGGTGGTGATATCGTCACCGACACTACCGTTGCCGCGGGTAACAGCCTGCACCAGACGGCCATGCCTATAGGTGAGGCCGATTGCCACACCATCATATTTCAACTCGCAAGTATAGCTGAATGGCACCCCATCGAGCAACTTGCGTGTACGTGCCTCAAACTCTTCTATCTCCTCTATCGAGTATGTATTGCCCAGCGAAAGCATCGGGAAACGGTGTTCCACCGAGCGAAACGACTTGTTCACTTCTCCACCTACTCGTTTAGTAGGTGACAGAGGACTCGCCAATTCTGGGTTGGAGCGTTCCAAATCCTGCAACTCTCGCATCATGGCATCAAACTGCTCGTCGCTCACCAACGAGCGATCGTTCATATAATACTCATAGTTGAGCCTGTCAAGTTCTGCGGCCAACTCCTCCATGCGCCTGCGTACAGGCTCGGTGTCGATTGCACTGAAAAGGTCCACTTTATATGTCGAGAGTTTATTATTTTTCTATTTGTCAAGAGGCCATTCGCCTTTGAAGTTGAGCGATACTGGTCCTATAAGCATCACTTTGCTATAAACAGTGTCGGTGGCTGCAAAGTCCACCCTGAAATCACCTCCTCTGGCCACAAGCCGGTGGTTGCCCGTCACTATGGCGCAGGCTGTGACCCCCGTACCACATGCCCACGTCTCGTCTTCCACGCCACGCTCATAGGTGCGCACAGCCAGACGACCGTCGGCCATATCCTCCACAAAATCCACATTTACCCCATGAGGGAACACTTCGGCCATATTCCTTATCCTGCGGCCTTCACCCACTACGTCATAATGTTCTATATCCTCAACCCGCTGCACATAATGAGGCGAACCGGTATCCACTCTCCAACCGTCAAGCACACGCTCTATCTCGCTCTTCTCCACACTCCTCATACCAAGTCGCACCAGTCCTGTGCCGGTAGTCTCGTCCCATTCCAGAATCTCGGCGTCGTGCGGACCGTCATATCCGACAAAATGCAACTTGCGACCAAGTCCGAGTATGTAGGCAAACACAGCTATACAACGTCCACCGTTGCCGCACATAGAGCCAACACGGCCGTCGCTGTTGTAATACACCATCTCGAAGTCGTAACCATCGTCTGCCTTGTTAAGCAACATCAGGCCGTCGGCACCAACGCCGAAACGGCGGTGGCAAATCCTGCTCACGGTTTCCTCACCAAGCGAGAATTCTCCTTTGCGGTTGTCCACAACCACAAAATCATTACCCGCTCCATCAAACTTATAGAATTCCATATACTTTATCTCTATCCACCATTAACTCACCACCCTACCCTATTCAATAGTCCAATTCGGGCATCAACTTGCGCAAACTTGCCAGAGCCGGGTTGCGCTCAATCATCTTGGCATACTTGTCGTCCGGACTGTATACCACTTCATCGCCCTCCACAAACTTTGGCTTCACCTTGCACTCCAGCATCGGCTGTCCTGTCAGCTTCCGCAGATGTTCCATTACCTCGGTGCGGTGGTTGCGGAACTCATCGGCAAACCACACCGTCTGTGCTTCTATCTCAACAATACCGGTATGGTTTCCCACAATAGGTTTTGCCGCACCGAGCAGTTCCGTCAGGTTCAGTTCTGCAGCGATAGTATCCCAATAACGCTCCAAATCCTCCTGTGTAAGCGGACGCACCTCGGCCTGCAGTGTACTTGCCGCAGGTTGCTCAGGAAGCGTCACCTTTATACTGATAGAGCCCGATAGTAGTGACGGCTTGGATGGTTGTTGCTGTCGGGGTACAGTGGTGACAGGAGCCGTTGCAGCACGAAGAGGAGGTTGCACCGGAGCGGCGGCATCCGTCTTGTCGGATACTGCCGACTCACTGCCCACATCCTTCTTCTCTACTGCAGCAGGTTTCTTACCTACTTCTGCAGGCTTTGCCTCTACTGCAACTGTCCGTTGCGTTGCCGTGCCTGCCTTGCGGCGTCTGGCAATCTAACTCTGCGGCATCGACACCTGGGCCAGGGCCATTAGTGCCACCTCGACAAATAGGTTCTTGTTGTTGGCTTCGCGGAAGCGGTATTCATAGTCGCTTGCTGTGTTCAGGTAGCCGAGCAGCAACGGCAAACCGCAAGCCTGGGCCTGCTGCACATAGCGTGCCCGCTCGCTCTCGCCACATTCCATAAGGGAGACCGTCTGCGGGTCGAGGCTCACCATCAGGTTGCGCAGATGACTGCACAGGCCCGTCAAGAAATGCTGACCGCCAAAACCCTTGCCCAACACGTCGCGGTACAGCAGCAGCGATGCACCGATATTGCTGTCTCTCAGCAGGTCGACAAGTCTGAAATAATAGTCCTCGTCCAGTTCGCCGAGATTCTCGAGACAAGCCTCGCGTGTGAGGTTGCCGCCGGTGAAGTTTACCAGCTGGTCGAACGTCGACAAAGCGTCGCGCATACCGCCGTCACACTTGCGGGCTATCAGTTCCAACGCCCCGTCTTCATACTTCACCCCTTCGTTGCCTGCCACATAGCGCAAGTGTCCCACCACATCACCCATCTCTATCCGTTTGAAGTCGAAAATCTGGCAACGGCTGAGGATAGTGGGTATAATCTTGTGTTTTTCTGTAGTGGCCAGAATAAACTTGGCATGGGCCGGAGGCTCTTCGAGCGTCTTGAGGAATGCATTGAATGCCTGTTGGCTGAGCATATGCACCTCGTCGATAATATAGACCTTGTAGCGGCCCGTCTGCGGCGGATACTGCACCTGACTCACCAACTCGCGTATATCGTCGACCGAATTGTTGCTCGCCGCGTCGAGTTCAAAAATATTCAAGGAAATACCCTCGTTGAAGTTCTTGCAGCTGTCGCACTGGTTGCAGGCCTCGCCGTCGGGACCGAGGTGCTCGCAGTTCATCGTCTTGGCCAAGATACGTGCACATGTCGTCTTGCCCACACCGCGCGGACAGCAGAAAAGGAACGCCTGCGGCAACTGGCCCGTGAGTATGGCGTTGCGCAGCGTGCGCGTAACATGTTCCTGACCCACCACACTCGCAAATGTCGTCGGACGGTACTTCCTGGCCGATACTATATAATTATCCATATTTCTTATCTGTTAATCGATAACCACTTAACACTCGAACGCACTCCCTCTTATTCAATGCAAAGATATATAAAATAATAATTGTATCGGCAAAAAGTTATCAACAGCACCACTCAAAAAGTACCGCACAGCCACTTAAAACCTAAAACCCACTGCTTAAAAGCATATTTTTTTTTGGCAATTTTAGAAAAAATCATATCTTTGTCGGTTGTTTATCATGACAGACTTTAACAAAAACATCTATATATGAAAAAATTAGCAACATCACTCATCGCACTGGCGGCCCCGTTTTTTGCCTTTGCAAGCGAGGCCGACCTCGAAATGCCACAGGGGTTTGCCCAGAGTAGCGACGCCTCTATTCTCTACTGGGGCTTCGCCGTTGTGGTCCTGGGACTCCTGTTCGGGTTCTGGCAGTTCAGCAAGGTCCGTAAACTGAAGGCGCACAAGTCGATGCTCGAAATCGGCAACGTAATCTTCAAGACCTGCTCCACCTATCTGAAACAGCAGGGCAAATTCCTTTTGCTCCTCTTTGTATTCATCGGAGCCGCCATGGCTCTCTATTTCGGAGTGCTGAGCCACATGGCCGCCAAAGGCGTACTGATGGTGCTGGGTTGGACTGTTGTAGGTATCCTCGGTAGCTACGGTGTGGCATGGTTCGGCGTGCGTATGAACACCTACGCCAACGCCCGCATGGCCTTCGCCAGCCTCAGAAGGAAACCCCTCGACCTGCTCAACATACCGCTGCGTGCGGGCATGAGCATCGGCATTGTACTGATATGCGTCGAGTTGGTACTTATGCTCACCATCCTGCTCTTTGTCGACCCGCAGTATGCCGGCTCGTGCTTCATAGGCTTTGCCATCGGTGAGAGCCTCGGTGCCTCGGCCCTGCGTATCGCCGGCGGCATCTTCACCAAGATTGCCGATATCGGAAGCGACCTCATGAAGGTGGTCTTCAAGATTGGCGAGGACGACCCCCGCAACCCCGGCGTTATAGCCGACTGCACCGGCGACAATGCCGGCGACAGCATCGGACCCACCGCCGACGGCTTCGAGACCTACGGCGTCACCGGCGTGGCCCTCGTGAGCTTCATCCTCCTCGCCGTGCAAGACCCCGCCATGCAGGTGAAACTGCTGGTGTGGATCTTCGTCATGCGTATCCTCGGCATCCTGGCCTCCGTACTCTCATATTATATCAACGGCGCCATAGCCAAGGCCAAGTACAGCAAAGCCGACGACATCAACTTCGAGCAGCCTCTGACCTCGCTGGTGTGGATCACCTCCATCATGAGCATCATCGGCACCTGCCTGGCCAGCTACTTCATCCTCAACACCGCCGACGTCAACGCCGTGGCCCCCAACCTGTGGCTTGCCCTCAGCATCATCATCAGCTGCGGCACCC
>JAEEGL013030166.1_pt1 | contig 20670 bp, 22 predicted proteins | sample 9134231 | NCBI WGS metagenome assembly JAEEGL01 (sample SAMN16246548, study PRJNA631951) | gut metagenome | biome: gut microbiome; feature: rumen; material: fiber-attached | host: Bos | place: Iran: Karaj | collected 2018-10
AGAGTGAAGAATTATATGATTTATATTATGATATGGAACATCCTTTAATAGAAGTATTAACTTCAATGGAAATTGAAGGAATAAGAGTCGATGCATCTGTAATAGATGATTTAAAAGAAGATATTAAGATAAAAGTAGATAATCTATCTAATACTATTTATAACTATGCTGGAGAAGAGTTTAATATATCTAGTCCTAAACAATTAGGATATATTCTTTATGATAAATTAGGTCTTCCAAGAGGAAGAGGTAAAAATGCTACTAGTACTGCTCATGAAGTATTAGTGAAATATATAGATAAACATCCAATAATAAATGAAATACTTGAATATAGAAATCTAAATAAATTACTTACTACTTATTTAGATACATTTAATGATTATATTTTAGAAGATGGTAAAATTCATACTATATATAAACAAACAGGTACTAGAACAGGAAGACTTTCTTCTGCTGATCCTAATTTACAAAACATACCTGTTAGAAGTGAAGAAGGTAAAAAAATAAGAAAAGCATTTTTACCAAGTGAAAATAGTGTGTTATTATCAAGCGATTATAGTCAAATAGAATTAAGAGTATTAGCTCATATTTCTAATGCTAAATCACTTCAAGAAGCATTTATTAATGGTGAAGATATACACACACATGTTGCTAGTGATATATTTGAAGTTCCAGAAGAAAATGTTACACCTAATATGAGAAGAACAGCTAAAAGTGTTATATTTGGTATAGTTTATGGTATTAGTGGATACGGACTTTCTGAAAACTTAGATATTACACCAACAGAAGGTAAAAAATATATAGATAAATATCTACAATTATATCCAGAAGTAGATAAATATATGAAAGATATCATTGAAAAAACAAGAGAACTTGGTTATGTAAGAACACTATTTAATAGAAAAAGAGAAATTGAAGAAATTAAAAATACTAATTATTTAATTAGATCTATGGGAGATAGAATGGCTCTTAATACACCAATACAAGGTACTAGTGCAGATATATTAAAATTAGCAATGATAAAGTTATATAATTTATTAAAAGAAAATAATTATAAAACTAAAATGTTATTACAAGTACATGATGAATTAATATTTGATGTTCCTAATGATGAATTAGATGAAATAAAAACACTTATTACTGATACAATGGAAAATATATATAAATTATCTGTTCCATTAAAAGTTAGTGTTGAATATGGAAAGAATTGGTATGAAGCTAAATAATGTGATATACTATTATAGGTGAATAATATTATGATGATATTCAAAAAATGTGAGAAAACTTTAGAAAATCCACTTGGATTTGAAGAAATAACAAATTATGATAATTATGATAGACCATTTATGTTATGTATTTCTGCCCAAGAAAGTTATGAGAATTCTATATATGGAATAGTAAAAGAAGGGGCAAGAGCTGCTAGAATTAGAACTACAGATGAACTTGCTGGTGGATTTAAAATAAATGAAATGCCTTTTGATTTTTTGGGTATTAAAAATGATAAAAATGAAAAAGATTTAGTAGATGATTTTATATATCCTTTTCTTAAAAGAGGGGATGATCTTAAAAAACAAGCTCGTAAAATGAATTTCTTTGTATATTGTGATGGAACAAATAGATATATTCAATTAGAAAACAAATTAAAAGAAAGATTAAGAAAAGATGGATATAGTGAAAAAGTAATTAAAGATATTCTATCTCAAATATCTTTAATATCTATTGCAACTGAAAGAAATGTATCTTCTGTCTATGCTACAACATTTATATTTAAAGATGTTAATGATTTAGAAGTAAAAGATAGAGTATCTGAAGCATGTTTGAATGGAATGATTAAGAATAGTAGAAAAACTATTGTTGCTAATATATCAGGAAATGCTAGAGTATTTGCATTTAATGGAACTGGTGAACATGATTTAAAGGAATATTTTAAAGATGGAAATATAGTAAAACCATCATTATGTGCTGCTGTTAGTTATTTAATTGATAATTCAATTAGAAATACTACTTCAGAAGAATTAATGCCTATTAATACTAGATTATTAACTCAAATAGTATTACAATTTGATGCTGAATTTGCGGATAGTAAAGAGTTACTTGATAATATAGATACTAGTCTTGAATATGGAGGTACTCCTAGATATACTGCGTCTGAAAATGAATTAGTAAATAAACTAGATGAAGTATATAAAAAATTTAATGATGCTTCTAGAGATGCGCAAAGAGAAGCACAAAGAGTTAAAGAATTAGAAACTCAAAAACAAACTTTAATTAATGGTATTAAAGAAAATTGTAGTGATGTTGCTTTTGCACAAATAGTTGTTAAAAATGGATTATGGAGAAATGCTAATCCTAAAACAAAAGAATTAATTCCATTACCAACAGATAAACAAGTAAGACAAGCTTATGAACAATTACTATTACAAGGACAAGTCTTTGATGAAAATAATACTCATACATTATAAAAAGAGTGATTAACACTCTTTTTTTATTGGTTTGTTTTTTATTTCATATTCCATTATATCTTCATAAATAATTGTATAGATATTAGATACTCTATATTCAATATCTAGTGTCTTATATCTTGTATCATATTTATTTAATATAGGAGTTTTAATATTCTTTTTAATTTTATTTAAATATTCTTGTCCTTTTTTATTAAAACCAAGAATTCTTATATATTCTAAATCTTTTATTGAATTATTTTCTTCTTTAGTAAAAGAACAAAGAATATGATTTAACATTCTATATATTCTATTATATGTATATCTTTTAGTTTTAATATTTTGAATTAATTCATCTATATTATTAGATTTATTAATATATTTTTTAATTCTAGTAGATAATCCTTCATCTACATCTAAATATTTATTTAAATCATCTTCTGATATAATTTTATATTTTAAATATTCAAAGTATTTAGAAGTTATATTTTTATTTTTTAATATATTTAGTGTATTTATAGGTACCATATGTGAAATGTCTTTATTTTGGCTTAATTTTAGTCTTATATTAGATGATGAAGTAATATTATCATTAGAATTATTATCATGATAATTATTTGTTCTTTTTATATTCAATGGTTTAAAAGAATATTTATTTTTAATAATCTCTTTTATATATGAAAGAGCTAATAAATCATTAGGAGTATTAAATTCTTTTTGATTTAGATCTTTTAATGCATTATTTAAAGCAGTTGGATAATTAATACCTTTATCCATATATTGTTTCACTAAAATATCAAATTCTTTATTATTTATTTGTGTTTTAGCAGAACTAACAATATCATCAATATTATCTGATTCAGTTCCAAAACATAAATAATCTATATTAAAATTATTTAATATTTTTAATGAATATTCTGCAAATATATCACTTGATTGAGTAGAGTATATATATGGTAATTCTAATACTATATCTATACCATTTTCTAATGCTATTTTAGTTTTATCAAATTTATTTATAATTGATAATTCTCCTCTTTGCGTAAAAGATGAAGAAGTACATACAATTATTAAAGAATCTGGATATAATTCTTTTATTTTATTAATTTGATATAAATGTCCATTATGAAATGGATTATATTCTACAACTATACCAATTATTTTCATATATACCTCCTTAAATCGCATATATTGTATCAAATTTATCAATTTTATACAATTTATTATAAAAAATATGATTTTTACTTGATATTTTTTAGATTTTATGAGAAAATACATTAGCAAATGAAAAAGTGTATATAAAACCTTATGTATAAAAAGGAGGAATAAAAATGAAATTAGATATTACTTTATTTGGTGCTTTACCTTTTAGAAGAGTTAGTAAAACTGCTAAAAGACAAAGAAGAACTCATTTAAAGAAAGCAGCTCCTACTGCAATTAGTTGTCCTAATTGTGGTAATAGTATGGCTCCACATAGAGCATGTACTAAATGTGGTTACTATAAAGGAAAAGAAGTTATTAAAGTTAACAAAGAAGAAAACTAGTCAATGTAAATTGACTTTTTTTATGCTATAAAATATGTTTACAAACAAATGTTTGTTTGATATAATTTTTATGGGTGATGCATAAATGAATAGAGTATATATTTGTATAGATTTAAAAAGCTTTTATGCATCAGTAGAATGTGTTGAAAGAGGATTAGATCCATTAGATACAAATTTAGTTGTTGCTGATTTATCAAGAACAGAGAAAACAATTTGTTTAGCAATAACACCTTCATTAAAACAATATGGTTTATCTGGTAGAAGTAGATTATATGAAGTTATACAAAAAGTTAATCAAATAAATTATGAAAGAAAAAAGAATGTTAATAAATTTGAAGGTGAATCATATTTAGATAGTGAATTAAAAAACAATCCTAAATTTAAACTTAGTTATATAGTTGCTCCTCCTAGGATGAATTATTATATGAAATATAGTAGTAAAATATACAGCATTTATTTAAAATATTTAGCTCCTGAAGATATATATGTTTATTCTATAGATGAAGTTTTTTGCGATATAACCAATTATTTAAAATTATATAAATCTAATCCTAAAGATTTAGTTACTAAAATTATTAAAGATGTTTATGAAACTACTGGTATTACTGCTACTGCTGGTATAGGAACAAATATGTATCTTGCTAAAATAGCTATGGATATTGTTGCAAAACATGAAAAAGCTAATGCTCAAGGTGTAAGAATAGCATCTTTAGATGAAAAATCTTATAGAGAAATATTATGGGAACATAAACCACTTACTGATTTTTGGAGAGTTGGTAAAGGTATTAGTAAGAAGTTAGAAGAAAATAATATGCATACTATGGGAGATATTGCTCTTTGTTCAATGGAAAATGAAAATAAATTATTTAAATTGTTTGGAATAAATGCAGAATTATTAATAGATCATGCTTGGGGATATGAACCTTGTACTATTAAAGATATTAAAAGTTATAAACCAACTAGTAATAGTTTATCTTCTGGACAAGTTTTACATGAACCATATGATTATAAAAAAGCAAAATTAATAGTTAAAGAAATGAGTGAATTATTATCACTTGATGTATTAAATAATCATTATGTAACTGATACTATTGTATTAAATATAGGATATGATATATCAAATTTAAATAGTAATAAGATTACTTATGATGGAGAAATAACTAAAGATTTCTATGGTAGATTAATACCTAAACCAGCACATGGTACTGTTAGATTAGATCATAAAACATCATCTACTAAATTAATAATATCTTCAATAATAGATCTATATGACAAAATAATTAATAAAGATTTATTAGTAAGAAGAATTAATATAGCGGCATGTAATTTAATAAAAGAATATAATTATACTGATAAAAAAGTATATAAACAATTTGATTTGTTTTCAAATAATGAATTAGAATCTATTAATAAAGAAAAAGAATTAAAAGATGAAAAAATAGATAATGAAATACAAAGAACGATTATTAGTATTAAAAGAAAATATGGTAAAAATGCTATTTTGAAAGGTATGAATTTAGAAGAAGGTGGTACTACTATATCTAGAAATAAACAAGTAGGAGGTCATCAAGGATGAGTAAATATGATAATATTATTAATCTTCCACATTATGAACTTAAATATCATAAAAGAATGTCAAATGATTCAAGAGCAAGTCAATTTGCTGCTTTTGCAGCATTAACTGGATATTATGATTTAGTTAAAGAAACATCAAGAATTGTAGATAGTAAGATTATATTATCTGAAGATATGAAAAATAATATAAATATTAAATTACAAAAAATAAATGAATCTATTAATGATAAACCTGAAATAAATGTTATATATTTTGAAAAAGATAAAAGTAAAAATGGTGGTAAATATATAAATTATATTGGTAATATTAAAAAAATTGATTTAATAAATAATATATTAATATTTACTTCAAATAAAAGAATAAACTTATATAATGTTTATGATATTTTATATTAAAATATATCTTTAAAAATAATATAAAAAATGATAAAATGTATATTGGAGATGATAAGATGAAAAAAGGATTTACTTTAATAGAATTATTAGTTGTTATTGTTGTTATTGGTGCAATAGCAACATTAGTATTACCAGGACTAGTTGAAAACTATTTAAAATCATTAGATAAAATAATGATTACTGAAGAGAATCTTATAAATGATGCTGCTACATTAGCAATAAAAGATTATTGTAATAGTCCTGTAAATGCTTCTAAAAGACAAGATTGTTTAAGTGATGGTACTAAAGGATTAATTAGAGAAGCAGAAATAGAAGGACAAACTAAATATTATGTTTGTATAAATGATTTAAGAAAATATGGATATTATGATAATGATTTAGTATATGAAAAAACATCATGTTATGGTTTTACTACATTTGAAAAGAGTGAATATAATAAATTTATAAATGCTAAAACATATGTATTTTGTGGTGAATATGTAGATGATTTAGATTATGTAACTGATAAGAATGTTTACTATGAAGATTATGGTTGTGAAGAATAATATAGAGGTGTGATATGTCAAGAAAAGCTAAAATATATAAAATAGATAATAATAGTAAGGCAAGTAATAATGCAATGGTTCAATTCATTGTAGGAATATTTGTATATGCATTAGTAATATGGATAGCAGCTAATTTATTTAGAGGACTATTTGTTGCTAATTTCTTTTATGCAATAATAGCAGCTTTAATACTTAGTGTTCTAAATTACTATTTAAAACCTTTACTTCAATTTTTAACATTACCATTAAATATTATTACATTAGGAATTAGTTATCCTATTATAAATGTTATATTATTATGGTTATGTGATTTAATAATGGGTAAATCATTTGAATTAGGTGGATTTTTAAGCGCATTTATTATTGCAATATTCATTAGTATTTTAAGATTATTTTTAGATAGTGTTATTACTAAAAATGTTTAAGGAGGTATAATATGTCACCAGTTCTTTTTACAATTGGCCCATTTGAAATTAGATGGTATAGTGTATTAATTCTAGTAGCTATTTTAATTGCTTATAGAGTTATAGTTAGTGAATCAAATAGATTTCATATTAAAAAAGATTTTATGTTTAATATTATGTTTTGGGCACTTATATTTGGTATATTAGGTGCTAGAATATACTATGTTATTTTTGAATGGAGTTATTATTCAAAACATTTAATTGAAATTATTCAAATATGGAAAGGTGGACTAGCAATTCATGGTGGTATTTTAGTTGGATTATTAGTTATTTATTTAATATCTAAAAAATACAATGCGGATCCTAAAAAAATACTTGATATAGTAGCACCTGCTGTTATAATTGCTCAAGCAATTGGTAGATGGGGGAATTTCTTTAATCAAGAAGCATATGGAAGTGCAATTGAATATGATTCTTTAATAAAAATGAAATTTATACCACAATTTGTTATAGATAATATGGAAATAAATGGTGTATATCATTTACCAATGTTTTATTTTGAATCTATATTATGTATAGTTGGATTTATTATACTTATTTTAATTAGAAGACATAAATATGTTAAAAAAGGACAAATATTTGGTAGTTATTTATTATGGTATGGAGCTATAAGAGTAGTTATTGAATACTTTAGAACAGATAGTTTAATGCTTGGTACTATTAAAATTGCTCAAGTAGTTAGTGTTCTTATGATCATATTTGGATTCTATTTTATATCTGTTCAACTTAGAAAACCAAAATTAGATGAATTATATAATTCATTTGATGATGATATTAAATTTTAGGTGATATTATGTATGATTGTATTATAGTTGGTATGGGATGTGCTGGTATGAGTGCTGGAATATATGCTAAAAGAGCTGGTATGAATACACTTATGCTAGATGAAACTATGCCAGGAGAAAATATTTCAAAAATTAGTGTTATTGAAAACTATCTTGGATTTAAAAGTATTACAGGTAGTGAACTTGCATATCAAATGTTTGAACATATTAAAAATGAGAATGTTCCTTATAAAATAACTAAAGTAATTCAAATAAAAATAAATAAAGATGGAACCAAATCAGTATTTACTAAAGATAAAGAATACAAAACTAAAGGTGTAATTATCGCAGGTGGAAGAAAATATAAGAAAAGTGGGCTTGCTAATGAAGATAAATTTATTGGTAAAGGAATAAGTTATTGTGCTGTATGTGATGCTCCTTTATATAAAAATAAGGATATAGTTGTTTTAGGTGGAGGAAATAGTGCTTTTGAAGAAGCTGCTTATTTAAGTAGATTTGCTTCATCTGTAACAATTGTAGTAAGAAACACTATTAAAGCAGATACTCAAGCAAGAGAAGGAATAAATAAAGATAATATTAAATTAATAGTTGGTAGAAGTGTTACTGAATTTCTTGGTGATGAATATATCACGGGAGTTAAATTAGATGATAATTCAGAAATTGAATGTGAAGGAGTATTTATTTACTTTGGAACAGTTGCTGATACATCATTTATAAAAGGACTTGATATCACTGATGAGAATGGATATATTCTAGTAGATAATACTATGAAAACTAAATATGATGGCATATATGCATGTGGTGATGTCATTAAAAAAGAGTTATATCAAATAGCTACAGCTGTAAGTGATGGAGCAGTAGCAGCTACTTGTTTAAAAAGGGAACTTGATAAATGAAAGTATTTGTAGGATGTTCATCTTATGATGATTTAAATGAAATATATTATAAAGAAGCAGAAGCTTTATCAAAATATCTAGTGGACAGAAATTGTTCACTAGTTTTTGGTGGTTGTGCTAGAGGAATAATGGGAAAAGTATATAGTACTTTTAAAAATAATAATAAAGATATATATGCTATTCAAACTGAGCATTATAAAGAAGAATTAGATAATTTAGAATGTAATAAAGAAATAAAATCTTCTACTTTAGAACAATTAGAGGGTTTTATGAATGAATCTGATTTACTAATATTTTTACCAGGTGGTTATGGTACATATAATGAAATATTTTATATGATTAGCGAATATGTAAATGAAACACATAATAAAAAAATAATAATATATAATATTAATAATTATTTTGATGGTATTAAAACTATATTAGAAAAAATAGAAAAAGAAAGATTTGCATCTTTGTTTAATTTTGTTACAATAGTAGACAATTTAGATGAGTTTAAATCTTATATGGAGGAAATATGCTAGTATATGGTAAAAATGTTATAAGAGAAATATTAAATTCTAATACTAAAATATTTAAAATATTTTTAGATAATAATTTTAATGATCAAGAATTAATGAGTATTATTAATAAAAAGAATCTAAAGAAATTTCATATGGATCGAAATAAATTAGATAAAATGTGTGATAATGGTATTACTCAAGGTATAGCAGCGGATATTGAAGAATACAGATATAATTCAATTGAAGATATTGTTAATGATAAAGAATCCAATTTTGTTGTTATGTTAGATTCTTTAGAAGATCCTCATAATTTTGGTGCTATAATTAGAACTTGTGAATGTGCAGGTGTAGATTATATAATTATTCCTAAAAAAAGAAGTGTATCTGTTAATTCAACAGTATATAAAACAAGTGCTGGAGCATTAAATAATATTAAAATAGTTGAAGTAGTTAACTTATCAAATACAATTACTAAACTAAAAGATTTAGGATATTGGGTTTATGGTGCTGAAGCAGGAAATAAGGATTTTAGAAGTATTGATTATAGTGGTAAAACATGTCTTGTTATAGGAAGCGAAGGGCATGGATTAAAACAAATAGTTGCTTCATCTTGTGATGAAATAATATCTTTACCAATGAAAGGTAAAATTAATTCATTAAATGCTAGTGTAGCAAGTGGTATATTAATATATGAAATTATGAAATATAAATAGGAGGTTTATGGAATATAAAAATGATAATGAATTAGTATATTTATGTTGTGAAAATAATGAAGATGCATTTAATATACTAATTAATAAATATAAGAAAGTTATTTTATCAATACTAAAAGATTTATTAAAAGAATATAACATTATAGGTTATGAAGTATCTGATTTATATCAAGAAGGTTTAATAGGCTTATTACAGGCTATTAATACATATAAAGAAAAAGAAAATACATCATTTAATACATATGCTTCAAAATGTATTAAGAATAATATTATGACATCTATTAAGCAATCTTTTAGACAAAAAAATAGAATATTAAATAATTCTTATTCTTTAGATAAATTGTTTGAGGAATCTAATGAATCTTATTATAATTTACTTAAAGATAATTCTTTTGAGCCATCTAAAATGTTATTTGGTAATGAAGATGAAAATGATGTTATTAAAAGAATAAAAGGAAGACTTAGTAAAACAGAGAATATAATATTTGATTTAAAGATGAAAGGTCTTAAAAATAGTGAAATATCTGATCTATTAGGTAAAAATAAAAAATATATAGAAAATACTTTAAATAGAATAAATAGAAAATATAAAGATTTATTTCAAAATAAATAGGTGATAATATGAAAAACATTTATACTAAAATATTATTAATAATATGTATGTTTTTATCTGTTTTTTTAATAGTAGTAACTATGAAAACTGTTAAATATAAAAATGAATTAAATGAAATTTATAACAAAAGTGATTCTATAGAAGAATATGAGAAATTTATTAATAATGAATATGCTGTTAAGATACCTGTTATTGTTTATCATAAAATAGTAGATCATGAAACTAAAATAAAAGAATATAAAAATAATGAATGGGCTAATGATTTAGATGAAGTAGAAAAACAATTAAAATATCTATATGATAATGGTTGGAAATCTATTGATTTAGATGAGTTCTATTCATGGTATATGAAAGAAAAAGATTTAGATCCAAAAACATTTGTATTAACAATAGATGATGGAGATATAGAAGTATATAATAATTTATTACCATTACTAGAAAAATATAATTTTAAAGCAACATCTTTTTTAATAGGAAGTACAATTGAAGATGAATCTGGTTATAAAATTGGATTAGATATTATTAATAAACTAAGAGAAGAAAAATCATTACTTCAATTTGAGAGTCATACTTATGAATTGCATGATTTTAATAATAATGGTGATCCGATTGCTAGTACATCGTCAATAGTAGATATAAAAGAAGATTTTGATAAAAATTCTAGATTTAATTTTAAATATTTAGCTTATCCATATGGTTATTATAACAATGATTTTTTAATGGTAGTTTCAAATAGAAAAGATATTAAAATGGCATTTAGTTTTTATAATACTAATTATGCTACTAGAAGTGATAATTTATATGCTATTAATAGAATAATGATAACTGGTAATACTTCATTTGAAGATTTTAAAAAATGGTTTAATAATATAGAAGATTAGTTATACTAATCTTTTATTTTATATGTTATAATTAATTTGAGGATGGTATTATGTTTGATTATTTAAAAGGTATAGTAACAAAATGTATAGCAAATTATATAGTAGTAGATGTAAATGGTGTTGGATATAGAGTTTATACTTCCAATCCATATAGATTTCATGAAAATGAAGAATATACTGTATATGTATATAATCACGTAAGAGAAGATGAATATACAATATATGGTTTTATAAGTGAAGAAGAAAGAGATTTATTCTTAAGACTTATTGATGTAAAAGGATTGGGTCCTAAAATGGCTCTTTCAATTCTAGCAACTGGTACTATTAATGGTATAGTTGATGCTATAGATAGAGAAAACATATTATATTTAAAAAAGATTCCTAAAATAGGTGAAAAATTAGCAAGACAAATAATTCTTGATTTAAAAGGAAAACTTGCAAGTATTGAAAGTCATGAAGAAGATAGTGATGAATTAATATTAGCTTTAGAAGCATTAGGATATAAATCAAGTGATGTTAAAAATGTTGTTGTTAAAGTAGATAAAACTCAAAGTATTGAAACTCAAATAAAAGAGGCATTAAAATTATTATTAAAGTGAGGTATATATTATGGTAATTGGAATAGATATGGATGATACAATATGTTCTACTAATGAAAGAATTATTGTTGAAGCAGATAAATATGATAAAGAAGTACTTGGTGGTACTGGTATAAAAGATATAAATGCATATGAATTTACTGAAATGATGGATTGGGAAAAAGATATGAAAGGTAAGTTTTTTGCAGATAGACTTGAATATATAATGGATAATGCAGAGATTAAACCATCAGCTAAAGAAGTAATTAATAAATTACATGATGAAGGAAATAAAATAATTATTATTTCATTTAGAAAAGGTAAATATATAAAAGATCCATATAAATTAACTATTGATTGGTTAAATAGACATGGTGTTAAATACGATAAAGTATTTGTAGATACTGGTGAAAAAACAGATGAATGTATTGAAAATGGAGTTAATTTATTTATTGATGATAAAGAAAGTCATTGTGAAGATGTAAGTAATATTGGAATAGATGTACTTTTATTTACTAATCAATATAATCATGATGAAAAAAGATTTAAAAGAGTTGATAATTGGGATGAAGTATATAGTTATATAAAGGAGAATTACAATGGAGGAAAGAGTAGTAACTAATCATGAATTAGGTGAGGATACATTTGAAAAAAGTATAAGACCTGATTCTTTTGATGAATATGTTGGTCAAACTGATGTAAAAGAGAATATTAAAGTATTTGTATCAGCTGCTAAGATGAGAAATACTTCTCTTGATCATGTTTTATTATATGGCCCTCCTGGTTTAGGAAAAACTACACTTGCTCATATTATTGCTAATGAACTTGGAAGTAATATTAAAACTGCAAGTGGTCCTACTATTGAAAAAAGTGGTGATTTAGCTGCTATATTATCTACATTAGAACCTTTTGATGTATTATTTATTGATGAAATACATAGAATACCTAAATATATTGAAGAAATATTATATAGTGCAATGGAAGATTTTAAATTAGATATTATTATTGGAGGAGAAGGGCAAAGTAGAAGTATTAAAATAGATTTACCTCCATTTACTTTAGTAGGAGCAACTACAAGAGCTGGTGATTTATCAAGTCCTTTAAGAGATAGATTTGGAATAGTATCTAAATTAGAATTCTATACTGACGAAGAATTAACTCAAATAGTTGAAAGAACTGCAAGAGTATTAGAAACTAAAATAGATCATGATGCTGCTCATGAAATTGCTATTAGAAGTAGAAAAACTCCTCGTATAGCAAATAGATTACTTAAAAGAGTTAGTGATTTTGCTTTAGTTGAAGGAAAAGGTAAAATAGATTTAACTATAGTTAAAAAAGCTCTAGAAAGGCTTAAAATTAATCCTAGTGGGCTTGATAATACAGATGTAGAATATTTAATGAGTATTATTAAGAAATTTAATGGTGGTCCAGTAGGTATTGAATCAATAGCATCATCAATTGGTGAAGAAGCAACTACTATAGAAGATGTTATAGAACCATTCTTATTACAAGAAGGATATGTTAAAAGAACATCTCGTGGAAGAATAGTAACAGAAAAAACATATAAAGAATTTAAAATAAATGAACAAAAGACATTATTTGATTATGATTATTAAAAAAAACAGAACTATTTATATAGTTCTGTTTTATATTTTTCTATTGTTTCATTCATTAAAGATATATAATCTTTTTCTTCTTTTCTTTCTTCTTCAGTTAAAGTAAATAAATCATTTATTTCAATAGTTTTTAAATTATATTGTGATATAAATTTTTCTTGTGTTTCATTAAATGTTTGTCCTTCAATATAATAAATATATTGTATTTTCTTTTCTTCAATCATCTTTTTAGCATCAGCATATGATTTATCAATAGAAGTATTATTTTCATCTAAAGATATTACATTAATATTATATTTAGTTAAGAAAGTTAAATCATCTGAAATAGTTAATATAGTATCATAATTACCATTTTTACCTATATTATATAATTGAACATCTAACTCAGATATCTTTTCATTTAATAAGTCATAATTTTCAGCTATTTCTTCTTTTACATATGTATTATCAGTATATTCAATTAAACTAGATTTAATATTACTACATAACATTAAATAGTTTGCTGGGTTTAACCATACTCTTGTAAAGCTATAATTACTTGATATACCTTTAGTAGCATCTATTATTTTTAATTTACCATTTTTATTTAAAAGGTCTCTTGCTAATAATGCTTCATTTGATAATCCAGAATATATAAATGTTTCACCACTTGAATATTTATCTTTCTTTTTTTCAGTAACCTCATATGTTTCATTAGCTCCATTTGGATATACACTTGATATATTAGCATGTTCTTTATATAACATATTAGTAGCATATTCAATTGGATAACTTGTAGTATAAACATATCTATCACTAAAATCATCAACCCAATCACACCCAGTAATAATAAGTAATGTAATTAATAAAATAATTATTTTTTTCATATCTCTTCTCCTTTAATAACAGGATCATATCCAAATTTACCAAATGGATGACACCTTAATATTCTTTTAATTCCTTTAAATATACCTTTTAATCCATATAATTCAATACACTCTTTCATATATTCACTACATGTAGGAGTAAATCTACAAGCACTATGTGAATGTAAAGGCATTATTTGATATAAATTAATTAATTTAATTAATATTTTTTTCATAAGATTATTATATAATAAAATACCTAAAATATAAAGATTTTTTAATATAATTATGTTATAATGTCTATGTGATTTATATGAAGAATATTTTTAAAAAATATGGGGTAGTTATTAAAAATACTAAGTTACTTGGTATTGCTTTAACTCATAGTAGTTATGCTAATGAACATGGTGGAGAGTCTTATGAAAGACTTGAATATTTGGGTGATGCTGTTTTAGAAATAGTATGTAGTGATTATTTATATCATAAAACCAATAAACCTGAAGGGGAAATGAGTAGACTTAGAAGTTTATATGTATGTGAAAATGCATTATATGAGTATTCAAAAGAGATTAATCTTAAAGATTATATATATTTAGGTAATAGTGTTGGTGAACCTAATAAAACAATAATAGCTGATGTTTTCGAAGCATGTATGGCTGTTATATATTTGGAAAGTGGATTATCTACAGTAAAGAAAATATTTAATAATTTAATAGTGCCTTATATAGAAAGAGAAGAAGATTTCTTAATGGATTATAAAAGTTTATTACAAGAAAGTGTTCAAACAGTTAGAAAAAGTGTTGAATATAAACTAGTTAAAGAAGAAGGACCTTCTCATAATAAAACTTTTGTAGTTGAAGCTATTGTAGATAATTTAGTTTATGGAACAGGAACTGGTAGTTCTAAAAAAGAAGCTGAACAAAATGCTGCCAAAGAAGCATATTTAAAAAGAGCATAAGATAAATAATATTATTTATCTTTTTATTTGGGTATGTTATAATTATTTATGCATAGTAGGTGATTAAATGTACATTAAAGCAATTAAAATTAACGGATTTAAATCATTTGCAGATAAAATGACTATAGAACTAGATCCTACATTTACAGGTATAGTTGGTCCTAATGGTAGCGGTAAAAGTAATATAGTTGATGCTGTTAAATGGGTTTTAGGTGAACAAAGTATAAAAGCTCTTCGTGGGTCTAATAATATGACTGACGTTATTTTTAATGGATCTTCATCTAGACAACCATCTAATTATGCGAGTGTATCAATTCTATTTGATAATACTGATAGATTATTAAATATAGATTTTAATGAAGTAGAAATTAAAAGAACTGTGTATAAAACAGGAGAAAATGAATACTACATTAATAATGATAAGTGTAGACTTAAAGATATAACAAATCTATTATTAGATACTAAAGGTAGTAGAGAATCATTTAATATAATTCCTCAAAATAAAATAGATCAAATATTAAGTGAAAGACCAGAAGAAAGAAGAATTATATTTGAAGATGCTGCTGGTGTTTTAAAATATAAAAAGAGAAAAGAAGAAAGTTTATCTAAGTTAGCTAAAACTCATGAAAATATCGAAAGAATTAATTTAATAATAGATGAAAATTCTGAAAACTTACTTCCTTTAGAAGAAAGTGCTAAGAAAGCTAAAGAATATAAAGAAGCTAAAGAAAAATTAGAAAGCATTGAAATAGCTTTAATAGCAAAAGATATAACTACATATAGTGATGAAGTAGAAGTTAAAAAGAATAAGAAAGTTAAATTAGAAGAGGAACTTTCAAATACTCTTACATCTACTACTAGTGATGATACTCAAGTAGAAAAAATTAAAGTTAATATATTAAATTTAGATGAAAAAATAAATAGTACTAGTACTGAAATATTTAATTTAAATGAAAGTTTAATCTCTTTAAGCAATAAAAAGACATTGCTTACTGAAAGAAATAAATATGATAAAGAAAGCAGTGAAATTAAAAATAAACTTATTAATTTAAAAGAAAGAGAAGGGGAACTTAATAATAATTTAGAATCTTTAAAAATAGATATAAGTAATCTTAATAAAGAAAAAGAAGATTTAAATAAAAAACTATCTGATTTAAATAATGATTATAATAAATCAAATATTGGTAGAGAAAGTATAGTTTTTGAAATAAATAATAGAAATAAAAAGATACTTGATATTAATAATAAAATAGATATTTTAGAAACAAATTTATCAAGTTTAAATAAAATACCTTTTAGTGTTAAAAATATAATAGGTAATGCTACTTTAAGAGGTATATATGACATACTTGGTAATGTAATTGATACTAAAGATGAATATGTAATTATGTTAGATACAGCTCTTTCAGCATCTGCAAACAATATTATTACTGAAGATGAAGTATGTGCTAAAGAAGCAATTGAATATTTAAAAAGAAAGAATTTAGGAAGAGCATCTTTCTTTCCATTAAATGTCATTAAACCAAGAAGTGTAGAACCAGAATTATTAAAAGAATTAAAAGAATATGTTGGTTTTATTGGTTTAGCTAGTGATTTAGTAACATATGATACTAAATTCTATAATATTATAATGAATCAACTAGGTAATATAATAATATGTGATAATATAGATAATGCTACTAAAATAAGTAAAAAGATTAATCATAAATATAGAGTTATTACATTAGATGGTGATGTTATACATACTGGTGGAATAATGAGTGGTGGTAGTTATAAAAAATCATCATCTTATATAAATGATAAATATGAACTTGATAGATTAAAATCTAGTGTTGATATTATTATAAATGAAGTTAAAGATTATGAAACATCATTAAAAGATGTAGATAGTAACTTAAATACTATTAAAGATAAAATATATGAATTAAATATATCTATAGTTAAAAATAATGAATCTTTAAGTAATAAAACTAATCAATTAGAATATTTAAATAAAGAATGTGGTTTTGTTAAAGATGAAATTAGTAATTTAAGTAGTAAAAATCTTGATAAAGAATTAGATTCTATATTAAAAGAGTATTATAATCATGAACAAAAGAAGATTAAACTTGAGAAAGATTTAGAATCATTTAATAAAGAAAAGAATGAATTAAATAATAATCTTATTGAAATAGAATCATCTATTAAAAAGATGAACAATAAATATAATAATTTAAATAATGAAATAAATAATTTAGAAATAGATATTACTAAATTAAATATGAATTTAGATTTGTTACTAAATAGACTTAGTGAAGAGTATTCTTTGGGATATGAAAGAGCTAAAAGTGAATATATTTTAGAAATACCTGAAGATATAGCTAGAAATGAAGTTAATACTCTTAGAAGAAAGATTAAATCTCTTGGAGAAGTTAATCTTGGAAGTATTGATGAATATGAAAGAATATCAAAACGTGTATCTTTCTTAACTAAACAAAAAACTGATTTAGAAAGCAGTGAACAAGATCTTTTAAAGATTATTGAAGATATGGATAATGTTATGAAAGATAAGTTTGTGGATACTTTCAATAAAATAAATGTAGAATTTAATAATGTATTTAAATCATTATTTAAAGGTGGTAATGCTCATTTAGAAATGACTGATAAATCTAATGTTCTAGAAACAGGAATAGAAATAATAGCAGTACCTCCTGGTAAGAATCAAAAACCACTTAGTTTATTATCTGGTGGTGAAAGAACAATGACTGCTATTAGTTTATTATTCTCAATAATGAATCTTGAACATGTTCCTTTTGTAATATTAGATGAAGTAGAATCAGCACTTGATGAAGCTAATGCTACTATATTTGGGGAATATTTACAAAATTATAAAAATAAAACACAATTACTTGTTATTACACATAAAAAGAAAACAATGGAATACCTTGATAAATTATATGGTATTACAATGCAAGAATCAGGTGTAAGTAAAATAGTTAGTGTTAAATTAGACTAATAAAAAATCCTTTAAAAAGGATTTTTTATTTTTCTTTTATAGTTGATAATAATGTTTCAAAGTATTCATCACACTCTTCATCAGGATAATAAGCACCAAATTCAACCATTATTATTTCTTCTTTAATATCAGCTAATATTCTTGTTGTTTTACCACCCATAGCTCCATTATATGAAACACTATTCCAAGTTTTATCATTTATAGTTTTAGATTCAGCAGATGTACTTTCACCTTTAGCAATTAGATTAGCAACACTTAATGCATCAGTACCTGTTTCTTTAGAAACAACACTCATTTCAATATTACAAATATTATTAGCAGTAGTTGCTTGATATCCTTTTGATGAACTAGAGAATTGAGTAGGTATAGTATAATTTATAAAATCTTCAACTTTTTTATCATAATCAGTAATAATTACATATGAATTATTATCTCCTTGATTATTTCCATTATCAGATGCATTTGCTAAAACGTTAGCATATAAATTAATTTGTACTCTAACATTATTACCAGTTGTAGCAAGTTTAACACCTTGTGCTAGAGAAGAACTATAGAAATCAGAATATTCATATGTTTGAAATATTCTACCTTCAGCAGTACCATTTTTTAATCCAACAGCATCAATCATATATTTAACAATAGTTTCTGAATCAGATTCTCTATTATTATATATAGTTTCTATATATTTAGTATTTCCTTCTTCTTTATAAATGAATTCTAATTTAGATGATAATTTATCATTTTTATATGTAACAACTATTCCTTTATCACTAAGAGTAGCTTTCATACTTTTTTTATCATCATTATTAACAGTTTTTACTTCAGATAGGGCATTATATTTAATAATATAATCATTTACTTCTTGTCTTATTTTACCTTTAGAACCATATCCCATATAGTTAAGAGCAAATCCGCCACCACCAATAAGTAAAAATACTACAAAAATTGCTATCCAAATTCCAAACCTCTTTTTATTTATCCCTGTCATTTTTAATCTTCTCCTATATTAATAATTATATGATAATAAATAAAAAAAGTAAACAAATTATTTTAAGTTTACTTTTATATAGCTCTCATATTATCTTTATTTTTAAATGGATCTTTTTTATCTATTTTATCTACAAATAGAATACCATTTAAATGATCTATTTCATGTTGAAATGCAACAGCAATTTCTTCTCTAACTCTTTTAGTTTGTTTATTACCATGTTCATCATAGTATTCAACAGTTATTCTAGCATATCTAGGTACTATACCTTCTACATATCTATTAACGCTTAAACAGCCTTCTCCCTCTTCAACATAGATCATTTCTTCAGAATTAGAAATTATTTTTGGATTAATAACTTTATATTCTTCAAATGTTCCATCTTCATTTTTATATGAAATAACAAAATATCTTTTTTTAATACCTAATTGTATAGCAGATAATCCCATACCAGCACGTATTTGATTCTTTTCTGCGTATTCTTCATCTTGACTTAATCTTAAATACATAATCATTTCATTAATAGTAGTTAAATCATCACTTGATAGGGGAAAACTAACAGGTATGCTTTTTTCTCTTAATATTATTTCTTTTTCATCTAATATATCACATTGTTTTAGCATATTCTTTTCCTCCATATGTATTTTATCAAAAATATGTCATTATTTCAATTTTTATTGAAAAAAAAGCATATTAATTATATAATTATTTTAGTATAAGAGTAGGTGAATATGTTTAAAAATAGATATATAATTTTACTTGCTTATATAGGAATAGTACTTTGTGTACTAGTTTTTGGTATGTCTACATATGCATATATTAGTGTGTCTTTAGGTGAAGAAGAAGACCCTATTGATATAGTAGTTTATGATAGAAATGTAGAAGTAACATTTATTGATACTAGTAATGTTTCAATGGTAAATGCTTATACTGGTCAAAAAATAAATAAAACTTTTTATATTGAAAATACAAGTTCTGGAGTAGCATATTATGACATTGTTTTAGAAAATGTAATAAATGATTTTTCAAATAAAGAAGATTTAATATATACATTAAAATCTACTAATGGAGCTTATGTAAGTACAAGAGTAGCTCCTAGTGAAGATAAAGTATTAGCGTCTAACGTTAGAATTAATGCTAATGAAAAACATTCATATGAATTAGAAATTGAATTCTTACAAACAAATGAAGATCAAAGTGATAATATGAATAAAACATTCTCTTCAAACATTAATATCTTTTCATCTAAGAAATTAAATGCTGGAGAACTTTTATATAAAAAAGATACTTTACTTGAAAAGATTATTACTAATTCTAAAGGTAATATTGGTATA
>JAEEGL015621037.1_pt1 | contig 20670 bp, 21 predicted proteins | sample 9134231 | NCBI WGS metagenome assembly JAEEGL01 (sample SAMN16246548, study PRJNA631951) | gut metagenome | biome: gut microbiome; feature: rumen; material: fiber-attached | host: Bos | place: Iran: Karaj | collected 2018-10
CATTCTTTTTAGCAATTTGAGCAGCTAAATTTAACGCATAAGCAGACTTACCCATTGCAGGACGAGCTGCCAATATTATAAGATTACCATTTTGTAATCCAAATGTCAATTTATTTAAGTTGTCAAATCCTGTATCCAAGCCAGTAACTTCACCAGAATCTTGTGCCATCTTATTTGTATTTTCATAAACAGTATTTGCAACTTCAGCAAGTGTTCTAAATTCACTAGTTTGTCTATATTGAGTTAATTCAAACACCTCTTTTTCTACAGCTTCTAGATAAGCATCACTTGAAAGAGATAAGTCATAACCTTGTTGGCTTAATTTTGATAAACTATCAATAGTTTTTCTCTTTAATGCAGAATTACGAACCAGTGTAATATATGAATCAATATTTTGGCTTGAATAAGAAAATGTTAAAACTTTATTTAAATAATCATATCCACCAGCATCTTCAAACTTGTTCTTTTCAACAAGCTTAGATACAACAAGCTGAATATCAGGAACAGTATTTTCTCTCTTAAGGTCTAAAACTGCCTGATAAATCAGGCGGTTTTTTTGGTCAAAGAAATCTTCAATATTTAATGTATCTTGGCACACATTTAGTGCAGCAGGATCAATTAATATAGAGTTTAAAATACCAATTTCAGCTTCTAGGTTTGATGGAACAGTTTTGTTTATAACTTTATTGTTTTCCATAACTCACCTATTACTTTTGTTCAAGAACATTAACCTTAAATGAAGCAGTAATTGAATTACCTAAATCTACAGTAGCATCAAAGATACCTACGAAATCAATATCTGCTGGTAGGTTAATCTTCTTCTTATCAATGTGAACACCAGTTTGAGCTTCAAATTCTTCAGAAATTTGTTTACTAGTAATGTGTCCAAATGTCTTACCATCAGCACCAACCTTGATGTATACATTAATAGACTTAGTTTCAATTTCTTCTTTTAATTTATTTAATAGCTTTAGATGATTTTCTAAATCAATTGCTTCTTGAGCCTTACGAGCTTCAATTTCTTTTAAATTTTCATCTGTAGCTTCAACAGCAAGTGAATGTGTTAATAAGTAATTAGCATAACCATTAGCTACATTAATAATGTCATCCTTTTTACCTCTACCTTTAACATCACTAAGTAATATAACTTTCATTTTTTCATCCTCCGAAACATCATCATTTTCTCTTCTTAAAATTTCTTTTAAGTCATTATAAGTATCATTAATAGATTTATTAGGAATTTGCGTTGCAGCACTATTTAAGTGACCACCACCACCCATTTCTTCCATAATTAATTGAACATTATATGTGTCTAAGCTTCTTGCAGAAACACCAGCCATACCATTATCTAGAATACCAATTGTAAAACTAGCTTTGATATTGTCAATAGTAAGTAATCTTTCTGAAATCTTTGCAAGTAAACTTCTATCATGAATTGGTTCTTCTAAATCCAAACGTACAATTGCAAAATCATCTAAGAAGCGTTCTGCCTTTAATACTGCTTCAGCAATATTAACTTCAGTCTTTAAATCTTCACGTAACAATTTACGTACAAATATCATGTCAGCACCTAATTGACGTAAAATAGCTGCAGCTTCAAATGTACGAGTACTTGTACGGAAAGTAAAGTTATTAGTGTCAATAACCATACCAGAAAGTAATATTGAAGCTTCAAGTTCAGTAAACTTGATATCCTTGTTGTAGAACGATAGCATTTCACTAACAAGTTCTACAGCACTTGAAGCATAAGATTCAATATAAGAGAATATCGTATTTTCAAATCCGATTTCTCCACTTCTATGATGATCAATAACACATACATTTTTAATTTTCTTATAAAGTTCTGTATAACACATAATAGTTGGAGATTGAGTATCACAAATAACTAATAATGAATTAGCTTTATAATCAACATCCTCAATTTGAATCATATTTTCAAATAACTCAGGTTCCTGCTTACGAATAGTATCAATAATACGACCAGTAACCTCATCTAAATGCTTTAAGTCTAAAACAATCTTAGCTTCTTTGTTACTAGACATTGCCATCTTTAATACACCTAACATACTACCAATACAGTCTGCATCAGGCATAACATGACCTGTAATATAAACATTTGTAGCATTTTCAATAGATTCCTTTAGAGATTGTGCCATTAAACGAGCTTGAACTAAAGAGTTCTTTTCTAAGGCATTAGTTTTACCTCCAAAGTATTGAATTGCTTCATTTTGAATATTAATAACAGCTTGGTCACCACCACGACGTTCTGCTAGGTCTACCGCAGATTGAGCTAATGATGCAAGTTCATTACTTGAAACATCATAACAAGCAATACCAATAGAAACACTTGTTCTTAAGTGGTTCTTAACTCCAACGTCACGCACTTTATTTAAGACATCAAATTTATTAGCTACCATTTTACGTAATGATTCTTTATCACATAAGATAATAATTCTATCATCATCAACACTTCTTAAATAAGCATCATACTTTTCAATATAGTCAGAAATTTCACCTAAGAATTCACCACGAATACGAGAAGATTCTTGAACACCATAATCCTTTAATGCTTCTTCAAGGTTATCAATATTGATAACACCTAACGCAGTAATACGATTATCATACTTCTTTCTTAATTCCTCACGATTTGTTTCATTAAACATATAAATTAGATTATTATTAGGATCGTGATATACATCATAATAATTCGAATCAAAAAATAAAGTAAATTTTTCATCATTAGATTTAACACGTTCAAATAATTGACTATCAATATCATCAATATTTGAATCAATAAAGCTTGATTTAAATATTGATTTAGCATTGTCATTACCCCATTTTACTTGATACATATCATCATATACGATAATAGCAATAGGAAGCTCATTAAATGCTTCATCTCCCGCTTGATTAACGTGATAAGAAATATTATTCCATACTTCAAGTCTATCTTGTAGCATTTTAATTCTAGATGTAGTATTACGATATGCAAACATAGTAAAGAAAATTGCACATACTGCAAAAGATAAAGCTGCAAAATACAAGAACGCAACTTGTTTTAATCTATAATATGTATAAATAAACACTACGGTTAAAACTAAACTAAAAATACCGGCTAAAAGTTTTTTCACTTTACCACCTCTTTGCTCCTATTATAACATAAGTTATAATCTTTTTAAAATTGCAATGTAAATATAAAATAAAATGTTATTTGACATATTAAAAAAATATTAATATTTTAATTGTTATATTGCATTTTTCATTCTTATAAATACTGCTTACATAATAAAATAATAAAACCTCTAGGCATTTAATATCCTAAAGGTTTTAATTCAAATATAGTTTACACAAATTATGAGAATTAAATCTATTTATCTAATTCCTTATTTAATTTATCATTTAATTTTTTTGAAATTCGTTTTGTAACAAAGAATACAGTTAAACAAATTGATAAATATGTGACTACAAACACACTTGTAAATATAATTATTGTTTGAAATCTAAATGGAATCCAATTATTAATTAAATATCCACCAATATAAACAATATAAATAAATATCATTTGAAAAAATACACTTTTAGCCTTAGGCCATTCTTCAATTTGATTAAATACTGAACTACCAGCTTGCACAAAAGCAATAATGTATGTAGATATAATTGCTAAAAATACAGTCGAAGCATTAAGCTTTAAATCTACTCCAGAAGCATCAATACATAAATATATTATTCCAGCAATAATTGGCCCAAATCCAGAAAACATTAAGCCTCTTTTAAAGAACTCTTTAACATAACAATTCATATTATATTCCCATCCTTTGCTTAACATTTTTTAATTCTCTTCTAGATATATAATCAATATATCCATTTTTAAAAATAACCTTTAAGCTTCCACCAATAGTGGACTCAAATTTCTTAATCTTTTTTTTATTTGCTAAACAAGATTGATTTAATTTAATGAATGCATTTAAATTCATTGCCTCTAATTGATATAATCTTTGCTTTATTTGATATTTCTTATCGCCAATTAAAGCAAACACTTTATTATTATCAGATATAAAGCATGAAACATCATCTATATTAATCTTAATTATTTCATCATTATAATTACCTGTTAAATCAATATTAGATACAACACATAAATCTTCTATTTCATCTACTAATTTAGTTCTTTCTTTGGCGTATATTAATACCTTTTCTTCATTTTCTTCTTCTATATATGTATAACACTTCATAGGATAATCCCCCTATAAATAATTATACTATACTAACAATCATTTTTTAATCTCTTATTAAAGAATACAACTGTTAATGAACCAAATAATATTAAATAACAAAATAATATTATTAAGAACAATGCACCTCTATCACTAAATGTATAACAAATTAAATTACCTGTACTGTCAGGAAGCGTGTGAAGAGCCTTTGTTATTACTCTACCTAAATAAACTGATGGATAAAATGGTAAAGCCGTTGCCACATTTTCAAAATTTCCCATTGAATCTAAAGGCATCCAGGCACCACCAATAACACCACAAAGTGAAATAAATATTGAAGTCACTGCAGGAGCTGATTTTTCATTTAATAAGGTAGCAAAAATCATTCCCATAAAAATATCAATTGCCATCATTGGTGACATTTCAATTATTAATAATATACTACTTCCAAAACTTATAAATCCAGTTCCTGATATAGCTCCACAAATATATCCTAATATTATGCAAATAATAGATTGGATTAATCCAATAATTATAAAAGGAATAAAATAACCAATTATATAATCATGGCTTTTCATAGGTGAAGTATATAATCTTTTTAAAAAGGCACTAGTCTTATCTTTAGATATCAATAGTGATGCAATTAGCATCAACATAGAGTATGAAAACATCATTATACCAGGAATTAAGCTTTTCACCTCAAACACAGGTGTCTTTTCACCAGTGTATTTTAATATTATTTGAAACATCAAAACCATTAAGATAGGAAATCCTGCACAAAAGATATAAATTAAAGGATCTCTTATCATTTCTTTTAAGTTTCTTTTCATAAATACTAAAGTCTTATTCATTAACTTATACCTCCTACAATTTTAATAAATGCTTCTTCAAATGAAGATTCATTCGCTTTCTGTTTTATTTCATCAATTGTACCTTCTATTAACAAGCTTCCTTTAGACATAATAGATACTCTATCACATAAAGCCTCTATTTCTTCTAAATAATGTGATGTTAATATAATTGTTATTTTTCCTTTGAATTTTTTAATTATATTCCAAAGCTCTCTTCTAGCAATTACATCAAGTCCTAGTGTTGGTTCATCTAATAACAATATTTTAGGCTTAGATATTAATCCTAATGCAATTGATAATCTTCTTTGATAACCTCCTGATAATGTTTTAGCTCTCTGATTTACTACATCACCTAAACCTAAATCATTAATTATTTGATTTAAATAATCATTATCATTTTGATCATAAAGCTCTTGGAAGAATTTTAAATTTTCCATAACTGTTAAATTTTTAGCAATTGCAGTTTCTTGTGGAGAAATATCAATTAATCTTTTTATTTCATTCATTTGATTTTGATTATAGCCTGATACTATAAATTCTCCACTGGAAGCATTTGTTAATCCTGATAATATTTTAAGTAATGTTGTTTTACCAGCACCATTAACACCAAGAAGACCATATAGTTCACCATCATTTATACTAAGCGATACATTATTTAAGGCCCTTAACTGTTTATAGTATTTATTTACATTATTCACTTTAATGATTTCCATTTGTCTCACCTCAGTTTTAATTATATAAATTAAAATAATTAAAAAAATAGATTTAAGGTATTCGGTCATTTTATGATTGTATTCGGTAAAAAAAAAGGCCCTGTCAAAATTGACAAGGTCTTAAATAATGCTTTTACATTATAGCTTGTAAGTGAAATGTCACTTTACAATAAAATTAGTCATTGTTAACGAATGGTAATAAAGCCATATGTCTAGCACGCTTAATAGCAACTGCTAAAGCTCTTTGATGCTTTGCACAAGTACCAGTTACACGACGTGGTAAGATTTTACCTCTATCAGTAACGAACTTCTTTAATAGATCAACATCTTTGAAATCGATGTGTTCGATCTTATTTGCATCGAAATAGCAAACTTTCTTACGACGGAAACCATTTCTGTTTTGACGCATATCTGCCATGATTATGTTCCTCCTCTTTAGAATGGTAAATCATCATCCGAAATGTCTTCATTAAAGCTGTTGTCAACTTTAGGAGCATTTGTTTGATAATTTTGTTGTTGGTTGTTATTTGCATAACTTCCATTAGAATTTGTAGCTGTGTTTCTAGGTTGTAAATTTTGAACTGAATCACAAACAACCTCAGTAACATAGCGAGTTTGTCCTTGTTGATCTTGGTATGAACGAGTTTGAATACGTCCTTCAACACCAATCATATAACCTTTCTTAATATAGTTACCTAAAAAGTCTGCTTGTACTCTCCAAGCAACGCAATTAATAAAGTCTGCTTGACGTTCTCCATTTTGGCTTTGATATTGTCTATCTACTGCAATAGTAAATTGGCAATTGTTAATACCTGATGAAGTTTGTCTCACTTCAGGATCTTTAGTGATTCTACCGACTAATACAACACGATTAATCATTTAGAATACCTCGCAATTAGTCTTCAAGAACGATGATGTCACGAAGAATTTTTTCTTCATAACCAACAATACGCTTGAATTCATTTACAGCTTGAGTATTAGCTTCAACTTCTGCCCAAACATAGAAACCTTTACGGTTACCTTGGATTTCATAAGCTAATTCCTTTAATCCTAATTCCTTAACAGCAAGAACCTTTGAACCGTTATCAGCGAAAATCTTGTTAACAAGAGCGATAACATTCTTAGTTGCTTCCTCATTTAAAGATGGATTTACAATGTACATAATTTCATATTTTCTCATCTTTCGACACCTCCTTATGGTCATTGGTCTAGCAACAGGCTAGACAAGGAGCATTTTACAATGCCTAATTATTGTATCATACCAATGTATCTATTTCAAGTAATTTCTTTAAAAATCTTTACGATTTTCAATTACTTAATTAACCCTATTTCTCTTACATTTAACAATAAATACAATGTATATTATAGAGGATATAATAATATATCCTGAATAATCAATCATAACATCTTTATAGCTTGGACCTCGATTAGTAGTTAAAGCTTGGCATACAAATTCACTAATTATTGCTAAGCTTAATCCTCCTATATAATGATATATACCAACAAGTACAGCATTTTTTATAATTCCTAAGCTATGTATCAAGATAAACAATATAATAGAAACAATACCAAAAACAACAAAGAAACCAAAATGGCCAATTAATTTTCTTACAAGATTTAAGAAATGATCATCAATCTCGATATGAGTATTAAATAATGAATTTAACACATTTCTAATCATCTTAGCCACAATCATACTGGAACCAGTTGATTCTTCACCTGTTTCAGCAGATTTCAAAATAAAAAAAATATATAACGCAATATATATAAGCGCAAATATAATAGTATAAATCTTTTTCTTCATATAAACATAAAAGGAGCCAAAGGGCTCCTTCTCCTATTTTTCCACAATTTCAGCGTCAATTGCTGTATCTTTAGCAGCAAATTCAAACTTCACCTTATATGTTAAACCACGAACATTTAATAATGAAGGAATATCAGCACAAGTTAAGCCTTCAGCAATAATTTCAGGATGAGAATATTGACCATTATGAATTCTTAGAGTTTTTGAATATCCTTCACTCTTCTTTAAATCAAAGACAATTTCATCATTTGTTTCTGAAATATATTTAATTGTAATAGTCTTTGAATAATTAGCAGGAACACTAGCACTAATAGTTGTATTAACTTCATAATCAGTCATATATTCACTAGCCTCGTTAGCTCTTGGAGCATTGCTCTTCTTACCAAATAATCTCATAAAGAAAATTATAATTAAATGCTTACCAACTAATGTATCACCAATGATTAAGATAATTGCTGCATAACCTAAAATCTTTAACACATTAAATAATGTAACATTCTTAGTAACATCTGCAGAATCTGATTTACCAAATGAATAATCATTTTCAACAAATTCTTGAGTTAATTTGTTTAAATCATTATCGTTTGCATTATCTAATACCTTTTCATTATAAGTATTAATAAATGGGCTAGTCTCTTTCATAAACTTACTAGTTGTAGCTTCATCATAATTTAAGCTTAAGTTTAAATTAGATAAATCTAAAGAAATTGAACTAGCTTCACCGTTGCTGTTAGTTAAAGTTAGCTTATTTAATGTTTTAGCGTTTAAAGCTTCAAAAGAATGTTTACCAAATTGGAAGTAATAAAAGCCACAAGTTTGATAACTATAGAATCTATTTTGAACAATAGTAGCTTCACTTTCATCAAGTGTTGGGTCATTTTCCATATAACCAATACGATATAAATAAGAATCAGTAGTACCATCATTTTTAATATAATCAAAAGATACACCAAACTTATTAAATTTTAATCCATCAGCATTAGTATAATCTTTACGATTCCATTCATCAGTTGGATTTAATAAAATACCCATATAGCCTTGTTCAATAAGAACCTTCTTATTACCATCATTATTTTCAGTTGTATATGTTGTAACAACCTCATATATAGCTAAGTGAGATCCATCACTTAACTCTGAATCATAAATTGCATCATCATTTTGAAAACCAGTAATAAGCCTTGTAACACCTAAAGTATCGCCTGCTTCTGCACGAGCTTTCATTGTGTCAGCCACCTTCATTTGGCTACCATATGCAAAGAAATAAAAAGCAAGTGCTAATCCAATAATTACTGCAAAACCATAATATATAACAGATAAAAATGAAAACTTCTTCATATTGTCCTCCTTATAAGTCTAGTGGTATTATACTTTATTTTTTTTAATAATTAAAGCGATAAAACAATTTTACACATTTTTTTCAAATTGTATCTTTACAACGAATAATCTTTATGTTAGAATAAATAGGCTTAATCAGTAATATGGCGTCATTGGTGAAGTGGTTAACACCGCGGATTGTGGCTCCGCTATGCGCAGGTTCGACTCCTGTATGACGCCCCATTTAAGCAATATCAAGCGAGTAGAAATATTCGCTTTTTTATTTTTTCTTGTATAATATAACTGAGGTGGTTTATATGAAGAAGATTTTAATGTTATCAACAGGTGGAACAATTTCTTCTGTAAGTTCTAGTGAGGGTCTTATTCCTTCTAATTTATCTCATATATTGGATTATATCGGAGTAATTAAAGATTTCGTACTTGAAAGTAAAGAATTAATGGTTCTTGATTCTTCAAACATTCAACCGGAAGAATGGAAAATTATAGCCGAAGCAATATATAAAAATATGAAAGCTTATGATGGAATTGTTGTAACACATGGAACAGATACTATGGCTTATACATCTTCTATGATAAGCTTTATGATCCAAAATCCTAAGATTCCAGTTGTCTTCACTGGCTCTCAACTTCCAATTGATAACGAAATGACTGATGCAATTTCCAATTTACGTGTCGCATTTAAAATGGCATGTTCAGGATATCCTGGTATATATATCGCATTTGATAAAGAAATCATTTTAGGAACACGTGCTGTAAAGATTTCAACATCTTCATTTCACGCCTTTGAATCAATAAATAGTTCTCCTATTGGAAGACTTGATTCAAATGGACTTCATATAAACGAATTTAGAATTCCAAAATATCAAGGAGATACAAGATTTAATCCAAATATAGATTCTAACGTCGTCTTACTTAAACTTACACCAGCAAGCGATCCTAAGATTATTGAATTATTAATAAACGCAAACGTATCAGGAATAGTAATCGAAGCATTTGGACAAGGTGGAATACAATTTATACGTCGTGATTTCTTACCATATTTAAAGTTTGCTAATGAAAAGAATATTCCAATTGTAGTATCAAGCCAATGCTTATATGATTCTGCCAATTTAAATATTTATGAAGTAGGTAAAAAAGCCTTACAAAATGGTGTGATAGAAGCTTATGATATGACAGGTGAAGCTGCAGTAACTAAGCTTATGTTTGTATTAGGTCAAACAAAGAATCTTAAAGAAATTACAAAAGCATTTAAAACAAATATAGCTGGAGAGATTAAAGAAAAATAATACTGTGGATTTTCCCACAGTATTTTTTTAATATTTATTAGAATTTGCTCTCATAGCATTTATTATAGCAATAATTGCAACACCTACATCCCCAAAAACACTTATCCACATATTAGCAATACCTACTGCAGCTAAGATTAGAATTAAAACCTTAATCGAAAGGGCAAAAATAATATTTTCAAAAACAATTCTCATTGTTTTATGTGCAACTTTTTTAGCAGTAATAATACTTGATAAATCATCATTCATTAATACAACATCACTAGCCTCAATTGCAGCATCACTACCTACACCGCCCATTGCAATACCAATATCAGATTTCATAATTACAGGGGCATCATTAATGCCATCGCCTACAAAGCATAATAATTCATTATCCTTTTTAGATTTAAGTAAATTATCAACCTCTGTTACTTTATCTTGAGGAAGTAGATTTGATTTATATTCAGTAAGGCCTAATTTATCAACTACGTTTTTAGCAATCTTTTCATTATCACCAGTTAACATAACTGTACGAGCATTAATACCCTTTAAATACTCAATAGTATCTTTTGCATCCTTTTTTATTTCATCTTCAATAACTAAATATCCACAATATTTACCATTATGTGCAACATATACGATTGTACCAACTTCAGAAACATCTTCATATTTAATATTAAACATTTCCATAAGCTTATGATTACCCGCTAAAATAGTATCATCATTATAGGTCGCTTTAACACCCTTGCCAGCAATATTTTCTAAATGGTATTGTTTTTCAACTTGTTTACCATATTTTTCTTTAATAGATACAGCAATAGGATGACTAGATTCATTTTCAGCAATTGCAGCTAAATGTAATAATTCTTCTTCTAAAATATTTGATTTAATCTTAGTAATAACAAAATTACCATAAGTCAAAGTTCCTGTTTTATCAAACACAAATATATTAGCCTTATTGAATCGTTCTAAATGTATAGAACCCTTAATCAAAACACCATTTTTACTAGCTCCACCAAGACCTGCAAAGAAGCTTAATGGTACACTAATTACTAGTGCACATGGGCAAGATACAACAAGAAATGATAACGCCCTATAAATCCAATCAGCCCATGTATTCCAATTACCATTCAAGCCATTAATAACTGGTGGTAATATTGCAAGAATAACTGCTAATATTACAACAACAGGTGTATAATACTTTGCAAATTTTGAAATAAAGGCTTCAGATTGACTCTTTTGACTAGATGCATTTTCAACTAAATCTAAAATCTTAGAAACAGTAGATTCTCCAAAAGATTTAGTTGTTTTAACTTCAATAGTACATGTTAAATTTACAGTACCAGAAATAACATTATCATTTACATCAACATCATTTGGCTTCGATTCCCCTGTTAAAGCTTTAGTATCAAGTGTAGTTGCACCTTTAATAATAATACCGTCTAAAGGAACTCTTTCACCAGGCTTAACAACAATAATATCTCCAATATTAACAAGGCTTGGATCAACAACTTCAATATTGTCTCCACGCTTTAAATTAGCATAATCAGGTCTAATATTCATTAAAGCGGAAATATCTTTACGAGCTTTGCCTGCGGCATAGCTTTGAAACCATTCTCCAACCTGATAAAACAATAATACAGCACAAGCTTCATCAAAGCCTTCAGGCTTATGTTCTGTAATACCTGTATATATACCTAAACTAAATGCTCCTAATGTAGCGACAGCCATTAAAAAGTTTTCATCAAACACTTGTCCATGAATAATATTAATTGCACTTTTCTTAAGAACATTAAAGCCAATATAAATATATATTGCAAAATATAATACAAATGGTAATATAAATCCAATCTTTTCATTAGGAATAATACTTGCTAATCCATTTGGAAATCTAGAACTAAAACCTTTTTCAAGTATCAAATTAGTAATAAGAACAATTAAAAATAATATAAGTGATATAATAATTTTCTTTAACATACGTTTTTGTTTACGAGTCATATATGCCTCCTCAGTTGAATAATTATTCAACTATTAATCAAAATATAAATAGCACGAATGCTATTTATTAATCACTAATCTCAAAATCAGGTTCAACTTTACGAGCTGCCTTTAAAGCTTTCTTTAATATAGAACCTTGATCATCTGCATCTAAAGTCATTTTTTGAGTCATAAAGTTAATTGAACAATCATTAACTCCATCAACCTTTTTAATAGCTTCTTCACACTTTAAAGCGCATGCAGCACAGTCAACTTCAATATCATAAATTTTCTTCATTATTAACTACCTCTCTTCTTCTATATGTTCAAATCCATATTTAAATATAGTAGTAATATGGTCATCATCAAACGAATAATAAACTTCTTTTCCATCACGTCTTGATTTAACTAATTTATAATCACGTAAAATTCTTAATTGATGACTAACTGCTGATTTATTCATACCAACACATTCACATATATCATTTACACATAATTCTTTATCTTCTAATGTATATAATATCTTATTACGAGTTTTATCACTTAATACCTTAAATAAATTTGTTACTTGTTCTAATTCATCATCACTAGGCATTGATTCTTTAATATTTAATAAATCCATTTAATCATCTCCTACAATTTAATTATACAACAGTTGAACAGTTTGTCAACTGTTAAATTGTTTTAACTTATAGAATATATATTATTATTTCTGTTTATAAAAAAAACACACTAGAATTTAATCTAGTGTGCTTTATATCTAATTATGATTACGAACAAATTGAATAAATCCTTTAGCATTTTCTTTACTAATTATTTCTCTAGTTACAGCTGTGCCGTTTTCTAAAATAATATAATTAGCTTTTTTATCTGAATCTTCTATATAATCAGGTTCTACATATATATTATATCCAGCAATTGCTGTTCTAGTATTATCAGCTAAACCTACTAATATAATACTTGAATCAAATATTGACTCATCACAATTCATTAGATCAACTGTATCATAATTAATTTCAAATGTATTATTTTCATCATTTAATACAGTATTAGCAGCTTTAATAAAGTAATTCAATTCATTTGCAGTTAATAAATAAATTCTTTCCTCTGTTTTAAAGTTTTTATCTTCTTTTGCAAATGTAGTTGTTGTATCAGGATCAGAAATTGGTGTACGAGATAATGCAATCTTATTACCAGATTCTAATATTTTATCAGTGACTATAGCTCTAATAATTTTTGAGCTAAAGAACTCAGAATCACTTGCGTTTGCTAATACGCTAGATGCATCAACAGAACTTGTACTTAATGAATCAGATGTAATTACATTCTTAATTGAACCTACAAATTTATTAATTTCATCTTTAGAAATATAAGTATCCATAGTTTTTTGAGTATCAATTATAGATTGAGGTATAATTAAACTATTTGTATTAATAAGCTTCTTTGAAATTGTTAACCAAATAGTATCACTAACAAGTAATCTATCAGTATCTAAAGAATCTTTTAATAACACATCTTCTGTAAGTTTAGAATTATCATTAATAACATTTAATAATTTAGTACTTGAAAGAGCATAAATAATATTTGCAAGTTCACCAGTATATGTAGTATCTTCCTTTACAACGTACCACTTAGATAAATTATTTTGTTCTTCTTTAGTAAATAAATAATCAGTAGCTACATTAATAGAATTTTCTTTATTTGCATTCTTAACAATAATATTAGCAAGAGTTGCTGATACTACCTTACCTTCTAACGCCTTAAGTAGCTTTTCAGGATTATCATTATATCCAGCAAAATCATTGTTTTCAATGTTTTCTAATGAAACCTTAGTATTTTCATCAGTTACATTAAAGAATTCTTTAATAAATGATGCTAAATTACTAATTTCTTCATCAGATAATAATTCTTTATTCGAATCAGTTTTATATGCTTCATCTGGTACAAACATTGAATCAGTCTTTGATATCTTATCTGTAATAGTAGCGTTTACTAAATCAGATTTAGATAAAATTGTTAATTCATCTTTACTTAATGTTGAAACTTGAGCTAAATAATCTTCTTGTTTATCACCATTTGAAATCTTAACAATTATATCTTTAAGATTTTTAAATACATCAAATAACTTACTCATTTCACCATCATTGCCAATCCAATTAGCAATATTAGTATCACGAGTTTCATCAGTTAATTTTAAACTAGATGGTGTAACACAAACATTCTTAGTTAAGTCATAAATAATGATAGATAAATTGGCCATGAATAAATCAGAATTCTTCATATCATCCATAGCAGTATTAGTCATTTCATTTACGATATCAATATAATCATTTGTAGTAAGATTATCATTCTTACTCATTTCAACAAAGCTATTTGAAATCTTATTAATTATTGATAATAAGACCTTAAATTCATTGCTGTTAATTTCCTTGTGCTCACGAACAATTACATAGTCAATTGTTTCTCTTGCATAGAATTGGTGGTCATTTTCACCAATTTTAAAATTAGCATTTAAGATTACTTCACTAAGAAGAGCATGAACTAAATCCGAATGATTTTCTTTTTTAGTATCAATCAAATCATAAATTGAAGAATCTGGACTAGTTACAGCATTTAATAATTCTTTAGTTTTATCGCTATCTGATAACGATGTATCTTTGCTAGTTAAATAAACACTTGCTAATGTTTTAGCAATAGGTTTTAAGATCTTGTTAATTTCACCAGTATGTACTTTACCATCAGAATCTGTATAAGTACCATAATTTGTATCAATTAATGTTAATTCTTTACCTTCCATAGCACTAGAAAGATACTCATTCATCTTTGAATTAAGAATTTCTTTAAATCCTTTAGTATTTAAGAGAATTGAACAAGCACTTGAATCAACTAACTTTGAGATTTGATTTAGAGCTTCACTATCATCCTTTTTAAAATCTGAAACAAAATAATCAATTAATTTGCTATAAGAAGTAATTGATTCATTTTCAATAGCTACAGAGACAATATAATCAAGGAAATTAAATAATGAATTAATTGTTGCTGTTCCATTATTATCATTACTTGTCCAGCTAATATTTAAGAAATCTTGATTTGGTGCTGAACTTTCAAGACTAAAGTTAGGATATTGCATTTCAAGTATTTCAACAATAATTGTACTTATTAAGCTATTGAAATTATTATCACCATAGAAGCTTAGCTTAGATATATCATCAATTAAAACACCAAATATATGTCTATTATTTTCAGATATAGCTTTAGCCTCTTTGCTTGAAAACTTTATGCTTAAATTTTCATCACTTGAATTAGATGACATTAAACTAGAAATCTTATCTATTTCATTTTTATTCTTTAATACATCACACAATGTATTAAATGCAACTTGCATATTATTTCCATTAATTAAATCATCAAATTTAAGCGCATATTGTCCTAAAAATAATTGATATATAACACGTTGACTAGCATTTAATTCAGCTTTAGCATCTTGGCTATCTGTGCTCTTATATCCATTGCAATAATATGATGCAAAAGCACGTAAGAAATCATTTAAAACATAGTTTAAGTTTTTAACATTCATTACTGCAAGTTCATCATTGATACGTTCTTCTAATGTTTTTCCATTAACAGTTGTATCACTAGTAATAAATGAAATCATTTCATCTGTTGTATAATTCTTATTAATATCATAGCCATATAATAAGAATAAATAAGCAATCTTAGATGTAGGAGCTGTAAGAGTGGCAATATCATCACTTAAATTTAATTTAACAGTATTAATGGTGCCATCTTCAGCCTCATATTCATAATCACAAGAAATTATCTTATCAGCAACAATTAAATATAGAGGAACATTTTCTCTATATTTAACACTATTAAGCACCTTTCCTACACCAACTGTATTATATTTATCCATAATTTGGTAAACTTCTACAATTGGTTTAGATTGAGCATTAACATAACTTGTGTCATCAACATGTTCAGTTTTATCATTAGTAGTAATAAGAGCTATTGTTCCAAAGAAGCTCATAATAAATACACCAACAATAAGACCTCTTAATGTTCCAACTAAGAAACCTAAAAAGCGGTGAGGCTTATAAGGCTTATCAACTTTACCTTCAGAGTACTTCTTATTAATTCTTTTTCTTCTTCTACCTTCTCTAAAGAAAATAAGGTAAAAGAAATATAGTACAAACTTAGCAGCAAAATAAACTATTATAGCAAGGAAGAAAACAATTAAATGAAGAATCATAATACTTAAGTTAAATAATAGTTTAGCTGCTTGTTCTGCACTCATACCTTCGCTTGTTTTCTTAAAGAATTCTTGGTTAGACAAATATTCAGTTAAATAACCAGTAAATTTATCATGACTATCAACTGTATTAAAAACTTTTGCCCAACTAAAATTTTCTTGGTTAGGAATTTGTCTAATTGTAGTAAGTCCATCATTTACTAAATATGAATCAAAATCATATCTGCAAACTACAGCAAAGAAAACTGAAGCGACAATAATAGAGATTGTGAATGTAATAAAAAGTTTTAAAGATTTTGAAAAACCTCTTCTAGCACCAGCAATCATTTGCCATACTAAAATAAAAGTAAATAAAACCGTCGGTAAAAAACTTAGTAATGTAATATCAGAGGAAGTAAGTAAAAACATAATACATCATCCTTTCTAATCATTATTATAAATTATAAACTAAATTAATAAAATATCAATTCACAATTTATTCATAAACTAGTTTTTTTATAAAATTGTAAAACTAATTTTCAAATTATAAAAAATTAAAATAATCCATTAAAAAAATGCAACATTTATAACTTAAAGTAATTAAATTAAATTGTTGATTTTAGAAATTATTTATGCTATATTATTTAAGTAAGTCATAGGGGCATGATGTCAACGGTAGCATGACGGTCTCCAAAACCGTTCGTATGGGTTCGAATCCTATTGCCCCTGCCAATTAGAAATAACGCAACTCGAAAGAGTTGCTTTTTTTATATCTAATTGTATAATTATTACATAGGTGTACATATGAAAAAGTTTAAGAAAGAATCAAATATGAAAGAATTCTTGGAATATGCATATCCAATTATTTCTACAGATAAATTTAAAGAATTAAAGAAATACATCCATCATGCTAAGCATACATGCTATCGCCATGTATTATCAGTTGCATATATTTCTTACAAACTAGCTCTAAATAATTATAAAATTGATATGGCTTCTCTAATTAAAGTTGCTTTATTACATGATTATTATTTATATGATTGGCATAAGCCAGGTCATGCTAGACCACATGGATTTACTCATCCAAAAACTGCCATGAATAATGCTAAAAGAGATTTTGGATTAACAAAAACTGAAGCTCGTGCTATAAGAAGCCATATGTGGCCCCTTACAATATTTCACATCCCTACAAGTCGTATTGGATGGATAATATGCCTTGCAGATAAAATGAGTGCTCATTATGAATATAAAGTAGATAAAATGCTTAAAAAAAATAAAAAAAGACTTGAAAAAATGAAAGAGAGAACTAGCAGATAGTTCTCTCTTTTTCATTAGAAATATTTATTCTTAATTTCATCACTAACAATAATAGCTAATGACTTAGGTATTACATCAATAACAACTTTATTAGTTGTATGTGCAAGTTCACCATCACTATTAACTCTCAATTCTTCATTTGAAGTAATTTCAATATGTTTAACATTAAATGTGTGAACACCTTTCTTTTGCTTATCTCCTCTAATAAAGAATTTAGCAAGGCGAGGCCATGTAATAGAGTGTTCATTTTTATCTATTAATGTTAAATCAATAATACCATCATTTAACTTAACTGACTTTATTCTATTAATATTAAATCCTGCAACTCTATCAGCATTTAATGCTAAAACAACATAATATCTTCCACTAAGTTCAATATCATCAGCCTTAATATTTAAATCAAGCTTTGTATATTTAACAAATTCTCCTATACCTGCAAGAAAATAAGCAATACGTCCAAACATTCTCTTAACAGTACGGGCAGCATTATAAGAAACGTCAGTATATTTACCAATTGCACTTGCATATGTAAAATAAGAATCATTAATTTTACAAGTATCCATTTCTACAACTTTACCATTTAAAATGATATCTAATTGGCGACGCAAATGTCTATGAAATCCTAACATCTTTGATAAATCATTGCATGTACCGGTAGGAATAATTCCAATTGGAGTTTTTATATTTGCACTCACTAGGCCATTCATAGCCTCATTAACAGTACCATCTCCACCACAAACTACAATTAGATCAAATTCATTTCCTCTTTCATTGATGAATTTATAAATAGTATGTACACCTTTAGTACAAAATATTTCTATTGATTCATATTTAGTACCAAGACGTCTAATAATATAATCTATATGTTTTCTAGCTCTTTTAGATTTGCTAAAAGGGTTATAAATTAATAAGCACTTCATTCAATCACTCTTCTCTTTTTATATAATGATTATAACATATATATTAAAAAATACAAAAAGCACACTAGATTTAAAAATCTAATGTGCTAATATATTTAATTAATGTAAGTCTTATCATTTCTCTTTAATAATAGAACAACTATAGAAATTACAAATATAATTGCTGATACCCCTAAAATTGAGATTAAATAATAGCCAAAATTAAATAAGCTATAATTAAATTCAATAGTCATATTAACAAATGATTTAGCATCCTTAATTAAATAATTATTTAGATATATAACAGGTAAAATAGACATAATTATAGATAGTATAATGCACTCAATTTGGTTCATTAAGCTCATATTTATAATTGTTTTTTTAGATACACCCATTAAATATAATGAATCAAAATTTCTTTTATTATCTCTAATTGAATAATATGAGATAAATGAAATAAGAACAACTGCAAATATTGATAAGAAAGGAATAACAACTTTTAACATATTACTTGTCGCATCGTAAAAATACCACAAAAGGCTTACTTCAGATTCATCGAATATTTGTATACTTCGTATACTATTATTTACTAAATCCAAATTACTTATAAGTTTTTTTGTTCCATTCATATCATATAAATTATAATACATAATAAAATGTGAATTACATAGACTTAAAGTCTTATCTAGGTCAACATAGGTATTATTTGATACCATTAATAAATCATAACTATATATTGTATAATCAACATCTTCAATTATTTCTTTTATAATAAATTCTTTAACTAAAGTAGAATTATCTTTTTCATTTATAACATTTAAACTAATAGTATCATTTACTTTAAATGCTTTATTTGGATAATTATGTTCTAACAAATACTTAGTAACACGACACTAGTTATCTGCTAATTTGTCATCCACAAAAAAATCTATTCCACTTTTTTTATTTTGTGAATTTATTATGTTCGCATCCATGACATAATTACATATTGTTAATCTTGTATAATCATTAGCAACTAAAAAATCTTTGATAACATAACCATTTAATTGCCCTTTTGGCATTTCAAGTACTCTAACTATATTTAAATCTCTTCCATTAATATTTATAATAGAATCATCTTTATTACAATATCCATCACTTACTAATTTGTCAAATAAAGTTTTTGAAAAACTAGTAGTCTTTTAATAAGCAGGATCATTTGGTGTATGATATCCAATACTTACAGATGAATATGGTGCATTTACTACGCCGATATAATATATAGCATAGGCTTTTGATGGTAAATCAATATATTGATTTTCATCAATCCAAGGATTTTTTTGATTTTTTCTTACATAATTTGATTTAATTATTCCGTATTTAGGCTTACTAAGTGTGTTAAACGATCTAGGCACTTTGTTTTCTGTAATCCATATAACTTGTACCTATATAAAATGTACACTCTTCTTCAGTTGCATGTGCTTGTTTACTACTTATAGTAAAAAGTGTACCTATTAATACCATTCCTGATAATAATTTAATAACTTTTCTCATAATAAAATTATAGCAATTGCTAAAAAAACTCTCCTTTAAAATTTGTAAATTATAACCTACATATATATCTTAAAGTTGTTTTTATCAATGCAATATAAAAAAATTCTAAATAACTTTTTTAAAAGAATTATTTTCTATCTATTCTTTAGTTTCTATAAGACAAAAAAAGCCTTAGATTTCTCTAAGACTTGTATTTTCAAAAATGGTGACCCGTACGGGATTCGAACCCATACATCCATGCGTGAAAGGCATGTGTGTTAAACCGTTTCACCAACGGGCCATTTTAAGCGCAATAGTATTTTATTATAACTTTAATGATAATGCAACATTTTTTTGCATAATATTCAAATAAAATTTTTAATTTAATTTTTGCGTACCTGTAATAATATAATAAAAATAAAAGACTTAGAATTTCTAAGTCTTGTAATGTCAAAATGGTGAACCATATGCAATGGTATGCGAACACCTATATGTATGTAAAGAATACTTTTATATCAAAAATAGGTTAACTCTATCTCAATAAAAAATCGA
>JAEEGL015597904.1_pt1 | contig 20669 bp, 15 predicted proteins | sample 9134231 | NCBI WGS metagenome assembly JAEEGL01 (sample SAMN16246548, study PRJNA631951) | gut metagenome | biome: gut microbiome; feature: rumen; material: fiber-attached | host: Bos | place: Iran: Karaj | collected 2018-10
ATCCGAACCTCGAATGGCTCCGCCTGCACGCAGCCTGCTTTCCAGAAACGCCTCCCGAAATCGTACCGCGTCCCTTTTTCTGAAGGGTGTGTTTACAGAGTACAACTCCTATTTACCACGCCGCGCACACGTTGTTTTGTTCACACTTCTGATGATTGTTATCCGGCGTCGATGAGTTCTAGGAGGCGGTCGATGGCTTCGTGGTCGGGGATGTGGCGAAGGACGGGCTGTCCTTTGCGGTAGATTGAGACTTTGCCGCCGCCTTCGCCGACGTAGCCCCAGTCGGCGTCGGCCATTTCGCCGGGGCCGTTGACAATGCATCCCATGACGGCTATCACCATACCTTTGAGGTGGGAGGTGCGGCGTTTGACTTCTTCGAAGGTTTTTTCGAGGTTGTACATCGTCCTTCCGCAGCCGGGGCAGGCTATGTATTCGGGGCGGTAGAAGCGTCTGCGGGCGGCCTGCATTATTTCGTCTTCCAGATGGGGGTCGAGTCCGGCGGAAGGGGGTATTGAATCTATCTGGCGGTCGAGGAGCTGGGGGCCCCAGTGGATGGCGGCGTCGAGCATCGGGTTGCGGGATGCAGGACCGGAAGGGCTGAAGTAATCAGCGAGATAAGCGGCGACAGGCAGTTCATTTACAGGGGTTTCCGTGAGTGATACGCGAATGGTGTCTCCTATTCCTTCTCGGAGAAGGGATGCTATTCCTACGCAGGATTTGATCCTGCCGGATTCGCCGTTGCCGGCTTCCGTGACGCCTAGGTGGAGGGGGAAGACGACTCCGTTTTCTTTCATCATGGCAACCAGTTCGCGGTAGGCCTGGACCATCACTACGGTGTTGGAGGCCTTGAGGGAGACTACGACGTTGTAGAACGAGGCATCTATACACATCCGGAGCCATTCCATGGCCGCTTTTGCCATTGCGGACGGGGTGTTGCCGTAGAGGTCGGTTATGTATTTGCCCAGGGAACCGTGATTGAGGCCGACGCGCACGGCGGTGCCGTGTTCGCGGCAGACTTCGAGGAAGCGGGCGAACTGTTCGCGGGCTTTCTGGTGGTCGGGGTGGAAGTTGCCGGGGTTGATGCGTACTTTTTCTACTACGGAGGCGCAGGCTATTGCGGTTTCCGAGGAGAAGTGGATGTCGGCGACGAGGGGGACGTTGCAGCCCTGGCTGCGCAGCCTGGTGTGTATTTCCCGCAGGGCGGGGACGTCCTGCAGGCCGGGGACGGTCACCCGGACCATCTGCGCACCTGCGGCTGCAAGTTCGAGGCACTGTGCGACGGTGGCGTCCACGTCGCTTGTGTGTGTATTGCACATTGTCTGGACGACCACCGGCCGTCCTCCGCCGATGACGAGGCTGTCACCTACGCGGACTTCAATCGTTTTGAGCCGTTCCATAAACTATGTCCTTTGCTTCCTGGCGAAGCTGTCTGTCTGTGCGTCCCGTACGCTTGGTCAGCTGGAAATAGACTCCCAGCATGACGGAAATGTCGATGGGGTTGGAATATCGGTAGTAATATGTGTTCTGGGGATGGAACATCGGATTGTAATAATCCGGTTCATACAGGTTCTGGAGGCTCCAGCGGCCGAGTACGTTCAGGTGGATCTCTATCGGGTCGAACATCAGGCCGAATCCGACGCCGCCCATCACACCATAGTCGAAGCGGCGTTCGTAGTCGCGGAACTTGTTCTGGAATTCTTCGTCGAGATACTCGCCGGAACGGGTGACGGACAGGCGGTAGCCTACGTAGCCGCCGAGATTTGCGAGTACCTTGAAGGGCGCGGAATCGACGTGGATCTGCATCATTGCGGGAAGTTCGACCGTCTCCATCGATTCATAGGTGGCACCGTCGATGAATCCAAGGGGGAATCCGGTGTCGGGATTGTCTTTGAAGCGGACTCCGGAATGGGAGTAGGACAGTCCCACGGTAATGCCGAAATAGGGGATATAGTCGAACATCTTCTCGTGATGGGTGTACATGATCGAGAAGTAGGTGGGATTGAAGATGAATTCAGCCCCCATCTTTATGGGGTTGAACGAGATTGTGGAGAAGGTTACGCCGTAGTTGACGCCCAGCAGGGAGTAGTCGTTGATTTCTTTGCCGGAGATGGTTTTTACGTCCAGCGAGTCAAGGTATCCGTCTGTATATGCGAGCGTGTCCAGCTGCGCCCGGCAGAGGGGCGACAGGACGGCCAGCAGCACTGTTGCAAGTAAGATTCTTCTCATAGCTGATTGAGCAGGGCTTTGACGTCGATTGGCTGTTCCACCTCGGCTCCGGCGGGAATCTCGAGGAATTCCTCGCCGTTGAACGTGGCGTAGATGACCGATTCGGGCTGACGGTGTTCCAGCAGGGAACCGGTATCCACAATGGAGTTGCTGTTGCCGTCGTCGGTGATGCGGATGGAGTACTTGCCTTCCTTGAGGTAAGGGAAGGTGAGGGTGGCGTCTGAGTTTATGATGTATGTTCTGAGGGAACCCTGGCGTTTTTCGTCCTGGAGATCGATGATTATCTTGCCCTTTACGCCGCTGAAAGGCACCTTGAGCGTGCTGAGCTTGTCGTCGGAGGGCAGCGATACCTTGACCTTGGTGCTGTCGGAATAGAAACCGCTGATGTCCCGGAAAGCCCTGTGGGGCACCTTGAGTGTGTATTCATATCCGGGGAGAAGGGTTTCTTTGGGCCTGATTATGTAAAGGCGCAGGTTGGCCGTGTCGCGCTCGACTGTCACGGAGCCCTTGAATTCCTTCTGCTTGGGATTGAGGTAGCGGAAGTCGAGGGAGTCGAAGCGTTCGTAGACGATGGGCCTGTCGAATTCCAGGCTGAAGCCGTTCTGCTCTACGGTTTCGGGTGTAACGTTGAGCTTGAACGTGCAGGTGGTGTCTTCGTGCTTGATGTCCTTGCGCTTTATGTTCTGGAACAGTTTCTTGCCCTCAGGCATGGTAAGCCGGACGTGTTCGAGTTTGGGAACCAGCAGGCCGGTGGAATCGGTCATACGGTAGTTTACGAAAACGTGGAGGGTGTCCGGAGCCGGCTTGCGGTTGTTTACCCATATTTCGAGGCTGTCCTGCAGAATGTTGAACTGGGTGATGAGTTCGGCGGACTTGTAACCGCGCACCCAGAGGGAGTCTATCCAGACATACGGGGCGTTGAAAGTGACGTAGGCCGAACGGTCGCCGGTGCGCTCGCGGTTGACCATAAACTGTTTGGTGGGCTTTTCGCGGAAAAGGCGCATCCTGTAGTCGACCCGGCGGGCCTCGCACATAAGCGTGTCAAGCATATCGTACTTGAGCATTTCCGGGAGGGTGTCCGCCACGTGGACGGTAGGACGTATGATTGAATCGACGAATGCGATGAGGTCGTTGTCGGGGTCGTAGATGTTGTCTCCGGCGTTGTCCCGCAGGCCGTACAGGCGGTACAGGGTGTCTTTGAGGTAGGGGAGGCAGAAGTAGCCCCAGTCGTCGGTCTTGACTGCGGCGACGGGGCGCTGCAGGAATACGGCGGAGTCGGACAGGTCCTTGTACAGCAGCGCCGTGGCGCCCTTGACGGGCTTGAGGGTGTTGCAGTCGAGTATCTTTCCGGTTATGAGCAGGGAGTCGATGGTGGGACCGGTGGAGAATACGTATGTGTATCCCGGGAACATGTTGCCCTCGTTGTTGTCGGCGATGGCGTCGGACAGGTGGAGGGTGTAGGTGGTGTTGGAATCGAGGGGCTCTTCGAACTGGACGATCAGGAACTTCTCGCGTATGCGCGCCTTGGGGGCCTTGGCCTGGGGCGGCGACAGGAAGATGTTCTTCATGTTCTTGATCGTGACGTATTCGTCGAAACGGAAGACGATGCGGGTCTTCTGGCGGGGGACGTTGACCGTGCCGGGAAGGGGATCGATGCCGATGATGAGCGGCGGGATGGTATCCTTGTCGCCTCCGGTGGGGGACTGTGTTGTGTTCGCGCAGGAATGCACGAACAGCATCGGTATGAAAATGAGAGCCGCTACGATTTCCGGCAGGTATCTTTTTATCATAATTCGCATGTGACTACATCTTCTATGCCGTCGATCTGGCGGAGCGCGTTTTCAATTTCTTCCATAAGCCCGGGGCGGTTGTTGCCCAAAAGGGTTATGCGTATCGGTATCTCCTGTCCGGAGGCTTTCTGGCGGCTTCTTAGTATCTCTTCGCCGCGCCGCAGCTGGTCTTCACCGGCGGTGCGGAGGTAATCCAGCACCCTGCGGCGGGCGTGACTGGTCTGGAGGAATGAAAGCCATTCCGGCTTGGGGGCCGAGCGGCGGGCGGTGATGATTTCCACCTGGTCGCCGCCGCGCAGTTTGCGGGACAGGGGGGCAAGCTTCATGTTGACCTTTGCGGCAATGGCCTGGTTGCCGATGTCGGTGTGGACGCAGTATGCAAAGTCGAGGGCGGTGGAGTCCTTGGGGATGTCTTTCTGCTCGCCCTTGGGCGTAAACACCACGATGGACTTGGTGGAAATCTCGTCCTGTATCATATCCAGCAGGTCGAGGGCCTGGACGTCTCCGCTGGTGATGATTTCCTGCACCCTGGCGAGCCACTTGTCAACCTGGTTGTCATTCTCGGACAGATAGCCGTCCTGTTTGTACGCCCAGTGGGCGGCGATACCCTTCTCCGCGATGTCGTCCATCCTGCGGGAACGGATCTGGACTTCCACCCAGATACCGGCCTTGCTCATCACGGTGCAGTGCAGGGCCTCGTACCCGTTGGGCTTGGGCTGGCGTATCCAGTTGCGAAGGCGGCTGGGCTTGTCGGTGTACAGTGAGGTTATCGTGGTATAGATGTCGAATGCGGTCTTGCGCTCCTCTTCTGCGTCCCGCCTGTCCGTTTCAAAGATGATGCGGACGGCATACAGGTCGTAAACCTGCTCGAAACTCACGTGCTTGGTGCGCATCTTGTGCCAGATGGAGTATGGGGTCTTGATGCGTTTCTTTATTTCGAATCGCAGCCCCATCGCCACCAGGGCGTTCTCTATCGGCTCGATGAATTCGTCTATGTCCCTGGAGCGCTGGGCGACATCCCGGTTGACGCGGCTTTCTATCTCGCGGTACGCTTCCGGCTGCACATGACGCAGCCAGATGTTTTCCATCTCGGATTTTACGGTATAGAGGCCGAGCCTGTGCGAGAGGGGGATGAAGATGCTCTTGACTTCCGCCAGCACCTTGTCGGCCTTGGTCCTGGGGTAGGCGTCAAGGTGGCGGCAGTTGTCGAGGCGGTCGGCGAGCTTGATGAGGACCACGCGGACGTCGTCGCCCATGGTGAGAAGGATCCGCTTGAAATTCTCGGCCTGCCTGTCCTCCTCAGATTCTTCGGGCGAAAGGGGAGTCCGGGAGGTGTCGAGGATGTTGCGCATGATCGCCAGGCCTTCCACCAGCTGGGCCACCTTGTCGCCGAACAGGGGACGGAGGTCTTCGACGGTGTAGTCGGTATGCTCCGGAATGTCGTGAAGCAATGCGGCGCACATCGACTTGTAGCCAAGCCCTACGGATTCCACGGCTATCCTGGCCACGCGCAGGGGATGGAGTATATACGATTCGCCGCTCCCGAGTGCGGAATCCTTATGTGCCTCGCGGGCGAACTCGAAGGCCTTCCGTACTGTGGCGAGTTCCTCCTCGCTGCGGCACCGTCCGCCGGCGATTTCGAGAAATTCCTGATATTCTTTGTTTACAAGGGCGTCGCTCATTTCCTCTCTCTCCTTCTTCTTCTGCGGGGTTCTTCAATGGTGATGCCGTAACTCCGGACGTTCTGGAATCCGTATGTAAGTTCGGCTCCGTATATGATTATCTGCCAACTGAAGTTGAGCCAGATAAGGAACAGGGGGATTGCAGCCAGGACTCCGTACACGGCATTCAGGCGCGCCACGAACACCTGTGTCTCCAGATAGAGGTACTGGAATACCACGAAGACGAACCCGGCTATGAGCGCGGACCTGAGTGCGTACCGGTACGTGACTTTGGTTGCAGGTATGAATTTGTACATCGCCGACAGTGTCAGCACGGTGACGGCGTAGAAGCCAACGTATCCGAGAAACTTGGGCAGGATGCGCAGTTCCGACAGGTCGAGGCCAAGGAACTTTGCAAAGTTGGAGTAGTAGGCGATACCGGTACTGAACAGCACGACCACGAACGGCACGAGCAGCAGTATGATGAAGTAGAATCCGAAACGCTTGTAGATCTTGCGCGGGATCTTGCGTATGCCCCATACGTTGTTGAACACCCTTTCCACCTGGAACATCATCCACAGGATCGCCCACAGGAACGACAGCGCGGAAACCAGCCCCACTCCGCCGCTCTGGGCGATGTCCAGGATGTTGCCGGCCTTTTCCTCGACGAGGGCAAGCAGGCCCGGGTCCACCTGGGTGTTGAGCGAATGTATGAACGTCATCAGGTGTTCTTCCAGGCCGAGGCCGCCGGAAACGGCAAACAGGAAGGCCAGCAGGGGAATGAGCGCCAGGGTGACGAAATAGCTGAGCGCGACGCACTGGAAGCCCATCCTGTTTTCCGCAAATGTGTTGACGGTGATTCGGATGATCTTGACCAGACTGACAAGGCGTCCGTACCATCCCGGCACCTTCTCGGTGTCGATGGTCCATATGCGGTCGGAGAAAAGGTCGGCAATCTTTCCCATCAGAACAGGCTTAACTGAGTTTCTTCAACGGTGGCCGCCGCATCCTGGGGAATCATTCTGCGGAATTCTTCTTCCCCTATCACCGGAATGCCCAGTTTGGAGCATTTGGCGAGTTTCTCGGGGCCGGGTTTGGTGCCTGCGAGCAGGAAAGACGTGTTGCCGGTAACGCCGGAGGTGCATTTGCCTCCGTGTGAGACTATGAGTTCTTTCATGGCGTCACGGCTGACCGAGAAGTTGCCGGAGATGACGATGGTCTTGCCTGAAAGGGCGTCAGAGGCTGCCTGTGCTGGGGCGGCGGCGGAGAACTGCAGGCCGGCGGCGCGCAGGCGTTCGATTTCTTCCCGGTGCCTGGGGTCCTGCAGGTACTGGTAAACGCTGCGAGCTATTACCGCTCCGACTTCAGCGACCTCGAGCAGCTGCTCTTCCGACGCCTGCTCTATGGCCTCCATACTGCCGAAGTGGCGGGCGATGTCGCGGGCTGTGGTCTCTCCGACGAAACGTATGCCGAGCGCGAACAGGACGCGCTCGAACGGGACGCTGCGGGTCGCCGCCAGGCTGTCCAGGAAGCGCTGCGCAGACCGTTCCTGCCACCCCTCGAGGCTGAGGAGCTGGTACTTGTTGATGTCGTAGAGGTCGGCCGGCGTGCGGACAAGCCCGGCGGAGTAGAACTGCTCCACGGTGGCTTCTCCGGCGAGAACATTCATGGCGCGGCGGCCCAGGAAATGGAGTATGCGGCTCTTGATCTGCGTAGGACAGCCGTCTGCGTTGGGGCAGAACCATTTGGCCTCGCCTTCCTCACGCTGGAGCGGAGTGCCGCAGTCGGGACATTTTTCCGGGAACACCGGGCGGACGGAGCCTGCCGGACGGCGTGCTAGGTTCACTCCGGTTATCTTGGGGATGATTTCGCCGCCTTTTTCCACATAGACGAAGTCGCCGACGCGTATGTCGAGCGCCTCCATCTGGTCGGCGTTCACGAGGGTGGCGCGTTTGACGACGGTGCCTCCGAGCAGGACGGGATCGAGGTTGGCGACGGGCGTTACCGCACCTGTGCGGCCCACCTGATAGTCGATGCTCAGCAGTTCTGTGCAGGCCTGTTCCGCCTTGAATTTGTATGCTACGGCCCAACGGGGCGACTTGGCGGTGTACCCAAGCGCGCGCTGGGCTGAGAGTTCATTGATCTTGATGACAATGCCGTCCGTGGCGTAGGGAAGTTCCTTGCGGGCGGTATCCCAGTGGTTTATGAATTCACGGATGCCGTCGATGTCCTTGCAGATGCTGCGGTTGTCGGACACGGGAAGACCCCAGGAGGCGGCCTTGCGCAGCGCCTCGTCGTGCGTGGCGAACGGTACGCTCTGGGCGGGGATATGATAAAGGGTGCACCATAGACCGCGGCGGGAGACTTCTTCCGGATCGGTTAGCTTGAGCGAACCGGAGGCGGCATTGCGGGGGTTGGCGAACGGGGCGTCGCCCTCGTCGGCCCGTTCCCTGTTCAGGGCCTCGAAGGAGGCGTAGGGCATAAGGACCTCGCCGCGGATTTCGAATTCCCGGGGGTAATCTCCGTGGAGAGTACGGGGTATGTTGGAAATGCGCAGGGCATTGACCGTGACGTCGTCTCCCTGTACGCCGTCTCCGCGGGTGAGAGCCTGCACCAGTTTGCCGTCCCTGTAGGTGAGGCAGATGGCGGTGCCGTCGAACTTCAGTTCGCAGCAGTAGGAGAAGGATTCCGTGAGGCTCCTGTCGGCGCGGGCGGCGAATTCTTCAACCTCTCCGATGCTGTATGTGTTGGAAAGGGACAGCATCGGATAACGGTGGGGACGTTTGACGAAGTCACTGGAAGCACTTTGTTCGGCATTCTCTCCCACGGGGGCGTCGAGGTCGCTGCCTACGGTACGGGTGGGGGAGTCGGGGAAGGCGAATTCGGGGTACGCCGCCTCCAGTTCCTCCAACTCGTGCATCAGGAAATCGTATTCCTGGTCGGACATGGTGGGGGCGTTGTCCACATAATAACGGCGGCTGTTCTCCCTGAGGATGGCGGTCAGTTCGGTTATCCGCTTGAGTGCTTCTTCGCGAGTAGTCATATTAACTTACAAATATAACTAAAAGCCTCGTGATTTCGAAGAAAATTGCTAAATTCGCGAGATTTTTGAAACAAGCATATATCATAATATGAAAGATTCCATCATTATCCTCTGCGGCGGCGGCCCGGCCCCGGGCATGAACACCGTCGTCTTTTCCGTAGCAAAGACCTTCCTTGATGGCGGATACCGCGTAATCGGCCTTCACGGCGGCTACAGCGGCCTTTTCAATGAGAATCCCCGCATCGAAGACATCGACTTCTTCAAGGCCGATTCTTACTTCAACAGGGGTGGCTCCTACCTTCAGATGAGCCGCTTCAAGCCCACCGATGAAGATTTCGAGAAGCGCTTCAACCTCAAGCTCTTCCAGGAAAACGGCATCAAGCTCCTAGTAACCGTCGGCGGCGACGACACCGCATCCACGGCCAACCGCATAGCCAAGTTCCTCGAGGCACGCAAGTACCCCATAGCCAACATCCACATCCCCAAGACCATAGACAACGACCTTCCCCTTCCGAACAACACCCCCACCTTCGGGTTCAATTCCGCCAAGCAGGAAGGCGCACACATCGCCCGCACCATATATGAAGATGCCCGCACCTCCGGCAACTGGCTGCTTATCAGCGCCATGGGCCGCAGCGCAGGTCACCTTGCACTGGGAATCGGCGAGGCCACCCATTGTCCTATGACCATCATCCCCGAGATGTTCAACAAGGCCGACATCACCATTGACAAGATCATCAAGCTCACGCTTTCCGCAATCATCAAGCGCAAGCTTATGGGAATCGACTACGGCACCGTCGTCGTTGCCGAGGGTGTATTCCATGACCTCGCAGCCGACGACATCCGCCAGGCCGGCGTCAGCATGACCTACGACGAGCACGGCCACCCCGAGCTCGGCAAGATTAGCAAGGCCGTCCTCTTCAACGAACTTCTGGAGAAGGAATTCAAGAAAATCGGACTCAAGGTCAAGACCCGTCCCGTGGAAATCGGCTACGACGTCCGCTGCCAGGATCCCGTCGCCTACGACCTCAGTTATTGCTCCGAACTCGCAATGGGCGCCTACGACCTGTTCAAGCGTGGCGAAACCGGCTGTATGGTCTATGTGGATGCATGGGGTAATGCATCACCCCTGTACCTCCATGACCTCCAGAACGCAGAGGGAAAGATCCCTCCCCGCCGCGTAGAGATCAACGGCGGTATAGCGCAGAAGTACTACGACCACATCTGCCACTATATCACCCCCGGTGATTACGAGGCTGCAAAGAAATATGTCCCCAACCCCGAGGATTACGATTTCAAGAAGATTCTCAACTGGTAGCCAGCTGCCATAAACGCATAAAAAAACCGGCCCCGGAGGGTCGGTTTTCTTTTTTGTAGGGGAATACTAGTCCAATTCCTCGACTACCGGGGCCTCGGGGGCATTCTTCTGGACGGAAGCGATACCGGCCTTCATGGTGCGCTCTGAAGCGTACATCTGGCTGGCGCCGATGACCTGGCCGTTGGAGGCCTTCAGGTTGAAATAAGGCTTGCCGTTCTTGGCGACCTTGATCTCGAAGCGCTCCTCGAGGGGGGCGTTCTTCCTGACGGACTCTACGCCGTTAAGGCAGGCGGTCTTGGTGGTGTAGCCCTCGCTGGTAAGGATGACCTGGCCGTTGGTGGCCTTGAGGTTGAACTGGAATTCTCCGTTCTTGCGGAGAGTAATAACAAACTTTCCCATTTCTGATTGATTGATGTTTTGACAAACATAACAAGTTTTTGTTAAATTTGCAATATTATTTACATTTTATGCTCACCAACGCCGAAATCAAGCGCCTCCGCTCCCTCCACGAGAAAAAATTCCGCGATATGTACGGAGAATTTCTTGTAGAAGGGGAGAAAATGGTCCGTGAGGCCCTGGATTCGGAATTTGAAGTCGTCCGGGTGATACGTGAAAGCGAGGAAACGATGTCCAGGATTTCCGCCCTGAGCACTCCTCCTCCCGTCATTGCGGTTGTCCGCAAGCCTCGGCCCGCTGCGCTGGAGCTTCCCAGGAGCCTGTGCCTCGGGCTCGATTCAGTACGCGACCCCGGCAATATGGGGACCATACTCCGTCTTGCCGACTGGTTCGGCGTGACGGCCGTGTTCGCCTCCCAGGACAGCGTGGAGATTTTCAATCCCAAAGTGGTCCAGGCGTCGATGGGCTCCGTTTTCCGCGTACGTTGCGTCTACTGCGACCTTCCCGAGGTCTGCCGTCTTTTCCGGCATGGTGACCTCCCGGTTTACGGGACTTTCCTCGGCGGGGCCGACATCTACCGCCAGCAACTGTCCGACCAGGGCCTGGTCATTATGGGCAACGAGTCCAACGGCATCTCCCCGGAGGTCGCCGCACAGGTGAGCACGCGCCTTACCATCCCGTCCTTTGCAGGAGCGGCAGGCGGTCCCGAGTCACTTAACGTATCCACCGCCACGGCAGTGGTGCTTTCCGAATTCCGCCGCCCCAGATGAGACGCCCCTCACGCATATTCCTCTACGCTGCTGTGGCCCTGCTGTGCGCGTGCAGCACCACGAGGGTCCTGGCGCCGGGGGAGTACCGCCTGGCGAAGAACACCGTCAAGATTGAAGGCAAGAACACCGGAGTCACCAGCTCGGACGTCTCTTCGTATGTCCGCCAGAAGGCCAACAGCGACGTCATATTCGGCTGGAACCCATCTCTCAACATCTATAACTGGTCCGATCCGGAAAAGGACGACTGGTGGAACAATGCCCTCCGCACCATCGGCACCGCCCCGGTAGTGTTCAACGACATGCAGGTCGCAAGTTCCTGCGACAACATCGCAAAGCACCTCGACTACCTAGGATATTACAATTCTACCGTCACCTCCAAAGTAGATACTGTCAGGCGTTTGGTCAAGGTTACCTACTTTGTCACTCCAGGTAAGCGCTGCCGTATAGACAGCATTGCCTACAAGGTCCCCGACGGCGAGTTCGAGGATGAATTCCGGCAGGACATCCGCAGGACACTTGTGCACACCGGCGACTGGCTGAGCGAGAAAAAACTCGAAGAAGAAAGCGTCCGCGGCGCATCCTGGTTCAGGAACCGCGGCTACTACGATTTCACCAAGTACAATTATGTCTTCGAGGCAGATACCCTCGGCCCCCGCAACATCCTCACCTACGAGATCCGCGAATACAGCCGCAACGAGCTCAGCATTGCCGCCCAGCCTCTCCGCAAATACCATATCGGCAAGGTCTCTATAGAACATTCCGCCGAAGTCCCGTTCCGGGAAAACGTCCTGCGCAACATAAACATCATCCACCCCGGCGACCAGTACAGCGAATTCCAGGTAAGCCGCAATTACAACCGTTTCACATCCCTTCGTGTATTCAACAACGTAGGGCTTGAGATGATGCCCGTCGATACGGCGACCGTAGACTGCCGCATCACCCTCGGAGAGAGCAAGCTGCAGGGGATAAAGCTCAACCTGGAGGCCTCCACCAACTCATCCGGCCTCCTCGGAGTTTCACCGCAGGTCAGTTTCTACCACAAGAACATTTTCCACGGCGGCGAATGGCTGTCCCTTGGCTTCACCGGCAATTTCCAGTGGCAGCCCGGCACCGAAACCCGGGCGATGGAATTCGGTGTCAACACCGGACTCAGTTTCCCCCGGTTCCTGGGCCTGCCATACAGCGCATTCCCCGGTTCCTACATCCCCAGGACTGAAATCCTGGCCTCCCTGAGTTACCAGAACCGCCCTGAGTTCCTCCGGTGGATCGGCACTTTTTCCTATGGCTACAGCGGCCGGATGCGCCGTTTCCAATACCAGGTCTATCCTCTCCACGCAACGGTCATCAAGGCCAGCAGGATGTCGGACAGTTTCTTCAGTTCCCTCCTTCGCAACATCGCCCTTTGGGATAGCTTCTACGACCACATCGATGCCGGCCTCAGCGGCCAGCTGTACTGGAGCACCAGCAACGAAATCGTCCCCAAGGGGGACTACACTTTCATACGTCTCGGCTTCGACAGCTCCGGCAACGTCATCTCGCTGTTCAACAAATGGCTCCCCGTGGATGAATACGGCTCCAGAACAATCTTCGGCCTGGGCTACTCCCAGTACGTCAGGGTGGCGCTGCAGCTGGGCCACACCTTCAGTTTCAGTGACGACACCAAACTCGCCATCCACTTCGACGGCGGCGCCGGAAGCGCCTACGGAACGTCTTCCTCAATGCCATTCGAGAAACAGTTCTTCGCCGGCGGCGCAAGCAGCATGCGCGGCTGGCAGGCCCGCTCCCTCGGCCCCGGAGACAGCGAACTGATGGAATATTTCACCATTCCCAGCCAGTACGGCGACTGGAAGCTGGAACTCGGCGCCGAATTCCGACAGCACCTCTTCTGGAAGATAGAAGGTGCCGTCTTCGCGGAAGCCGGCAATGTCTGGAACTTCGGTGAAACGTACCGCAACTGGCCGGCTACGATAGCGGCCGACTGGGGCCTCGGAGTCAGGCTCAACCTCAATTTCATCCTTCTTCGCCTCGACTGGGGCGTCAAACTGTACGAGCCCTGCCAGCCGGCCGACACCCGCTGGCATCTGGACCCGGCAGGATGGTTCAACAAAGGCGGCAGCGCCCTCCACTTCGGAGTAGGCTATCCTTTCTGATGAAGTCAATCATTTACCAAGTCCTGCCCCGCCTGTGGGGAAACGGCACTTTCGCCTCCTGGGACGACGAAGCATTTGCATATCTTCACACCCTCGGGGTCAACTACATATGGTTTACGGGCATTCCACGGCACGCCAGCGGAGAAGACTTCGTAAAGGGCGATCCCGGTTCCCCCTATGCCATCTGCGACTGGTATGACGTCAATCCTTACCTTGCCGTCAACACCAAAGACCGCATACGCGAATTCCAGGCGCTAGTGGGCCGCACACACACTGCCGGCTTCAAATGCCTCGTGGACTTCATTCCCAACCACGTAGCTTGCAACTATAAAGGCGGCCTCGCTCTCTACGGCTGGCACGACGGCGACTGGACCGACACCCTCAAGGTCGACTGGTCCGCACCCCAAACCCCGGCGGAGATGGAAAAGATACTCCGCTACTGGGCCTCAATGGGAGTTGACGGATTCCGCTGCGACATGGTGGAACTGGTAGACGCCGCCGCGCTCGGAAACGTCATCAGCGCCGTCAGGAAAGATTACCCCGACCTTCTCTTCGTAGCCGAAGTCTACCAAAAGGAAAACTACGTCAAGTACCTTACACTCGCAGGGTTCGACCTTCTGTACGACAAATCAGGCACTTACGACATCCTCCGCGGCATCCTCTCCGGCGGACGCAGCGCACGCGAGCTCACCCGCAACTGGCAGTCTCTCGGAGAATGGCAGGGGAGAATGCTCAACTTCCTCGAGAACCACGACGAACAGCGCCTGGCATCCCCCTGGTTCGCCGGCACTCCCGAAAAAGCCTGGTCCGCACTCGCATTCTCCATGCTGTACAATGACTCCTCCTTCATGCTCTACGCCGGACAGGAAACCGGCGAGAACGCCTCCGAAGGCCACGAGGGCCGCACATCCATCTTCAACTGGAGCAAACCGGCCAGCCTCGCAGCTATAGACAATTACATCCATACCGGCAAAGGCCTAGGCCGTGACCGCAAGCACATCCTCTCCCGCTACAAAGACCTTCTCAAGCTGGCAGGCAGCCCGTTATTCACCTTCGGAAGCACCTGGGACCTCTGCTACTGCCAGGGCCCGTCCTTCAACCCCGACCGCCACTTCGCCTTCGTCCGCTACAACGGCACCGAGTCACGGCTCATCCTCTGCAACTTCAGCACAGAAGCCGCCTCCCTCACACTGTCCATCCCCGAAGAACTTCGCTCACTCTCCGGCATAAAAACAAACGAAGCGACCCTCCAGGCCGCCCCGTTCGATTACGCTTCGGTAAAACTATAGTAATCTATTACCGTTAGTTAACTAATACACCGTTCCCGATGATACGGGATGAAGGTGTGGTGTGGCATGTTGCTGTGCCCCGTGAATTCTGGTCGTCGATGGCCTGGAAGAGGCTGCAGAAAAAGCAGGGACTCCTCTCCGGAAACCTTTGGTCGCCCGTGACCATGAACGGGAGGGGCCCGCGCCGTAAGGCGTGGGAGGGGCGGAGGCCGTCAGGCCGGAGGGTTTCCGGAGAGGAGTCCCTGCTTTTTCTGCAGCCTCGCCCTGAACGGGATGGGACACAGCCTGGTACATCGTCAGATTGCCAGAGTCAGCATAAGGGCGCCGACAAGACCGAGAATTGCATAGAACTCAGGGAGAGCGGCATAAATGAGGGTGTTGGTCTGGACATCATGTCCCTGGCTGATACCGATGATACCGTTGGCGCATACCTGCCCCTGACGAATGGCAGAGAACAGACACACGAGCCCGACACCAAGCCCGACACCGAAAAGTATAGGACCGTTGGCCGCGAAATCAAACTTGTAAACCAACAACCACATAAAGAAACCCACGAATCCATAGATTCCCTGAGTAGCAGGAAGAGCGGAAAGGATAAGGTAACTGCTGGATTTTTCCGGAGCCTTCTTGAGAGCACCTTCTGCAGCATTGCCGGCGATAGTGGTACCGAAAGCGCTGCCGATACCGGCCAGGCTGAGCATCAGCCCAAGTCCGAGATAACCGAGAATTTCATTCATAATTTATTGGATTTTAAGTATTAGACAAGAGGATTGTATTTACGGCCCTTGCCGTCATATCCCGAATTCTTGAAGAACTCCAGGAAATTAAGACGCAGGGGATGAACGAAAGCACCCAGGCAGCACATCGCGAAATTGAGCGCATGCCCGACGACAAGTATGATAACGAAGAACAACCATCCGATGCCGAAGGAGCCGTCACCCAGAGTCATTGAGGCGATATTGTTGAAAGCCTTGCCAAGCATGCCTCCGGCAAGCCCGAGAGCATACAGGCGCAGGTAACTCAAAACGTCGCCAAGCAGGCCCGTAGCGGTATTGTACGTCTCCCAGAGCCCGGAACCGATATTCTTGAGAGGGTTGCGGTGAATGTCGTTGAACAGGAAAATGCCGAGGGCGGATAGGACGCCAAGCGCAATAACTATCCATTTGACGACATTGGAAGGCAGCAACTTGAACATTGCCAAAGCAGCAACGATGACTCCGCCGACGATAAGCACCGTCCAGCCCCAGACGCCAAGCGAACCAAGAAAACCCTTGTTGCGGGTGGCATATACAGTCTTGACCACCATGGCAAGGCACAGGTGGATCACGCCGACGACCAGCGAAAGGACCATCTGGGCCTCGAAGCCGGCAATCGTTCCGGTGATCATAACGGCCTTCAGCCAGGAAGGAATCCATGGCAGGGTAGAGATGTCGTAACCGAAGAAAGTGTGCATCACGATACCGGTGATGAGCGTGCCGACCCCCAGGATGGTGACAAGGGGAGCGAGATTCTTCAGGCTCTGGACTTTGCGGAGCAAAATGCCGGTGACTATGAGCAGGATGCCATAACCGGCGTCGCCCATACACATGGCGAAGAAGAGCAAGAAGAATATGGAAAGGTACGGGGTAGGGTCAAACTCATTGTAGTCCGGCCGCCCATACATATCTGTAAGCACCTCGAATTGCTTGACGAACTTGTTGTTCTTGAGCTTGATAGGAGGGTTATCCTCTACATTTGCTTTAGATGCGAACCACACGCAGTCGAGCTCGTCGAAAGCTTTTGCCAGGCGCTCGTCTTCGCTCGATGGAGCGAAGCCCTCGAACACCGTGAGTCCGCCGTCGGCTGCTGATTCTCCGCCGACGGAGGCAAGATAGAGACCCATCTCGCGGCGCAGGCCGGTCAACTTCTCATGCAGGGAGGGGAGAGTATCTTTCAGAGACTCCAACTGCTTCTTGTATGCTTCGATTTCAGCCTCCTTTGCCTCGATGTCGCGCTCCACCTCGGCTACTGACCTGGAAGGTGCCGGCAGCACAGGAGCGGGGACGTCGGACTCGCCAAGCGCTACGAACCAGACCTTGCCCTTCTCTCTCGCCACTTCCTGGATGGCGTATTGTTCGTGCCACGAAGGGTCGAATTTCTTCTCGGGGACGCAGTGGAACGCCACAGGGATGCCGAGTTCGTCGAGTCTGGCGCGGTCGTATTCGCCCCAGACCGCACAGGCCTGGGCTTCCTTGGCGAGGGTGTCCCGTTCAGCCTCGAGGGATTTCAGGCGGGCGTCAACACCCTTCTCAATCCTTGAGATTTCCTCGCTGACGGCTTCGGCCTCGGAGAGCAGGGCAGCGGACTTCTCATCAACCGGCCTTGAGGAACGGGTAACATCCATCACTCCGAGCGAACCCAGGGACTCGAGGAAAGAGTCCTTGTTCCCGCTCAGCAGGATGAAATCATAGCGGGTCATTCTGTCTATCATAGCTGCTCCTCCTCTTCGGCCGCCGCGTGGCGGTTCTTGACTATCTTGGACGAAGCCTTGGAAAGGTTCTCCTCGTCCTCCATATACCGTTTGATCTTGCGGATTGCCTCCTGATAGCCGGGAATCTGCACCTTTTCGTACAGATTGACCTTCTGGGTGGTCTTCTTGCGGTTGAATTCCAGGATGCGGCGCCTCTCTTCGCTTATCTCGGACTCTATGCCCAGGGTGCTGAGTTCCTGGAGGATACGGACGCCGTCGGCATACCACGCAGGCTTGGCGAAAGCATTGAAGGGCTGCAGCTCGAAATCGATTCCGTCAAGAGCGGGGGCGTTGACGCCTGCAATCTTGACGGTCTTGAGCCGGACGTCCCGTATGCTCACCAGGCCGGAGTCGAACTCGTTCCAGAGCGCGGCGAGGTAGTCGTACTCCTGTAGCTTGGCCTCCAGGGCCTCCGCCTGAGCCTGGGCTTCGTTCTTGGCCGTGATGACGCTTACGCGTAGCGCAGACTCCTTGTTCTTGAGCGTTGGCAGGGCATTCTGGCGTACCTTCAGCTGCTTGCCGAGGTTCGTCAGGGAAGTCTTGTTATATTGGAACTTGATTGCCATTTGCGCTACTCGCTTGCAGGCCAATACTTATCTACCAGCACCTGTTTGATACCGGTCTCAGCAGGGGAGAAATACTTCGCGAACAGGGACCATGCGGTATCGAGCATCTCCTCGATGGTGATATTCACATCGATACTGAGGATCCGGGTGGCGTAGTCTTTGGCGTAATCCAGGCAGCGGAGATCGTAATCGGACAGGTCGAAACCGTTCTGGAGTTTGGTCTTCGCATTCTGGGCGTCTGCATACAGACGGACGCCGGCGTTCATCACCTGGCTGTGGTCCTCGCGGGTCTTCTTGCCCTGGACCAGCTGCTTGAGTCGGCTGAGGCTGCGGAACGGATCCACTATGACCTTGCCGGAATCGGAATCGGCGCGAAGGAAAATCTGTCCCTCGGTAATGTATCCGGTATTGTCGGGGATGGCGTGTGTGATGTCGCCGTCGTTAAGCGTCGTAACCGCAATGATGGTGATGGAGCCGCCGTCGGGCAGCTGCACCGCCTTTTCGTAAATCTTCGCGAGGTCGGAATAGAGGGAACCGGGCATGGCGTCCTTGGACGGAATCTGGTCCATACGGTTGCTGACGATGGAAAGGGCGTCGGCGTACAGCGTCATATCCGTCAGTAGCACCAGGACCTTCTCGTTTTTATCCACCGCAAAGTACTCAGCGGCGGTGAGGGCCATGTCAGGGATGAGAAGGCGCTCGACGGGAGGCTCCTCGGTGGTGTTGACGAAGGATACGATCCTGTCAAGTGCGCCCGCGCTCTCGAATGCGTGGCGGAAGAACAGGTAGTCGTCGTTGGAAAGACCCATGCCGCCGAGGATGATCTTGTCGACGTCGGCGCGCAGGGCCACATCGGCCATTACCTTGTTATATGGCTGGTCGGGGTCGGCGAAGAACGGAATCTTCTGGCCGGAGACCAGCGTGTTGTTAAGGTCGATGCCGGCAATGCCGGTGGGAATGAGCTCGCTGGGTTGACGGCGCTTGTAAGGGTTGACGGAAGGTCCGCCGGCCTCACGCTCCTCGCCTTCAACCTCGGGACCGCCGTCGATCGGCTTGCCGTATGCGTTGAAGAAACGGCCGGAGAGCTGGTCACTGACTTTCAGCGTGGGGGGTGCACCGAAGAACGATACTTCGGCATTGGTGGGCACGCCCTCGGTGCCGGAAAACACCTGCAGGGTGACGCGGTCACCGCTGGTCTTCACCACCTGAGCAAGCTTGCCGCCCACGGAAGCCAGTTCGTCATTGGCCACGCCTTTGGCGTCCAGGGAAACCGTCGCCTTGGTGATGGCCTGAAGCTTTGTATAGGTTCGTTGGTATGCTTTAGTTGCCATAGTCGCTGAGGAGTTTGTCGATGTTTTGGCGGTACTTGTTGAACTGTTCGGACCGGAAAGGGGAGTAGTTCATCTGACGCATCTCGTTGATGAGCTGCTTGAACCACTCGCGGCACTTCTCGTAATCGTCGAAGTTGAATTCGCGGTCGCAGATGCCTAGGATGAGGTCCAGCATATATTCCTGGCGGTCGAGAGGACAAACGGCGTCTATCGGGTCGAAAGCGTCCTGCTGGAGGAAGGCGAAGTCGATGAGCTCGCTCTTCCAGAAGGCTTCGTGGTAACTCATGGGGACACCGTCGTCACCGAGGATATTGATCTGCTCGGCCATCTCCTTGCCGCGGCGGACGTAGTTCTTCGCCTTGAGCACGCGGTCTACCCATCCTTTCTCAATCGTTTCTTCAAGTGATTCCTGTATCTCGGGGTATTCCAAATATTTGGAATAGGAGTCAACAGGGTTGACGGCAGGGTAGCGCTTCTGGTCGGCGCGGTTCTGCTCAAGTGCGTAGAAGCAGCGGGCGGCCTTCTTGGTGCTTTCCGTAACGGGCTCCTTGAGGTTGCCTCCTGCGGGGGATACCGTCCCGATGAAGGTAACGGCGCCCTTGCTGCCGTTGTTAAGGATTACCTGCCCTGCGCGGGAGTAGAAATTGGAAATGATGGCTGACAGGTCGACAGGGAATGCATCCTGGCCGGGGAGTTCCTCCATTCGGTTGGACATTTCGCGGAGGGCCTGGGCCCAGCGAGACGTGGAGTCTGCAAGCAGCAGGCATCTGTATCCCATCGCCCTGTAGTATTCGCAGATAGTCATTGCCGTATAGACGGAGGCCTCACGGGCGGCGACGGGCATGTTGGAGGTGTTGCAGATGATTACCGTACGCTCCATGAGCTTGCGGCCGGTATGGGGGTCGATAAGCTCGGGGTACTCGGTAAAGATTTCCACGACCTCGTTGGCGCGCTCGCCGCAGGCCGCCATTACAACGATGTCGGCGTCGCCCTGCTTGGCGATTGCGTGCTGGAGTACGGTCTTGCCGCATCCGAACGGCCCGGGAATGAATCCGGTGCCGCCTTCCGCAATGGGGTTGAAGGTGTCGATGATGCGGACGCCGGTTTCCATTATCCTGGAAGGGCGGGGCTTCTCCCTGTATCCGCGGACCGCAATCTTGACGGGCCATTTCTGGACCATCGTGACGGGGATGTCCTCGCCGTCTTCGCCGGTAAGGACCGCAACCACTTTGTCTATGTTGTAGCGGCCTGCGGGCGTGAGTTCCTTTACTTTATACTCTCCGTTCAGGCTGAATGGAACCATTATCCTGTGGGGGAGCCAGCCTTCCTGAACCTCTCCCAGCCAGTCTGAAGCGCGGACGACGTCGCCGACCGATGCCAGCGGCTTGTAATCCCATAATACTTCGTGGTCCAGGGGGTCGGTGTATTCGCCTCTCCTGAGGAAAACACCCTCCATTGTGGTAAGGTCATTCTGCAGGCCGTCGTATATGCCGGAAAGGAGGCCGGGACCGAGGCTGGCCTCGAGCATCCTGCCAAGGAATACCACCCGGTCGCCGTTCCTGAGGCCTCGGGTACTTTCGAAAACCTGCACCGAAGCCTTGTCACCTGTGACCTTGATGA